>Ga0193751_1001737_pt1 | contig 13683 bp, 8 predicted proteins | sample L1c2metaG_FD_143050 | JGI IMG/M metagenome (GOLD analysis project Ga0193751, IMG submission 143050) | Soil microbial communities from a riparian zone of the East river system, Colorado, United States - L1c2 | ecosystem: Environmental > Terrestrial > Soil > Riparian zone | place: USA: East River... | reverse complement strand
ATCGACATCGTTTCTTCCCGGCACGGTCGCGGTTGGGATTAATCGCGCTCCCGGCCAGAACAACGCTCGCTCCCGTTCCCAATCGCGCTTCTTTCCCGCCGGCCCCGAGATCACGTCGTAGGCCGCGTCGAACTAACATCGCCCGGCGGAGCGGCCGATCCACCTATGATCTCCAAAACTTTCTTCGCGGCATTATGTCCGGGAATTCCGCTCACCGCCCCGCCACGAAGCGCGCTTGAGCCGCAGAGAAAAACATTTCCCCATTCGGTTTCGACTCCCCATTTGCCGACTTGCTCTTTCTTGGTCGCGAACGGCCACGTCGGCGCGTCCTGAAAAATGTTCCCGTGATACATGCCTAACGAATTCTCGATATCGACCGGGCTCTTGCTTTCGATGCATGGACTCCCGTCGCGCGCGACTGCGAGACAATCTTCCAGTGGTTCTTCCAACCATTGATTCATACTTGCGAGAAATTTTTGCTCCGCTTGTTTTCGGATCGTCTCATTCTCCTTTGCGAACAACGAATACGGCGCATCGAGACCAAACAGCGTGATCGTGTGAAAGCCTTTTTCGCGCAGCGCCGGCGAAAGAATGGTCTCGTCTGTCAGGGTGTGGCAATAGACCTCGCACGGCGTCTTGTCCGGCAGCCGACCTTTGGCGGCTTGTTCGTAGCTCGTATTCATCTGCTCGTATCCTTCGTCGCTATGGAATGTGCCGCACCAGGCCTGTTCCGGCGGGTATTTCTTCGCCTTTAATTTCGGAAGGCGGCGCAGGAGCATGTTGATCTTAAATACACTCCCCTCGTCTACCGCTTCGGGCGCGTACGTTTCGTCCGAGCACTTCGCCAGCACGTTGCGCCCGAAGTTTACCAACAAGAACCGCGACTCGACCGTTTGCTTTTTTCCGTTGATCTCGAACGCGACCGCGCGCGTCCCAAGATCGACATGTGTAAGATCGACATTCGTCAGAAACTCCGTGCCGGCACCTCGCGCCGCTTGTTCCAACTCGCGCGCGACGGCGCCCATCCCGCCGACCGGCACTTTCCATTCGCCCGTCTTGTTGCCGATTAAGTGATAAAGAAAACAACGATTCTGAACGAGGGACGGATCGTGCGGATGGGTGAAGATCCCGACCTTGGCGTCAGTCAGGACAAGACCGCGGACGAGATCGTCTTGTAAATAACGCTCGAGCGAGCGACCGAGCGGTTCTTCAGCAAGGCCTTGCCATGCTTCCCGAGCGACATCATCGACGTCGAATCGCCGTTTCATGTCGTGTTTCGAAACGAGCGGCTCGAGCATGCTGTCCCAGGCCTGCTCTGCGAACACTCGCGAGAGTGCGTAAAACTTTTTCATCTGCTCAAACTCAGCCTCGCTCCCGGTAAGATCGACTATCGACCGCCGGCTTTGCTCTTCATCGACGTTGCTGATTAAGAGGCCGTCGTGCTGGCCGCTCTTAATATAAGGGGTGAACGATCCGGTCGCTCGCCGGCGCAGCTCGAGCTTCAGACCGAGGTCTCGAATGATCTTCTGTGGCAGCAAACTAACCAGGTAGGAATAGCGCGAAAGCCGGGCGTCGTAATCGGGAAAAACCTTTTGCGAAGTCGTCGCCCCGCCGATGTAATCGTTCTTCTCTAATAAGAGTACGCTCAGCCCGGCGCGGCCGAGATAGCTCGCCGCTACCAAACCGTTGTGTCCGGCCCCCAGAATTACGACATCATATCGTGATTTCATTTCAGCGGAACTGACTATGCGTTACAGGCCGTTGCTTGCCACGCCGAAGCCTTGGCGAAGGCGGGTGGCCTGCACCAAGAATTACGACATCGTACCGCGGATTCATTTGAGAACGTTCAACGTTCAACGTTCAACGCTCAACGTCCAATAAAAGACAGGGGTAATTCTTTCTTCTTAATTCCTCCTTCTTACCTCTTAATTTGTCATCAATGAGCACACTGCCCGAGGTCCGGACCCAATGCTTGACCGTCGGAGGCGGCCCAGCGGGAATGATGACCGGTTACTTGCTGGCGCGTGCCGGCGTGGATGTGGCAGTGCTGGAGAAGCATTCCGATTTCAATCGCGACTTCCGTGGCGACACCATTCATCCATCCACCCTCGAATTAATGCACGAGCTTGGATTGCTTGATGAGTTCTTAAAACTGCCGCATCAGGAGTTCTCCCGGTTGAGGGGAATTTTTAATGGCCACATCGCAGGCATCGCCGATTTCTCGCGTCTGCCGACGCACTGCAAATTCATCGGGTTCATGCCGCAATGGGACTTCCTGAACTTTTTCGCCGGAAAAGCCAAAGCCTTTCCTTCTTTCGCGCTCCACATGCAGCACGAAGTTGTCGATCTAATCATCGAAGGCAACCGAGTCGTAGGTGTCCGCGCGAAGACTCCCGACGGCCAACGCGATTTTCGCGCCGCTCTTGTCATTGGCGCTGATGGCCGCCACTCCATCACTCACACGCGTGCGGGGTTTGAGATTCAAGAACTCGGAGTGCCGATCGATGTCCTTTGGATGCACATCTCCCGACGTGACGGCGATCCCGAGCAGTTGTTCGGCTTCTTTCGACACGGCAAACTGCTCGTGCTCATCAATCGTGGCCAGTACTACCAAGCTGGATTCGTTATTCCAAAAGGCGGCATCGAGACGGCTAAAGAGCGAGGACTTCCGGCTTTGCACAAAGAAATCGTCGCGCTCGCGCCTTTTCTGAATGATCGCATCAGCGAACTGGACGATTGGTCAAAAATCAAATTGCTCACGGTCCAGATCAATCGTTTGAAAAAATGGTGTCGTGAAGGTTTGCTTTGCATCGGAGACAGTGCGCACGCAATGTCCCCCGCGGGTGGCGTCGGCATCAACCTCGCGCTCCAAGACGCGGTCGCGACCGCGAATTTGCTCGCCGCGAAATTAAGAACCGGACCCGTCTCGCTCACTGAGCTGGAGCAGATTCAACAACGCCGGGAATGGCCGACGCGCCTGATTCAAGCGATGCAGGCATTCATTCACCGCCATGTAGTGACCGGTCGCGAATCAAAAAGCGACGACTCCTGTCCGTTTCTAATTCGACTGCTGCAATGGTTTCCCGCGTTACAATCGTTGCCGGCGCGGTTCATCGGCATTGGCCCGCGACCCGAGCACATTCAGTCACCGACGATTCACTGATTTCGCATCGGACAACCATTTATGCGTTCGGAAAAGTGACGCTCCCGCTGGTCACTCGTCACCTGTCACTCATCACTTTTCAATCGCCTGATTCTTCTTCCTCTTCGTCGGCGGATTTCTTCTTGGCAGCTTTGATCGTAAACTTCGCGGCCGTGGCGAGTTCGTCGTTCACGTAGATTTCCACCCGATATTTTCCGACCGGCCAACCGTTGGTCGGCTTGCTAAAACTAAAGTCACCGGCCTCGGTGTCGCCCTCCATGTCGAGTATTGTCTCGAGGACTTTCGTGTTCGCCGGCGCCACATCACCGACGTCTTCCGCAATTAATACCCCACGGATCTTGTCGCCACTTTTCGCGCCTTCGGTTTTGAAGATCGCATAGAGTTTTGGAGTGTTCGACGCGAATGTCGTCGAAGGAGGATCTTGCGGCCCCGCCGTAATTCTAACTTTAACGCTCACAACCCCCGCTTGTACGACCGAAAGACAAATCAGGGACACGACGAGGGCAACGACTACTGAAAACGTTCTTTTCATATTTGCGCGCGGCAGGCAGCAGATCATGCGCCGCTTCTATCGATTTCCAGCGCGAACGCAAAATAATTCGGCGCTTGGATGAATCGAGCGAGACTCTCCGTTCCCAGTCGCGAGGAGGCTCCAAGGATCGATGACGGTAGACAAAGCTCTACCTTTCGCGTTGAATCCATTTCTTGTTCGCAACTGCGTCGTGTGGCACAAGACAGGGCGATGATTCCGAGGAATTTCTTCGCGGAGCTGAAGCGGCGCAACGTTTACAAAGTTGCCGGCGCCTACGCGGTCGTTTCGTGGCTGTTCATCCAAGTTGCCACCCAGGTTTTTCCATTTTTTGAGATCCCGAATTGGGCGGTCCGGCTTGTTGTGTTGCTGCTCATCCTCGGTTTCCCCGTGGCGCTGATTCTATCGTGGGCGTTCGAGATCACACCGGAAGGGATCAAACGTGAGTCGGAAATTGCGCCTAACGAATCGATCACGCGCCACACCGGACGAAAAATTGTCGGAATCACCGTCGTCCTGGCGGTGATCGCTGCCGGCATGTTCGCCTTCCAGTTGTTTCGTTCGCCAGGGACCGACCGCCGGGCGGTCCGCTCTACCGAAGTTAGCGAAGACGGATCCCGCCAAGGCGGGACGCCGTCCCTACCGATTTCGGATAAGAGCATCGCGGTGTTGCCGTTCGATAATCTGAGCGACGAAAAGTCGAACGCCTACTTTGCCGAAGGCATTCAAGACGAAATTCTGACGCGCCTCTCCAAGATCGCGGCTTTGAAAGTTATTTCTCGCTCATCGACGCAGAAGTACAAGAGCGCGCCGGATAACCTGCGCGAGGTCGGGAAACAACTGGGCGTCGCCAATCTGCTCGAAGGTAGCGTTCAGAAAGTTGCCAACGCCGTGCACGTGAACGTGCAGTTGATCCGCGCCGCCACCGACGAACATCTCTGGGCTGAAAGTTACAATCGCAAACTCGACGATGTTTTCGGTGTGGAAGGAGAAGTGGCCACCGCAATTGCGGATCAGCTCAATGCCAGGCTTAGCGGCGCGGAACAAAAAGCGGTCACCGATAAACCGACTCAGAACGTTGCCGCCTACGATGCCTACCTCCGAGGTGCAGCGATCGAGCATACCCAGTACAGTTACGACGCCTACAAAGAAGTGGCTCGCGATTATGCCGAGGCGGTCCAGCTGGATCCAAAGTTCGCTCTCGCCTGGGCGCGACTCGCCGTCATCCGCAGCTTTCTTTACTTCAACGCAGTCGATCGGAACACCAATACACCCGAAGCGGTGAAGGAAGCGGTCGATCGGGCCAAATCTCTTGCTCCTGACGCGGGGGAATCGTGGATCGCGTTGGGCGCATATCGCTACCGGATTTTACGGGACTTTGAAGGCGCCGTTACCGCATACAAGGAAGCGCAAATACGATTGCCGAATAATTCCTACGTGTTGCAAAATCTGGCATTCGTTCAACGTCGCCTTGGTCTTTGGCAGGAAGCCGACGCGACGTTTAAGAAAGCGCTCGAGCTGGATCCGCGGGACTTCCAACTGCTAGGCAGTCTTGGTGGCGAATTCTACGCTTATTTGCGGCGCTTTGACGACGCGCGCGCCGCCATGGATCGAGCGCTTGAGATCTCGCCGGATTCGGCCTCGGCGCGCGCAACCAAAGCGGTGACTTTTCAAAGCGAGGGCCGATTGGATGAAGCCGCCCAGGAACTCGCTCGGATTCCGGCAGACGCGATGGACGATTTTGTCGTCTCTGCTCGCATCGGCCAGGCGATTTACGAACGTCACTTCGATCGCGCGATTAGCGTGATCGAGCGAAAGCTACAGTCACTTCCAGCGGGCCAGTCGCTTGACTCCATCACCGAGCTCGCGCTCGTCCAATTAGGGTTTTGTCTGGAGTGGACCGGACGTCACGACGATGCGGTGCGCAGCTTCACCTGGGCAGTCCAAGCGATCAAACCGACGCCGGATTCGATTGTGGCACCCGAGGCAAACGGCGTTCCGTCCACTCTTGCCCTCGCCTATGCCGGACTAGGAGAAAAGGAAAAGGCTTTGGAGCAGGCGCAGCGCGCGGTCAAAGACTACGAGACGGACGCCGTCGATAAGCCTTCCGCGCAAACGGCGTTGGCTGAGATTCAGGCACGCTTTGGCGATTTCGACGCAGCGATTGCTGCCCTTCCTCATCTGCTTGAAGTACCCGCTGGAATCACTCGCGCCGACCTGCAGCTCAATCCTTTCTGGGATCCGCTGCGCAAAGATCCGCGGTTTCAAAAACTTGCCTCTGGTAACTGATGAGCGAGCAAAATTTTTTCTCTGAACTGAAGCGGCGCAACGTTTACAAGGTTGCGGTCGCGTACGCAGTTGTCTCGTGGCTCTTGATTCAGGCAGCATCGATTTTGTTGCCCACTTTCGAAGCGCCGGCGTGGGTAATGAAGGTTCTCGTTGTTCTTCTGGCGCTTGGATTTGTCTTTGCCGTGATGATCTCGTGGGCGTTCGAGATGACGCCGGAAGGGATGAAACGAACGGCGGATATTTCGCCCGGCGACGTCATTCCGTACTGGAGCAAACGGAAGTTCGCCACGTTTATTGTTGCCGTCGCCGTAATCGCGGCTGGTCTGCTCGCTTATCAATTCTTGCGATCCAAAACCACGGCAGCGCCTCGACCGAGCGAGGCGGCTACAGCCGCGCCAGCGATTTCGCAGAAATCCATCGCGGTTTTGCCGCTGCTGAATGAAAGCGGAGATCCAAAAGACGAATATTTTTCCGATGGACTCTCAGAAGAATTGATTGCCGCTCTGGCGCAGATCAAGGAACTGAAAGTCATTGGCCGCAGCTCTTCCTTCCGTTTCAAGGACAGAAAAGAGGAAACCAAAACGATCGGCGAAAAGCTGGGCGTGGCTGCGCTGCTCGAGGGCACAGTGCGCAAGCAGGGTGAGCGGGTGCGGATCGTCGCCGAATTGATTAACGCCGCGGATGGAATCGAACTCTGGACGCGAACGTTCGATCGCGAACTGAAAGACATCTTCGCCGTCCAACAGGAAATCGCCGCGGCGGTGGCTTCGTCACTGAAAGTAACCCTGCTTGGATCGGATGAACGGTCGTCCGCAAATCCAGCAACGAAAAATACAGAAGCCCACAATGCTTATCTCCTGGGTCATTATCATTTTCAGCGACGCAATCTCGAAGACTATCGCAAAGCTGTTGCTTATTTCGATGAAGCGATCCGGTTGGATCCTGGTTATGCGCTGGCTTATGCAGAGCGTTCCGAAGCATGGACTCTAATTGGGGACCTCACCGGCGAAGGTAAGACGGCGTGGCCGAAAGCGCGCACTGATGCGGAGAAAGCGGTCGCGATCGCTCCCGCGCTGGCCGAGGCACACGCCGCTCTCGGTTGGGTTCGCTTTTTTACAGAATGGAGATTTGCCGAAGGTTTGAGCGAACTGAAGCGCGCCAAAGAACTTGCTCCCGCGAATCCGACCGCGAACGATCTCTTGGCGCGGGTGATTGTTTATCTTGGGAGACTCGATGAGGCTGAGAAGCAGGGTCGACAGGCAGTGGAGTTGGATCCGCTTGCGAGCGCGCCGCAGAACAACCTCGCCCGCATTCTTTGGTATCAGGGCAAACTTGACGAAGCCGATGCAGTTGCGCGCAAGGCAGCAGAGTTGCAGCCAAATTCCGCTTCAAGCCGTCGCTGGCAGGTGCTGGTCGCAATTAAGCGAGGCGACAGTGAAACGGCGTTGCGCGAAGCGCAGCTTGAACCGGACGAGAGCTACCGCCGTTTCGAACTTGCGGTTGCGCAATATGCGCGCGGAGATCGAACGGCAGCGGATGCGGCTTTGGCTGACCTGATCGCTCACGACCAAGGCCTGGACTATCAAGTTGCGCAGGTTTACGCCGTGCGCGGTGAGAAAGAGAAAGCATTCAAGTGGTTACAAATCGCGTTTGATAATCACGATACCGGGATGCTGGCCCTTCTGGTTGATCCGTTATTGAACAGCTTGCGCGACGACCCACGCTTCAAAAACTTGCTCACAAAGATGGCTTTCCCCACAACTTCATGAGCGAGAAGCCTTCGTTCTTCGCCGAGCTGAAGCGGCGCAACGTTTACAAGGTCGCGGTCGCTTACGCGATTGTCGGCTGGCTTCTGGTTCAAGTTGCCACGCAAGTTTTTCCATTCCTGGAAATTCCCAACTGGGTAATTCGATTGGTCATCGCGCTGGTCGTAATTGCGTTTCCGATCGCGCTTGTGATCGCGTGGGCTTTTGAAGCGACTCCGGAAGGAATCAAACGAACGGAAGTTGCCGACGCCAGCCACGAGCACTCACGTGGAAAGACGTGGATCTATGTCGTTATTATAGGCGCAGCGATTTCCATCGGATTGTTTTTCGTTGGACGTTATTCGGCGCAACGAACATCAGTCGAAAGCGGACGGCCCAGCGGTCCGTCCCTACCAGAGAAATCGATCGCGGTGCTTCCGTTCGATAGTCTCAGTCGCGACCCGGACAATGCGTTTTTTGCCGAAGGTGTGCAGGATGAAATACTCACCCGGCTCGCCAAAGTCGCGGACCTTAAAGTGATTGCGCGCACGTCGACACAAAAATTCAAAAGCGCGCCGGATGATTTGCGCAACGTCGCGAACCAACTGGGAGTGATGAACATTCTTGAAGGCAGCGTGCAGAAAGCGAACGACCAAGTGCGAGTCAATGTGCAGCTCATCAACGGCCTAACGAATGCTCACCTTTGGGCCGAGATCTACGACCGCAAGCTAACTGATATTTTCGCGGTCGAAAGCGATATCGCCAAAACGATTGCCGATCAGTTGCAGGCGAAGCTCACCGGCTCGGAAAAACAAATGATCGCCGCACAACCGACGAGCGACACAACGGCCTACGAGCTTTATCACAAAGGCCGATCGCTTTGGGGAAAGCGGACGGGCGACAATATTCCGAAAGCAATCGAATTCTACCAGCAGGCGATTTCGCGCGATCCAAATTATGCGCTGGCTTACGCGGGTCTCTCGAGCGCCTATATTCTGTCCCCCTTTTACGCTGACGCGAACCGGCTCGAGATGTCTGCGAAGGCGAAAGAGGCGGCCCTCAAAGCTCTCCGCCTTGATCCAAATTTGGCCGAAGCGCACGCAGCACTTGGAAAAGTGCTCTTCTTTGGCGAAATCGATCTGGCCGGAGCCGCGCGCGAATACAAACGCGCGATCGAGCTCAAGCCGAACGACGCAGACGCACATCATTGGTTCAGTAACGACATCCTGGCGGCGCTGGGGCGATTCGACGAGGCCATCGCCGAGGGCAAGCGCTCGGTTGAATTAGATCCGTTGTCGGTAGTCATAAACGCGGACCTGGGCGAGACGTTCTACTACGCCAAGCGCTACGACGAATCAGTTACGCAATTGCGAAAGACGCTCGAGATCGATCCAACATCTTTCTACACGCATTACAATCTCGGCATTGCTCTTCAGGCGAAGGGCGACCTGCCTGGTGCAATTGCCGAATACGAGAAAGCCAGGCAATTAGGCGATAACATGACTGTGTCGACGTTTTACGCCGCGGCCAAAGCGCAGGCTGGTGACAAGGATGCCGCGCGGCGAATGCTAAGCGAGCTTGATGAGATAAGTCGGCACCGCGAGGTAGTCGGCTACTTGCGCGCTTTGCTTTATCTCAACCTGAACAATAAAGATGAAGCGCTGCGTTGGCTCGAACAGGGTGTCAAGGAACGCGACGGCTCCAACATCTGCTGGATCAATGTAGATCCCCTGCTCGATCCGTTGCACGGCGATCCACGTTTCGAAGCGCTCGTGCAAAAGGTGGTTGGGCCGAAATAAATTCGTTAAAGGCTGCGCTCTTAGATAAAACCAAGCGTATGCCCGGCGAACCTTCTTCAGACGTGAAATTCGAGATCGGACACGTCTTGTTCGTCGACATTGTCGGTTATTCGAAATTGCTGATCAACGAGCAGAGCGAACAGATTCAGAAACTAAAGGAGATCGTGCGCGGAACGGAGCAATTCTGCCTGGCTGAAGCGGAAGGCAAACTCTTGCGATTACCGACTGGCGATGGCGGCGCGCTTGTTTTTCGCACTAGCCCAGAAGCGCCGGTCTTGTGCGCATTGGAAATTGCGAGCGCACTAAAGAGTCATCCCGAACTTCGGGTTCGGATGGGAATTCACAGCGGTCCGGTTAACGAGATCAGTGACTTAAACGAACAGGCCAACATCGCTGGCGCCGGCATTAACATCGCGCAGCGGGTGATGGATTGCGGCGACACCGGTCACATTCTTCTCTCCCAGCGCGTTGCCGGCGATCTCGAACATTATCCACGCTGGCGACCGCACCTTCACAGGTTAGGCGAGATTGAAGTCAAACACGGCGACAGAATCTCGGTCGTTAATTTCTTCCACGACGAACTCGGTAACCCGACCACTCCACAGAAATTCAGATCGGCAGAAGCGATCGCGGCCGCCGGACTTCCGACGCAAAGTTCCGGTATTTGTCTTCGCCGCTGGATTATCGGTGGCCTGATCGGCACAGCGGCTGTTTTCCTCGCGCTCGGCTTGATCAAGCATCAACGAAAATTAGCGGCCACGTCTCGGCATAGCGACGCCGCTGCAGGTTCGGCTATTTCACAAAAATCCATTGCCGTCCTGCCTTTCGTGAACATGAGCGCGGATAAAAACGACGAGTATTTGAGCGACGGGATGACTGAGGAATTGATCAATGTGCTGGCTAAGGTGCCGGGATTGCGCGTGCCAGGACGAACATCCTGTTTTGCGTTCAAGGGCAAAAACGAAGAGGACATCTTTCGTAAAGTCGGCGATCAGCTGCACGTGGGCACGGTCTTGGAAGGAAGCGTGCGCAAAGCCGGCGACAAACTGCGCGTCACCGCACAGCTCATCAATGTGAGCGACGGTTATCACCTGTGGTCGAAGGATTACGACGGTGACGTAAAGGACATTCTCAATTTTCAGAGCAACGTGGCCGAGCAAGTCGTGCAAGCTTTGCGAGTACAGCTTGGCACCGAAGCGGCGCGCGCATTATCAAAGAAGCCGACCGAGAATCCGGAAGCTCATCGCCTCTATTTATTGGGACGCTATGAATTTGGCAAATACAGCGAAGCCGGCTGGACCAGCTCGATCCGCTACTACGAGCAGGCGCTGAAGCTCGATCCCAACTATGCTCTGGCCTATTGCGGCCTCGCCGACACCTACGCCTATATGGGAGGAGTCGTGATGCCGAGCAAAGAAGCGGTGGTTAGAGAGAAGGAATTCGCGCAAAAAGCTCTGGAGCTCGACCCGGAACTGCCGGAAGCGCACCTTTCCCTTGCTTGCGCTCTTGGCGGTGCTTTTGATTGGCGGAACGCCCAAGTTGAATTCGACCGCGCCATCGAATTAAATCCTAATCTGGCCTGGGCATATGAAATATATGCGTGGTTCCTGGGCGGGCTTGGCCGATTGGACGAGGCGATTGCGAAAGACAAAAAAGCGATCGAACTCGATCCGCTGAATTCGTTCTTTCAAGCTTCTTTGGCGTACTACCTGTATCACGCACGTCGATATGACGATGCAATTGTCCAAATCAAAAAGACGCTGGAGCTGGATCCCGCTGCAACGCTCGCCCGTCATCTGTTAGGGTGCTGCCTCCTGTGGAAAGGCGACACGACGGGAGCAATCGCGGAATTTCAACGAAGTAAAATTGTGGTGACCGGTGCGTGGTATCAGGGGCTTCTCGGTTACGCTTATGCCATTTCTGGGGAACGACCGAAAGCCGAGCAGATCTTGCGCGAACTCGAACAGATGGCAAAACGGCAATACGTCAATTCGACAGCGTTCGCTGACATCTATCTAGGACTTGGCGAAAAGGAGAAAGCTTTGGATTGGCTGGACAAAGCTTATGAGAACGAGGAAAGCGCCTGTTGGTTGCTAAAGGTTGACCCGATTTACGATAGTGTGCGAAACGAGCCGCGCTTTCAGGCGCTGGTCCAAAAAGTTTTTGGCTCGACCCGTTGAAAATCGATAACTTTTTCGCCGAGCTGAAGCGGCGCAATGTTTACAAAGTCGCGGTGGCTTACATCGTTGGCGGATGGGCTCTTTCGGAGGGGATCTCGCAGGTCTTTCCAGTGTTCGACGTTCCGAACGGGATCATTCGTTTGATCGTGATTCTGATCATCGCGGGTTTACCGGTTGCGCTCGTCCTCGCCTGGATGTTCGAGATAACACCTGAAGGAATTAAGCGTACGGCAACGGCTGATGCGATGCCGGCGTCAGCGAAACCGAAGAAATACGTCTGGATTTACATCATCGTTATCGGCGGGCTTCTATCAATCGGATTATTTTTTCTCGGTCGCTACAGCGCTGGAAACACGACAGCGTCACCCTCGGGAGTTTCAAGTAAATCGATTGCCATTCTTCCGTTTAGCGACTTGTCGCCTAACCACGACCAGGAGTCGTTTTCCGATGGAATGGCGGAGGAAATCCTCAACGCGCTCGCACACATCAAGGACCTGAAGGTCGTCGGCCGCGCCTCCTCATTTTATTACAAAGGAAAAAACGTCAGCTTGAAACAGATCGGCTCCGAGCTTGGCGTGGCCAACATTCTCGAGGGCTCGGTCCGCAAGCAGGGCGAACAGGTCCGCATCACCTCAGCCTTGAGTCGCGCCGCGGATGGTTTGCAGGTCTGGTCGAAAACTTACAACGGCACACTCGCGAACATTTTCGATTTGCAGGAATCATTCGCGCGCGACATCGCGGGCGAGCTGAAGGTTGCGCTGTCCGATCCATCCGAAGCGCGTCTCGTAGATAAGCCAACCGACAACCCGCAGGCGTACGCGTTGTTCATCGAGGCGCAAACTCTTGTCAGCCGGCGCGTCGGCGACAGTCTGCCTCGCGCCATTGCTTTACTTCAGGAGGCGACGCGGCTCGATCCTAACTTCGCACGCGCCTGGGGCAAACTGGCAGTCGCGCTCGCGGTCGAGCCGCAATATTCCGGCGCAGATTGGCAGACGAACTGGGCCGCGGCGGAGCCAGCCGCGCGTCGCGCGATTGCCATCGACTCGAAAAGTGCGGAAGCCTATGCCGCGCTCGGCTACATCGATTTTTCTCGACGCCGATATCGCCAGATGGTCGAGCCGGCACAACGTGCGATCGCGATCGATCCGGAGGACGTGACCGCAAATTTCTGGCTGTCAAATCAACTCGCGGCAATGGGACGCATCGCCGAAGCGGAAACAGCAAACGATCGTGCGCTCGGGGCCGATCAAGCCAACGCTTTGTTTACTTTCTACAAGGCGATGGCGCGCTGGGACAGGGGCGACAAGGTCACAGCAGTCAAACTCGCAAGACGGACGGAGGCGCTTGGTAGTCCTCTCGGCGGCATCACGCTTGGGTTTGTGGCTGCGACCGAGGGCGATCCGGATTCAGGGGCAGAATCATTCTCGGAGGGTTTCGGTGCGTTCAAGAGTGGGTTCAGCAAGGGGGAGTTAGCCGCGATTTTTCGTGGCAGCTACGGCGACGACGCGAAACGAACAGCGGGGCTTGCTGTCATCGCCGCACATCCGCATGACCAGTTTGCGGGCACGCTGTTGCTCCTTTTGGGCGAACCCGAACAGTCCTTCGCATCCTTCGAACGCGATGGCATCGGACTGTCGGATGCATATTACACTTTTCTCTGGCAACCGGACGCATGGTCGCGCAAAGCACGCCAGCACCCGGCCTTCCAGGGTTTCGCAAAACGGATCGGCCTGGTCGATTACTGGAAACAAAATCGCTGGCCGGACCTCTGTCAGCCCACCCCGGAACGCGGTCCGGACGCTTTCACCTGCCAATGAACTTCTTCGCCGAACTGAAACTGCGCGATGTCTACAAGGTTATCCTGTGACTTGGACACAAGTTTATGACCCGGCCGGGTACTGGTGGCTGTCGACGCTGATCGCTGCTCTGCCGATCATTGTTTTGTTAGGCCTGCTTGCCGGATTCAAGGTACGAGCGC
>Ga0193751_1001736_pt1 | contig 13687 bp, 14 predicted proteins | sample L1c2metaG_FD_143050 | JGI IMG/M metagenome (GOLD analysis project Ga0193751, IMG submission 143050) | Soil microbial communities from a riparian zone of the East river system, Colorado, United States - L1c2 | ecosystem: Environmental > Terrestrial > Soil > Riparian zone | place: USA: East River... | reverse complement strand
TTGTTCGCGATCAGATGGAGCGTGCCGCCGGTCGAGTAGCCGGGGAGCGCTTGCAGGTTGAGAGTCTCGGCGACGCTCCCCTGGCCGGCGAACGACGCGTCGCCGTGGATCAGAACCGGGAGAGCGACGCTCGGGTCGGGGTAGCCTTGCCGCGAAGAGCGGTCGGTCTGCTCCGCCCGCGCCCGTCCTTCGACGACGGGGTCGACGGCCTCGAGATGGCTCGGGTTGGAGACGAGCGTGATCGTGATGTCGCCGCTCGGGGTCGAGCGGGTCCCTTGCGCGCCGAGGTGGTACTTGACGTCGCCGCTGCCTCCCTCCTCGCTCGACACGACGGCCTCGATCGTCCGCTCGCCCTCGAACTCGCGCAGGATCGTCTCGTAGGGCCGCCCGACGACATGAGCGAGCACATTGAGCCGGCCGCGGTGCGCCATTCCGAGCACGACCTCGTGGGCGCCGCCCGCCGCGGCGAGCTCGGTCGCCTCGTCGAGCATGGGGATCATCACGTCGAGCCCCTCGACCGAGAACTGCTTCTGACCGAGGAAGGCACGCCGCAGGTAGCGCTCCATCCCCTCCACCTGGCTCAGCCGTGTGAGCAGCCGGACACGCTCGTCACGGGAGAGCGGACGCCGGTAGCGGCCGGATTCGATCGCCTGCCGCAGCCAGACCCGCTCCTCATGGTCGGAGATGTGCTCGATCTCGTACGCGATCGTCCCGGTGTACGTCTCGAGCAGGTGCGGCAGCGCGTCGGCGAGCGTCTCCCCCTCGACGTGGAGGCGGAGGAGCTTGGCGGGGATGCGTGCCTGCAAGTCCGCGGTCAGCTTGGGGATCAGGCGCTCGGGCTCGAGCGCCGGGTCGCCGGGCGGCTCCGAGCCGAGCGGGTCGAGATGCGCGGCGAGATGGCCGTGCATCCGGATGGCCTTGACGAGCGCCATCGCCGCCGCGATGCCGCCGAGTAGCTCCTCGTCCGCAGGCGCGACCGGCGCTGGTGCGGGTGCCGGCGCTGGTGCGACCGCCGGAGGCGGCGGTCTCCGTCGGCGGCGACACGTGCGAGCAGGCGCGCGAGCCCGGGCTGGCGGCGCAGGAGCGCCTCCGGCTCGCTCTCGAACAGGTCGCGCCATTCCTCGGGGACGGCGCTGGGGTTGTCGAGGTACTGCTCGAGGAGCAGAGCTGCGTAGCCCGTGTTCAGGCCGTCGACGTCGGGACGTCCCATGTCCTCTTCCGTTGTAGCAGGGGCGGCGCCGTTACCAGAGCGCGTGGCTCGTGACCACCGCGACCGTAAGCCCGAGGAAGAGGCAGACGGCGCAGATGAACACAGCCGCGAGCGGGAGGCGCCCCTTCCCGTTCCCCATGCCCGACGCGACGAGGGCGATCGCGGCCGACGGCAGGATCAGGCGCAGCGGGTGCCAGGCGATCCCCACGAGGCTCACGAAGATGGCGATCGCGGAGAGAAAACCGGCGACCGTCTCCGCCGTACGCCGTCCCGCGCCGTCGTGGAGGATCTCGCTCTCGGCGTTCAACGACCGGCGATCCTATCGGCGCGCGCGATGGCGGCGCGTGCCGTGCGCGCATAGACCCGCGCAGGGCCTCCGTGGGGGCGCGGCGGGCGACGGCGCCGCCGGCGGCGGAGAGGGTCAAAGCCGGGTGGCGACGGCTCCGGCGCCACGCGAACCGCGGCGGGGCCGCCCCGTCCGCGGGGCTCGGCCTTGACCGCATACCAAACCACGTAGCAGAGATATGCGATGGGGATCTTGAGGATCACCATGAGAAACACGAGCTCCCAGAGCGTGTCCGGCCCCTTCACCGCTTTGAGTCTACCCACGCTTCCTGCGCGGAAATCGCCCGCGTTACCGAATCCCGAGGCGGGGCAATAGCTAACGACATGGGCCAGGACCAGCTTCGTGCACTGATGGAGCATGCCGACGAGGTCGGCTGCGTCAACCTGTCGGCCTTCACGCAGCTCCTGACCGAGCTCGACCTCGACGACGAGGAGGTCGCGGCGCTGTACGAGCAGATCGAGGAGCGCGGGGTCGAGCTGACGGACGACTGCAGCCTGCCGGACGTCGGGGAGACGCACTTCTCGAACGAGACTGTCGCTGCGATGACGACGGACTCGCTCCAGCTGTTCCTCAACGAGGCGGGCCGCTACGAGCTGCTGACGGCCGCCGAGGAGGTGGAGCTCGCCAAGCAGATCGAGCGCGGCGACCGGGACGCGAAGGACAAGATGATCAACTCGAACCTCCGCCTCGTGGTCTCGATCGCGAAGAAGTACCAGGGCCACGGTCTCTCGCTGCTCGACCTGATCCAGGAGGGGATCATCGGATTGATCCGGGCGGTGGAGAAGTTCGACTGGCGGCGCGGCTACAAGTTTTCGACGTACGCGACCTGGTGGATCCGCCAGGCGGTGCAGCGCGGGGTCGCGAACAAGTCCAGGACGATCCGGATTCCGGTCCACATCGTCGAGCGCGAGCAGAAGATCGCGCGCGCCGAGCGCGAGCTGACGCTGAAGCTCGAGCGGCCGCCGAAGGACGAGGAGTTGGCGAAAACGACAAAGCTGTCGCTCAAGCACGTCCGCGAGGTCCGTAGTGCGGCAAGCGCCGTGGCGAGCCTGGACAAGCCGCTCGGCGACGAAAGCGACGCCGCCTTCGGCGACATCGTCGCCACCGACAAGGGCGACGTCGAGGAGGAGGTCGTCGTCGGCCTCAGCGAACACGCGCTGCGTGGGGTTGTCGAGAAGCTGCCCGACCGAGAGAAGTACGTGATCAAGCTCCGCTACGGGCTGGACGGCGACCAGGACCCGCAGTCGCTCGAGCAGATCGGGCGTGAGCTGGGCCTGACGCGCGAGCGCGTGCGCCAGATCGAGACGCAGGCGCTCGACCGGCTCGCCCGCGAGTGCGAGATCGCCGCACTCGCGCCGGAAACGGAACTCCGCTGCCGGGAGAGCGCGGTCTCCCGGCAGCTCCGTGCTGTCTTTGCTTTCGATGCTCTGGACGAGATGGCACCCTCGTGCGCTCGCGCGCGGCAAGGCCGGCGCGAGCGCAGTCCGGCCTGCGGCTAAGCCCCGCTACGCGAAGGCTTAGCCTCCGGCCCATGGCCTGGATGAGGTTCGAAACGTTTCGAACCATCACCAACACAAGGGCGGCGGCGTAACGATGCGTTACGACGCCGCCGAACTAGCGAGCGCGCACGCCCGCAGGGCCTGAGCGCTCGCGACGGAAGCGCCGTCTGAACCCTGCGTCAGCCCTATGCGCCCTCAGCACGGAGCCAACGGGAGACCACGCTCTCCCGTTGGCGCAGTTCCCTTCTCACCGGGCGAAGAGCGCAGCTCTTCGCCCGGACCAGCGAGCTACGCAGAGGCATAAGCGCTGAGGGCCTCGGCGACGTAGCGGAGGCGCCGTCCGCCCTCGGTCAGCCGGTATTCCACCCGCGGCGGACGCGAGTCGAACACCCGCCGCTCGAGCACGCCCGCATCCTCTAGCTCCGCGAGGCGCGCCGCGAGCGTACGCGGCGGGATCCCCTCGAGCGTCTGCTTGAACTCGTTGAAACGAACCGCGCCCGCTTCGGCTGCGGCCCAGAGGACCGCAAGTGCCCAGCGCCGCCCGAGGAGATCCGCCGCGCGGGCGACCTCCTCAGGCAACGGCCGGCACTGGTTACACCGCATGGAGACTGGGCTTCGCCTTCGGCTCGAGAGCGAGCTCGAGCACCTCGCCGAGCGTCATCACCGGGTGGAAGCGCATCGCCTCGCGCACGTCCTCGGGCACGTCGTCGAGGTCGGCGCGGTTCCGCTCCGGGATGATCACGTCCGTGAGACCGGCCGCATTGGCCGCGAGCGCCTTCTGCTTCAGCCCGCCGATCGGCAGCACCCGCCCCTGCAGCGTGACCTCGCCGGTCATCCCCACGGTGTGCTTCACGGGCCGCTCGGACAGGAGCGACGCGAGCGCAGTCGTCATCGTGATCCCGGCGCTCGGGCCATCCTTGGGAATCGCGCCCGCCGGCACATGCACGTGGAACGACCTGTCCTTGAACACGTCCGGGTCGATCCCGAGCTCCTCGGCGTGTGAGTGGACGTACGAGAGCGCGATGCGCGCCGACTCCTTCATCACGTCGCCGAGCTGGCCCGTGAGGACGAGCTCGCCGTTCGTCCCGTCCATCGAGGTCGCCTCGACGAAGAGGACGTTGCCGCCGGTGCCGGTCACGGCGAGGCCGGTCGCGACGCCGGGAACGGCCGTCCGCTCCGCCGCCTCCTGGAAGAACTTCTGGCGGCCGAGCGCATCGCGCACCACGTCGACATCGACCTCGACCGGCGGCTCGACCTGGTCGGCGGCAATGCGCGTCGCGGTCTTGCGGAGGACGGTGCCGAGCTCGCGCTCGAGCTGGCGGACGCCCGCCTCGCGCGTGTACTCGGAGACCACGAGCTGGATCGTCTCGTCCAGGATGGAGACCTCGCCCTCGCGCAGCCCGTTCCGCTCGACCTGCCGCGGCCAGAGGTAGCCGCGCGCGATCGCCGTTTTCTCGTCGACCGTGTAGCCGTCGAAGCGGATGACCTCCATCCGGTCGAGCAGGGGGCCCGGAATCGTGTCGGCGACGTTCCCGGTCGCGATGAAGAAGACCTCGGAGAGGTCGAGCTCCACGTCGAGGTAGTGGTCGCGGAAGGAATGGTTCTGCGCCGGGTCGAGCACCTCGAGCAGCGCCGCGGAAGGATCGCCGCGCCAGTCGGCGCCGACCTTGTCCACCTCGTCGAGCAGGATGACCGGGTTCATCGTCTCGGCGTCGCGTAGCGCGCGGACGAGCCGGCCCGGCAGCGCGCCGATGTACGTGCGCCGGTGGCCGCGGATCTCCGCCTCGTCCCGAATGCCGCCGAGCGACATCCGCACGAACTCGCGGTTGAGCGCGCGCGCGACCGACTCGCCGATGGACGTCTTGCCGGTGCCCGGCGGGCCGATCAGCGTCAGGATCGCGCCCGAGCGCTTGTCGTTCGGGATGCCACGGTCCTCGCGGAGCTTGCGCACCGCGAGGTACTCGACGATGCGGTCCTTGACGTCCGCGAGGCCGGCGTGGTCGGCGTCGAGCACCTCCCGCGCGCCCTTCGGGTCGAGCGTCTCGTCGCTCCGCTTCGACCACGGAACGGCGATGAGCCAGTCGAGGTACGTGCGGATCATCGACGCCTCGCCGCTCGAGTCGCCCATCGTCTCGAGGCGCCGCAGCTCGCGCTCGGCCTGCGCGCGCACGGCCTCGGGCATCCCAGCCTCTTCGATCTTCGCCCGGTACTCGTCGACGACCGATCCCTCGTCCTCGCCGAGCTCCTTCCGGATCGAGTTCATCTGCTGGCGGAGGAACCACTCGCGCTGCTGCTTCTGCGCTCCCTCCTCGACGTCGTCGCGGATGCGGCGCCGCACCTGCTGCTCGGCGAGCCGCTCCCGCTGGAGCTCGAGGGCGAGCTTCAGCCGCTCGACGACGTCGACCGTCTCGAGCAGCTCGACGCGCTGTGCGAAGGTGATGTCGGGCGCGTAGGCGCACGTGTCGGCCAGGGCGCCCGCGTCGTTGACCGCGCGCAGGAACTCGCGGACGCGGTCGTCGGCGCCGCGCAGATCGAGAATCTCCTCCACGACGGCGCGGTATTCGCGCTCGAGCTCGCGCGTCTGCACGGGCGGCGGGTTCTCGTCCGGCCGCTCTTCGACCTCGGCGCGAAGCGCGCCGAGCGCGTCGGTGTGAGCCGCGCCGATCGCGCCGCGGTGGAGGCCGTCAAGAGTGACGGCGCGCATACCGCCGCGGAGTCGGACGCGGTCGGTGACCTCGGCGACGGTGCCGACGGCGGCGTACTCGTTCTCGTGACGGGGCACGAGCACGACGCGGTCCTCGTCGCCGACGTCGACGGTGAGGGTGACGTTCATGCCCGGGAATACGACGGTGTCCTCGAGCGGGACGAGCAACAGATCGGTCAAGGCTGACTCACGCTCCAAGCTGTAGTAGGTATCCGGATTGTACCTACTCTGCTTCGAGCCCCGCCGCTTCGAGCGCCGCTTCGAGGTGCGGGTGCTCCTCGACGCGCACCACCCGGCCGTCGCGCATGTAGACGACGGCGGCCCAGCGCCCGAGGAGGTATGAGCGCCGGCTCTGCAAGGGCCGCTCGTCCGACGGGTCGAGCTCGATCCGCGAGAAGCGCATGCTGACGACGACGCGGTCGGCGAGCCCGATCGCGCGGTCGACGACCACGTGGTAGCCCTCGGCCACGCGTTCGCCGACCACCTCGAGAACGCGGCCGCGGCTGACGACAATCGCGTCGGACTCGCCGGCAGCGACCCACTCGACGTCAGGATCGAGCATCGTCTCGATCGCCTCGAGATCTCCTGCGACGAAGGCGTGGTAACCGCGGAGGAGGAGCTCGGCGCTCTCGTGGCTCATGAGCCCGAGTCTATGGAGCCGAGGGGGCTCGAACCCCTGACCTTCTGGCTGCCAGCCAGACGCTCTCCCAGCTGAGCTACGGCCCCTTTGTCCCGGCCCAGTCTAGCCGCGAAGTCGTACGAGTCCGCCCAATTGGATTGGCGGTGGCGCGCGGCATCCGTGACAATGCGGCATGTTCGAGATCGGTGGGAGCCTTCGTGAGGCCCGCCTGAAACGCGGTCTCACGCCCGCCGAGGTCCAGAAGGCGATCCGGATTCGCGACCGCTACCTCCAGGCGCTCGAAGAGGAGCGCTGGGAGCTCCTCCCCGGCGACGCGTACGTGAAGGGATTCCTGCGTACGTACGCCGACTACCTCGGCCTCGACGGCAACCTCTACATCGACGAGTACAACAACCGCTTCGCGCACCCCGACGAGCCTCTCCTCGTTCCGGAGCGATTCGCGCGGTCGGGCCCGCGCTTCGGCGGCGTCGGGCTCCTCCGGCCGCTGGTCGCCATCGGCGCGATCGTCGCGATCGTCGCCGCGGTCGCAGCTTGGCAGCTGAGCGGCTCCTCGGGCACGAAGCAGGGGACGCCGCCGGCCACGTCCGCTCCCACCACCACCGCTACGCGCCACACGCCGCCGAAGCACCACAAGAAGCACGTCTCCGCCCCGCTCCCGAGCCGGGCCACACTCGTCGCATCCCGCGGCAACACATGGCTATGGGTGCGCTCGCGCAATGCCACCGGGCCGACCGTCTACCAAGGCACGCTCGTGCAAGGCAAGACGCTGCCGGTGAGCCTGAAGAACGGACCGGTCTGGATCCGGATCGGCGATCCGCCCAGCCTCGACGTCCACCTCGGCGGCAAGCTCGTGCACGGGCTGCCGAGCCAGGTCGGCAATGTCCTGCTGACGAAGCGGGGTCTGAAGTCCGCCTAGACGGCCGCGGCGTCGAGGTCGACGGCCGGCACGTCGTTCCACAGGTCCTCGAGCCGGTAGAAGGCGCGCGCGTCCGGCGTGAACACGTGGAGGACGACGTCGAGGTAGTCCGCCACGATCCAGGCACCCTCGCGCGCCCCGTCGACGTTGTGCGGGAGCAGCCGCTCGTCCTGCTTCAGCCGCCCGTGCACCTCGTCCCAGATCGACGCGGTCTGACGCGGGTTGCGCCCGGTGGCGATCACGAAGTAATCCGTGAACGAGCACTCGGGCCGCATGTCGAGGATCACGATGTCCTCTGCCAGCTTCTCGCGGGCGAGAGCGGCAATGCGGCGGGCCTGTTCGAGGGAGGTCAGGGTCTGTTCGTGTCCTTGGATCGCTTTCCCGCAGTGTATCCCCGGTTCACGGACGGTAAAGGCCGCGCTCCTCGATGAGCTGCGCGACCGCGGCCGGAACCAGCCCGTCGAGCGGCTCCCCGGCGGCGGCGAGGGCCCGGACCTCCGTCGACGCCGCCGGATTCGGCTCGATCTCGAAGAAGAGGACGCGCTCCGGGCGGTCGAGCTCCTCGAGCACGGCGTCGAGCTCGTGCCGGGGAAAGCCCGGCCGGGTGGCGACTGCGACGCGCGACCGCTCGAGCACCTCGGCGGGCTCACTCCAGTCGAGAAAGCTGCGGAACTGGTCGGCGCCGACCACGAAGACCGGGTCGTCGAACCGCTCGGCGCGGAGCAGCTCGACCGTCCGGGGGTGCGGGTCGAGACGGACGTCGTCGCGAGGGAAGGCCGCGAGCGCGAGCGCTAGGCGATCCTCGGCGGAGGCGTGGACGGCGCGATGCGCCGGCCGCTCGCTCACGAGGACGACGAGCCGCTCGACACCAAACCGCTCGCGGGCCGCGTCGGCGACCGCGACGTGACCGAGGTGCGGCGGGTCGAAGGCTCCTCCGTACAGCATTACTCCCACTCGAGCAGCTCCTCCCCCACCTCGACCTCGTCCCCGGCACGGGCGCCGGCGCCGCGGAGGATCGCCTCGAGCTCGGCCTCGGCGGGCGGCGCGCCGATGACTCGGAAGCCGCGTTCCGTGCGGTAGACGCGGAACGCCCGGCGAGCCGGCCGCGGCCGGTAGACGAGGAAGTCGACGATCTCCTGTGCAGGCTCGTCCGGCCCCTCTTCCACCTCCTGCGGCACGAGCTCGAACAACACCTTGCGCAGCTCGTCGAGCCCGGCACCGGTCGCGGCCGACACGCGGAGCACGCGGAGAATCCGCTCGTCCGCGACGTCGAAGGCGGGCGGTTCCGGGCGCAGGTCGACCTTGTTGAGGACGACCACCTGCGGCCGCTCGTCGAGACCGGCGCCGTAGGCGGCAAGCTCGGCGTCGATCGTCCGCCAGCGTTCGTCCGCGTCGTCCTCCGCCGTGTCGATGACGTGCACAAGCAGCCACGCCCGCTCGAGGTGGGCGAGGAACTCATGGCCGAGGCCGACTCCCTCGCTCGCGCCTTCGATCAGGCCCGGGACGTCGGCGACGACTAGCTGCCGGCCGTCCGACGCCTCCACCGTCCCGAGGACCGGAGAGAGCGTCGTGAACGGGTACTCCGCGACCTTCGGGCGCGCGTTCGAGATCCGGGTGAGGAGGGACGACTTGCCGGCGTTCGGCAGGCCGACGAGGGCGGCATCGGCAAGGAGCTTGAGGCGCAGCTCGATCTCCCGCTCCTCGCCGGGAAGGCCGACCTCCGCGAAGCGCGGCGTCTGCCGGGTCGGCCCCGCGAAATGCTGGTTGCCGCGACCGCCGAGGCCGCCCTCTGCGACGACGACGCGCGCCCCGGGGTGGGCGAGGTCGGCGACGAGCTCGTCGCCCTCGAAGACCTGCGTGCCGACCGGGACTTCGAGCAGCGCGTCCTCTCCGCGCGCACCGTTCGAGAGACGGCCGCCGCCGACGCCGCCGCGACCCGCGCGGAGCTTCTGGTTCGGCCGGACGCCGGAGAGGTCGCGGCGGCGCGGATCTGCTACGAGCACGACGTCACCGCCGTCGCCGCCGTCGCCGCCGTCCGGCCCGCCACGCGGCACGTACTTCTCTCGCCGAAAGTGGATCGACCCGTCACCGCCCTTGCCGGCGACGGCCGTTAGTCTCGCTCGGTCGTGGAACATCGGTCAAGTATGCGTCGCTTCTCGCGCAGCAATGCGGCATGTCGGTCCTCCCAGCTCCGCCGTTTCCACCACTGGTATCGCGGATCCCCGTGGCGAGCGCCGCCGCGGGCCCCTCCGGCAGCCAGAGCCAGTATCTGACGCGGTGCAGTCGGTGCACCGCCTCCTAGTTGTGGCTCGCGCTACTCCCCATCTACGACGGAGATGAAGCGGCGTTCGCCGCTCGTCCGGAAAGCGACCTTGCCGTTGCGCATCGCGAAGATCGTGTGGTCCTTGCCGATCCCGGCACCCGGGCCTGGGCGGAAGCGGGTGCCGCGCTGGCGGGCGAGGATCATTCCCGACGTCACGTCCTGGCCGGCGAAGAGCTTCACGCCGAGCATCTTCGGCTTGGAGTCGCGGCCGTTCCGCGACGAGCCGAGTCCCTTTTTATGAGCCATTACTGCTTCTCCTCGAGTGCTGATTCGAGCACCGCGAGCGCGCCCTTGCGAGCCTTGCCGGAGCGCTCCTGCTCGAGCGCTGCCTCGACCTCCGCGCGGTTCCAGCCTGCGGCGGCCTCGGTGATCTGCGGGATGGTCAGCGCCGCGACGTCCGGCCCTGCTGTGGTTTTCTCGGCCTTGGCGGTCGGCTTCTCCTCTGCCTTCGGCTTGGCTGCGGCCCCCGGCGCGCCGGCAGGCGTGCGGTCTTTCGGCTGAGCATCGTCGGCTTTGCCGGCGGTGCTTCCAGCCTTGCCTCGCTTGGCGCCGATCGACTCGATCTCGATCCGCGTCAGCCGGCTGCGGTGCCCGGTGTGCCGCTTGTAGCCGGTGCGGCGGCGGTACTTGCCGATTCGGATCTTCTTACCGAGCTCGTGCCCGACCACGCGCGCGGTCACGGTCGTGGACGGCGCGAGGTCCGGGGCGCCGTCGCCGCCGACGAGCAGGACGCGCGGCTGAAGCGTCGCGCCTTCGTCCACGCGAAGGCGGTCGACGAGCAGCCACTCGCCCTCGCGGACGCGGTACTGCTTGCCGCCGAGACTGATGATCGCGTAGCTGCTCATGGCGTGGAAACGCGGGCTGGGCGCCCGCGAGTCGGCAGTGTAGCTAACGCCTGGATTCGATCTCGTCGCCCCACTCGGACATCGGGACGTACTCGAAGTCGCCGTTCTCGGAGACCGGCTGCTCCTTGGGCTGCTCCTCCGCCGGCTGCTCGTCGGGCTGCTCGTCGGGCTGTGCCGCGGTCTCGCTTGCCTCGGCGCCGTTCTGGGCCACAGCTGTCGGCTTCTTCTTCCGGTTGCGTCCGCCGCGCGAGCCGCGCCGCGTCTTCTTCTTGGGCTTGGGCGTCTCCGTCTCCACCCCTTCGGCGACGGCCTCGGCCGGTTCCGCTGCGGCTTCGACCTCTTCGACGGCGTCCGGGCGCCCGAGATCCTCGCCGGGCACGTGAATGGTGACGGCGCGCGGCGGCTCGGGGGATTCCTCCGACGCGCCACCTGCCTCGAGCTCCGCCTCAGCAGCGCCCGGGCTTGGAGCAGCTTTCTTCCGCCGCTGGCCACCCCGCGAGCCGCGCCGGGTCTTCTTTTTCGCCTTCGGAGCTGCTTCACCGTCGGACGTCTCCTCGGGCTCGATCTCGGACTCGGGCTCCTCCGCCGCAGCCTCTTCTTCCACCTCGACTTCTTCCACCTCGACGGACTCCTCCGCGGCGTGGGCCGCACCGCCCTTCCGCGCAGGCGGCTTGCGGGTCGGCTTCTCGGCCTCGCCCTCCGCCGTCAGCGGCTCCGGCGCGTCCTTCGTCTTGCGGATGAGCACCGCGTAGGCGCGGCCGTCGAGCACGCGCTCGACACGCACCTTGAGGCGCTTGCCGACGAGCGAAGCCGCATCGGCGACGACGACGTCGAGCCCGTCGAGCTTGCCGACGGCGGCACCACCGTCGTGACGGTCGACCTCGACGACCTGGAGCATGATCTCGGCGTCCTCCGCCACGGGCGCCGGCGGCGCCAGGTCGGCGAGCTTGCCCTCGCTGAGGACGACGAAGTGGTCGAGGTGCGTCTGGGGCTTGCCATCGAGGAAGAACCGCTTCTTCGTCAGCGACTCGAGCTCGACCAGCCGCCTCGCGCCGGGGCCGACGAGCGTGCTCGCGATCGAATCGGCGAGCTCGACTCGGAACGCCTGTGCCCGCGACCCCGCAGCGAGAGCACGCAGCCGACGCTCGACGTCGATTGCCGCGGATGCCTCCGAGTAGACGATGCCGTCGCCGCCGCAGGTCGGGCACTTGCGCGTCATCACCTCGCGTGGGCCGTCGGTCACGTTCTGGCGCGTCATCTCCACGAGGCCGAGCGGCGAGATCTCCACGACGTACGTCTTCGTCCGGTCTCGCTCGAGCTCCGTCCGCAGCGCCTCCTCGACGGTCGCCCGGTTCTTCGGGTTGGCCATGTCGATGAAGTCGATGACGATGATCCCGCCGATGTCGCGCAGCCGCAACTGGCGGACGACCTCTTTCACGGCCTCGAGGTTGTTCTTCGTGATCGTGTCCTCGAGCCGGCCGCCGGCGTTCTTGCCGCGCGAGCCGACGAAGCGGCCGGTGTTGACGTCGATGACGGTGAAGGCCTCGGCGTAGTCGAAGATGAGGTAGCCGCCGGACGGGAGATCGACGCGGCGGCCGATCGTCGACTTGATCTCCTGCTCGACGCCGAACGCCTCCATGAGCGGCGTCTTCTCCTTGTAGCGGACGACCCGCTCGACCATGTGCGGCGACGTCTTCTTCAGGTAGCCGACGAGGCGCCTGTGCGTGCGCTCGTCGTCGACGTACGCCTTCGCGAAGTCGCCGGTGAAGAGGTCGCGGACGACCCGCAGCGGCAACTCGGCCTCCTGGTACAGGAGCTCCGGCGCCTTCGCGCTCTTCGCCTTCGCCTCGATCGAGCGCCAGAGCCGCTGCAGGAAGACGAGGTCGCGCTCGATGTCCTCCTCGGACGCGCCCTCGGCGGCGGTGCGGACGATGACGCCACCCTCCTTCACGTCGAGGCGCTTGAGGATGTCCTTCAGCCGGTTGCGCTCGTCGTCGTCGAGCCGGCGAGACACCCCGAGGCCCTCTCCCTGCGGGACGAGGACGACGAACCGGCCGGGCAGCGAGATCTGGGTCGTCAGCCGCGCGCCCTTCGTCTTCATCGGATCCTTCACGGCCTGAACGAGGATCGTCTGGCCGCGCGAGATCAGGTCCTGGATCTTGCGCCCATGGCCCTTTTCGAGCTGCGGGCTGACGATCTCGTCGACGTAGAGGAAGCCGTTCTTCTCGAGACCGATCTCGACGAACGCCGCCTCCATTCCGGGCAGGACGTTGTCGACACGGCCGAGGTAGATGTTGCCCGCGATCGAGCGGCGCTCCGGCCGCTCGAGGTAGACCTCGGCGACGCGCTCGTCTTCGAGGATGGCGACACGCCGCTCGCCGACGTCGACGGAGACGAGCATCTCGCGCTTCGCCGCGGGAAGCGGCGCACGGCGCTGCGGCTCGCGGCGGCGGCGAGACGACTGGTCGCGGCGGCGCTCCTGGCGCTGGGAAAGCTCGCGCCGCTGCGGCTGTTTCGACTCTTCCTTCTCCTTCCGCTCGGGCGCGCTCGCGCCGGCGGCGGAGCCGGGCTTCTTCCGTGCGCGCCCGCCGCGGCTGCCGCGGCGGCGCTTGGGCTTCGTCGGATCGGTTGGCTCGGCGGCCGCCTCGGCGGCCGGCTCGGTCAGCTCGGGTTCGGGCTTCGCCTCGAGCTCGGGCGTGCTGTCAGGACGTTGGTCGTCGGAAGACTTCTTCCGGAAACGGAACCAGGGCAAAGAGAAACTCCTTCGATGAGGCGCGCGGCAGCGACCCCATTGAGGGTGCGCGCGCGCTCGTGGTTAATGAAAAGGCTTGGCATGGCCTTGGGTGCAGGGTAGCAACCGCTCCCCCCGGGTCCGTCCGAGCCCGGACCTACGATCCGGCCATTCACGACCGCGAGGTGAAAATGGTGGCAAAGCGCGAGGCCGAAGAGCTCCTGATGATCGAGGAGGCTGATTCTTGGTTCGAGTACCTCGAGGCGACCCGGAGCCAGTCGCACGGCCGTTACCACGAGATCGAGCCCTGGGCCTGGGCCCGCCTGACGCAGCGCCTGCGTGCCATCAGGGCGCGGCGGGCGCGGCTGCGTCCCGCTGCCGCCTAGGAGCGAGCTCGAACCGCCCTCGCGCGGCCTCGCCGAGCGCGCGCGTCCCCCCATACGCGACTGCGCCCTTCAGCGCCCACCCGGCGA
>Ga0193751_1001735_pt1 | contig 13687 bp, 15 predicted proteins | sample L1c2metaG_FD_143050 | JGI IMG/M metagenome (GOLD analysis project Ga0193751, IMG submission 143050) | Soil microbial communities from a riparian zone of the East river system, Colorado, United States - L1c2 | ecosystem: Environmental > Terrestrial > Soil > Riparian zone | place: USA: East River... | reverse complement strand
CGGCGGGACGAGCGTGAGCACCGCCGCCGTCATCGTCACGAGGGCGATCCCGAAGCCGAGCCCGGCGATGGCGAGCGGCCAGCTGAGCGCGGCGACGCTCGTCGTCGCGGTGAGCTGCCGGTCGACAAGCAGGAGCCCGACGCCGGCGAGCGCGCAGCCGAGCACCATCGGCACTCGCGGCCCGACTCGCGCGGTCCAGTAGCCGGCGAGCGGCCCCGACAGGATCATCGCCGCCGCGAGCGACGTGAACACGAGCGCGATCTGGAAGCCGGAGAAGTTCGAGATCAGCTGCAGGTAGAGCGCGGTGAAGAAGAAGACGGAGAAGACGGAGAGGTTCGTGGCGAAGGCGACGACGTTCGCCGCAGCGAAGGTGGGGTTGCGGAGGAACTCGAGCTTCAGCACCGGGTCCGGCACGCGCTGCTCGACGAGGACGAACACGACGGTGAGGACGGCGCCAGCGGCGAAGAGAACGTCGATCCACCACGTGCCGTAACCCCGGTTCTCGCCCTCGATCACCCCGAACGTCGCGGCCATGATCGCCGTGGCCCCAGCGGCGAGGCCCGGCACGTCGAGCTTCCGCCCCTCCGGGTCGCGGCTCTCCGTCACCGTCACCGCGGCGACGGCGAGAGAGGCGGCGCCGAGGCCGAGGCCGAACCAGAAGATCCAACGCCAGCCGGCGCCGGCAACGAGAACGCCGCCGATCACCGGCCCGAGCGCGAGCGCGAGCCCGGAGACGGCCGCCCAGACGCCGAGAGCGACCGCGCGCTCCTTGCGCTCGGGGTAGATGTGGCGGATGAGTGAGAGCGTCCCCGGCTCCGAGGCCGCTGCTCCGAGGCCCATCACGATCCGTCCCGCGATGAGGATGCTCGGGTCGGGCGCGACCGCGGCGACGATCGAGCCGGCGCAGAAGACCGCGACGCCCGTGAGCATCACCTTCTTCCGGCCGAGCAGGTCGCCCAGGGTGCCGCCGGTCAGCATGAGCGCGGCGAACGCGAGCATGTAGCCGTCGACGATCCACTGCAGGCCGGTGACACTGACGCGGAGCGACGACTGGATGTCCGCGAGCGCGACGCTGACGATCGTGTTGTCGAGGAAGGTGAGGAAGAGGATCGCGCAGACCGCCGCGAGAGCCGCTTCGCGGGCGTGACGCTGCCGGAACAGCGCGAGGGCGCTCACCCGGAGGACGTTAAGACTTGCAGGCGGACGGCGTCGTGCCGCCAAGCGCGATCAGCTTGCAGAGGCTCGCGTCGCCGACCTTCCAGGTGCCGTTCTCGCGGACGGCGGTGCCCGTTTGCTTGGGGAGCCCAGAGCCGCCGAACTTGACGACATAGACGACGTTCGCCTTGTTCGCGCCCTGGAGCGTCACGGAGGAGACCGTGGCGCTCGTGTTGCTCGCGAGCGGGTTGCTGGCGAAGGCTTGGATCAGCGACTTGAACTGCTGGCCGTTCTGGAGCAGGGCCACGCGGTCGGACAGCGACGTCTTGCTCGAGAAGAACTTCTCGTAGGCGCTCTTGATCTGCGCCTGGGCGCTCGGACCGCTCGATTTCATGTGCCCCGAACCGCAGGCGGCGAGCGCGAGCACCGCAACGAGGACGAATACGAAGCGTCTCACGGCGAGCAAGCCTAGACCTCCTGCAGCGAGCGCGCGGCCGGGCCGACGTAGCGCGCGGACGGCCGGAACAGCCGGCCGGTGCGCTTCTGCTCGAGGATGTGCGCCGACCAGCCGGCGACGCGCGAGCAGGCGAACATCGCGGGCGCGAGCGGCGGCGGCACCTCCGCGATGTCGAGGACGAGGGCAGAGTAGTACTCGACGTTGGTCTTCAAGGGGCGGTCCGGCTTGCGCCGCTCGAGCTCGGCACGCGGTGGCCGAAGCCCATGATCCGCTTGCCCGCGTCGAGCGTGGCCCGTACCCACGTCTCCGGATCGCCCATCGCGGCGACCTCCTCCAGCATCGGCTTGACGTACGCGGGAGCCCCGCCGTGCAGCGGGCCGGAGAGCGCCCCGACCGCGGCGGAGAGGGCGGCGCCGCAATCGGCGCCCGTCGACGCGACGATGCGCGCGGCGAAGGTGGAGGCGTTCAGCCCGTGCTCAGCCGTGCAGATCCAGTAGGTGTCGATCGCCTTGACCGCCTTGGGATCTGCGTGGCCGCGCCACTGGAGGAGGAACCGCTCCGCCGCCGTCTTTCCCTCGGCGACGACGTCGTCCGCCACCTGATCCTCATGGCCATCGGCGAGCCGGGCGGAGCGGGCGACGATCGACATCATCTCGGCGGAGATCCGCCCGAGGTCCTCGCGCGCCTGCTCGTCGGAGATCTCGTTGAGCTTGCCGAGCCCCCACAGGCCGGACAGCCGCGCCGTTTGCGCCTGCAGATCAGCGGGCGCGCGCCCGGTCAGGCCGCCCGGCTCGAAGGGCTCGGGGAGAGGCATGCGGGACTCGATGTCGTCGTCGACGAGCAATCCCCAGACGTTCTCGTACGGGTACTTGCCGATGAGCGGCTCGACGTCGACACCGCGGTAGCGAAGCATCCCGCCCTCACGATCGGGCTCCATGATCTCGGTCTCGACCGCGACGACGCCCTCGAGCCCCGGCTTGAAGTCGTTGCTGCTCATACGCTGATCTCCTCCAGCTCGATCTCCTGGCCTGCGCCGCGCTCGCGGGCAGCCGCGAGGACGAGTGCCGCGGCGGCGAGGTCCTGGACGGCGACGCCGACCGACTTGTACAGCGTGATCTGCTCCCCCGAGCTGCGCCCGGCCGCCGTCCCGGCGATGACCTCGCCGAGCTCGACGACGCCGTCACGGCCGCGCGGCTCGAGCTCCGGCGCGCCGGCGGGAAGGGGCGCGAACGCGGAGTCGCGCTGCTCGACGACGACGACGTCCGCCCGCTCGACGATCGCAGGATCGAGCTCCGAACCGCCCGCCCCGTAGCCGACGGAGCTGACGTGCGTTCCGGGGCTGAGCCACTCGAAGCGGACTATCGGCTCGGGTGACGCGGTCGTCGCGTGGACGACGTCGGCGCCGCGGACGGCATCCTCGAACTCGCCGCGCCCGGCGACCCGCACCTCCTCGAAGTCGCGAGCCCGCGGGAACATCTCCTGCGCTGAGCGGGACTGGACGCCGGTGCCGAGGATCGCGAGCACCCGCGCGTCGGGCCGCGCGAGGAGCCGGGTCGCGAGCGCCGCCGCGGCGGCGGTCCGCATCGCCGTGATGTACGTCCCGTCCATGAGCGCGGCCGGGGTTCCCGTCGCGGGATCGAAGAGCGCGATGAGCGCCTGGTGGGTCGGGCGGTCGCGGTTGCCGGGGAAGAGCGTGACGAGCTTGCAGCCGAGCCCGCTCGAGGGGACGTAGGCGGGCATCGCGCCGAGGATGCCGGCCTCGCCGGCGAAGGCTCCCATCCGCGGCACGAGCGACGCCTGCCCGGCCGAGAGCTCAGCGTGCGCGGCCGCGAGCGCGTCGAGGAGCGCGTCGAGATCGAGTAGCTCCTCCACCTCGCTGCGGGTCAGAACCAGCATTGCGGTGCGGACGGTACTCCTAACCGAGCAGCGTGAGCGTCCAGCCGGGCCGGTGCTGCGCGTCGAGCGAGAAGAGGAGGATCCGCTGCCACTGGCCGAGGCAGAGGGCTCCGTCGGCGAACGGCACCTGCTCCGAGCGCGGGCCGAGCAGGAACGCGAGCAGCCGCTCGCGTGAGCGCAGCTTCGAGGGCACGACGCGCTCGAGCAGCGACTCGAGATCCTCGAAGAAGCCCGTCTCGCGCTCCTGCACCCGCACGAGCGAGAGCTCGCTCTCGGCGTGGAGATAGACGATGCCGGAGGCGACGCCCGACGCGGCGACCTCCCGCGAGACGTCGTTCGTGATGTCCATCACCGACAGCGACGGCAGGGCCGCGGCGATCGAGTACGGGACTTCGACAGTCGTCATGCCTGCGCGACCTCCTTCGGGAGCCTGAAGTGGACGTCCTCCTTCGCAACCTCGATCTCCTCCGGCAGCGCGTAGCCGACGTCTGCGAGCCGCGCCGCCGTCGCCCGCACGAGCTCCTCGGGCGTCGACGCACCCGCGGTGAGCCCGATCGTCTCGTGGCCGTCGAGAAGCGTGGGATCGAGCTCGCTCTCGCCGTCTACGAGCGTCGCCTGCGCGCCCGCGGCCTGCGCGACCTCGACGAGCCGCTGCGCGTTCGAGCTCGTCTCCGAGCCGATCACGAGCACGAGCGTCGCGCCTTTCGCGACCATCGCCTTCACCGCGTCCTGGCGGTTCTGCGTCGCGTAGCAGATGTCGTCGGCGTGCGGCCGGCGGAGGGTGCCGAGGTGGTCCTCGAGCGCGTCGACGATCGGGGCGACGTCGTCGAGGGAGAGCGTCGTCTGGGTGATCACCGCGACCGGCTTCTCGGTGTCGAGCTCGAGCGCCTGCTCCGGGGACTCGATCACGATCGTCGAGTCGGGCCGCTCGCCGAGCGTCCCGATCACCTCGACGTGGTTCTTGTGGCCGACGAGCGCGACGAGGTGGCCGCTGTCCGCGTAGCGCCGCGCCTCTGCGTGCACCTTGTTCACGAGCGGGCAGGTCGCGTCGACGACCCGCAACCCGCGCCGCTGCGCGTTCTCCTTCACCGCGGGCGCGACGCCGTGGGCGGAGAGGACGCAGATCTCGCCTTCCGGGATCTCCTCTTCGTCCTCGACGAAGACGGCGCCGAGCTGCTCGAGCCTCCGCACGACGTGCTCGTTGTGGACGATCTGGTGGCGGACGTAAACGGGCGCCCCGTACTGCTCCAGCAGCCGCTCGACGATTTCGATCGCTCGGTCCACACCCGCACAGAACGAGCGCGGCGCGGCGAGGAGGACGCGCCCGCGGCTCACGCAACCACCGCCTCTTCCAGGGCGTGCAGAGCCTTCAGCGCGTCGCGCATCGAGCGGAGCGCGTCGCGGCGGCGGGTGGCGATCCAGCGGAGCAGGCCCGCAACGTTCGTGCGGCCGTCGGCGTGCACGGTCTCCTCGACGCCCTCGATCATGCTGTGCGGATCGTCCGAGATCGCGCGGACGACGCCTGCAAGCCGGCCGCTGCGCGCGAGGACGCCGCTCTCCATGTCGACCGCGTCGGCGCCGCTCGCCTCGCGCAGGCGCGCGCGCTCTGCCGCGTCGTGGACGAGAACGTCGCCGCCGAGCACGACGCCGTCGCGGGCGCCGCGCACGCCGAGGCCGGGCCCCTCCCAGAGCGTCGTCCCGGTCTCGTCGACGACGCGGGTGGCGTCGAGCACCTCCCCGACACCGAGCTCGCCGAGCGAGCCCGCGAGCCCGAACGAGACGAGGCGTCCCTGGGGGACGCCGTTCGCGACGCGGAGACCGACGCGCACCGCGGTGAGGCCGAGCCGCCGCGCGACCCGCTCCTCGGCGCTCGTGGCGCAGGCGAACGTCAGCCCGTCAGCGTCCACGCGAGGCTCCGTACGGTCTCCTTCAGGCTGCTCGAAGCCTCGTAAGCGGCCGACGGCTCGAACCCGCAGTGGATGCCGCAGTGCTCGCAGCGTGGGTCGTTGCCGGGGCCGTACGCCTCCCACTCCATCCCCTCGAGCAGCGCCTCGTACGTCGGGAAGATCCCGTCGGTGAGGAGGTAGCACGGGCCCTTCCAGCCGTACGGGTTGCGCGTGATCGAGCCCCACGGCGCGCACGTGAGCTCGCGCTGGCCGGTGAGGAAGTCCTGGTAGATCGGCGACGCGATCCAGCGGTAGCCGTGCTCCTTCGTCGCAGCGCGGATGACCCGGAACTTCTCCTCGTGCTCGTCGCGCGTCATCGTCAGGGCAGGATCGATCTGCGAGTACTGGTAGCCAGGCGCGATCATCATCCCGTCGATGCCGACGTCGTCGGTGAGGTAGCGCATCATCTCGACGACGTCGCCGACCTCGGTCTCCTTGAAGATCGTCGTGTTCGTCGTGACGCGGAAACCGCTCGCGCGCGCCGTCTTGATCGCGTCGATTGCGATGTCCCAAAGGCCTGGGTAATCGCACACGTAATCGTGGATCTCGCGCATCCCGTCGAGATGGATGACGAAGGTCAGCCGGTTCGACGGCTCGAACCAGTCAAGGCACTGCTCGAGGCGTAGCGCGTTCGTGCACAACTCGATCGTCTTGCCGAACTCGAGCACCTGCGCGGCGACCTCGTCGATCCCCTTGTAGACGAGCGGCTCGCCGCCGCAGATCGAGACGACAGGAGCCGGGCACTGGACGGCCGCGTCGACGCATTCCTCGACCGACAGGCGCGCGCGGTTCGACTCGTACTCGCGGATCTTTCCGCAGCCGATGCACGCGATGTTGCACGCGAGAGTCGGCTCGAGCATGAGCACGAGCGGATAGCGCTCGCCTTTGCGCTGCTGCGCGGCGACGTACTTGCCGATCGAGACCGTCGATGCGAGCGGGAACTTCATCCAGCCAACCTTTCTCTGAGTCGTCCCAGTGCCAGAAGGGGAAACGTAATGCGGTAGAGGTGATACCGGATCATGAAGTCGAGCGGGAATCCCGTGCCGGTGAAGTGCTCCTCGTCCCAGTCTCCGTCCGTGCGCTGCGCAGCACGGAGGTAGTCTGCCGCCCGGCGGGTAGTCGAATCCTCAGCGTTTCCTGCGGCCACATAGGCGAGCAGCGCCCAGGCCGTCTGGGACGCGGTCGTGAAATGCGCGCGGCCACGCCAGGCAGGATCGCGGTAGGAACGGATGTCCTCCCCGAAGCCGCCGCTCTGCTGCTGGACGGAGTCGAGCCAGGCGACGGCCCGGCGCATCGACGGATGGTCGTGCGGGATCCCGCACGCCTCGAGACCGGGCAGCACCGCACCCGTGCCGTAGATGTGGTTGACGCCCCAGCGGCCGAACCACGAACCGTCCTCCTCCTGCTCGGAGAGGAGCCACTCGAGCCCGCCCTCCGTCGCGTCGCGGTGGACGCCCAGCGTCCCGAGCAGCTCGAGCGAGTGCGCAGTGACGTCGGCGCTCGGCTCGTCGGTCACCTTGCCGAAGTCGCAGAACGGGATCTTGTAGAGCCACATCGCGCGGTTGTCCACGTCGAAGGCGCCCCAGCCGCCGTCGCGCGACTGCATGCCGACGAGCCAGTCGATGCCGCGGTGGATCGGGTCCTCCTCGCCGATGCCCATCCCCTGCAGGGCGAGCGGGATGACGGCCGTGTCGTCGACGTCCGGGTAGAGGTCGTTCTCGTACTCGAAGGCCCAGCCGCCGGCCGCGAGGTCGGGATTGCGGACCGCCCAGTCGCCCTTGACGCGCACCTCTTGCGAGAGCAGGTACTCGCCTGCGTGGACGAGCTGCGGGTGTTGGTCGGAGACGCCGCAGGCGCGGAGCGCGAGCAGCGCGAGGGCGGTGTCCCACACCGGCGACTGGCACGCCTCGGGCCGCAGCCGCTCGCCGTCCTCGACCATGAAGCCCTGCCAGCCTTCGACGGCCTTGCCGAGCGTCGGATCGTCGAGCCCGTGGCCGAGGGCAGCGAGCGCGATGATCCCCCACACCCACGGCGGCTGGATCCCGCCCCAGGACCCGTCCGCCTCCTGCCGCTCGCGGATCCAGCGCTCGGCGACGGCGACGGCCCGGCGCCGGAGGGGGCTCGGGCGGCGGGGGGGCCGCGTCCGCCCCGGCATGGCGCCGATTGCGGTCAGGTCGATGTCCGCAGGCCGCACTGGACGCAGCGACTGCGCGACCGCGAGCGCGACGAACGTCTGCCGGGCCCAGCAGGAGAAGGCGTAGATCGAGAAGGGCGAGGACGGCGGGAGAAGGACGAACTCGGGTGGGATCGGCACCATTCTCTGCCACGGCCACTGGCCGAGCAGGGCGAGGAAGCACTTCGTGAACAGGCGGCTCTTGGGGATCCCGCCCTCGCGCTGGATGTAGGCCAGCGCCTTGGGCCCGGGGTCGACGCCGGCGAGACGGCAGGCGACGTACGCCTCGATCGACGTCGAGAGGTCGGGCGGCCCCTCGAACCAGATCGACCACGTCCCGTCGTCGCGCATCCTGGCGAGGAGCTCGTTCGCGATCCGGCGGTCGAGCTCCGGCGTGCGCAGGTCGAGGTAGTGGTTCCAGAAGAGGTGTTGCGCCGTCATCGTCACGTTCGACTCGAGCTCGCCGACCCAGATGCCGTCGGGCCGCTGCAGCTCGAGCAGCCTCCGCGTGCCGCGGTCGATCGCGGCGTCGAGACGAGTCAGCTCCGTGGTGACGGCCACTTCAAACGGTAACTCTGGCGGAAGCGCTGCTCAAGATGTGCTGAGCCGCCAGTCGGCCGCTCCGGATCGCGCTCTCCATCGTCGCCGGCCAGCCGGTGTCGGTCCATGTGCCCGCCCGGGCGACGCCGGGACGGGAGGTCTCGACCCCCGGCCGCCGCACGCCGGGCCGGAGCGCGACCGTCGCATACGGCTCGCGGCTGACCCGCGACCAGAGGACCTCGGCCTCCCCGAGCCGCTCGGTCAGCTGCCGCGCGATCCGCTCCACGAGCTCGCGCCCTCGTACCTCGAGCAGCTCGGGCACGCCGCTGGAGACGACCGTGAGGTACTGCCCGCGCTCGGGGCGGCTCCCGGTGAGCGCGCCGCGGTCGAAGACCCAGTGCGCGTCCGAGCCGAGCAGGGCGGCGAGCGGCCGGCCGAGCAGCGGCCGGTCGAACCAGAGGTGGACGCTCACGATCGGCGAGTCCTCGAGCGTCGGTTCGGCCTCGCCGAGCAGGCCTGCACTCTCGCGCGGCGGCACGGCCACGACGATCGCATCCGCCTCCAGCTCGTCGAGCGAGGACACGCGCGAGTCGGTCAGGACCGTCGCGCCGGCCGCCTGGAGCGCCGCTCCCGCCGCGTCGCCGTGCATCCGGCCGAGCGGCCTCGTCGGGAGGATCAGGTCGCTGTTCGCGCGCGGGCCGAGCAGGGCGGTACGAAGGGTGAAGAGCCCGGCGTCGGCGTCGACCTCGTCGCAGCGGAGGTTCAGCGCCGGCCGCACGAAGACGTCCCAGAAGCGGTCGATGGACGAGTCGGTTTCGCCCAATCGCCTCAGTAACTGTCCGAAGGTTTCTTTCGGATGCGACTGCGCGGAGCGCAGTCGCAGGGTGGTGATTGGGAGTCGAACCCGATTCCTGAGTGACAAGTGCCTGTACGCGAGCAGCCCACGAAGACTCGGTTCGATCGCCGCGACAGCGCCGTCCTCGTCGAGCACCGGCAGCGCCAGCCGCGTGCGGATGAACGAGGCACCCTCGCCGATCCGGTCGAGAAACCGCAGGTACTCGGTGAAGCAGCCGAGGGCGATGTGCTGGCCGTTGTCGGGCGGGGGTTCGGGATCGCCCTCGCGCTCGGGCAGCGTCTGGACGGCGCCGCCGAGCGTCGGCCGCGCCTCGAGCACCGTCACGGCATGGCCTGCGTCGGCGAGCTCGAGCGCAGCGGCGAGCCCCGCGAGCGCGGCGTGGAGAGTCGCGTCTTCTCGCCGAAGACGTCGAAGCCACCGGCCTCGATCCGGTCGAGCGTCTCGCGGTACAGGCCTGCGAATGTGCCGACGCAGAGGGCGCTGCGCCGGTCGAGCGAGTCGAGCAGCCGGAGCCCCTCGGCGAGGTGGGCGCGGGCACGCTCGGCCTCGAACGCCATCAGCTCGCGAAACTCCGGCGAGGGAGCGAGCTGATCGACGCCGAAGGCGGCGAGCTCGTCCTGGGGCAGGTAGACGCGGCCGAGCCGTCGATCCTCGTCGACGTCGCGGATGATGTTGATCAGCTGGAGGGCGATCCCTAGCGTCATCGCATGCTCGAGGTCGTCGGAGCCGTAGCGACGCTCCTTGTAGATGGGGACACAAGCGAGACCGACCGCGCCCGCGACCTTCTCGCAGTAGCCGCGCAGCGCGGCGAAATCCGGATACGTGGACTGCTCGATGTCCTGCAGGCCGCCGTCCACGAGCGCGGCGAGCGGCTCGCGCGGGATGCCGAAGCGCTCGCGAGCGTCGCGAAGCGCGACGAACACCGGATCGGCCGGGTCGCTGTCGAGCGCGGCCCGAAGCTCCTCGAGCCGAGCCCGCTTCTGCTCGGGCGGCAACTCGCCGTCCGCAACGTCGTCCACGCGCCGCGCGAAGGCGTAGATCGCCGCGATCGCCTGCCGCTTCCTGCGTGGGAGGAGCATAATCCCGTACGCGAAGTTCTTCGCCTCCCGGCGCGTGACGCGCTCGACCTCGGCGTACGCGTCCTGCACCGCAAGCGGAGCGCTCATCGGACGAGCACGAACGCAGCCTCCCGCGCGAGACGGGCGCGCGACGGCCGCGGGCGTCCGCTGAAGACGTCCCAGCCGGCCGCCTCGAGCGCGTCCAGCGCGGCCAGGCCCCCTCGGGCGAAGAGCGCGACCGCCCGGCCGAGCCGTCCACCGATCCGCACACGCAGCACCTCTCCCGCGGCGAGCAACTCTGCCGCACGTTGAGCCTCGAACCGCAGCAGCGCGCGCAGATCCTCCGTCGGCCGGTCGAGGGGAGGATCGCCGAAGGTCAAGCGGTCTTGCCTGGGTAGGTAAACACGGCCGAGCTCGAGATCCCGGGGCACGTCTTGGAGGAAGTTCACGAGCTGGAGCCCCGTGCAGACGGAGTCGCTCGCCCTTACGAGCTCGCGGTCGCCGAGCCGGCGGAGGACCCCGAGCACCAGCCGGCCGCACGGGTCGGCCGAGTGGACGCAGTAGTGCTTCAGCTCCGCCCAGGTCCCGTACTCGCTCACCCGCTGATCCATGCGATTCGCCTCGATCAGCCGCAGGAACGGCTCGCGCGGCAGGTCGAACTCCCGAATCGTCGGCTCGACGTTCCGCAGCACCGGCCACGTCGCCTCGCCGGCGAAGGCCGCATCGACCTCCTGCTCGAGCTCGTCGAGCGCGACGAGCCGGTCGCCGTCGTACGCGTCCCCCAGCTCGTCGACGAGCCGCGCGTAGCAGTAGAGCGCCCGGATGTGCGGGCGCAGCGAGCGCGGAAAAAGAACCGAGCCGACCGGGAAGTTCTCGCCGGCGGCGCGAGCTGCGATCTCGGCGAGCTCCACGCGCCCATTCTTGCTTGAATGGCCGCGCAGGTGGCGGCGGCCGCGGGCGTGAACAGAGGGAGGAGGAGATCTTGACCGACGCTCGAGCACCGAGCTCGGGAGCATCGGGAGGACGCGAAACGGCGGTGGCCGGAGTCGACCGCCGTGACGGTGCCGTCGTCGTCTCGCTCGCCGGCGAGCTCGATCTCTACAACGCCGAGGAGGTGCGGAGCGCGCTGGTCGATGCCTGCGCCGGGGAGCCGAAAGTGCTCGTCGTCGACCTCGAGCACGTCACGTTTATCGACTCGACGGCGCTCGGCGTGCTGATCGAGGCGCGTTCGAGGATGGCCGACCGCAGCGGCTTCCGTCTCGCCGCGCCCGGCCTCGAGACCCGGCGGGCCCTGGAGGTGTCGGGCCTCGACCGCCACTTCCTCGTCCACGACACCGTTGCGGAGGCGCTCGAAGCGGCTCGCTGACCATGGTTCGCGAACCGCTGCTGCCGCCCGAATCGCTCGCGCGCTACGCCGACGCGATCGTGCGGGCTTCGCTCGGCATCGAGAAAGGCGACGCGCTCGTCGTCCAGGGCGAGCCCGAGCACCGGGAGCTACTCGTCGCGATCGCCGAGTCCGGATACCGCGCGGGCGCCCGGTTCGTCGACATCGTCACCGCAGACCCACTGGTGATGCGCGCGCGGCTGCTGCACGGCTCCGACGACGCGCTCGGGGCCCTCTCGCCGTGGTCGCGTCGCCGGCTCCGGGAGGTCGCGGGACCGCGGGGCGCCCTCGCCGCGATCGCCGGCGACGGAGAGGCCGGCTACCTCGACGGAGTCCCGCCGAAGCGAATCGCGACCGACTACTCCCGGCTGGCGAAGCAGACGGCGTTCCTCCGGCGAGCGCAGCTGAACATGCGCGCGCGCTGGACGATCGCCGGCTGGCCGACCGACCACTGGGCCGGTCAGGTCTACCCGGAGCTCACGACGCTCGTGGCGAAGCGCCGTCTTGCCCGCGACCTCCTGCGTTTCTGCCGTCTCGCCGACGAGGACGGAAAGGGGACGAGCGGCTGGCTCAAGCACCTTCGCACACTGAGTCGCCGCTCGGTGCGCCTCACGAAGCTCGAGCTCACCCGGCTCGAGCTGCGCGGGCCCGGCACCGAGCTCGACGTCGGCTTCGTCGCCGGCACGCGCTGGATCGGCGGGCCGGAGACGCTCGTCGACGGCCGGATGCTCGCGCCGAACATGCCGACGGAGGAGACCTTCACGAGCCCCGACCCGCGCGTGACGAGCGGAACGTTCCGCTGCACCTTCCCGCTCTCGTTCCGCGGCCGGCTGATCCGCGGGCTGCGCGGCGAGTTCTCGAACGGCCGCCTCGTCCGGCTCGAGGCCGACTCGGACGACGATCGCGACTTCGTCGCTGCGTACATCGACACCGACCGGATGGGCCGCCGGCTCGGCGAGGTCGCGCTGGTCGACGCGTCGTCGCGGATCGGCCAGACCGGCCGGATCTACTACAACACGCTGCTCGACGAGAACGCAGCGGCCCACATCGCGTTCGGCAGCGGTTTCGGCGGCACCCGTTCGGAAACCTCTCCTCGTGGGGTGAACCGCTCGACGATCCACCTCGACGTGATGATCGGGAGCCCGGAGCTCGAAGCGACCGGCGTCGACGGACGCGGCCGGCGCGTCCCGCTGATCCGCGGCGGCGCCTGGCAGATATGACCGGCGTCATCGGGGTCGTCGCGCTCGCGTTCGCCGCGGCTGTGGTCGCAGCCGGCTGCGGCGGCGGCTCGCATCCCCGGACGACGACGCGGGCGGCGGCGGCGCCCCCGAAATGCACGCTCTCCGCGAAGCAGCGCCGCGTGATCCGGCGGGCGAAGCACATGATCGTGCGCATGCACCAGCTGGAGCAGCCGCTGAAGACGGTGCACGAGCACGGGCCGCTCAAGCTCGAGCTGTTGCTGAACCGCTTCCTGCTCTCCATCGGCGTGCTGCCCGTGGACGAGCGCGGCCTGCTCATCCGCAAGGCGAAGAGCGCGGTCGGCCTCTGCCGGGACTGCTTTGACGCCCTCGAGGCCCTCGAGCCTGCGTACCAGACGCGCCTCGGCGAGTCGCCCTGTAAACCCGGCTTCTAGTAGCGACGAAGGAACTGCGCCAACGGGCGGCGCCGCCGGGGCGGCGGTCAGGCTTCGAGGCCGCAAAAGCAAAGAGCGAGCGCACCAGGCAGCCCTCCCGTCCAGAGCATCGAAAACCAACAACAGCACGAAGCGCGACGGAAACCACGCTTTCCGGCCCGCGCAGTTCCTTATCCCAGCGAGCGAAGCGCAGCTTCGCTCGCTCAAGTTACCCCGTCGTCGTGGGGAACTGCGAGTAGCCGTACGTGCCGGTTCCGCTGATCACGTTGCCGCCCAGCGTCGGCGTTGGGAAGTCCACGACCGGCAGGTTCTCGACGGCGGGGCCCATGAAGTCGTGCCAGATCTGCGCGGGGAGCGAGCCGCCGAAGACCTGGTAGAAGCCTTCGACGTTGAGGAGCGGGATCTCGCCTTTCGGATAGCCGACCCAAACGCAGGTCGCGAGTTGCGGGACGTAGCCGCAGAACCAGGCGTCCACGTAGTTCTCCGCGGTGCCGGTCTTGCCGGCCGCGGGACGGGAGATCGCGGCCGTCGTGCCGGTGCCGTGCTGGATCACGCCCTGGAGGTCGTATGTGAGCTCGGCGGCGACGTT
>Ga0193751_1001734_pt1 | contig 13688 bp, 14 predicted proteins | sample L1c2metaG_FD_143050 | JGI IMG/M metagenome (GOLD analysis project Ga0193751, IMG submission 143050) | Soil microbial communities from a riparian zone of the East river system, Colorado, United States - L1c2 | ecosystem: Environmental > Terrestrial > Soil > Riparian zone | place: USA: East River... | reverse complement strand
GCCGTTGAAAAGACGTCAGCCGGTACTCAGGTGGCCATCGAGAAGTCTGCTGCTGCAACTAATCTCGCCATTGAGAAGACTGCTGCCGCCACTAACCTGGCTATCCAGACCGCTAAGGCTGAGATTCTTCTGGAGGCTGCAAAGAATGCGGCTGCTGCGGCGCTTTGCTGCTGTGAACTTCAGGGCAAGATGGACGCTAACACGGCTTCTATCCTTGCGGCTATGAAGGACAGCGAAGCGGCCAACCTGAGACAGCAATTGACGGTATTCCAGATTCGCGCGGGCGTTCTGGCTTCTCCGGCCTAATTGAAGTAGCCTGTCAAGGCGGCTCCAATAGTGGAGCCGCCTCAACTTCGGGAAGCATACATGTCAAGACGTACGATTCCTAATCATATTCCTCGCAATCATCCGCGAGGAACGTACATGTCAGCGTGCGATTACTGCGGCGCGGCATATTATCGTGACCAGCTTGTTAGAAACGAGGCCGGTTTCTTGGTTTGTGAGACGGACAGGAAAGGTCGAGACGAAGTTTTACTAGATAGGTTGAACGCAGAACATGCCAGTCGTATTCAAGGTTTTAAGTATCCTAACCGCTATGAAGGAGGCATGGACCCAAGGGCGCAAACTCTTCCGGTCATCCACCGTACCACAGCGTCAGACATTACCCGTTACAAGGCCTAATGAAGACTTCAACAAAGCAATGGATGACCTCAAGCAAATGCGAGACGGAAAATCCAAAGCGGCGCCTTCCAACTGAGACTAGAGACGAATGGTTGGTTAGATTAGGTTTCGAGCCGCTGACTGAAGAAGATAAGCGCGCTAACCTTGAATACAATTTGATGTTTTTTTGTGACGAGGTTTAATGACCATTTCAGCTTCAGTATCTACGTTTCCGCTAGTAGATGAATACATCTTATCAGCGTATAAAAAAAGTGGCCTCGTGCCCTTGGAAGCTTCAATCGGTTTCGATACGTCTTGGTCTGCGAAAGCGGCTCATGGCCGAGTCATCATGAACCGAGTCGTTGAAGGCTTGGCTATTGAAGGCTTCATTGACCATTTCGTAAACTTTACGTTAATTAATATGGTAGTTGACCAGTCAGTTTACGTTCAAGGGACTGACTTTGACCTTAATCTGACGCTAATAAACATCGTTGACAGCGGGAACTACATCCCGGCTTCCAACGCATTGGAAACTACCAATACCGTTGGTGAGTCTCCGGTTAGCCCGATGTCAAAGCATGCCTGGGGCACACTGGCCAACAAGTCGTCTTCTGGCCGGGTGACCCGGTATTTCGTCGACCTTAACGGCCCCTTAATGACCATACATGTATGGCCACGGCCAAACGAGACGGGCAAGATTCGGTTCAAAACGCACCGGATTCCAGGCAGTAACGATGTCGGCTCGTCTAATGTGGACCTGAAGCGCCATTGGGGCGATTGGCTCGTTTACGCTATCGCTTACCAGCTGATGACAGATGCCAAACTACCACTTGATGAGCGGCAAATCTGTAGAGAAGACAGAGACGCTATCATGGCCCGTATGAAAGCATACGAGACTAGCAATGAGCCCGTAGACGCAATCTTTAATCACGTTAGCCCTTGGCAGAACTTTTGATGACCAATGATGACCTAAAAGATATCATAATAGTGATGCTTGGATTGCATCTGCTTCAACTGTCGTTGTCTGCTTACTGCTGGGCCCAGTGGAAGAAATGGCAAGTGGCTTACAACTTGATTCTTAACGACATCAAGCGAGCCAAAAGCAACATTCCCAAGAAGACTATTTACGCACCGATGTATCATTACCCGAAAGCATAAATGGCTACACTTGTACAACTACTAGCAGCGGGCGTAAACGGTGCCGCAAACGGTTCAGCTACATTCGTTTTGCGCGGAACTGCGTCCAGTGCCGCTTCTGTTCTTTGGAACGATTTCGAACAGACTTCACAGCCAGGAACCAACGTCATCACACTTGACGCCAATGGCTCAGCTGAGATTTACACAACGGCTTACACGGATGTAACTCTCAAGACTTCGGCCGGAGCAACGCTTAGAACCGTAACAGTAGGCAACTCAGCCACAAGCGTTGAAGTCATTTCTGACTCGTTTACTGGCACATCATATACCGGTTCACCTACTGCGGCAAGTCAGCCCATAACCCTGTCTTCAGTATTGAATAAATGGAATGACTCTGCCGGTACGCTTGACTGGAAAGTGCTAGTTGGTGGCGTAGCCGTAAATCTAACCACTGCATTCGGCGCATTGGCTGGGTTGTTCTTTAACGTTCGTGACCCTGCATATGGCGCGCTGGGAGACGGAGTAACAGACGATACTACTGCTATTGGCTTGGCCATTACAGCTGCAACTGCGGCCGGCGGCGGTATCGTGTTCTTCCCTGCTAGTACGTCATTCTACAAATTCACCAGCCTAACTATATCGGCGGCGAATGTTACGTTAATGGGAGCTGGTCCTAGCGCTTCCATTCTGAAGTCTGCGACAACATCGGTTGACGCAATTACATTTAGCGATTCAACTGCAAACTCATTTAAGAAAGTCGTGGGGCTTGGTCTGCAGGGAACAGGAGCAAATTCTAATCAGTTCTTTGCGATTGGCTCCTGCCCTAATTTACTGTTCGATGATTGCAATATAAGCTTTACGGCATATACTGGCGACGGAATTAAAACAACATCGTCAGGCAACATTAGAAACATTGAATTCAAAGACTGTACAATATCGTGCGGTCCATCTAGCAACTCGTGTATCAGGAACGTTGCGTCCACTGACAATACAACAACGTTCCATCTGAACAGTTGCAGATTTGTGCTACCAGCTTCATTCGTTGCTGCTGTTCTACTGGGGCCAAACTTCTACGTAAATGACTGCATATTTGATGCCTTGGCCGTAACGACCGGTTCATACATCGTGTCATCTAACAGTTCTAATGCCACAGCCGGAAAATTCCTGGCCCGATATGTTGGCAATACATTTAAGAACGGCGGAGCTACCGGAACTGCATTCTTCCTTGGCTCAATCGCTACCGGTACAGATTTCTACGAAGATGCTAACGTCTTTGAAGGCTTTGCGATTCCCTCTGCATTGACTAGCGCTGACGCTATCTATGCTATTTCCCATAACGCACAAGACGCCTACTCAATCTATTTCGGCTCCAGAAAGGGACGTACCCTTGAGATTACGCATGCGTCTACTGGAACCATTGTTCCTTTGGCTTTCGCGTCTTATGAGAACGTATTCGTAAACTATACTGCAGCTGGTACGCTTACCATTCATGCACCGTTGTCCGTCATGGTCAATGGCGCAGATTGTAATCTTGTTATTCAGAACACAAACGGTTCCGCGCGTGATGTTGTTGTTAGCTATGGCTCTGCTGTGCAAACATACGGCTCAGTTGCTGGCGCAGATGTTACCCTTAACGTATTAAATAATGGCAGAGCTACAATTATGATGCGCTTTATGCACTTTGGTACAGGTTCACCGTTGGCCTTCATTCCTAGCCCCGCCGAAGATTAACATGCCTCAAGAGCCAATCAACTTCGGCCCGGACCAGAACTCGTCTAACGATGAGTTGGGCGGCAATTCGCCTTACGCAATCAACATCTACAAAGACGAAAAGGGAACCATCTATAAGCGCCCCGGTATCAAGGTATACACCGGGGTGGCTCCGTCCGGAGTCGTTGACGCTACTGGAATCTCCGGTCTTTACTCGACCAATGACGGCCAGTTATTTGCCGTAAACAACCAAGTAAACTCACGTACAATCTACAAGGTTGCCAACGGTTCCGCTACTCCAGTTAACGGTACCGGTGTTGATAAGCTCATTGGCAACACTAGGCCAGTCTTCACCGAGACTGAAGTCTACCTAATCATTGCCGGTGGTTTGGACATCCAGAAAGTCCACCTAATCACCCTGGCCAGCTCTAGGCTTGGAGGTGACCCGCCCAAAGCTTCGCATGTCGCCGCCAATAGCTCCCGTCTGCTAGCCAACGACCTATACGTCGACAAGACTAAGATTAGATTTTCTGGCATCTTCCAAGGCACAGTTGACACAACTGAAATGGAAGACTGGACCAACGATGGCAATCCGGACCATGGTGGCTTCTTTACTGCTGAAGCAAGACCTGACAATATCGTTGCTATGCATGAGAACACAAACGAGATTTTCGTTTGGGGCGTAGACAACGTACAGGTATTCGTACCTGATTCCACACTAATCTTTGCACCGGCTGCTACTAGAGAATATGGGTGCTTAGCACCCTACTCAATCATCCATCATGATGGGGAATATTTCTGGCTCGACCAACACCGTAGAATAGTGTATAGTGATGGACGCGAGTTCAAAAACATAGAGAAACCAATTAAGAAGAATCTTGAGGCTTTGATTAATCCTACAGATTGCTTCGGTTTCCGTGTTTTGATGGGTAGCCAAGAGTTCTTTTGTTGGACGTTTGTAACAGACCAAGTAACGTTTGTCTATCAAGTCGATGGCGGATGGGGCACTTGGTCTAGTTGGGATTTAGAGGCAGGAAACTTTAGCAAGCTTAACGTATTAAGTTCATATCTAAGACGAGACGGTGGAGTTAACGTAGTAGGAACCTATGATGGACGAATCGGAAGACTCGACATGGACACCCCTGATGACCTTGGACAATTGGTCGTTGCTGAAGCTGCAACTGGTTTTATTGACCACGGAACCGACAACAGAAAGCTCTGCAAAAGCATCAAGATTAGTGGCCGGAGAGGCAGCAATTCGACAGTCAGCCTTGGACGCCTTGAATGGCGTGACGCCGCTAACGACAACTGGTCCGGTCCTCTATTCGTAGATTTTGGCTCAACTGGTGACAACTACATTGTCAAAGAGTTTCGTTCGCTAGGAATCTACAATAGACGCCAATGGAAATTTACATTCTCTGATAGCGTAAATCTTTCGTTAGTACGTGTTATGGAAGATTTCGAGCCCCTCTCAATCTAATCATCAAGGAAACGATCACCCATGTTCTACGGAAGAAATAGAAATGATGGAAGCCATGCGGTAACGCCGGGCTCCAATGCTGACAACCGGATGCAGATGCAGCAACAGGGTGGCCAGGCTGCTTTCGGTGGCGGAAACCCAGCATTCGGGCCGATGCGGCGCAATCAAGGCATGTTCAGCCACGCTTTTCAGGGTCAAGGCCCGAACCAAAACCAGTACGGCCCACCAGGACAAGTCTACCAAGGTGGCGGAGGTGGGATGCAACAGCAGGGCCCGGCTATGCTGCAACGTCAAATGCAGCAGCAGAGAATGCAGCAGCAACAGCAAAACCCACAGCTAACTCCTGAACAGCAGCAGCAGATGAACGCAGACAGGGCTAGATATGGTATGCCTGCCTGGCAACCGGGTCTAACGGACCAGGGAGGCTACCTTGGCTAAGGTTCACTTGAAGCGAATTGCAAGTTAGCTTATCGCGAATGCAAGTCTAAGGAAAAGAGTTTATGTCTGATATTCGCTCAGGAATCAACAAACTACCGTTTATTGGCGGAATCACTGAAGGCTTGTTCGGTTCTCCCGAGCAGGAGGAGATGCAGCGCCAGATGCAGAAGGCGCAGCAGGCTTACCAACAGTACCGTCCGCAGATTATGGAAGCACGTATGAATGCTTTCAATAACACTTCTAATGCCTTTAACGGAACCAACAATCTAATTGGCCAGATGTATGGTCAACAGTTTGCTCCTGATATGAGTAAGATTGTTCAGAATCCGTTTCCAGAGCAAATGCAAAAGGGAATGTATGCTGACGCTTTCGGCAACACTCCACAGAACAAGTTCTACGACCCGGCTCAGGCCCAAGCCGCAGATGTCGACTTTAAGTCTGCGATGAAAAAGGGTGGCAATCCCGACCAAATGATGAAGCGAGCTAAGGCCGCTAAGGCTGCTTCGGATAAGAAATTTAGAGGTTCCTGATGTTTGGTATCAAGTCTATGGGTTCGTTCCTTGGTGGAATGAATAAGAAGGTTAATCCGCAAGCTAAACCAGCACAGCAGCCTGGCCAGACTATCGACATTCCTCCCCAGCAGGCCGCTCCGGCTCCGGTAACGGCACCGCAGACTGCCTTCCAGCAGCCTCCTCCTCCCGCTCCCGGCGCTGGAGGCTACCGGGCCACTACGGCTCCGTTCGGGCTGGACCAGACCGGTCCAGGTGCCGGCGAGCAGATGTGGCAGAACAACCAGAATCTTTGGATGAATAGTCCAACGATGGACTGGCAGCATTCTGCGGCTCCTTCCAATGAAGATTCGGGTAATCACCAGGGTGCTTTCAACCCTAACGGACAAGGCCAACAGTTCTGGAATCAGATTGCCGGTAAGTTCAACGAACAGGGAGGCGGAAATCTACAGCCTCAGTTTGATGCTGCTTACGACCGTGGAGAAGCTAAAGCAGTTGGCGCAGCGAATCAGCAAGCCGCGGCTCGTGGCGCTTACGGCAATTCCGCTTCATTGAACAACGTTGGTAACGTAATCAATGATTTCGAGGCCAATCGAGGTAAGGCTGCTACTGATTTCGCTCTAGCTAACTCTCAGAACCAGCAGAACATGGCCAACACCTATGGCAACCTTGCCTTTGGTGCCGGTCGTGAGAACCTGAGTTTTGACGCACAAAACCTTAACCGTCTTAACTCAATGTTTGGAAACGCATCTTCCGCTCAGGGTATGCGTGATTCCAGACTTCAGGGCATGTTCAACAACGTGTTCAATCAGCAAAACGCCGCTTCTAACTTCGCTAATGGCCAATATGCTGGTATGTTCGGAGCCGATGAGAATGCATTTGGTGGCGCTCAGGACGCCGCTCTAGGCCGCGCTTCTCAGAACCAGAACTACGGCACTCAGGTTCGTGGTAATGCTGAATCTGGTCTAACTGGTGGAATCAATCTAGCCACCGGTATTGCCGGTCTGTCTCGTAGCGGCGCGCCGCAGCAGCCTCAATATCCACAATACGGAATGCCTGCTGGCGGACGATAGAAAAGAGTTTTTCTGAATGTACCGAATTGACTTCTCGAAATACGCTCAGGGTATCCCGCAACTAGGCGCCGTAGATGCCGGTGCCGGGTTTCGTGCGCTCGCTCAACAGAATCTTGAGCAACAGCGAATGGCTGAGAATACACGTCAATTCAACACTAATTCCGAGATGCGCCAGAAAGAGCATCAGGATTTAGTACAGCATCAGAACCAGCAAGAGCACGACATTAACGCCCGCTTTGCTACCGAGCAAGGCCAAGGATTAGAGATGGCTCGGCATAAAGAAGAAGAAGCCAAGCAAGTCGAACACGAGAAGACTGTCCAACTGGCTCGTGACATGGTTGTACATGGCAAGTGGAACGAGGCGATGGGTCTAATTGGTAAGCTTAAAGAGCAAGGCGCAGACGTCAGCGTAGAGCAGGGGACAGACGGTACTCCTACGTTTAATCTAAGAGGTAAGCAAAGCACAGTCAAGCCAATTAATGGTGACTATAATTCCATCATGCAGCAGATGGGCAATGGCGAAGCTCATAATCCAACCGAGATTAACGGCCACCCTACTACTCCCATGGCCACTCCGGGCGAGTACGACAACGTACAAAACCCGGCTGAAACATCTCTTGGCACAACAGCTGCGGCGGCTTCAGGAGCCAATCCGAACCATCCCGGTCCGGTTGAAGGCGTTTCCAGCTCGCAGCCTTCTAATGCCACGGCCAATGCCTCGGGTAGTGGCGACAGCGCTGACGCTGGAGTTCAGCCTACGCAGGACCATTCGAACGCAATCAACCCTTACGAATTGAATACCGGCACTCTTCAAAGTTGGACCAATAAACGTCTTGACCCAATGCTTTCCGGCATTGAAGGCGGCATCCCGAGCAGATTCCAGGGACAAGGTCACAGCTACTTGCAGGGTCTAAAGTCTTTGGGTCAGACTCCTGAAGACACCTTGGACACGATGCAGAAACCGCTAGACACTCTGGCCGGTCTTTGGAAGGGCGAAATGTCGGCTGACGCTGCGATGGCCCGCGCTTCAATGTCTCAAGGTGGACAGGAGTCTAACCGAGACATCAGACTAGAAGACAGGACGTGGCGCCGCACCCAAGACATTGACAAGCAATGGGATTTGTCTGCTAACAATAAGAAATATATTGATGTAGACAATATCGATAGAATGCTTCAGGAAAACAATCCAATGGCAGATGCCCAGATTCTGCATAAGATTCGTGGGCTATTCCAGACTGGCGTCGCCACTCAGAAAGATATCGACGCTGTCAAAGAAGGCGTTGGTAAAGGTTTCGTTCAGGAATTGGCCGACGCTACCAACGAAAAGATTCTTGGTTCCGGGCTCAACCCCGACTCAAGAGCTGGCCTACGCCGCTTCATGGGAGCAATCAAACAGTCTAGCCAATCCAATATCATCAATGCTCGTGAGCAGTTAAATAATCTTCTTCAGAACGTAAGCACGAGAGAAGAGGCTGTTTCCGCTCTGCAGTATATGAATAGTCATATTCCTAGGAATCTCTGGACACCTGAAATGGTTAAGATTCAAAAGGAATTGTCTGGAGACTTTTCGGATAAGCAGCCTACCGGTCACCCAATGGTCGGCGGGAAGAAATCAGCTAGCGCTTCGGCTTCGACCAAGTCCGGAAAGCCTGTTTCTGCTACAGTTTCAGAAGACGAAAACGACGTTGCCGAAAGACTGTTAAATGGCGATTAACGACTCAAATGCTGAGCAGTATCAAAAGGCTATCGCTAGCCTTGAGATGAGACTTCGCAGCGATTCCGAAAACCCTGAAGTCACCGCAGAAAGTCTTCAGCGAACACAGTCCAACCTAGACCGGCTTAGGGCTGAGGTATCCGCTCACGAGCAGTCATCCAGGCCAGTTGACAATGCCGGCAAACTTACTAAAGAAGTTGCGCCTGCGCCTGGTTCCACGAACGAAGTTGAAGGTTCTGGCTACAACTTTTGGTATGAGCCAAACGTTGACACTGTAAAGCAACATCTGTCAAATCCAGAGAATGCTGCACGACTTAATCTCACGTCTTGGACCCAGTCTCCGGACCAACTCGACGCTATCAGGCCAGGAACTTCGGCTTACGACACTGCAGCAGAGGACTTGTGGCAACAGGACGCGGCCAAAGCGCAAGCTGAGGGACGCAATCTAAAGAGATACTCAAAGCTTAACCTAAAAGAGCACCCGTTAGACGTTGCAGCCGGTGGCTTTACCCGTGGAATGAACTCGCTTGGCCGTGGCCTAAATACAGCCTTTCTGGGCATTCCAGGCAGAGCGGCCGACGAGATGGCCGATGCGATGGGTACCCAGCGGATGGACCTAAATGCAGGCAACGGTGTTAATCCTACCGCTGCCAAACTTGCTGAAATTGTTGGTGTTGCTAACCCGTTCTCGCCAGCAAATATTGGTACACGTGGCCTAGCGGAACTAGCTGGCTATGAAACGGCTGGCACCCTAGGCAAAGCCGCAATCAGCGGCCTGTCTGGAGCTGCTGTCAATAATGCCGCTCCTATCATTGAAGATGCAGTTTCGCATCCAGATAAGTCAGTAGATGACGTTCTTGGAGATGCCTATAATAACGCCCCGATGCGTTCGGCGATGGGTTTTGGCCTAGGTGCCGGTGGAGACCTGGCTGGTCAACTGGCTGGCGGAATCACAAAATCGGTCCGCTCCAATAGTCCAGACATTAAGCTAGCCGAAGAGGCTGGCGCTACCGTCGGTGGGCTAAAAGGCGTCAACGCACCACCCAAGATGCAAGCTGACATTGACGCTTACACTTCCGGAAGAGCCGGTGAAGTTCCTAGACCAGAAGACATCGCAGCAAACCGAGTTGTCCCGCAATTGCGTCAGGCTCAAATCGACCAGGCCAGAGAAGCGCACAACCTTATCGGTTCCAATAAAGAAGCCTACTTCAATCATCCGCTAGGCTTGCAGGAACATTCCACACGTCCAGCTGTTGAAAACATGCTAGAAATGATGGAGCAAGGCTCTTTCAAATCTCCAGTAAAGGGAACAGTTAGGGCGCCAGACCCCGGTAAAGTCGCGTTGCTACGTAAAGAGCTTGCGAACGTGGTAGACGTAAAGGCTGTGCCGCTAGGCAAAGAAGGTCAAGTATTGGCCGACACCCATGACGGCGTTCTTATGGACGCTGAAAGAGCCGCAAACATTCTTGGCAAGGCTCTTCCCAAAGGCAAGCAATACGTAATCATTCCTGCAAAGATGAACGCTAGAGCCATCGATAGGATGGAAGAGAAGATTTATGAAAAACTTGGGTTCGCCAAGAGCGCATCTGGTCGTGACGACCCAATGTGGCGTGGTCTAAACGAAGGCTTCAAAAAGGTTCGTGACCAGTTCGATTATCCGGAAGCTGGCTTGCCGGCACCTGAGACACCCAAGGGTTTGCCTCCGGAAATGTTTACTGAAAGACGCAGCCCCAACCGACCAACTAATGAAGAGTATCAGGTCATGCAGCGGCCTGAAGGCGTCGACCATAATACTCCCATCAGTAATGCTCCTGAGGCGCCGTCTGAAATCCAAGGCTCTTCTGTAGGTGCAGGCGACACTGGGCCGCCAGTATCGCGGGCTCAGCCCGCTGAACAATCTATTCCGGCTCCAATGAGCGAAGTTAGGGGCAATAAGAGATATCAAGAGCCTAGCGCATCCGAATATGCAGAGATGCAAGCTGGAAACAATGTAGATAAGTCTGGTAACGGTTACCAGAGAATCATGGACGTCCAGGACATTGCTCCCGGTTACAAGCTAAAGACTAATCCAACTGAAGCAAATAACCTAGCCAGTCTAGCAGATGAATATACGGCTTTAGAAGCTATTCACAAGGCTAATCCCGGCATAACCGAAGAAGAAGCAAACGCAGTCCTGAATGCTCAGCGTCGCATGTCTACGGATGAAACTCCGTACACTCCCGAGTTTCCAAAAGAGGAATCTCTAAAGGATTGGCATGGCGCTCCTTTCCCCAGAGATAAGAGCCCATTCGACCCAAAAAGAATTGGTAAGGATTATGGTTCAGAATGGGCACCTAACGAAGACCTATACACAGAAAACCCGGCTGAGAGCATTCCGGCTGAAGAATACAAGTCCGCCATTGCCCCGGAGCCTACCAAAACCGCGCCAGCCTCCGTTCCAAAGGCGCAGAAATCAGAGTCTCTGTTCCCGGGAGTAGAAGACCAAGTTGGTAATCCAAACAAAACTGAGATGGCGCAAGCCGCTCAGACGCCAGACGTTGGCAAAGTCAAAGACATAGTTTCGCGTACAGACAAAGCAGCCGACAATCTTACACCTGGCGAGTTGGATGCCATTCATTCCTATACGTCACGTAAGGCCGAAAAGGTTGGCACCAAAGAATGGGATTCAGCCGTAAAGAAACTGACCGTTCAGAAGCCAACTGAAGGCGGAACTCTGCATTCTGGAACCAGGTTGCCTCAGGAACAGATTGACAAGATTCTTAAGTCTAAACGCTTCAGCATGGATAAGCCTACGTCAACCTCCTATAACAAGGGAATTGCGTCGTCTATGGCTTACAGCAGAGCCGGTAGAGGCGAACCGGTAATCTTCGAGATTCCTGAAGTTGACAACGGTGTGTCCCTTGCTTCCAAAAAACTAGGAATCGCTGGCACCAATAACGAGAAAGAAATCCTGCTAAATAACAAGGATTTTGAAGTCTCAGGTTCACGAAAGAACGAAGACGGTGACCTGGTAATCACCCTAAAGCAACGCCCAACGCAGATGCGTGCCAAGTTAGACAACGGCGAAACAGTGCGCGGCTGGAGCGCGTTGCAACGCAAGCACCACGAGACGCAAACAGCACTCGAAGAAGCGTCTTCAGCCACCGGCTCTAATTCAACCGAGAATGCTACACGTCGAGTCCAGGGATTCGGTGGGGCTCCAGGCCAAGCCGAACGTGACGCCACATTACTTGCTGAAGCCAAGAAGCTGGGCCTAGAAAGCGAGCTAAGGGCAGCGGCTGGTACCGCTGCTTACCAGCGTCTGGCCGCTAGAGCATTCGGTCAGTCCGGTGGCGGCCTAATCAACCGTGTAGGCGTAGCAGCCGGGATGCGTCTTGACCCAATTCTACAGTCAATGGCCGGAAACGCTCGTAACCCGGCCGCTCCAGGACCAAACACACCAGCCGGCAGAATTGCCCAATATCTCTTCAACGACCAAGCCAGGAATCTGGCAGACTTGACGCAAGGCCAGCCAGCTGTTAAATTCGCACCACTACTAGAGGACATCTATAATGAACAAAATCGCAAGCGCTAGTATTATTACTCTTCTCCTGCTCGGCTGTGCCGAACTGTCGCCCGCAGTTGATAGCGCAGCGGATGCCGTCAATGCGTGCGCTTACTTGGCGAACTACGCCACGGAAGCGAAAGAGCACCTACAGGATAAGGAATACCAAGCCGCTCTTGCCGTTGTAAACGCAGCTTACTTCAAGACGCTGGAAACTCCTGGTGCGCCTTGCCTTAAGGATGCCAAAGACCTTGTCAAGCTAGTTTACGAGCTAGTAGTAAAAGGCGTCAAAGAATCGGAGACACAACAATGATTACTGCAACTTACTTTCCAAATACAATAACAACTACACCTTATTTGGTGTCTTCCGGTGCCGGTAAGTACACCATTAAAGCCATATCGCAGAATGGCGTCCTATTGGGGAACTCATCTGTTGGTGGTACGGATTATTTCAATCTTTCTGAGAATTCAACAATTCAGTTGGAATTGACAGATTCCGATGAGCTTTATGCAAAGGCGACCGGCACCTATGCTTCTATTTATCTTTTAAAGGTGTCATAAACTATGTCCAGGTCTGGCAACAAAACAATTATCCCGTTTCAACTGTCACAGACGGCTAACGGTACGGGTCTACCTGGCGCCGCTGAAGTTGTTACGCTGTTTAACTCAGTCGTAGCATTCCCTCCAGGAAAATCCATGCAGAACATGGACCACATTAATTGGTTCGTGTATTCAATCACTCCAAGCACGAATGCAACAGGAAATGGTGTTACAGGTCAATACTCAAATGATAGCGGAGTAACTTGGATAGAATTCTATGCTTCAGCCGCTAGTGAACCAATTGGAGATTTGACAACTACTCCAACATTCACGGACGAAGTGTTTATTGGTAATTACCAAGATGTAAGGTTTAGGTACACCAACGGTGCGCTTGCTCAGGCAACATTGTTTGCGGTAAACATGGCTCTTGATGCAAGGGACCGCTCTGTGTCCGGTATTTAACCAATAAATGGCTTCTTTCCTCAAACTGCTGAGGAGACGTCCCGTTGACCAATCCTTAACGTCAATCTCCCTGTTTATCAACAGGGAGCTTTTACCGTTTCTGGCTGAAATTATTCAGCTAAATGGAACCGTTGGCAGTACGGGCCCGACTGGACCGACCGGGCCAACTGGTCATACCGGACCAACGGGACCAACAGGCGCAACTGGAGCCACCGGCCCTACGGGACCAACCGGTGCCACTGGAGCTACCGGACCAACCGGTGCAACGGGCCCGACAGGCGCAGCCAGCGCGTTAGCTCTGCTGGCAACACAGACGTTTACAGCGTCTGGCACGCTGAGCGCGTTTAATGCCGCAACCAAAATGGTTCGCGTTACGTTGACCGGCCCCGGCGCTGGTGGGTGCAGCGGAGGAGCGGGCAAT
>Ga0193751_1001733_pt1 | contig 13696 bp, 10 predicted proteins | sample L1c2metaG_FD_143050 | JGI IMG/M metagenome (GOLD analysis project Ga0193751, IMG submission 143050) | Soil microbial communities from a riparian zone of the East river system, Colorado, United States - L1c2 | ecosystem: Environmental > Terrestrial > Soil > Riparian zone | place: USA: East River... | reverse complement strand
TGTCCAACAACACGACGAGTCGCCGCAAGAATTTAATTGCTGATCTTTTCGCCGTGGAGCCTCGGACTGCTTGCTCGACCCCTCGCCTCGTCTCGGCCGACATCGTCTCCCATAGCTCAATGAGCTCGGGCGGAGTGGTGCGAATAACTCCTGCAACCGGCTGGTCGATGACATCAAGTGCATCCTGCGCGCGTCGCTTTGGCGCGAGCTTTGGCAACGCGTCCGCAATGCCTTGGATCATTGCTGCGAATGTCTCAGTGTCAAAAAATTGTTCAGCGTGATTGGCTACAATCGCGTTGAGCTTTTTCTTTGAAACCGGCGGAAGCTTGGCGATTGCGTCTACAAGCTCCTCAAGGCGCGCAATCAGCCTGCCAACCTCGCCTGCAGAACGCACACGATCCTGCTGGCTGTCCTTCTGCCGCAGGCTGTGTAATTGATGATCGGCTGCCGCTTCGAGCGTTTGGGCGATGGCGCGTTTTGCCTCGGCATCGGGGATCTTCTTTTTCGCAAGGATGCTGCCCATCTCGTCGGCGCTTCTCTCAAATTGGGATGCCTTTGCCGGGTCGGTAAGATCCAAATCGTCAACGCGCATGCGCATCCGGCGAGCGAATGGGCGCATTTGTTTCGATACTCGAAAAGCCTTAACGAGGCGATCGCCCGCGCGGTCGCGATCTCCAGAGCCCCGCGGGTTGCTCATTTCCCTGCCCGCTTGAAATCGGCTCGAGGGGCCTTTCCAGCGCGTCTGCGGGGACCGATAGGTTCTCCCATTTTTGCAGCGAGATTCGATGCGATTTTATCGGCTGCGGCCTTGAGCGGGTCGGCGGCCATATGGGCATAGCGGCTGGTCGTCTCGGCACGCTTGTGTCCAAGCAATTTGCCGATGACCGGAAGCCCGAGATTGCTTCCCGCGCCGGTCGCGGCGAATGAGTGCCGCAGATCGTGCACCCGCATCCGATCCAATCCAGCGCGCTGGCGGATGGCCTCCCAAGGGCGCTTCAAGTCACGCCGCGCCCGGTCGGGGTATTTGCCGGAGACGACATAGTCACCGGTATCCGGAATTGAGTTGAGTACCGCCACCGCGGCTCCCGACAAGATCACGGGTTTTCGGCCAGTTTTGCTGTCCGGCAGCAGCAGCATTCCGTTTTCGCGATCGAACTCCACCCAGCGCAGATTGAGGATTTCGCCCAAGCGGCAACCGGTTAGCAGCAAGAGTCGAATGGCTGCGGTAGCAATTGGCGAGACCCTGGTGCGGCGATGGCGCTTGGGAACGTGCTTGGCCTTCGGGTTTGATTCATCGACGACCCAAGGCAAGCCGATGGTCTCGGCCTCGCGCAGCGTATCGCCCAGCCGAGCGAGCTCATCGCTTGACAGGAAGCGCTCGCGTCCCTGTTCGCGGAAGCGGGTGATGCCGCGAGCGGGCTTGAGGCCATCAGGCACCTCGCCTACACGGGCGGCCCATGTGTATAGCGCGGAGATCAACGCCAGTACCCGGTTGGCAGTCACCGGCGTCTTCGCTCCGATTTTGCGATGCAGTTGGGCGATATCGGACGCGGTGATTTCGCGCGCACGCTTGTCACCCAACGCCGGCAGAATGTGTAGCCGGAAATACAGCTCGTAGAGCGAGGTGGTGCGAGGCTTGCGCGTTGGCTGCACCTCCTCTCGCATAAATCGCTCGACCAGATCGACCAAGCTCGATGCCGACCGACGGGCGGCGCGATCATGCGGGATGTCTTGGCCGAGGCGAACATTTGCCAAGACCTCGCCTGCCGCTTCGCGGGCCTGATCTGGGGTGAGCACCGAGACCGGCGCGAGCGTGATGCGCTTCTTGGCGACGCCCCTGCCCCCGCCGTTTGGGCGATATTCGACGATCCAGCTACGAGACCCGCTGGGCGATACGCGGCAACCGAAGCCCGGCAGACTGTCGTCATAGGCGATGTAGACGCGGCTGCGGCTCGGCAGCGAATCGATGACTCTCTTGGTCAGTTTTCTTGTCGGCACGGCGCAATCCTCGACCATTGCTTTACTGAGATGGAAGCGCAACAAGGAACGCGGATCATTACCAGAGTCGCCACTGAGTCGCCACCAAAGAGAAAATCCGGGCAATCACCGGTTAGCAGAAGTAAAGGTAATTCCCGTAAAATCAAGGCTTTGTGCATATGAGGGAACGTTGGGGACGCCGGGGAAGGTCAGACTGACAGACTTCTAAGCTGAAGGTCGCAGGTTCGAATCCTGCCGGGGTTCGCCAATTTTTCACGAAAGCCATCTCGTGCCTGGCGACGTTCGCAGTCGCCTGCCGCAGCGAAGCGCGACGCTATGTCTTGCTCGCAGGCGTCCAGCCAACTTCCGCGCACCGCCACTATTGGACATCGCGTCAGCGCCGCTGACCTACGTTGCGGCGCACACCACGCGCCTTGCTACCAAAGTCGAATAGGTAAAACTTCGCAGAAGCGTTCTGATATCGGGAAGAAGACTGGCCCGATAGGGCATCGGGGAGACTAGCGGTGAGGCTTCATGCTCCGACAAAAGGTTGGTTCACGGCTCGCCGTGATGGGCGCGTTGTCGCCGATGCCTTACGTAACCGGTTACGGAGTCTGGGTTGCCATTCTCGCTTATGTCGTACTTGCGGTTGGCAACCTCGCATCGAGTTAAGAGAAATTGCGCGTTTGGCCGCGCAGTGATGAATTCTTGAAACCAGGGGGAGGACAATATGGCTGCTCACATTCCGCCAAACTTTCGACGCGTGATCACTTTCGCGGCGGGAGGAAATGTCATCGAGTGGTATGACTTCTACATTTTCGGAAGCTTGGCCGCAATTTTGTCGGTCAAGTTCTTCGAGAAAAGCCATCCGGTTGCGGCCCTGCTTAGCACGATCGCGCTGTTCACCGCAGGGTTCCTGGTTCGGCCATTGGGCGCATTCCTTTTCGGCTGGATGGGCGATCGCATCGGCCGCAAATATACGTTCCTCATGACGCTCACCGGCATGGCTGTGGGCACTGGAGCCATCGGCTTGATCCCGACTTTCGACCAGATCGGCCTGGCCGCCGCGTTTATCCTGTTCGGTTTGCGCATGGTCCAGGGCCTTTGCCTGGGCGGCTCATATGGCGGCGCCATCACCTACGTCGCCGAGCACGTGTCGGACGAGCGCCGCGGCTACTATACCGGCTGGCTGCAGACCTCGCCCACCCTCGGAATCGTGCTGTCGCTCCTCGTGATCATCGTCGTGCGCACCTACTTCGGCGAGGCAGTGTTCAACGATTGGGCGTGGCGGCTCCCATTCCTGTTCTCCTTCCTGCTGGTGTTCATCACCCTCTACATGCGGCTCTCCTTCGAGGAGTCGCCGGTCTACGCCGAGATCAAAGCCAAGGGGCAGACCAGCACAAATCCATGGAGGGAGGCCTTCCTCAGTGCCAATTTCAAGTTCGTGGTGATCGCGACCATTATCGTATTGGGCGAGGGCGTGGTCTGGTACAGCAGCCAGTTCTGGGCGCTGTACTTCTTGCAGCAGGTTGCCAAGGTGGACACGCTGACCACTGCCTATATCGTGGGAGCCGGGCTGGTCATCGGGACCCCGACACTCATCCTGTTCGGCTGGCTGTCGGACATCATCGGCCGTAAACCGGTGATATTGGGCGGCTTCCTGCTTTCGGCGGTCACCTACTATCCGCTCTATGTGTGGCTCGGATCTGCCACGCAGCCGGGCCACATTAATTATCCAATTGCGGTCCTCATCGTCGCCATCCTGGTCGCCTATGTCGGGATGGTCTACGGGCCGATCGGCGCGTTCCTGGCCGAATATTTCCCCGGCAGGATTCGCTATACGGCGGTATCCATGCCGTACATGATCGGCAACGGCTGGGGTGGCGGGTTGGTGCCATTCATCACCACGGCGGCGTATACGGCGACCGGCAGCGTCGCTTATGCTCTGATCTACCCGATCGCCGTCCCTGCGATATGCTTTGTGCTGGGCCTGTTCCTGATGCCGGAGACCAAGCAGATGAAAATCTGGGAAGAGCCGGCGCCGGCGAGGGCGTAAGGAGCAAGCCGGCACGACTAATCGCGTGCGGGGCCGTTCGGCCCCGCACTTTTTTTCATGAGAGTAATTGAGAATCCGGTGCGTCATGGCCGGACTTGTTCCGGCCATCCACGTCTCGGCTTAGCCGAGCTCTTAAGACGTAGATGCCCGCGACAAGCGCGGGCATGACGAACCAATGACAATCTCTTCCCGTTTACCGTGCGGGAAACGCCGCGATTTCGTCGCCGCCGCGTTGCGCCGACCGCTTGGGCGATTTCAGTTGCGAAGGCTGCTGGCAGTGCCAATCGCGGGCTTGCCCCCAGGACGCACCGGCAGAGCCCCGTTCGAGGCCAGCACGAAGATCACCGCGTAAAACGGCAGCGTTTCGCCGACCAATAATCCTACATCGGTGACGTTAGTCGCGACCGCGACAAGCGCTATGAAGCCTGCAGCCGCTGCAAGGTAGGCGGCGTAACGGTATCCATCCGGTGAGGGCCCTTCGTACCGTGAGTTACTTACACTCGGTGCGAGCTTTGGATGCCGTGGATCGCGATGTGCCTTCGGTTCAATCGGACGCGGCCTACCTATGACCGTTGCGTTGTTCTCGAAGGACTCTTTGGATGGTACGAGTGACGTCCCGGGACTTGCCTATGATCCCGCGGGATATGAGCCACTCATGGAGCTTATCGTTACGGACTTTCGCTCCCACGGTAATTTTTTTGTCGGGCCATAGATCGGCAATTGCCGAGGTGACATTATTCGAAAGTGCTGATTTGCTTTTGCGTGGGGATGATGGCGTTGCGGCGTGTTGAAGTTCCAAGCAAAATTTAACGACGTCCTTGCGGCAGACTTCGACTCTTTCGCCGCCATCCGAATGAATTACTTCCATTCCAGCCATATCCGACACGAGCCATCTCGGTGACGAATTGACCGTTTTACTCTTCACCTTCAGATTATTTACGGCCTGCCGTACTAAATCGACCGCCTTCCCTCGATAGCATTGTAGCGTCGTTTCCACTAAGGCGACCGCGGCATCGACCGAAAGCCAATCCGATTCTTCATCAATCATGTCAGCAACTTCAGATTTACGGTTGCCGGAGTTACCGCAAAGCCCCGCCAATTTATACGTCGCCCAGCTTTGTATCGCAATCTGTGTGAATGACTCCGAATGCGACAGCGACACCACGCGACATGTCGCGTGATGTCGCATGCATTCGGGTGGAAACTGTGAAACCTGTTGGCGATAAAATAGGAGCAACAAAATGAGTACATCAAAGACTGCGAAAAAGGCCAAGCTCACAGGTAACGGTAGAACTCCGGACGGGCCCATTGGACACTGGACCCAATGGATCAGCCAAGGGAGACCAGCGCTACTCTCGGAGCGAGGGGTACGTTGCTACTTCGTTGTGAAGAATCATGGCCCCAATGACGTCCTGTTGGTGGCCGAACATGGCGATTACTTCGACCTGCCATCGGGCGCAGTGCGCGCGACCTATGCGTACGGGATAATCCGAGTGGAGGACAACGGCGAAAAATCTGCCTTCATTGAGTTCGAATTCCTGCCGCTGCAGTTAAAATGATCGCCGGAAGTGCATGGGGCGGCCAGCAGCGCAATTGAGCTGGCCCAGATCAATCAAGGCGCGGCGGGGGAGTCCGATTGGCTCCCCCGCTTCGATTCCGAAAAGCTTATCAGGCGGCGGCACGTCGTTTTGTGTACCAGTTCCACGGTAGGAGGTCGCCGATCCGCCTAGCCGGATAGTCGAGTACTCGTGCGAGGACGTCGGCAAGCCAGGCTTGCGGATCGATGTCGTTGAGCTTCGCGGTCGCGATAAGCGTGTAGAGGGCCGCCGCTCGGCGTCCCCCCTGATCAGATCCGGCGAAGGTCTAATTGCGGCGCCCGACCGCAAAGGCACGAAGCTCGCGCTCGGCGGCGTTGTTGGTCATGCACAGCCGGATCGAAGAACTTGCGCCGTGCATGGGCCCAACAAGCGGCCTCGATGATTGGCCCTCCCTTGCGGTCGGCCTCATACAGCCGGTTGAACCCGGCATAGGCGTCCGCCTGCATCAATCCAGCATAGCCTGCCAAATGCTGCTCGGGATGCTCACCGCCACGGTCGCGCGAATAGAAGAACACCGCCGCCGGCGGATCGGGACCGGCAAAAGGCCGGTCGTCGCGCACATAGGTCCATAATCGGCCGGTGCGGGTCTTGCCCTTGGCCAGCACAGGCACGGTGGTGTCGTCACCATGGATGCGCTCAGCCGCGAAGACATGGGTGCGGATCGTCTCGACCAGCGGCATCAGCGTCGCCGCTGCCGCGCCCACCCAATCGGCAAGCGTCGACACGTCGAGATCGATGCCTTCCCGCGCATAGACGGCGCTTTGACGGTTGAGCGGCAGATGCAGGCCGTACTTGGAGAACAGGATGTGGGCGAGCAGCTTCGGGCCGGCGCGCCCCCGCGCGATCGGATGCGATGGGGCGGGCGGCTGCGTGATGCTTCGCAGGCCCGGCAGGAGAACTTCTCACGCACATGCCGGATTACTTTCCACTGGCGCGGAATGAGTTCTAGCGTCTCGGTCACGTCCTCGCCGATCTTGCGCAGTATCGTGTCGCCGCAACACGGGCAGGCCGAGGGTACCGGATAGACGATCCGCTCGCGCGGGAGATGCTCGGGTAGCGGACGGCGAGCCGGCCGGCGCCGTTCGAACGCCGGTACCATCATCTTTTCGTTTGCCGCAGCGGCTGCTATCTGCGCCGCCGCCTCCGCTTGCGTAGCGTCCGCCTCCAAGTCGGCCAGTTGCAGCTCAAGCTGATCAAGCATGGTGCCGCGCTCCGAGGATTGGCCGAACCGCTCGTGCCGCAGCTTCCTAATCGTGAACTTGAGCTTCTCGATCAATAGCGCCCGGTATTGCGCTTCGCTCTCCGCCGCCGAAGCTCGCTGCTCAGCCGCACTCAGGGCCTGGCGCTGCGCGATGATGAGCGCATGCGCACTCGCAAGGTCGGTCGGAAGGGGTGACGCGCTACGACCATCTTATCCATTTCGAGGACTTTGCCCGCACGATTGCCGATTTCGAACGTTGCCTGAGGCCCGGCGGACTCTTGGTAATCCGGCACAGCAATTTCCGTTTGTGCGACGCTCCAGCCGGCCAAGGCTTCGAGACAATTTTGCAGCTGCCGCATGATCCGAAAACGCCGTTGTTCGGACCCGACAACCGATTGCTCCCCAATCAAAGCTATCCGGACACCGTCTTTCGGAAGAAGCCTAAGGTCTGAAAGGGTGGCGCTGTGGGCGCCGCTTCGGCGCTTTCGGACGCTCTGACCGAGCCGCTGCGGCAGGAAGCCCCCCGCATGACAGAGCGGGATGGCTAGCCCGCTCTCGGCAACAGGAGTATGTTTTCCGCCACGCCAAAAAACCAAAAATACGGCGTCGCCTATGTGGGCCCCCTTGGAGGATACGATGACCCAGTCACGCCTGCCCGTCCATTCACGCCCGACCCGCCGCCAAATGCTCAAATCGGCGGCGCTCGGCTCGGCCGCCGCTGTTGCCGCCCCTTATGTGAAGGGCGTCTACGCCGCGGGTTCTCTCTCGCTCGGTGTATGGGACCATTGGGTTCCCGGCGCCAACAATACGCTCACCAAGCTGTGCAATGAGTGGGGCGCGAAGAACAATTGCGAGGTCAGGATCGATTACATCACTTCGCAGGGCGAAAAGGACAAGCTCACCGCGGCCGCCGAGGCACAAGCCGGCACCGGTCACGACATCATGTCCCATCGCGACTGGAACATCCGCATTCACCAGAACGTGCTTGAGCCGATGGATGACGTCGTCGCCCAGCTCACCAAGGACTATGGCCCGATCAGTCCGGTTGCCGAATATCTCGGCAAGATCAAAGGCGCGTGGCGCGGAATACCGACGACGGTCGGCAGCCAAGTGAAACCATGCTGCTCGCGCATCGATCTCTACAAGCAGCATGCCGGCATCGACGTGACTGAGATCTTCCCCGCAGATGAATCGAAATGGGATAAAGCCAAGACCGACACGTGGACCTGGGACACCTATCTGACCTCCGCGCAAAAGCTCCACAAGGCGGGCTATCCGGTCGGCTTGCCGATGGGCCAGACCAGCGACGCGGTCGACTGGGTCGGCGCGCTGTTCAATTCGTACGGCGTGGTCATGGTCGACGCCAAAGACAACATCAGGATCAACTCCGACGAGACCCGCAAAGCGCTCGAATACTTGAAGAAGCTGATGGCGGTGAACCCGCCCGAGGTTTACGCTTGGGACGACGCCGGCAATAACCGCTGGCTGATCTCCGGCAAAGGCTCGAGCATTATGAACCCGCCAAGCGCCTGGGCGGTCGCCAAGCGCGACAATCCGCAGGTCGCCGCGCAATGCTGGACGCATCCAATGCCGAGCGGGCCCAAGGGCCGCTTTGTCGGTCAGCTACCGCAGTTTTACGGCATCTGGAACTTCTCGAAGAACAAGCAGGCGGCCCAGGATCTCCTGCTCCACATTTCACAGAGGAGTTCGGTGGCCCAATTGGTCCAGGCCTCGTCCGGCTATGACCTGCCATCCTTCAAATCCCTGTACGACCTAGATACCTGGAAGACGGTCGAGCCGCCTGTCGGAACCGTTTACGGCTATCCGCCGCGCGGCGACGAGCAGACCTCGATGGCCGGCGCGCCGTCGCGTTCGGAAGTGGGCGCGCAGATCTACAACCAGGCGATCAATACCGTGATGGTCGCCAAGTTCACGCAGGGCAATGAAAAGCTCGATGACGTGATCAAGTGGGCCGAAAACGAGCTGGAAGGAACTTTGCGCGCCTAAGCGCCGTTTCGGTTGTTATTGGCAAATAGCATGCCGGCCCGTTTGGCCGGCATGCCTCATGGGAAGCGACGAGGCAACTAAATGGCCGACACCGTTCACACATGGTCACCAAGACTGGGCGGCGGGCGAGTATCCCGGCTCCTCGGACTGGGCCGGACCTCTTCTACGGGTCGCAGCCTGCATCTGTTCATGCGCCGCCGTTCGACCGTCGCCTTGCTGATGTGCCTTCCCTTGATCGTCATCATCGCCGGGCTTGTCATGTATCCGGCGTTTTATTCGATCTATCTGTCGACGCTGAACAAAGCGCAGACGCGCTTTATCGGTTTGGGCAATTTCGGCTTCCTGCTGTCGCGCGATGCGTTCTGGATGGTGGTTCAGCAATCCGCCATTTTCGCGCTTACCGCGGTCTTCTTCAAAGCGCTGATCGGCCTGATTACCGCGCATCTCATCAATAATCTGCCGGCCAAAGGCCAGCGCAAATGGCGTGGCATGCTGCTGGTGCCATGGGTCATTCCGCTGGCGCTTTCGTCGCTCGGCTGGTGGTGGCTGTTCGACCCGACGCACTCCGCCTTCAATTACGTATTGTCGGCGCTCGGCTATAACGAGGTGTCATGGTTGAGCAATCCTTATTGGGCGCGATTTTCGGTCATTCTCGTCAACGTCTGGTACGGCGCACCATTCTTCCTGATCATGTATCTGGCTGCGCTCAAATCGGTGCCGGAGCAGCTTTATGAGGCCGCCGCCATCGACGGCGCCAATGCCTGGCAGAAATTTCGCCATATCACGCTGCCGACGATGCGCAATATCATTGCGATTACGGTGCTGTTCTCGTTGATCGTCACGTTCGCAAATTTCGATATCGTGCAGATCATGACCGCGGGCGGGCCGCGCAACATGACGCACGTCTTCGCCACTTACGCATTTCTGCTCGGCATCCGCTCCGGCGACCTGCCGCTGGGCGCCGCCACCTCGCTGTTCATGTTTCCGATCCTCGGCATCGCGGCGATCTTCATTCTGCGCGGCGTGCGCAAGCGCGGTAGAGAAATCGGATGAGTACTGCCGCTGTTGTCACGCGCGGCGCCAGTCATGGCCTCGGTCTGCGCGCCAGCCTGAGCCGCAATCGCCGCTGGGCCTTGATCGCGTCATACGTTTTTTTGACGATCTTCGCGATTTTCTTTCTGATCCCGCCCTATTACATGATCGTCACCGCGTTCAAGAGCGACGCCGAGGTCGCGCGGATGGCCACCAATCCATGGCTCATCTCGAACGGCGTCACGCTCGATCAATTTAGAATCCTGCTGACGCAAACCGATTTTCTAACCTTCTTCAGAAATACCGTGGTCGTGACGCTTTGCGTGGTCGCGATCACCATGGTGGTCAGCGTGTTGGCCGCCTTCTCGCTCGGCCGGATGAAATTTTGGGGCTCCAGCATCCTGGCCACGGGGATTTTCCTGACTTATCTCGTCCCCGACACCCTGCTGTTCATTCCGCTGTTCCAGATTGTCAAGGCCTTTGGACTGCTCAACTCCTATTGGGGCATGGTGCTGGTTTACCCGACGCTGACGGTGCCGTTCTGCACCTGGATCATGATCGGCTACTTCCAATCGATCCCCAAGGAACTTGATGAGGCGGCGCTGATCGACGGCGCGGGTCACATGCAGATGCTGACCAAAATCTTCATCCCGGTGGCGTTGCCGGGAATCATCGCCGCCATGATTTTCGCCTTCACGGTATCTTGGGCGGCCTTCGTCTATCCGATGGCGTTTCTCTATTCGGCGGACCAGCAGGTTCTGACCGTCGGCACCGTGACCAGCCTGATCCGCGGCGACGTTTACAAATGGGGAATGCTAATGGCCGGCGCGCTCATCGCCGCGGCGCCGCCGCTTGTGATCTACGCGTTCCTGATGGACTATTACATCGCCGGGCTGACCGCGGGCGCGACGAAGGGGTAACAAGGGTTCGTCACCATGGCCGAAGTCTCGTTGCGTAACATCGTCAAGCGCTTTGATAACGTCGAGGCGGTGCGCAGCATCAATCTCGATATTCCGGATAACGAGTTCGTCGTGCTGGTCGGGCCCTCGGGCTGCGGCAAGAGCACAACGCTGCGGATGATCGCCGGACTAGAAGAGGTCACCTCTGGCGACATCTATATCGGGGGTGAGATCGTCAACGACCGGCCGCCCAAAGACCGCGATATTGCGATGGTGTTTCAGAACTACGCGCTTTATCCGCATATGAGTGCGTACGAGAACATGTCCTTCGGGCTGAAACTGCGCAAATTTTCCAAGGACGAGATCCGCAAACGCGTCGATCATGCGGCCCGCATCCTCGACATCACCGAACTTTTGGATCGCAAACCGAAGGCGCTGTCGGGGGGGCAACGTCAGCGCGTCGCCATGGGACGAGCGATCGTGCGCAATCCGAAAGTGTTCTTGTTCGACGAGCCGTTGTCGAACCTCGACGCCAAACTGCGCGTGCAGATGCGCACCGAGATCAAGCGCGTGCATCAGATGGTGAAGACGACCACGGTCTATGTCACTCACGATCAGGTCGAAGCCATGACGCTGGCAGACCGCGTCGTGGTCATGAACGGCGGCGTGATCGAACAGATCGCAACGCCGCAAGACCTTTATCATCATCCGAGGACGCGCTTCGTCGCCGGCTTCATCGGCTCGCCGGCGATGAACTTCATGCGCGCCCGCCTCGAACAGAACGGCGCTGGATTGCGGCTGCGCGTTTCCGACAAGATCAGCCTGCCGGTGCCGGCGGCGCGAACGGCCCGCTATCAACCGCTGACCGGAAAAGAACTGACGCTGGGACTGCGGCCCGAGCATGTCACCGAACCGCGGCGCAGCGATCGCGATCAAAATTGCGAGTTTGAGGTCAACCTCGACGTCGTCGAGCCAATGGGCATGGAGACGATGGTGTTTTTCACCGTCGACGGTCAGGAAATCTGTGGCCGCGTCGAGCCCGGCAGCGCCGCCGGGCCCAGCGAAAAGATGCGGCTTTACGCCAACATGGATCAAATGCACCTGATCGATCCGCAGACGGACCTGGTGCTTTGACCATGATGCTTTAGCTGTGCCCCGAACGAAAACGCCCGGTCCTGTGAGCCAGAACCGGGCGTAAAAGTTGAAGGACGGGCATTGCTCATGCCCGCCGCAACGTCAAAACCGCGCTAGTCCTCGCTGTAGGCGTCTGCCGAAATGTCCTTGCCGGTATAATCAGGCATCAGCGCGGTCGCGATGAAGCTGATGACACACAACACCGCTATATAGGCCGAGATCGCATAGCCGGTGTGATAGGTGGCAAACAATGCAGTGGCGATGATCGGCGCCGGACCGCCGGCGATGATCGAGGCCAGCTGATAGCCGAGCGACGCGCCGCTATAGCGCAGGCGCGGCGTAAAGGCCTCGGCAATGAGCGCCGCCTGCGGGCCGTACTGCAGATCGTGCGGAATGAGCGACAGCATGATCGCGATGAAAACAAGAGCGGGAGTGGCCGAATCTACCATCGCGAAATAGATAAAGCCGAACACGAACATCACGACCACGCCGATCAGGTACATGTTCTTGCGCCCGATCTTGTCGGAGAAATGCCCAGCGAGTGGAATCGTGAAGAACGACACGCAAGCCCCCGCCATCACGGCACTGAGGATGAAGTCTCGCGACATGTGGAGCGTGCCGACCGCGTAGGCGAAGACGAAAGCGGTGAACACGTAGAACGGTGACTGCTCGGACAGTCGCAGTAAAGCAGAAAGGATGATCTCCTTCGGCTGCTTCTTGATCACTTCAACGATCGGGGCTTTTTCGATTTCGTCGCTATCCAACAGCTGTTGGAACACCGGCGTCTCGAGAATGCCAAGCCGGATCCACAGGCCGACACCGACCAAAATGATGGAAAGCGCGAATGGAATGCGCCAACCCCAGGTGAAGAAGTCGGCGCCTGCCCAGGAGCTAAACGCCAGGATCGCGAAGTTGGACAGCAGCAAACCGCAGGGCACGCCGAATTGCGGCCATGACGCGATCAACCCGCGCTGGCCCTGCGTGCGCGACCATTCCATTGCAAGCAGCACCGAGCCGCCCCATTCGCCGCCGACGCCGATGCCCTGAATCATGCGCAGGACGGTCAACAGCACCGCGCCCCAGATGCCGATCGAGGCATAAGTCGGGACAAAAGCGATGGCGAAGGTGGCAAGACCCATGCAGAGAAGCGTGGCGATCAGCGTCGCTTTGCGGCCGATGCGGTCGCCGTAATGGCCGAAGATCGCTGCGCCGATCGGACGCCCGACAAAGCCGATGAAATAAGTCCCGAACGCGAGCAAGACCCCGGCTAGCGGCGCCTCGTTAGGGAAATAGAGTTTGCCAAAAACCAGGCCGGCGGCAGTGCCGTAGATGAAAAAGTCGTACCACTCGATCGCCGTGCCGACCGTCGACGCAATCACTGCCTTGCGCAGCTGCGCGCTATGTTCGGCTGCCGGTAGCGTGCCTAATGTCGTCGCCATAGCCATGGCTATCTCCCCATTTCCTTCAGTGTGCGGAGCCTGGCTTGTGGCCGCCCGGTCCCCTCCACAACGATACTTCGGAGCGCCGCGTAAGGCTATAGCGAACGACGGCCATAGCGAGCCATGGAAATGCGGCGCGCAAGAGACGGCAGTATCTCGCCCAAAAGCTATGCGGGGTCGGGGCGCGGCGGCCGTTATTGGCTTGGACGGCTCGAGGCCATCACAGTGACCGGTGTTTCGCGGTAAAGATCCGGAAACACTTGTTTGAGGCTGTCGAGCTTCGGCATATCGTTGAACACGATATAGGGATAGCTCGGGTGCAGCACGAGGAAGTCCTGGTGATAGTCCTCGGC
>Ga0193751_1001732_pt1 | contig 13699 bp, 11 predicted proteins | sample L1c2metaG_FD_143050 | JGI IMG/M metagenome (GOLD analysis project Ga0193751, IMG submission 143050) | Soil microbial communities from a riparian zone of the East river system, Colorado, United States - L1c2 | ecosystem: Environmental > Terrestrial > Soil > Riparian zone | place: USA: East River... | reverse complement strand
CAGCTATCGAGAGGTGGGCATGAAGGATCTGCTGGCCGATGTCGCGCGGCGGGCTACGACATACATTACGGCGGTTCCGGGTCGTAGCGTTGTACCGCGGCCAGAAGACCTTTCTCGATTGGCTGCGTGAAATCTTCGGTCTTCCCGTCTCTTGCGGCGCCGGGTTTGTGACCGGCGCCACTATGGCCAACTTCACCTGCCTCGCGGCCGCCCGCGGCGCACTGCTGCGGCGCACCGGCTGGAACGCCGAAGAGCGAGGACTATTCGGTGCGCCGGAACTCAAGGTCATCGTTGGCGGAGACGTGCACGTGTCTTTGCTCAACGCTCTCTCCATGCTGGGATTGGGCAGGTCGCGGGTCACCATCGTCCCAGCCGACAATCAAGGCCGCATGCGTGCTGATTTGTTGCCCATTCTCGACGACCGCACGATTGTCTGCATTCAGGCGGGTAACGTGAACACGGGAGCCTTCGATCCCGCCGCGAAGATCTGTCCCCGTGGTTGGGAGGCGGGAGCCTGGGTCCACGTCGATGGCGCCTTCGGACTCTGGGCGGCCGCAGTGCCGCAGCGAGCCCACTTGCTGAGCGGTTTCTTCGAAGCCGACTCCTGGGCTACCGATTGTCACAAGTGGTTGAATGTTCCGTACGATTCCGGCATGGCCTTTGTGCGCGAGGCCGAACATCTGCGGAATGCGATGACGATCAGCGCGGGATATTTGCCGGTCGGCGACACACGTGAGCCGGGACAGTACACACCCGAGGCTTCGAAGCGCGCCCGTGGCGTCGAGATCTGGGCAGCTTTGAAATCACTGGGGCGCTCGGGACTGGCAGACATGGTGGAACGCCACTGCCGATTGGCCACTCGCTTCGCTGAGGGTGTGTCTCGATCCGGTTATGCAGTGCTGAACGATGTAGTTCTGAATCAGGTGCTCGTGTCCTTCGGAGACGCCGCCCTGAATAAGCGGATTATCGCTGAGATTCAGAAAGACGGAACCTGCTGGTGCGGCGGAACCGACTGGCAGGGAAGCACCGCCATGCGTATCAGTGTTTCCTGTTGGGCTACAACGAAGGAGGACATCGACGGCAGCCTGGCTGCCATAATAAGGATCGCGAAAAATGCGGCAAGCATCTGATCTTCTTATGCCCTTAGCCGCCTTATGCCACTGCCACTTTCGCCGTCCGCAACCGCCTATATAGCCTTAGATAGTCGTCCACCATCCGTCGCGCCGTGAAGCGCTCGCGTGCCCGATTGTAGGCTCGCGTCCCGTAGAGGCGGGTGAGTTCTCGGTCTTCGTCCAGTTGGCTGAGCACTTCGCTCAGGCTGTCGGCGTTATTACGTTCGAAGTACAAGGCAGCGTCGCCCCATAGTTCGCGATACACCTCGGTGTCGTTTGCCACCAGTGCGCAGCGCGAGAACGCGGCCTCGATCGACGCCAATCCCGTAGGCTCGTAGCGCGAAGTCGCCGCGAAAATCGTTGACTTGCTGTAGAGCGAGCGCAGTTGCGATTCGGTCTGCGCTCCCTTCACCGAAATTTCGTGTTCGCCGGTAGAGACGCGCACGTCGGCGCGGATCGGAACCGGCGGCGCGGGAATTGGATTGTCCGCCCCAACGATGCACACGGGGAGTCCGTGCGCGTGCTGGGTCAGCAATGCCACCTGCTTTCCCGAATCCCACAAGCGCCCGATCGCCAGCACCGACTCTTCCTTAGCTACAAATGGATTGAAGTAGATCGGATTGCGTCCGGGCGGAATGATGTGTCCATCGAAATCGTTGCCGTAGGCGACGCGCAGCATCTCTTCCATCCAGCGCGAAGTGGTGACCACGGCCTCGGCCCGCTTCAAGCCCGCAACCATCGTCTCGCGATACCACTTCAGCCATGCCGAGGCCGCGGGTTCGTGTCCATGAATGCTCAACCACCAGGTGATCACGTCGCCATGTGCCACCACCACTCGCGGAGTCGCCACCGGCAGCGCTCCAAAACTCAACTGATTCAAATGCAAAAAGTCAGGCCGCGTGTCGCGAACGATCGCGCATAAATAATCCTGCGCTGCGTGGAAGTCCTGCTCGCCTTCCTGCATCCAGTCGAGGCGAAACGCGGTGGGATGATATTCGAGGCCGTGCAGCCCGTCCATCCAAGCGGTCTGATGAGGAAGTGGAATCTCTCCAAAGCTTACGAGCGTGACTTGCGCGCCGTGGGTCACCAGACCCGAAACCAGTTCGCGCGAGTAAGTCCAGACTCCGCTGAAGGTGTCAGCCGTCACCAATACACGCACAGAACCCCCGAGATTCGAGGGCTGGGAGCTGCCCTCGGCCTGCCTGCCTCCAGTTTAGGGTCGAGAGCCGTGCCTAGGGAAGCGTTTTCTTGCGGCCCCAGGGGCGCCCCCGAAACCCGGCATAGCCGCAGCCCGGATGCTGCCTGCACGCGGGGGCGCCCGCGCCACACGGATTGCGTTGTGGCGTGCCATATCGTCCATGCCATAAATCCTTCTTATCCCCTTCATAAAATTACATTCTTAGTAAAAGGTCTGATGCGACATAGAAAAAGTATGAGTTGGACTTGGATGCAACCGCCCGTTACTTTGCAGTGGCTGGCAACGGATGCGCACGGCTATCCGTTGAACGAACCAGGGGGGAATCAAATGCAAGAACTGCAGGACGAGATCAAGGCGCTCCGCGCTGCGGTACAACATAAGTTCGCTAAGTGATCAAGGCTTTTCGAAAAGGAGATTAACTGTGCGCATACGACTGCTGTGTTTTCTTCCGTTTTTGTTTCTAGCGCTGGTGGCGCTTCCGTCTTTTGGGCAGAACGCTCCTTCGGACCCTCAGGCCACGTCCAGCTCCACTCCCGCAGACAACACTGCCGCCCCGACGAAGCCCCCGGATCCACAGCCTCTGCCTATGCCCTCGATGTCAGGGCCCCTGCAAACCGCGATACCCCATGAATTTGAAGGTGGAAGATTGGCGGTTACAGGCATTTTAACCGGCCTAGCCTGGACGGAAGGTAATCATGTTTCAGGCGACTCGTCGAGCCACTATGATGTTAGCAACGCACAGATTTTCGTCCAGAAGACCACGGGCTGGTGGCAATTTTATTTGCAGGGCGGTGCCTACAACTTACCGGCTATCGGCGTGCCATTCCTCTCGACCTCAGACACGATTAAGAACATCTATGGGCCTTTTCCGCAAGGCTATCTAAAACTTGTTAAAGGAAATTTCAACGTAGAAGTCGGTGCGTTGCCAACGCTGATCGGGGCCGAGTACACGTTCAGCTTCGAAAACATGAACATCGAGCGCGGTCTGCTCTGGAATCAGGAAAACGCCGTTAACCGAGGTATACAACTCAATGAGACCTACAAGAAGCTGACCGCGTCACTGAGCTGGAATGACGGTTTTTACTCCAACCGCTATACGTGGCTGACTGGCTCTCTGACTTACGCTTTCAACTCCGCAAATAGCTTGGCCTTTGTCGGCGGCGGGAATGCTGGAGCGTACGCGAAGAACACGCTCGCGACACCTCTATTTTTAAACAACTCGCAGATCTACAACTTGATCTACACCTACACCAAGGGCAGTTGGGTGGTCCAACCGTATTTTCAGTACACCGACGTGCCCACCAACGCGAGAATTGGCATAGCGCAGGGGGCAAGCACCAAGGGAGGAGCCCTCCTCGCCACTTACAATTTCAAACGCGGATTTTCACTGGCAGTCCGGCCTGAATACATCAAGAGTACAGGAAGCATCAGCAACGGCGCTATCAACTTGCTTTATGGTCCGGGCAGCGGGGCCTTTGGGCTCACGGTGACGCCGACCTATCGCAAAGACGCGTTTTTCCTTCGCGGAGACTTCGCGATTGTTCATGCTACCAGCTCAACGCCAGGTGACGTTTTCGGTCCCGCCGGTACGCACGTTAACCAACCGCGCGGTGTCGTCGAAGCAGGCTTCATGTTCTGATAAGCACGCGGCGGTTTTTCAAAGGGGGATTACCGGCCTCGTCAAGAAGCAGAACACGGTTAGTCTGGGGGTGATGTATGCGTTTAGCAGCGCCGATGCCAAGTAAGCGAACGGGGCAGAGATGAAGCGACGAATTGAGACGAACTCGTTTTCGGGCAGCCAAAACCTGGGGTGCTCGTGATGTGGGGATCAGCGGCTTGGGCACAAACCCAATTAACCCCTGGTGTCAGCGTCCTCGCCGCTCCCCCGCTCCAATTATAGGTTTGTGAATTGATTTTCGTTTAGGTACGACCAGTAACTTCTAAGCATGACCAGTAACTAAGGTGAGAACAAAAACTCAATCGAAGGAGCCACACTATGTTCGGCGTTAACAAAAGGGGGGAAAGGCTGTCTCTGTCTCAGAAGTTGTCCAGGCTGGCCGGCCGGTTGCGCGATCCTGAGTGGCGGCGCTATGCGGGCTTGCTGCTGGGTGGCAAGGCGCTCGGAATCGGTCTGGTGCTGCTGATCATAACCGTGGTCTCGGGTCTGTTCTTTACCCACGTTTATGCTCAGACAGCCGCGCCCGAGATCAAAGCCGCTGATGCTGTGAACCCGATCAACACCGCGTGGACCCTGATCGCGGCGTTCCTCGTTTTCGGCATGCAAGTGGGCTTCACCATGCTGGAGGCCGGCTTCTGCCGTTCCCGCGAGACAGTCAACGTGCTCATGGAATGTGTGGTTGACACGTGTCTGTGCGGCCTGCTGTTCTACGCATTCGGCTTCGCGTTCATGTTCAGCCATGGCAACGGCTTCATCGGTTATCACTGGTTCTTCCTGCAAGGCGCGCCCGCAACCTATGAAACCACCGGCGTCGCATTTCTCGCCGTCTGGATTTTCCAGTTTGCTTTCGCCGACACTTGCTCGACCATTACCTCGGGCGCGATGATCGGCCGCACCGGGTTTGTTGGCGACCTCCTCTATAGCGTTGCCGTTTCCGGTTTCATCTATCCCATCATCGGTCACTGGGCCTGGGGACCGGATGGCTGGTTGGCCTTAATGGGTAGCGACGGCCACGTTTGGCCTTCTTTGGGAATGGGCTTCCACGATTTCGCCGGATCCACTGTCGTGCATACCATCGGCGGATTCATTGCCCTGGCTGGTTCCATCGTGCTTGGTCCACGTCTCGGGCGCACCTTCAAACGAGATGGCGGAGCGCCCATGCTGCCGCATGACTTGACGATCGCCGTGAGCGGCGGCCTGATCCTGTGGTTTGGCTGGTACGGATTCAACCCCGGCAGCACGCTCTCCGCAATGGATTTCGAGGGCATCGGACGTGTCGCCACTAACACCACACTGGCAGCCTGCGCCGCAGGATTAACCGCCATGTTCTGGGCGTACATGTCGAGCAAGAAATGGGATGCCGGGTTTACAACCAACGGCTTCCTGGCAGGATTGGTAGCCATTACCTGCCCTTGCTACTGGGTCACTCCGACCGGCGCTGTCCTGTTGGGCGGCGTCGCCGGCGTGGTTGTGGTGCTGGGCGTAGAACTGCTGGAGTGGCTGCGCATTGACGATCCCATCGGCGCCGTGCCGGTGCATGGCATCGCCGGCATCTGGGGAACACTTTCGCTCGGGCTGTTTGCCTGCGGCAAATATGGAGCCTCAGGTCCAACTGGTCCGGACAACTCCTCGGCACTGAAGGGGCTCTTTTACGGTGGGGGACTGCAGGTGCTCCGAGCCCAGGCGATCGGGAGTGCGGTCGTCACGCTCGCTACATTCGGGGTTGCCATGGCCGTCATGTATGCGGTCAATGCCACCGGGTTGCTGCGTGTCTCCGAGGAAGGTGAATTGTACGGGCTCGACCTTCATGAGCACGGAATCTCGGCCTATCCTGAATATGTCATATCAGCCTTGGGTGCGCCTCGTGGTATGAACCAGGAACTCCCTTCGGCTCAGTCAAAGAGCAGCTTAGCGACTACTAAGCCGCTCTCGCATCTTGCCAGTTAACGGATGCTGGCTTGGACCCGAATCCACAGGAGGCAGACCACGTTCTGCCTCCTGTATGGCAAACTGTATTTGAGAGATTAAACGAGGACATTAAAGATGACAAAACTTGAAGCGATTGTGCAGCCCAACCGGTTTGAGGCGGTCAAAGAAGCTCTCATCGCGCTCGGCGTCGAAGGTATGACAATCTCGGAAGTGCGCGGTCACGGACGGCAAAAGGGGCACACGGAGACCTATCGTGGCCGGGAATACGAAACCGATCTCCTGCCCAAGGTGAAAATTGAACTCGTACTAGAAGATAAACTTGTCGATCCCGCGATCGACGCCATCATCAAGAACGCGGCCACCGGAAAAATTGGCGATGGAAAGATCTTCCTTTCCAAGGTGGATGAAGCCATCCGCATAAGAAATCAGGAAAGAGGTGTCGCCGCTCTCTGATCACCGTGCCTGTGTGGGGCGGGCGCTTCGGCCCGCCGCTCTCAGGTGGAGTCTGCCCACTGCGTCATCTCGCGCCGATCCACACGATGACGATTCGCGTGATGATGATCCTGTTGATGATGATCCGCTATCACCACCTTCGGTCGCACCAGTATCCGCATCGTCCAGAGGAGATCGTCCAATGCGGTCCCAAAACCGAAGTGAGCATCCACAAACGTCAGTTCCGTAGCCGGCAGAGCGGCGCGACCAGAGATCAGGACCACGGGAACGTCCGGGACCAGAAACTTAATTTCCCGGGCTAACTGCGCACCCGACATCAAAGGCATTTCGTAGTCAAGAAGTGCCAGATCAAAATAAGTTCTCTTGCAAAGCGCAAGCGCCTCGACCGGGTCATTCTTCGTAATCACTCGGAACCCGCATTCTTCAAGCACACTGGTCAGCAGTCGGCTGGATTTGGGATTGTCGTCCACATAAAGCACTGTCGTTCGATTTTCCATTACAAACCTCCGTTCCTTTCCTGAAGAACGCATCCCCAGCAGCGCCCTTGCAAAAGAAGTGAGTAGAGATTTGTAAGTAATTGCTGTTCTGACGTAGGGACAGCCGCCCCCTACTGTCAGGCGGGGCGAAGGCCCGCCACGCGCGTGAATGCAAGCAGGGACAAACGAAAAACGCAGGCGAGTTTCGCTAGCCTGGACAGCCGAGGCGGCTGTCTCTACGTTTGCAATTCCTGCAAGGACTTGATGTCCTTATTTTCATCTCCGCACAATTCTTTCTGAGGCGGACCATCGCAGGGCATCGTGAACTTGAAAATGGAACCGTGGTCAGAACTATGGCCGGAACCATGGCCGGAACTATGTCCGGCCCGCGCCTCGACCCAGATCCTCCCGCCATTGTGCTCAACGATCTTCTTACAGATCGCCAGACCAATTCCGTTGCCCGGATATTCGGTCCGGCCGTGCAAGCGTTGGAAGACGACAAAAATATTTTCTGCGTACTCCGGCGCAATGCCGATCCCGTTATCGCTTACGCTGAACAACCACTGCTGGCCGGCTTTCTCGGCTTGCACGGAAATCACCGGCGGTTCTTTCCCACGAAACTTGATCGCGTTCCCGACCAGATTCTGGAAGACCTGCGCCATCTGCGAGCGGTTCGCCCACACCTCCGGCAGCTTCTCATGCGTGACCACCGCGCCGCTTTCTTGAATCGCCGGACCCAGAGTCATCAGCACCTCTTTCATCACCGCGTCGCAATCGACGCACCCGGAACCATTCCGGCCTACTCTCGAAAAGGCCAGGAGATCCTGAATCAAGGACTGCATGCGTAGAGCTCCTTCGCTGGCATAGCCGATGAATTTGTCGGCGTTCTCGTCGAGTTTGCCGCGATAACGTTCCGCAAGTAACTGCGTGTAGGCCGCCACCATGCGCAGGGGCTCCTGCAGATCATGCGATGCCACATAGGCGAATTGCTCGAGGTCCGCGTTGGAGCGGGCTAACTCCTCGACTTTCCGCGCCAAATCCTCTTCCGCTTGCCGGCGCGAACGAAGCAGGCGCTTTTCCAGCAAGGCGCGGCGGACGGCCTCGGGCAGCCGGGCCAGACCGTCTTTCAGAACGTAATCCGTCGCGCCCCGTTTAATGCACTCCACCGCGGTGATGTCTCCCAGTGCGCCTGATACCAGGATCAGTGGAATCTCCAGCCCTTCACGCCGCAGCACTTCCAGCGCGTCCATACCTTGCCACTGCGGCAGGTTATAGTCGGCGATCACCACGTCAGGACGGTGCAAGGCAAGCTGCCGCTCAAACTCGGCCTCCGCTTGCACGACCACCATGGAAACCGAGAAGCCGCCTTTTCGCAGGGCCTGGGCCACCAGTTCCGCGTCCAGTTGGTTGTCTTCGACGTGCAGCACCCGAAGTTGGCCGGGTTGCGGTGCGAGATCGTTAGTGGGATCCATGAGCCGTTCCTGCGAGATGCTGGGAGTCTTCCAATACTACCGGCGGCTGATTGATGACCAGCCAGTACAGTCCGACGCTCTTGACCGTTTCGCGGAATTGTTCGAAATCGACTGGTTTCTGAATATAGCTGTTAGCTCCCAGGTTGTAACCGGCCGCCAAATCCCGCTCTTCTTTCGACGAGGTCATAATGACGACCGGGATCGTCTTGGTCCGATTGTCGCTCTTGATCTGTTTGAGCACTTCCATCCCATCGACCTTGGGCAGTTTCAGATCCAACAGCACCAACTTTGGGGGACGCTCAAACGATCTATGCGTGAACGCCCCGCGACAGAAAATAAAGTCCAGAGCCTCCTCGCCATCGCGCGCGATGTAGATGTTGTTTGCCAGCTTCTCCCGCCGCAGCGCATGCAGGGCAAGATCCATATCGTTCTGATTGTCTTCCACTAAGAGTATGTCGAGTTTTCCTGAGTTCATGATCGGCCTCCCGCCGTAGCTGCATTGTTTTTCGATTCAGTTTGCTTTCCCACTCCGAGGGTGAAATAAAAGGCTGCGCCTTTATCCAGTTCTCCCTCTGCCCACACTTGGCCTCCGTGCTTGCGAACGATGCGCTGCACGGTGACCAAACCTATCCCCGTACCTTCAAACTCCTCCGCTCTGTGCAACCTCTGGAAGACTCCGAACAGCTTGTCAATGTACTTCATGTTGAAGCCAACGCCGTTGTCTCGGACCATGAACGCAGATTGCCCATCTTCTTCTTTGTGACTGACTTCGATTACGGCGCGGGCGCGCGGGCGGGTGAACTTGAGCGCGTTGGCCAGTAAATTTTGAAAGATCTGCTTGACCAGGACGGGATCGCACGCCACCGTGGGCAGGTCGGAGATTATCCATTCCACCTGCCGCCCTTCGCAATCCGGCTGGAGAATCGCTATCACTTCCGCGACCATCGCCTTCAACTGGGTGGGCTGCAGACGTAGCGCATGGCGGCCGACCCGCGCCAGATTCAATAATTCATCCACCAGCACGCCCATCTTTTGTGCTCCCGCCTGGATGCGCTCCAGGTACTGTTGGGCGCTAGGATCGAGAGTGGAACCGAATTCTTCCATCAATAACTGGGAAAACCCGCTGATGTGCCGCAAGGGCGCCCGCAAATCGTGCGAGACCGAGTAGCTGAAAGCTTCCAGCTCTTTGTTGGCGGTTTCCAATTGAGCCGTCCGCTCTCCGACTCTTTGTTCGAGTTCGTCATGCAGCGTCTGGATTTCCCGCTCATCTACCTTCCGCTGGGTAATGTCGCGGAGAGCCACCACGCCGCCACAGGCCACGCCGTTCTTATCGTTCCGTGGACCACCAGTGACCTCGATCCAGGCACCCTCCGGGAGCGCGCTATTACGCACAAACATCTCGCTAGTGCTCACCTCCCCATTAAGCGCGCGAACCACCGGGAGTTGGTCGCTGGGGAAGGGCGTCACCGTATCGAGAAGATAGAGGCCGAAGTGCTCAGACCATTCCTGGGTGGCCAGGTTCGCTTCACCCCTGCCCAGCATCTTTTCCGCCGCCGCGTTCCAGAGCAGGAATTTTCCCTGCTTGTCAACTGCGATCAACCCCTCGCCCATGCTGCCCAGCACCGACTGAAGCGTGAGCGTCTGAGTTTCCAGGGCTTCCCGCGAGCGGGCCAGTTCCTCGGCTTGTCGAGCCAGTACCTCGGCCTGACGGGCCAGCACCTCGGCTTGTCGGGCCAGTTCCACTGCCTGCCCGGCCAGCAGTTCCTCGGCTTTCTTCCGCGCAGTGATATCGCTGTTCACTTCCAGGATGCGTGCCGGTTTCCCCTTCGCATCCCGATGCAGCACCCAAAGACTCGAAACCACGATGCGGCCGCCGTCGCGCTTGCGGTGGACCAGTTCGCCTTCCCAGGTGCCGGTGTGCTGGAGTTGCTCTTCGATCCGTTCAAGCGGTTCGGGGAACTCGGTGTGAAGCAATTCGTGGGAGATCCGGCCCACTGCTTCTTCCTTGGTGAAGCCGTAGAGTTTCTCGGAGCCCAAGTTCCAAAGCACTATGTGGCTCTCCATGTCGCACACCAATACCTGAGCGAGGTCCAGGACTTTGGATAGCTCATGCAAAGCTTGCTCGGTCCGCTTCCGCTCGCCGATGTCGCGCGCAATTTTTGAAGCGCCAACAATCGCGCCGGTGCTGTCCTTAATCGGCAAAATCGTTACCGAAACATCAACGTTCTTGCCATCTTTTCGAACCCGGACGGTTTCGAAATAGTCGACGCGCTCACCGCGCCCAATTCGCGCCAGAGCGTCGGATTCTTCATTCACGCGTTGCGGCGGCACCAGCATCTGCAGCGGTTTGCCGAGGGCCTCTAATGACGAGTAGCCGAACAACTTCTCGGCGCCCGGATTCCAGGCGGTAATCCTTCCGTCCAACGTCCTGCTGATAATGGCATCACTGGATGACTCGACTGCGGCCGCCAGGCGTTCGCGCACTCCCTCCGCCAGCTTGAGTTCGGTGATGTCGGCACGGATGGCCACGTACTGCCGCGGTTTACCATCCTCACCGAGGAACGGGACGATGGTCGTATCCACCCAGTAAACGGAACCGTCTTTGGCCCGATTCTTAATCTCGCCATGCCAAACCTTCCCACTCACGATAGTGCCGTACATCTGTTGGAAGAACTTCTTCGGATGGTAGCTGGAATTGAGGATGCGGTGATTCTGGCCGATCAACTCATCCTTGGAATATTGACTGATGGCGCAGAACTTGTCGTTGACATAAGTAATTGTGCCCTGGACGTCGGTTACCGCCACCATGGCATGCTGATCCAGAGCGAACTTTTGATCGGCCAAGTCTTTAATCGCAGCCTCGCTCGTGGCAAGACTTTCCTTCGCGGCCTCCAGGGCCGCTGTCCGCTGCTCCACGCGCTGTTCCAACTTGCCGTTCAGGGTGCTGATTTGCGCCCGTGCCCGCGCGCTGATGTCGACTTCGCGGTTGACGGCGAGATTGGCTCGCGCCAACAAGCCTGCCCCGACGAAAATGCCCAGGACAATGATGAAACTCGTCAACCACCGTCCCGCCTTGGTTCCCTGGGTGCGCTGGCTCAATAACCGCGTCTCCTCGGCCTTTACCTCTTGAGTCGCTGCGCGCACTCCATCCATGAGCCTTTCGGTCTCCAGAATTTCGTCAGCGCCGGGGACTGCGTGCGCCTGCTGACGTTTGGCGACTATCATCCCGGCGAATTCGAGCGCGCTCCGGACTCGTGACTCGAGCACATCCAGCCGCCGTTGCTGACTGGGATTGTCAGCCGTCAAATGACGCAGCGCGTCCTCATCTTGCGCGACGGCGCCCCGTGCAGTCTCGTAATGCGCACGCAACGGGTCTTGCCCGGTCAAGGCAAATGTCCGCGCGCTGGTTTCCACTTCGATCACATCTTTGGACGTAAGCTCGAGCCTGTCCAGCACGGCGTAGGTGTGGGCTACCCAGTCGGCGCCGTCCGCCGCCAGGCGCGCGTTGTACCAGGACAAAAAGCCTATGCAGACAGTAAGAAGCAAAGCCACGATGAAGCTGCCGGTAACCCTCCGCCGAAGTTTGGCTTCGATCGGCGCTTCAATCCCTCGGGGTTCGGCGATTTGCCGCTTCAGTTTGCGATTCTCCTCCTTCATAGAATCGGCCCGGGCAGCGAAATGAGTTTTGCCATCCAGAAAATCCGGTTGGAGGGGAGATGGCGACTCTTGCGAATGAAATGGACGAGGACAATGGGAATAGAGCAATACGACAACGTGATCAGGCCGTCTGAAATGACGTGCAGCAACACGAGTCGCGGATCCCACAGGTAGCAGAAACCGTGCGGCTTGAAATCACGAGAAAGCAATTGTTCGAAGAATTCCATGATCCCGGCTTTCGCCTTATTTCAGAGCTATCGGCAAGACCGTCACCGTTGCTAGTAAAGAGGCAGGTTACTTATGGTCGGGGGAACGCCGGAGAGCGCAGATTTTCCATCGTGCCTCCCCGCTCGAACTGTTAGAGAAAACTTAGATTAAGTTGGTCTCCGGCAGTTTGAAGGGCATGGCTGCACAAAATAGGGAAAATTAGGATTTCGTATCACGGCATTGCTTCAACAATGGCGCGGCGAAACTTCTAAGCGATTCGCTTTCCGATTCACGAATGTTGACCGCTGAGAAACGCTCGCGCGGGCGCAAGGGTCTTCTTCCTGGAAGTATCCGCTGCACTCGCATTTTCGAGCAGGAGCTTGTAGAAGCCCACTGCTTCCTGCTTTCGACCGAGGACCTGAGCGACCTCCCCGGCATGCAGAAGTGCGTTGAAGCGGCCAGGATCCGTCTGCAAGCAAATCTTGTACTCCGTTAGAGCAGCATCCGGCTGATTGGACAAGCGGAGCATGTCGGCAAGCATCTCTCGCGCGGGAAGCTCGACTTCTCCCTTTCCAACGCGATCCTGGTGATCGGCGACGGGGCGCAGCAGGCTAATTGCGCCTGCCGTGTCTCCTTTGGCAAACAGAGCCCATGCCCGCGTCTCGGCGAGCTGACCAGAAAAACGACCTTCCTCTTCTATCAGCTCAGGTTTTGTAAATGTGGCCTCGTAGTCCAGGACAGCTTGGTCCGCCGCGCGAACATCGTGAAGGTGCCCCGCGGCCACCGCGTGCGACCAGGACTCGACCCTAAGTACGTACCGACCCGCATCTTTGGATGGCTGCCGCTTGAGAGCGCTCGGCCAGTCGCTCGTCTCAAGAGCAAGCCTGATCGGAAACGAAGCTTCTACCCATCCGTAATAACTTTCGAAACCAGGCTCCAGATCGCCCGCCTTGATCGTCGCGGCCTGCTGCACGATGTCTCGCGCCTTATCGTTCTGCCCGGTCTGCAAGTAGGCGTACTGTAAGAACTCCATTGCATGCAGCCGATTCTGCGCTCCCGTATGCATCGTGGCGCCGTGGTTCGCTGCGGCGGCTTCCGAGGCCAAGTTCGACCGGATGTCGTCCTGCCAGAGGCCAAGCCGCGCAAAGATGTGACTGGGCATGTGGAGAGCGTGCGCCGAAGCGGGAGCAATCTGCGCATACCGATGAGCAGCTTCAAGCCCCAGGGAGGCCATCTCGGGATTGTCGCTGGCATGAATGATGAAATGCGTGACGCCCGGATCGTCAGGCTCCTTGCTTAGCACCTGATTCAAGATCTCCAGCGCCTTGCGCTTTCGGGCGAGGCTCGGATCATCCGGTAACTCAGGGCTGAGCAGGGACAAGGCAAACAGCGTGGCGGCCACCAAATCGCTCGGGTACTGCACATGTACCCTTTCCATTGCCGCTGAGTAACTTTCCGCGCGGGACTGCGCCTTTGGCAGCGTGGCTGGATCGAAGAGAATGCCGAGTGCATCGCTA
>Ga0193751_1001731_pt1 | contig 13705 bp, 13 predicted proteins | sample L1c2metaG_FD_143050 | JGI IMG/M metagenome (GOLD analysis project Ga0193751, IMG submission 143050) | Soil microbial communities from a riparian zone of the East river system, Colorado, United States - L1c2 | ecosystem: Environmental > Terrestrial > Soil > Riparian zone | place: USA: East River... | reverse complement strand
GTGGGACGACGACGGCGGGGTACGCCACTGGAAGACGGAGGTCGTGATTGGCGGCCTGGAGATGCTCTCCGGGCGTGGCAAGAAGGAGTACGCCAAGGAGGCCCAGGCGGTGGCCGAAACCGGTCCTGATGGTAGCGCGCAGGCGACCCCGGCCTAGACTGCGGGCATGCGGGTCAAGCTGCTGGAAGGTGGACGACGCATGTCCAGACACAGAGGTCTGACCGCATGGCTCCTGGTGCTGCTGCTCACCGCCTGCGCGACGACGACGCAGCCGACGCCCACCCTGTCTGCGGCGCCCTCCAACAGCCCCACCTCTTCGCCGTCACGGCCCTCCGTCGCGCCTGCCAGCGCGTTGAACGTCTGGGGACCGTTCAGCATCATGGGCCTGCAGCACCGCCCCGACCCGAATCCCCTGGTGACGCCGGGCCTCGCCAACCCTGCCGTCACGCAGGCGACCATCCGCCAGACCATCTGCGTTCCTGGCTACAGCGCCTCGATTCGGCCGCCGGTCAGCTACACCGGGCCGCTGAAGGTGCAGCAGATCATCGCCTACGGCTATACCGACACGGCGACTTCGTCGTATGAGGAAGATCACCTCATCGCGCTGGAAGATGGCGGGGATCCGCGGGATCCACGCAACCTGTGGCCCGAGCCGCGCGTCGCGACCCTGCCGGATGGGACGGCGGTCGGCTTTCCGGTCAAGGACGGATTGGAGAACTGGATCCACGCGCAAGTGTGCTCGGGTGCCATGACGCTCGATGCCGGCCGTCACCTGCTCGCCGCCGACTGGGTCGGCGCGTGGCTGGCAAACGGCAGGCCCTAGGCCTGACAAGGGAGGGAGCCGCCCCGCCGAGGTGCTGCGCCCTCAGCCGGCGGTCCCGAAGGTCGCGCGGCCGGTAGGTCGATAAGTCTGGATCGTCACGCCGGAAGGCGTCGACCGCGACTCGACCAGCGTCAGGGCATGTGTCTGGCCGCGCTCCGGGAAGAGCCGAAGCCCGTCGCCCACCACGACCGGACAGATCCGCAGGTTGAGCTCGTCGACGAGGTCTCGCTCGAGCAGCCACCGGAGCAGGTCCCCACTGCCGTGGACCTGGAGCTCGCGCCCGGGCTTCGCCTTGAGCTCGCGCACCGCCGCCTCGACGTCGCCATTGATCACGTGGGTGTTCTGCCACGTCGGGTCCGCGAGCGTGGTCGACGGCACGTACTTGGGCAGCACGTTGATGCCGTGGGAGACCGGATCGCCGCTGTCGTGATGCGGCCAGTACGCTTCCCAGATCTCCCAGGTTTTGCGTCCGAGCAGCAGCGCATCCGCGCGCTCGAACACCGATGTCACGAACTGCCAGGTCTCGTCGTCGGCGAACGGCGCGGTCCAACCGCCGCGGTCGAACTCGCCGCGTCGGTCCTCATCGGGGCCTCCAGGACCCTGGTACACGCCATCCACGGTCAGCATCATCGTGGCTATCAGCTTCATGGTCATCGCTCCCTGCAAGTGATCGTCGAAGGGTAGACGACCGTTCGGGCGGAGGCTCATCGGCGAGCCGCGGGCGAGCCGCGGAGGACCCCATCGCCGAACGCCCGCGACGAGCACTGGCCGTGCCGCGGCTCCATTCGGACGTAGCCGAGGATCCGTTGGAATAGTGGCGGCGGCGGTCAAACCGCCTCCGCTCCAGCACATCAGTCGGTGATGTCAGCCCGCGGTTCTCATCAGCCCCTGCTTGGCAAAGCTGGATCGAATGCGCTCCTGGTAGTCCCCCGTTTCAGGATCATGTGCCACGTGTAGCCCTCTCGCTTGGCGGCGTAGCATGATGCGCTCATGCAATCGCTGCCGGCTGTGATCTGGTCTACCGAAGCGCGCAGGGAGCTCGCCGCCCGCGCGAATGGTCGCCGCCTGGTGCTCGACTATTTCGCGGCCCGCTGCTGCGGGCGCAACGTGTCGGTCGGCGACCTCCATCTCCGCTGGACCGCAGCGCGCGACCCAATTGCCGAGGAGTTCCTGCCACTCCGGGCGCCCACCGGCATCGAGGCCTACCTCCAACGGGATCTTGTCGGGGTCCTCGATACCACCCAGGGGCGAATTGCCATGCGTGGCTGGGGACCTTTCCGCCGCCCCGTCGTGGAACTCGAGGACAGCGCTGTATGGCTCGAGTTCATCGGCCCCTGCCGCACACGCAGCCCGCTGCGCCACTAAGCCTGCAAGCCAAAGGACATCGCGTCACTCGCCGCGCGCATCACCGACCGTCAAGGGCCCAGGCGCCACGCGCAGCGGTCGGTCGGATTTGATGTCCCTGCGAGTGATCGCAAAGTACGCCACGAGGATGACGATGAGGACGGTCAAGACGGCCGAGACCTTCTCGTCACCGATGCCGAGCCCTCCGAGGATCGGCTTTCCCAACCAGTCGGCGACCGAGGCGCCCAGAGGTCGGGTGATGACGTACGCCGTCCAGAACGAGGCGATCGCATCCCAGCCGAACTTCCGATGACCAATTGCCGGGATGACAAACAGGACGGCGAAGAACACGGCCGACAAGAAGTATCCGAAGTGCAGGGTGGCCGCGGTGAGGTCGCCCAGGGCGGTGCCGAGGGCAAAGGTTGCGATCACCGTCGCCCAGTAGAACAGCTCCCGGCGCGGCGTGTCGATGCTGTGGATCGATAGCGTCCGCTCGCTCTGATACCAGGCCACGAAGATCACCGCCAGCGATGCCGCGAACGCCACTGACGTGACGGCATACGGGATGCGCAGGACAACGTGCAGCACGTCGGCCGCCATGGTGCCGAACACGGCGACCATGACGACAGCCAGCCAGTACGCCCACGCGATGTAGCGAGGCACCCAGAACTGGATGACCAGCGCCACGAACAGGCCGATGCACCCAGCAACGACGGCGAAGTATGGGTTGATATGGAACACGAGGTAGTCCGAGGTGGACTCGCCCATGGCCGTCGAGAGCAGCTTGATGACCCAGAAGAGGAGGGTGAGCTCGGGAACCTTGAGGTAGCCCGGTGTGGATAACGGCCGATTCACACGGTCCGCGATGCCGGGGCGCATACGGGTTGGATTGTAGGGGTCATCGGCACGGACCGAAGGGTAAGCTGATCGACGCCGATCCGGGCTCCGGCTATCGTCGGACCCTAAGATCTCGCAAACGGAGACCAGGCTATGGAGAAGCGACCTCAGGCCGTCGCCGCGGTGCCCTTGCCGTCACGGTCCATCGCGCTCATCCGTCGGGTGGCTGGTCCCGTCTGGCTACGGGTCGGGGTCACCGCCGTCCTCGAAGTGCCGGGCCGCCGAACTGGCAAACCGTGCGCAGTGACGGTCTTCCCGGTCGAGGTCGAGGGAACCTCGTATCTCCTGTCGCAATATGGGGTCACTGACTGGGTTCGCAACCTACGAGCAGCGGGTCACGGCGAGCTGCGCCGCAAGGGGCGAACCAAGGCGGTCACAGCGATCGAAGTCGAAGGTGCCGAGCGCGATCGGGTCATCGCCGCCTTCCACGCCAAGACACCCAGACCGTTCAGTCGCGACTTCGATGAACGGCCCGCGGCAGCCGATCATCCGACCTTCAGGCTCGAACCGATCACCTAGCGGTCCGGTCTAGTCGGCCATGGCGACCACCGCGGGCGGATTCATGCCGACCCTGCGCACGGACGGCACCAGGACCACGCTGACGCAGACGGCGATGTTCAGGACTGCGGCGACGGCCAGCGTCTGTGACGTCCCGAGCGCAGCGGCGATCGGGCCGATCAGCGCGTAGCCGATCGGGTTGAGCGCGACGGAGCCAAGCCAGTCGAATGAGCTGATACGCGACAGGGCATGCCCGGGCACGTTCCGTTGGAGCGCCGTGATCCAGAGGGTGTTGCCGACCGCGAAGCCGATGCCAACGGCGAAGCTGACGACTGCCAGCCCGATCAAGGGGAGCGGGAAGGCGAGGGCTGCGAGGAGCAGACCTGCCGGCAGCACGAAGAGCTCGCTGGCGACGAGCGGCCTCTCGACCTTGATCCGCAAGGCGAACATGCCCCCGACGACGGCGCCAGCGGACTCGACGGCCAGGATCGTGCCCCAGGCCGTGGCCCCACCGAGCTCCGCTTTCGCCACGAGCGGCCCGAGCACGAGCAGGGCAGGGAAGTAGGTGAGCTGGAACAGCCCGAACGACGCGACCATGGCCACCGCCCATGGGCGCTGGATGAACTCGTGCCATCCGTCGCGGAGGTCGCCGAGGATCGACGCCGACGCGATCCGCACCGTCGCGGTGAGGGTCATTGAGGCCGTCAAGGCAGCTGACGCAAAGAAGGTGATCGAGTCGATGGCGATCGCCCACGCCGGACTTCCTGCGGCGACGATCAACGCCCCGATGGCCGGGCCCGCGATCGAGAGGACGCTGCTCGACAGCCCCAGCAGTGCATTGGCCTCCTGGAGCCGCCCATCGCTGACTGCCTCCTTGACCAGCCCAACGGTCGCCGGCCGGGAAAACGCAGCCGAAACGCCGAAGACGGCCTGCAGCAGGGCGATGTTCCACACATTGGCGGCGCCGGAGAAGAGGACGATGGCCGTGGTGACCTGCGCTGCGCCCTTCACGAGGTCGCTGCCGACGAGGATCGTTCGACGCGGGATCCGATCGGCGAAGACGCCGCCGAGGAGCAGGAGAATGACGATCGGAATCTCGCGGGCCAGCAGCACGATCCCGAGATCTGTGGCGTTGCCGAACTCGAGCACCGCAAAGGCGAGTGCCACCATCGCCATGCCCGAGCCGAGGGTGGAGACCGTAACGGCCGCAAGGTAGCGGGCAAAGCTCCGCTCGTGGAGCACGTCGAAAGACCGCGGAAGTCGCACGATCGAGACCATAGCCCAGCAGCCCCTGACCTGGCTGGGAAGCGTCGGTATACTGGCCGCCCCGCGTGGGATTCCACCCGAATCCCCGTTTTCGCGACACCCGGACCGGGCAGGAGCAATGACCCTGGACTATCCCTATAACGCACGGCTCAGCCGTTGGGACGAGATCGCCGAGGGGCTGGCCATCGTCGGAGTGCAGGCGCTCGAGACGTCGTTTCCGTTCGAGCCCGGGCAGTACGGCACGCTCGGCCTGGTCGGCGCCGAAGGCAAGCTGATCCAGCGCCCGATGTCGATCTCCTCGCCGGCAGATGACCTCGCCGAGTACGAGTTCTTCATCCGGCTCGTGGAGGGCGGAGAGTTCACGACCCTGCTCTGGGAGCGGAGCGTCGGCGATCCGATCAACCTCAAGGGCCCGAAGGGCCGATTCGTGATGCAGCCCGACGGCCGTACCTGCCTCCTGGTGGCGAGCGGAACGGGCCTCGCGCCCTTCATGAGCATGCTGACCACGCTCCAGGCTCGAGGCCAGACGCGCGACACGGTCCTTCTGCATGGCGCCAGCTACGACCATGATCTCGCCTGGCGCGGCGAGCTGGATTCGCTGATCGGTTCGGGCTTCCCGCTCCGATACGCGGCCACCGTTTCCCGGCCGCAGGAATGCCCCGACTGGCACGGTTTCATCGGTCGCGTGGAGACCGTGATCCCCAGCCAGCTCGACGCGCACGGCCTGACCGCGACGAACACGACCATCTACCTGTGCGGCAACCCGGACATGGTGTCGGCGGTCGAGGAGATCGCGATCGAGCGCGGCTTCCCGACCGAGCAGGTTCGCAAGGAGCTCTACTGGCCGAAGGGCCGAGAGCATTGATGAGCGAGCGCTGATGGGCGAGCCCTACTACCTGACCACGGCGATCTTCTATCCGAGTCCTGCGCCCGCGCTGCACTCGCTCTTCGAGGCGACCGGAGCCGACGCGATCGCCCGCTATCAGCGCCTCCTGGGACGCGACGTGCGATTCCTGACCGGGATGGACGAGCATTCGGCGCAGGTCGAGCGGCTGGCCAAGGAGCGGGGCACGCAGCCGCGGGTGCTGGTCGACGCCTGGGCCGACGCCTGGCGCGAGGCGTTCGATCGCTTCGGGATCAGCTACGACCGGTTCATCCGCACCACGGATCCTGATCACGCCGTGGCGTCGACCGAGATGGTGCGGCGCGCGCAGGCCAGCGGCGACATCTACCGCGGCACCTACGCGGGCTGGTATTGCACCGGGGACAACGAGTTCAAGACCGATGCGCAGATCGTTGACGGCCACTGCCCAGACCACCCGACGCTTGAGCTGCTGTGGCTCGAGGAGGAGAACTACTTCTTCCGGCTGTCGCGCTACCAGGGCGCGCTGGAGGAGCTGTACGCCACCAACCCGAGCTTCTGTGAGCCGGAGCACTTTCGCAACGAGGTGCTCGGCTGGCTGCGCGAGGGGCTGACCGATTTCTCGGTGAGCCGCGCCGGGTCGAGCTGGGGGATCCCGTTCCCCGACGACCCCGACCATCGGATCTACGTCTGGTTCGACGCCCTGACCAACTACCTCACCGGCGCCGGCTTCCCCGATGATGCCGCGTCGTTTGCTCGATTCTGGCCGGCCGACCTGCACGTCATCGGCAAGAACATCACGCGCTTCCACTGCCTCTACTGGCCCGCGATGCTGATGAGCGCCGGCCTGCCCCTGCCGCGCCAGGTCTTCGCCCATGGCTTCATGCTGCTCCGCGGGGAGAAGATGTCCAAGACACGCGGCAACGTCCTCGAGCCAGATGAGGCCGCTCGCCTCTTCGGCGTCGACGGCATCCGGTACCTCGTGCTCCGCGAGATCCCGTTCGATCGCGACGCTGACATCACCCTCGACGGGCTTGTGCGGCGCTACAACGCCGACCTGGCCAACGACCTGGGGAACCTGGTCAACCGGACGGTCAGCATGAGCGCCCGCTACCTCTCCGGCGCGCTGCCACGGCTGCCGGTGGGGGACGGCGCGGCACCTGACATCGAGCTGCGCGCGGCTGCCGCCTCGGCGTTCGAGGCGTACACGGCTGCCATGGCCCGCCATCACCTTGACGAGGCCCTGAGCGCGGTCATGGGCCTCACCCGCAGCGTGAATGGCTACGCGGAGTCGCAGGCGCCATGGGCGCTCAGCGCTGCGGGCGAGACGGAGCGGGTCGGCGAGGTGGTTGGCGCCATGGCCGAGGCGTGCCGCATCCTCGGTCATCTGATGGCGCCGTTCGCGCCGACTGCCGCGCGGGCACTCCACGAGCAGCTGGGGGCGCCGCCGCCCTACGACGAGCGTGGTGCGGGCGGACCGGGCCTCGACCAGCTGGTGGCCTGGGGCTCGGGGCCGACCCCCTGGCAGACCGGCGTGGCGCAACCGCTCTTCCCGCGTGTCGAGATGCCGCAAGAGGACGCCGCGGGCAGCGGGAGCGCCTCCTGAGCCGCAGACGCACGCCCGAGCAGCTCCCCGGGATCGTCGACTCGCATTGCCACCTGCAGGACCCCGCCTTCGATGCTGATCGCGAGGAGGTGCTGGCACGTGCCATTGGCTCCGGCGTGCGACGGCTGTGCGTGCCTGGCTACGACCTGCCCAGCTCGCGAGCCGCCATCGCCCTGGCCGAGGCCCACCCGGAGATGGTCGACGCCGCGGTCGGCGTGCACCCGCATTTCGCCGCTGCCGCCACGCCCGCCGACTGGCAAGAGCTCGAGCGGCTGGCGGCCCATCCCCAGGTCGTGGCGGTGGGGGAGATCGGGCTCGACTTCCATCGCGATCTCTCGCCCCGCGAGGAGCAGCTCTCCGCATTCGAGCGCCAGCTCGCCCTGGCGGGAGCCATCGGGAAGCCTGTGCTGGTCCACGATCGCGAAGCGCACCAGATCGTCACTCGCATGCTCATCGGTTGGGATGGCCCATCGGGGCGAACGCCCCGCGGCGTGCTGCACTGCTTCTCCGGCGATGCAGCGATGGCGCTCGAGCTGGCCGCCGCGGGCTTCCTCATCTCATTTGCGTTGCCCGTCTCGTTCGGCTCGGCCATCGGCCCTCGGGCTGGCGCGGCAGCCCTCCCGGAAGGCAGCTACCTGGTGGAGACCGACTCACCCTGGCTGGCGCCGGGAGGTGCCGAGCGGCGCAACGAGCCGACCACCGTGCTGCGCGTTGCCGTCGCGCTTGCGCGCCTGCGAGAGACCACGCCCGAAGCGATCGGGGCCGGCTCATTGGCCGCCTACGCGCGGCTCGTGGAGCGCTGAAGGCACATCCCTCGAGGCTGCCTCCCACCTCCTTGACACCGCGCCGCGAGGCACGTTACGATGCTTAGCACTCTCATCGGTTGAGTGCCAGCGCCTCGGTCGAATCGGCCACGCGGCCCTCCCGAAAAAGAACCGCGTTCCACGTCAGATCATCGGTCCAGGAGGCATCACGCACACATGGTCACCAAGGTCGCAACGAAGACCAAGCTCCGGCCCCTCGGCGACCGGCTGGTCGTCAAGCCCAGCGAACGCGAGGAGATGACCAAGAGCGGCATCCTCCTCCCCGACACCGTCAAGGAGCGCCCGCAGGAAGGCACTGTCCTGGCGGCCGGGCCCGGGCGCATTCTCGACGACGGCTCGCGCGAGGCGATGGACGTCGCGGTCGGGCAGAAGATCCTGTTTCAGAAGTACGCCGGCACGGAGTTCAAGCTGGACGAAGAGGAGCTCTTGATCCTCTCCCAGAAGGACATCCTGGCCGTCATCGAATAGCCGATTCCCCCCGGCCTCAGCCGGCGGAAGCATCAGGAGGACGAAAGAAATCGTGGCAAAGCAGCTGCTGTTCGACGAGGAGGCACGACGCGCGCTGAAGCGCGGGGTCGACAAGATGGCCGATGCCGTCAAGGTGACCCTTGGCCCGCGTGGCCGCTATGCGCTCCTCGACAAGAAGTTCGGATCGCCGACGATCACCAACGACGGCGTCACCATCGCGCGCGACATCGAGCTGGAGGATCCCTACGAGAATATGGGGGCCCAGCTGCTCGAGGAGGTCGCCGCCAAAACCAATGACATCGCCGGCGACGGCACCACGACCAGCATCGTGCTGGCCCAGGCGATCATCACCGAGGGCCTGCGCAACGTGACTGCGGGCGCCAACCCGATGGCCCTCAAGCGGGGAATCGAGCGCGGCGTGGCCGCCGTGGTCGACGAGATCAAGCGCCTAAGCAAGCCGGTCGAGACGAAGAACGACATCGCCCACATCGCGGCCATCAGCGCTCGCGACAGCGAGATCGGCGAGATGATCGCCGAGGTCATGGAGAAGGTGGGCAAGGACGGCGTGGTCACCGTCGAGGAGAGCCAGGGGCTCAAGCTCGACAAGGAGTACGTCGAGGGGATGCAGCTCGATCGGGGCTACGTCAGCGCCTACATGGTCACGTCGAACGAGGCCGGCCGCATGGAGGCTACGCTCGACCAGCCGTACATCCTGGTCACCGACAAGAAGATCAGCGCCGTGGCCGACATCCTGCCGACTCTCGAGAAGGTCGTGACGCAGGGACGCGCGCTCCTGATCGTGGCCGAGGATGTCGACGGCGAGGCGCTCGCCACGCTGGTGGTCAACAAGCTGAAGGGCACCATCAACGCCCTGGCCATCAAGGCCCCCGGCTTCGGCGATCGTCGCAAGGCGATGCTCGAGGATATCGCCACCCTGACCGGTGCGCGGGTCATCAGCGAGGAGGTTGGCCGCAAGCTCGACAGCGTCCAGATCGAGGACCTCGGCCAGGCACGTCGTGTGACCGCAACCAAGGACAACACCACCATCGTCGAGGGCAAGGGCGACCACAACGCCATCGAGGCGCGCAAGTCGCAGATCAAGCTCCAGATCGAGGACACCACCTCCGACTTCGACCGCGAGAAGCTCCAGGAGCGGCTCGCCAAGCTTTCGGGAGGCGTGGCGGTCCTGAAGGTCGGCGCGGCCACCGAGGTCGAGCTCAAGGAGAAGAAGCACCGCATCGAGGACGCGCTCTCGGCTGCCCGCGCGGGGGTCGAAGAGGGGATGGTTGCCGGCGGCGGCTCAGTGCTGCTGCATGCGGTGCCGGCGCTCGACAAGATCGAGGCGCTCGGCGATGAGGCGACCGGGGTCAATATCCTGCGCCGCGCGCTGGAGGAACCGATGCGCCAGATCGCCCTCAACGGCGGCTGGGAGGGTTCGGTCGTTGTCGAAGCAGTCCGCAAGATGAAGCCCGGCCACGGCTGGGATGCCCAGAAGGCGGAGTACGCCGACATGTTCGCGGCCGGCATCATCGATCCGGCCAAGGTGACGCGCTCGGCTCTCGAGAACGCGGCCTCGGTGGCAGCCCTGCTGCTGACCACTGAGACGGTCATCACCGATCTACCGGAGAAGGAGAAGGCGCCGATGCCCGGCATGGGCGGCGGCATGGGCGACTACTAGCCCAGCTCTCCACGCGTCGACGCGAGGCCCCGGTCTGCCGGGGCCTTCGTCGTGCCCGGGGCGGCGGGGCGCTGCTCGCTACAATCGCGATCATGCCCCCGAAGGGCGCCGCGGCCCCGGCGCACCCCACCCCCGATGAGATTCTCGCGCGACTGAACGAGCCGCAACGCGAGGCAGTCACGCATGCCTCCGGGCCGCTCCTGATCCTTGCCGGAGCGGGAAGCGGGAAGACGCGGGTGCTCGCGCATCGTGTCGCCTACCTGGTGGCCACCGGCACCAAGCCGTGGCAGATCGTGGCCGTCACCTTCACCAACAAGGCGGCCAACGAGATGCGAGACCGGATCGCGGGGCTCATCGGAGAAGAAGCGGCGCGCGAGGCGACGATCGGGACCTTCCACGCCATCTGCGCCCGCATCCTGCGCCGCGACGGCGGCGCCATCGGTCTGACCAGGAGCTTCACGATCTACGATCGAGCCGACCAGGTGGCGATGACCAAGGCCATCCTCAAGCAGCTCGACCTCGACGAGAAGCGCTTCGCGCCGGCGGGGATGCTGGCCTGGATCGGGCAGCGCAAGGACGAGCTGGCGGATCCAGCCACCGCCAAGCGCCAGGCGGCCAACTTCTACGACGAGACCGCCGCCCGTGTCTACGAGGCATACCAGCGCCAGCTGAGCGAGGACGACGCCGTCGACTTCGACGACCTGCTGATGCGTGCGGTCTTTCTGTTCGAGCAGCATCCCGATGTGCTGGCCCGCTACCAGGGTCGCTGGCAGCAGATCCTGGTCGACGAGTACCAGGACACCAACCGCGCGCAGTACCTGCTGTGCAGTTTGCTGGCCGCGAAGCACGGAAACCTGGCGGTGGTGGGCGACGACGACCAGAGCATCTACTCGTGGCGCGGCGCCGACCTGCGCAACATCCTCGACTTCGAGCGCGACCACCCCAATGCCAAGGTCGTCAAGCTGGAGCAGAACTACCGGTCGACCCAGACCATCTTGGATGCGGCCCACGCGGTCGTCAGCCGCAACGCCGGCCGCAAGGACAAGAAGCTGTGGACCGATCGCGGCAGCGGCACCCAGATCACGATCTTCGATGCCTACAACGAATATGAGGAGGCCGAGTTCGTCGCCCGCCAGGTGGAACGCCTGACCGGAGGAGGCGGGCGCGCCTCGCTGACCGGGATCCTCACCCGCCGTGCCGGCGACGAGGATGGGGCGCTGCGCTACGGAGAGATCGCGATCACCTACCGCATCAACGCGCAGAGCCGCGTGCTGGAGGAGTCGTTCGTCCGTTTCGGGATCCCGTACCAGCTGGTGGGCGGCACCCGCTTCTATGAGCGTCGCGAGGTGAAGGACGCGCTGGGCTACGTCCGTCTGGCGCGCAACACCGCCGATCGGGTGGCGTTCGAGCGCGTCGTCAACGTCCCCGCCCGCGGGATCGGGCAGAAGACCCTGGAGGCTCTCCGCGCCTTCGCGGATGCACGCGGGATCACGATCTGGGAGGCGGTCGAGGCCGTCGAGCAGAATCCAAACCTCGCCCCCCGAGCACAGGCCGCGCTGCGCGGATTCGCGGGCCTGGTGCACGGATTGGCCACGATTGCGAGCGGCGAGGCCCCGTCCGCGCTCTTCGACGCCGTTTACGAGCGAGCCGGCCTGCGCGACATGATCCAGGACGGCAGCGAGGAGGGGGAGGAGCGCTGGACCAACCTGCTGGAGCTGCGCAACCATGCGGCCGAGTTCGATGAGCTGGCGATTCCCGAGGGCCTCGAGCGCCTGCTCGAGGAGGTCGCCCTGGTCAGCGACCAGGACGAGCTGGAGGACCGGCCGGACAGGGTCACGCTGATCACCCTGCACGCCGCCAAGGGGCTCGAGTTCCCGGTCGTGTTCATCGTGGGACTCGAGGAAGGGTTGCTGCCGCACCGGCGAGCCCTGGAGGACGAGCGTGAGCTGGAGGAGGAGCGGCGCCTGGCGTACGTGGGGATGACGCGTGCCAAGGACCGGCTCTACCTGGTGCATGCCCACCATCGCTCGACCTGGGGCGTCGGCGCCGCCAGCGAGGCATCGCGCTTCCTGGCGGAGCTGCCCGAGGAGCTGCTCGCCGCCGATCGCGACGAGGGAACCCCTTTTCGCCGCAACTGGGGCGCCCAGGGCGGGTGGCAGCGGCGCGGGACCGACGACGACGAGTGGCTGCCAGGTGGCTATCGGTCGCCGGGGCGTCGCATCAACGAAACGCTGCGACCGGTGAGCCTGCCCGATCTGGCACCGACGTCCGTGCGTCCGATCGGGCGCGAGCTCGAGGCGGCTCGCCAGCGGGTGGCGGGGGCCAGCTACGAGGCCGGTGGGGAGATCGACCTCGGAAGTGGAACATTTGCCTCGACGGTGGCCGGCAGCGCAGGCGCCGGCCCGACGACGGCCACGGAGGCGGCCTTCCGCGCTGGCGACCACGTGCGCCACCGCCGATTCGGCGAGGGGATCGTCGTCTCCAGCCGTCTCGACAAGGGCGACGAGTGGGTCACCGTGGCGTTCGTCGGGCAGGGAGTCAAGGAGCTGATCGCAGCCTACGCAGGGCTCGAGCGGAGCTGAGGGAGCGCAGATGGGCACCGAGCTGGAAGATCTGGTGGCTGACCTCCAGGCATCCCGCGCAGCCTTCGTCGACGCGCTGGCGGACGTCGATCCGGCACTGCGCACGACACCGGGCATGGTCGGTGATTGGTCGGCCGCCCAGGTCGCGGCTCATCTCGGGTACTGGGCCGGGCACGCCACCGAGGCCCTCCATCACGCTGAGCAGGACCGGCTCGACGAGTTCGGGCGCGGCGAGCCCGAGGTGGATGAGACGAATGCGGTCGTGGCTCGCATCGCCGCCGAGACCGATCTCGCCACCATCCTCCAGCGCGAGGAGGCGGCATACGAGGCGCTGCTGACGTTCCTCCAACGCGCCGATGCGGCATGGCTCGAGGAGCGGACCGCCTCTCGGGACACCCTCGGTGAGGTGATTCGCGACGATGGCGCCGATCACTACCGCGAGCACACCTTCGACCTGCGGGCCTGGTTCACCGGCAATGACGAGCCCGATCCCGATCCCGATCCCGATTCAACCGAGGACGATGGCGACGGCTGACCCGGCGGAGCGTGCCGCCGAGCTGCGGGCCGAGCTTGACGAGGCGAACTACCGCTACTACGTCCTCGACGACCCGACCATCGAGGACGCCGCCTACGACCGTCTGCTCCGCGAGCTGACCGACCTGGAGGCCGCCCATCCCGAGCTGGTCACGCCCGATTCGCCCACGCAGCGGGTCGGCGCGGCGCCCTCGACCACCTTCGCCACCGTCCGGCACGACGTGCCGATGCTCTCGCTGGGCAACGCGTTCGGTCACGACGAGCTGCGCGAGTTCGACGCCAGGGTCCGTCGCGGCCTGGGACTGGGTGATGCGGATCCGGGC
>Ga0193751_1001730_pt1 | contig 13707 bp, 12 predicted proteins | sample L1c2metaG_FD_143050 | JGI IMG/M metagenome (GOLD analysis project Ga0193751, IMG submission 143050) | Soil microbial communities from a riparian zone of the East river system, Colorado, United States - L1c2 | ecosystem: Environmental > Terrestrial > Soil > Riparian zone | place: USA: East River... | reverse complement strand
GGATCCTGTTCGGGCGACCGAACGCGGCCTCCAGGCTCGCCTACTACGCCCACGTTCTCCACGCCGATAAGCCCCACACCTTCCTGAGCCGGCTCAAGGCCGCCGCGCCGCATGGCCGAGCAGCCACCGCTGAGGCGGCGGCGAAGGCGACCCTGCAGCAAGCAGCTGTCGAGGTCGCGCTGACCGTGGCCCAGCCGACCAGCGAGGAGCTCGACGCCCTGGAGGACCTCGCCCCCGACGAGCACGCTCGATCCCGGATCCGCGCGCTCCGCGCCCGCATCCAGCGCCACGAGGACTCCGCGATCTCGGATCGGCCGCACTGGCTCGAGCGTGAGGCGTTTCGAGTCCTCCTCGCCACGCTCCTGCCGGACGTCGGCGCGTACTTCTTCGGGAGTCGGGCGGAGGAGATGCGCGAGCCGCTCCGGCGCATCCTCCGCGAGGCCGACGGCCCGATCATGCTCGTGACCCACAGCCTCGGGACCGTGATCTCGTACCACGTCCTCCAGGAGCCGGAGTTCGCCGGGCTCGATGTCGAGCACTGGATCACGCTCGGCTCGCCGCTCGGGATCGACGAGATCCGCTGGCTGGCGACCCGCGGGCTCGCCCACCCCGCGCCCGTGCCCGCGACGGTTCGGCGCTGGACGAACATCGCCGACCCGCTCGACCCCGTCGCCCTGGACGGGACCCTCGAGGATGAGTTCGGACCGGCCGATCGGATCGTCGATCTCCAGGTCTCGATCACGTGCCGGACCCACCACGCGATGAGGGCCTACCTGGCCACTGAGCATGTACGGTCGCTGGTACTGGGCGGGACCACCGTTGGAGACGTTCCCGAAAGCTAGCCGGCGGGGCCTCTCACGGAGGCGGCGCGGGCTCCGTGTCGTGCGGGTCGGGGTCGTCGCGGCGGTACGGCACCGCGACGACGACGGTGTGGGGCCGGCCGAGCAGGACCTGTCGCAGGCGCTTCGCCGACTGGTTGTAGAGGATCCGCTCCCACCAGCTCCGCGCGACGTATTCCGGGATGACGACGAACGTGATCGGCTTCTCCCTGTCCGCGGGCCACGCGTCGTCGAGCACATCGAGGTAGGCCAGCAGCGGCCCGACGAGCGCCCGGAACGGCGACTCCACGATCACCAGCGGCACGTCCGGGATCTGGCGCTCCCAGCGGTCGCGGATCTTCGCCGCCTCCTCGGGCTCATCCGAGACGAGGATGGCCTGGACATCCGGTGCGATCGATCGCCCGACGTTCACGGCCTGGATCACGGCCCGGGTGATGCCGGGCACGGGGACGATGACCCGTTCCAGGCGGTGCGGCCCCCGGAAGACGACGTCGTCCCGGACCGCGAGCTCCTCGGACGAGGCCTGGTACTGGCGATGGATGAACACCATCATCACGACCAGAATCGGGATGATCACCGCGATCAGCCACGCCCCAAGGGCGAACTTGGCGACCAGCACGACGATCGAGACGATCGCCGTGAGCACGGCACCGAGCCCGTTGATCGCCAGGCGCCAATGCCAGCCCGCCGACCGCTCCTTGAGCCAGTGCAGGACCATCCCGAACTGGCTGATCGTGAACGACACGAAGACGCCGATCGAGTACAGCGGGATCAGGGCCGTCGTGTTCCCGCCGAAGGCGACCAGCAGCACGATCGCGACGATGCTGAGGATGACGATCCCGAGGGTGAACGCCAGGCGGTCCCCCCGGAAGCTCATCTGGCGTGGCATGTACCCGTCGCGGGCCAGGATCGCCGCGAGCCGGGGGAAGGCGTTGAACGAGGTGTTCGCCGCGAGGAACAGGATCAGGGCGGTGAACGCCTGGAACAGGTAGAACCACAGCGTGTCATGGCCGTACGCGAGCGCCGCGACCTGGCTGATGACCGTCTTCGTCGTCGGGAGGTCGATGGCAACGATCCCGAACCGATCCGCGACGAACGTGATCCCGACGAACAGGACGGCCAGCAGGATCGCCATCGCGGTGAGCGTCGCGGCGGCGTTCTTCGCCTCGGGCGGCTTGAACGCCGGGACGCCATTCGTGATCGCCTCCGTACCGGTGAGCGCAACCGAGCCCGAGGCGAAGGCTCGCAGGAGCAGCAGGACGCCGAGGGGCTGGAGCGGGTTCGGGGCGCCCGGCAGCGGGGCAGGCGGCGTGCCCACCTCGCCGAGGATCACGGTGCGGTAGACCCCGATCGCAATCATGAGGAGCGCGCTGCCGACGAACAGGTACGTCGGGATGGCGAAAATGTTCCCGGACTCGCGAAGGCCGCGGAGGTTGCCGAGGGTGATCAGGATGATCGCCGCGACCCCGACCTCGAGGCGCCAGTCCGCGACGGCGGGGACCGCCGAGATGACCTGCTCGACCGCGGACGCCGTCGAGACCGCGACCGTCATCACGTAGTCGACGAGCAGCGCTCCCGCCGCGATGAGCGCGGTGATCATCGGCAGGTTCGCCCGCGCGACGGCGTACGCCCCGCCGCCCGACGGATACGCGATCCCGATCTGGCGATAGCTCGTCGAGACGACCGCGAGGAGCAGGGCGATCATCACCGCGATCGGCAGGCTGAGGATCAGCGCACCGGCGCCCGCCAGCACGAGAACTCGAAGGATCTCCTCGGTCGCGTAGGCCGAGGACGAGATCGCGTCAGAGCTGAAGATCGCGAGGGCCTTCGTCTTCGTGAGACGCTCGGAGATGTCGTCGTGGATGGACAGCGGCCGCCCGAAGAGGCCCGCCTTCACTCGCGCCAGCGCCCGGCCGAGCGGCGTCCGCGGTGCCGATGCGGACGCTCGGGCCACGAGGAAGCCCTCGCCGGAGTAGCGAAAGTAGGCCGCGTGCGGCCGCTTGACCCTGACCCGCCGGTCCCCCACCTTCTGGCCGCGGATCGGACCCGAGGCACGTGGCGGGCCACCGGTCGGGCGGGCCGCTGGGGTATCCGGGCTCGGATTCGGGCCCGGGTTCCGGCCCCCAGTCATCGGGCGGTGGTCAGGCGTTTGGGCTCGGGGCGCCGCATCGGCGCCAGCATCGCACGGCCCGCTACGGGCTGCTCGGGACCTCCGCGTCGGTCGGCGGGTCGGGATCCTCGCGCCGGTACGGAACATTGACGACGACCGTGTGGCGTCGGCCGATGAGCGCCTGACGCAGCCGCCGCGCCGACTGGTTGTACAGGATCCGCTCCCACCAGCTCCGGGCCACGAACTCCGGAATCACGACGAACGTGATCGGCGCCTCCTGGTCCGCGGCCAGGCCCTGGTCGAGCACGTCGAGGTAGGCGAGCATCGGGTTCACCAGCGAGCGATACGGCGACTCGACCACAGTCAACGGCACCCACGGCAGCTGGCGGATCCAGTCGGAGCGGATCCGCTCGGCATCGGCGAGGTCGTCGGAGACGAGGACCGCCTCCATTTCCTCGGAGATGGAGCGTCCGACGTTCACCGCGTGGACCACCGCGCGGTTGAGGCCCGGGACGGGGATCACGACCCGCTCGGCCCGGCGCGGCCCGGGAAACACCGTCCCTCGGCGAATGGCGAGCTGACGGTTGGTCGACTGGTACTGGCGGTGGATGAAGACCATCCCGGAGATCAGGATCGGGATGAGCAGCAGCACGATCCACGCCCCGAGGGCGAACTTCGATACCGCGACCTCGACGGCGACGACGCCTGTCGTCGCCGCGCCCACGCCATTGACGATCGCCTTCCGCCGCCAGTCGCGGGTCGTCGCTCGCAGGCGGTACCAATGCCGGACCATGCCCGACTGGCTCAGGGTGAACGCCACGAACACCCCGATCGTGTAGAGCGGGATCAGCGCCGTCACGCTGCCGCCGAAGGCCGCGATCAGGACGACCGAGACTCCGGCGAGGACCACGATGCCGCTGCTGAAGGCCAGGCGATCGCCACGGAACTGGAAGACGCGGGGCAGGAAGCCATCACGGGCAAGGATGCTCGACAGCCGTGGGAAGTCGGCAAACGAGGTGTTCGCGGCGAGGACGAGGAGGACCGCGGTCGAGACCTGGACGAGGAGATGGATCGGCGTTCCGGCTCCGACGAACGTCCGCGTCAGCTGGCTCACGACGGTTTCCTGCTCGCTCGGGTCGGGCAGGATCCCCAGCTGGCCAACGAGGAAGCTCATGCCGATGAAGATCAGCCCGAAGAACGCGCCCATGAGGGTGATGACGAGCTGGGCGTTCTTCGCCTCGGGTGGCTTGAACGCCGGGACACCGTTCGAGACCGCTTCCGTCCCGGTGAGCGCGACCGAGCCCGACGCGAACGCCCGGAGGATCAGGAGCAGACCGAGGGGCTCGGCAGTCTCGGCGGCAAGCCAGGCCGCCGGGGCGTGGTACTCGGGCATGGTGCCGGTCGCGTAACGGAAGAGACCAATCCCAAGGATCGTGAAGATCGAGACCAGGTAGACGTACGTCGGCAGGCTGAACACGAGCCCGCTCTCCCGGAGGCCCCGCAGGTTGACGAGGGCGATCCCGACGACGATGGCGATCCCGATGCCGACCCTGGCGTCGAACAGCTCCGGGACCACGGACGTTAGCGCAGCTACGCCGGCAGCGACCGACACGGCGACGGTAAGGACGTAGTCGGTGAGCAGCGCCGCGGCGGCGATGAGGCCGGGCATCCGTCCGAGGTTGTCGCTGGCGACGATGTAGGACCCGCCGCCGTTCGGGTACGCCGCGATCGTCTGGCGGTAGCTCGTGACGACGATCGCCAGGACGAGGACGATCACGCCCGTGATCGGCAGCGCGAGAGCGAGCGTCCCGGCGCCGGCCAGGATCAGGACCCGCATGATCTCCTCGGTGGCGTACGCCGAGGACGAGATGTTGTCGGAGGCAAAGATCGACAGTCCGGTGAAGGCGTTCAGCCGCTCGGAGATCTCGTCGTGGAGTGACAGCGGGCGGCCGAAGACGATCGACTTGACCCGGGCGATCGATCGCTCGGTGGACGTCCGCGGGGCCGAGGCGGACTCGCGCGCCACGAGCGTGGCGGGTCCGGAGTACCGGAAGTAGGGCGAATGGGGCCGGTCCACGCGGAGCCGCCGGTCTCCGAGCTTCTGCCCGCGTCTCGCCGGTGGCTCGTCCTTCACGCTCGCGCGACGCCGGTTTGGATGTCGGCGACCCCGGCGGGACGTTCGGCGGCGATGTCGACCCGCTGCGGGTTGGATGTCGGCACCGCCTCGAGCCGGAGGCCCATCTCCGCAGCGAAGGCTCGCGCCGGCTCGAGGATCACCCGACCGTGGTGGAGATTGGCGACGGTCACACGTCGAGCCTCGCCGGAGGCGACAAGCAGCACGGCGTGGCGGACCATCTGCAGCTCCGACTCGAGCTCGTTCTCGAACACGTCGTCGGTCGCGAGGGCTTCCATGCATCGAGCGTCTTCCCCGGCACCAAGAGAAAACGTCTCCGCGGAGCGCCCCGGACCTTAAGTTTCCCTGTTGTCGGCCTCGGCAACACGGACGCGATAGCCGATCCCGGGCTCGGTCTCGATGAAGTCGCCGAGCCGGCCATCCACGTCCGCGGCGGCGAGCTTTCGCCGCAGCTGGCTCACGTGGACGTAGACGTAGCTGTCCTCGGTGCTGTAGGCCTCGCCCCAGACGGCCCGGAGGATGCGGCCCTTCGTCACGACCCGCCCGGCATTCGACAGGAGCACCCGCAGGATCTCGAACTCTCGCGGCGTCAGGTCCACGGGCCGACCGGCAAGCGTCACCTCGTGCCTCTCGACGTCCAACACCAGGGGACCCGTCCATAGCCTGCCCGCGGCATCGGAGGCAGTTCCGACGGCTCGTCGGAGTGCGGCCCGAATCCGGGCGTGAAGCTCATCGACGCCGAACGGCTTCGTGACGTAATCGTCGGCCCCGCGCTCGAGTGCCTCGACCTTCTCGCGCTCAGCGTAGCGGCCGGACAGGATGATGATCGGCGTCGCGGCGTCGCGGCGGATCCGGCCGATAAGCCCAAGGCCCTCGACGTCGGGCAGCCCGAGGTCAAGGAGCACGAGGTCCGGTCGCCGAGCCTCCCAGCGCTCCATCGCGGTCCGCCCGTCGACGGCTTCATCGACGAGGTAGCCCCGCCCGCCGAGGTCCCGGACCAGCGCCTGCCGTGTCTCCCGGTCGTCCTCGACGACGAGGACCCGAGCCCCCTTGCCGGGCCGCGTACGAACCATGGTCAGCCCGCTCTCAGACTCGTCGCGAGCTCGGCCGGCAACGTGACCTTCGGCAGATCGACGTCCATTGCCAGGCCGCCGAGGTCGCTCGTTCGGGCGTGGACCTCCGCGCCCATCGCGTCGGCCAGACCGCGGACGACCGCCAGGCCGATGCCGCTGCCCGGTCGTGAGCCGGCTCCGACGCCGGGCACCCGATAGAACTTGTCGAAGATCCGATCGATCGCATCCTCGGGGATGCCTGGACCGCCGTCCTCGATCGTGAGGCGGACGTGGTCACCGTCACCGCCGTCGCGCGAGCTGATGCGGACGGGACCGCCCCGGGGGGTGAACTTGGCCGCGTTCTCGAGGAGGTTCGTGACGATCTCGTCGAGGAAGATCGGGTCGGCCAGGATGGCGCTACGCGACAGGTCGACGGTGAGGACCTGGGCCGCGAGTTGCGGTCGCAGGCGGTCGATGATCGGCCCGACGACATCGTCGAGCTCGAAGACCTCGCGCTCGGCCCGGAGGGCCCCCGCCTCGATCCGACTGAGGTCCAGGAGGTTGGCCACGAGGCGATCCAGCCGCTCGACCTCCCGCTCGATCGCCTCGGCGCTCGCCCGCCGGTCGGCGTCGCTCAGCCCCGGCGTTGGCCGGAGTGAGCCCGCAGCGGCGCGGATCGCCGCCAGCGGCGTTCGAAGATCGTGGGACACCGATTGCAGCAGGGCCGACTTGAGGGCGTCGCTCTGTTGTGACACTTCCGCAGCCTGCGCTTCGGCGGCGAGGCGGTCCTGGGCGAGCGCCTGGCCGATCTGGTCGGCCGCCGCTGCGAGCAATCGTGTCGCGGTGCGATCGGGCACCTCGCTGCGGCGGGATAGGGTGCCCCAGGTCGAGCCTAGCGTGGTCGCGCCGGCCTCGATCCGGACCCGATAGCTCGTGACCTGGTCGCGAACGACCCGGCCTCGACCTGCCGCGGGCGGGTGGACTCGAACCCATTGCGCGGGCTCGTCTCCGGGCATCCGCCGCAACACCGCATGGGGCAGCGACGTCGGGGCCCCACGCATCCCGGCCGCCTCATTGGGCTCTCGCACGACCGGCCTCGATTCCGCCGCGAGCCGCTCGCTGGCGTCGTCGGCCCCGAGGCTGATCCAGACCCGGCCCATGCCCGTCGCACGCTCGAGGATCGATGCGATCTCCGGCAGCGCCGTGGGCGTCGATCGACGGGTCGCCAGGACGCGGCTGATGCTGAAGAGCTCGCGAGCCTCGCGCTCGCGCGCCCGAGCCTGCTCGGTCCTGGACCGCTGCAGCGCCGCGAGCTGCCCGACGACCAGGCCGACGAACAGCAACAGCACGACGTTCAGCCATTCGCCCGGGTCGCTCATGACCAGCGTGTGGATCGGGTTGGTGAAGAGGTAGTCGTACAGGAGGATCCCGGCGATCGCCGACGCCACCGCGCCCAGCGTCCCCGACCCGATCGCCGTCGCCACGACCGCGAGGAGGTAGACCGCGGAGGCATTCGGGACACCGAGCTGGTCCTCGAGGAACCAGACGATGACGCTGGCCGCGGCGAGCGAGGGCACGGCCACCGCGATGAGTCGGACGAGCGTTCGTCGATCGATCAGGCGCACGGGGTGATCCTAGAACGGGCCGCATCTGGCGCCCGCGGGCCGCTTAGCCGCCGAAGAGCTTGCCCAGCTCCGGCAGGTGATCCTGGATGCCGAACAGGAAGATCGCGCCGACGACAAGGCTGAACGCGCCGGCGACGAATCCGATCGCGAGGTAGATCCGCTCGCGGGCGCGCGTCGCGATGAAGCCCGTCGCGGTGATGACCACCACGATGGAGTTCGAGATCAGCAGCCCGACGACGAATGCCCCCAGCATCGGGATCCCCAGGCCAGACGAGGAGGCGCCACCGATGGCGGCGATGAGCAGGACCTGCGATCCGGTCTCCGCCCCGACGCCATGGATCATCCCGACGCCGAACGCGGTCCGCGGCCCATAGGAGCTCATCTCGATGGGATCGACGTGCTCGTGGCCGTGGAGCCGGGCCTGGAATCGCCGCCAGGCGTACCGGACCGAATCGAAGATCAGCATCCAGCGGCTGCGGAGCCGGAACGGCATCCCATGGCGGGCGTACTGGTAGAGCGAGACGAAGACCCAGATCCCGAGCAGCAGCAGGGTCACGCCGACGACGCGACCCATGATCGGGTCGACCCACGCCGGCAGGACCGCCCCGAACGTCAGCGCCAACAGGCCGAGGACGACCACGACCGTCGCATGCCCGAGGGCATAGAGCGAGCCGAGCAGGAGAGCGCGGCGCTCCTCGCCACCGGTCGATCGGGGTCGTGGCCCTTCGGCAGCCTGGGGACCCTGCCCTCCGACGAGGGCGGCGGGTGCGGACGCGGCGCCGGGTGCGCCGTGGACCTCGAGCTCATCGACGCCGCCGTGGCCGTGGCGGTGATCGAGCGCCTGCTCGTGCGTCGCCTCGTGACCGAGCTCCGCGACATCCGCCGTGGCCGTCGTCGACGTGACGTCGGTGATCGCCGCGAGGTGGTCCCAGTCGAAGCCGTGCCGGACCCCGAGCACGAGGGCCGTCGACAGCAGGCCCAGCGCCCCGGCAGGCAGCGCGGCAAAGAGATCGGCCATCGGCTCCACGTGGGAACGTTCGTTGCGACCGGCGGCCGCAGATCATCGGCATTGTCCACGAACGCACCCCCACGGGAACCCGCGCCACGGCGTCGGGACGGTCGGGTCAGCCGAGGACGATGAGCTTGAGGGCCGCGATGACGAGGACGACGGCCAGCGCCCGTCGAAGCCCCGCCGTGCCGAGACGCCGGGCCCCCAGCTCGGCGCCCGCGAGGCCGCCCAACGCCACGGCCACGAGCCAGATGGGCAGCGGTCCCGGCAATCCCTGGACTGCGGCCACATTACCGGCGAGGCCCGAGATCGAGTTGCCGAGGATGAAGACCGACGACATCCCCGCTGCGGCCCGTGCCCCGGACCAGCGCGCAAAGAGGAGCAGCGGCGTCAGGAAGATGCCGCCCCCGGTTCCGACGAGACCCGAGAGGAAGCCGATGGCCGCCCCGGAGGCCACGGCCGGAAGCGGCGGCACACGTGGCTCCGGCTCCTCGGTGGCCGCCGCGCGGGCCGCGGTCATGAAGAGCCGTCCGGCGGCGACGAGCAGCACCAGCCCGGCGAGCGACTTGTAGAGGCCGGGCGGCAGCGTGAGGAATCCGCCGAGGAACGCGAGCGGCACGGATCCGAGCAGGAACGGCGCCACGGCGCGCCAGCGAATCTGACCCGCGAGCTGGAAGCGCACGGTCACGATCGTCGCCACGAGGATGTTCAGGGCAAGGGCGGTCGGGCGCATCGTCGAGGGCGAGACCCCCGCCAGGGCCATCGCGGCCAGGTACGCCGACGCACCGGCATGCCCGACCGACGCATAGAGGATCGCCGCGGCGAAGAACGCGATCGCGAGGAGCAGGGCCTGGTCCACGCCCGAACGCCCTGCTGCCTACCGCTCGTGCAGCCGGCCGGCCGCGCCGATGACGTCGACCAGTCGATCGTGCGGCAGGCGATGGGCGACGATCCCGTCCCGGCCGGTCATCGTCTCGGCCGCGACGAGGGCATTGACGATCGCCTCCTCGGTCGCTTCGACGACCGCCTCGATCAGCGGGTCGAGGGCCGGGTCGGCGAGGGCTCGGATCGGCAGGACGCCCGGCCGTTCGCCGGGCACCGCGACGCCGCGCTCCTCCGCCGCGGGCATGCCCCGATTGCCCGTCGCGAAGCACAGGAACAGGTCCCCCGAGGTCGTGGCTCCGACACCGCCGACGCGCGCCAGGCCGAGCGGCGCACGCCGGGCGAGGCGCTCGCACTGGTGGGGCAGGAGCGGTGCGTCGGTCGCCACGATCCCGATGATCGAGCCGCCGCCGGGCCGGCCAGCCGGGGTGGCGGGCACGTCGCCCTCAGCCGAGTCGCCGATCCCGCGGCGGATCCGCGAGTGCGGTGACGGCACCTCGTCCAGGCCGATCGCCTGCCCGACCGGCACGCCATCGATCCGGAGCAGGCCTCGCCGCCCGTAGTTCGCCTGCACGAGCACCCCGACGGTCCAGCCGCCGAGGTCCTCGGGGATGACGCGAGACGCCGTCCCGATCCCGCCCTTGAACTCGTGGCAGATCATGCCGGTGCCGCCACCGACGTTGCCCTCGGTGACTGGCGCACCGATCAGCGACGCCTGCGCCGCCGCGATCGCCGCATCGACGTGTTCGGCGGTGACATGGGCCCCCGCAATGTCGTTCAGCCGGCCGTCGTAGGTCTCGCCGGCCACTGGCAGGGCCCAGTACATCGCGCCATCGGGGTGGGCTCGGGCGCCGTGGGCGGCCAGCGCATCCCGGACCGTCCCCACCGACCTGGTGTTCGTGATGGCGATAGGCCCATGGAGCAGGCCGGCGTCGCGAATCCACTCCAGGCCGGTCATCTCGCCGTTGCCGTTGAGGGTGAACGAGCCCGCGAAGAGCGGCTCCGCCCAGAGCTCGCCGTCGTGCGGGAGGACCACCGTTACGCCCGTTCGAACCGGACCTCGCCCGACCACGAGCGGGCCATCGCCTTCGATGAGCGTCGTATGGCCGACGCGGACGGCCCGGACGTCCGTGATGGCGTTCGCCGGTCCGGGGCGGCCCTCGCCGATGACGATCCCGAGGTCGCGGGCCCGGGCAGGGGTCCGGATTCGGGCCCGGACGTGGGGCCCGTCGGACGAGGCCACCCGCCTGATCAGTCGACCTGGGTGGTCGAGACGATCTCGACGCCCGGGATGCGCCCGATCGCATCGATCGCGGCCAGGATCGCCGGCGCGGTCCGGCTCCGGAGCGAGAGGTCGGCCCGGAACTCGTTCTTGCCGATCCGCTGCGTCCCGATCGACCCGATGTCGACCTTGTGGCCGGCTAGGACCGTCGAGATCTCGCCGATGAGATCGATCCGCTCCATCGTCAGGCGGAGCTGCACCTCCGGGAGCGTAGTGCCGTGGAGCCGCTCGGCGAGGGCGTTGATCGGCCAGAGGCTCACGAGGATGATCGCCGCCGAGACGATGGCGATGACGTATTCGCCGGCTCCAGCCGCGAGCCCGACGGCCGCGGTCGCCCAGAGGCTGGCGGCCGTGGTGAGGCCGCGAATGACGACGCCGTCCTTGAGGATCGCGCCGGCGCCCAGGAAGCCGATGCCGGACACGATCTGGGCGGCGATGCGGGTGGGGTCGATGTTGACGCCCGGACCCTGGCCGAACCCGTGGATCGACATGACGGTGAAGATCCCGGACCCCAGCGCCACCAGCATGTGGGTCCGGATGCCGGCGGGATGACCGTGGATCTCGCGCTCCCCGCCGACGAGCCCGCCGAGCGCCGCCGCGACGATGAGGCGCGCAGCGAAGTCGAGCTGGGTGGCGAGATCGGGCATGGAGCCATGATCGCGCAGTCGCCCGGCCACCGTGGGGGCATCATGCGATCAGCGGCACCGGCCTCCGGCCGGCGGCATGGGCGTTGAGGAGTGGGCGATGGCGGGAGAGCAGGCGGAGCAGGTCGCGGCAATCGAGACGCGGGGTCACCGGCCCAGCAGGTACCGGCATCCGGTCAACCAGGAGCTGTACGACGAAGCTCCGATGGGCGCCCGGATCGCCGACAGGGTCACCGGATTCATGGGCAGCTGGAACTTCATCGTGATCCAGACGGTCATCGTGGTCATCTGGATCTCGGGCAACGTCCTCCTGTTCTTCCACTTCGACCTCTACCCGTTCATCCTCCTGAACCTGGCGTTCTCGACCCAGGCGGCGTACGCCGCGCCGCTCATCCTGCTCGCGGGGAACCGCGCCGCGATCCGGGACCGGACGACGCTCGAGCACACCGCGACCGAGGCCGACATCGAGGAACGCCAGAATCGCGAGCTGCTCACCGGGAACACGAAGATCCTCGAGCAGGTCGCCGCGCTCGAGCAGCGGATCCTCCAGCTCGAGACGAACATCCTCAACCGCCTCGATGCCGACGCGGCGAAGAGCAAGTGAGCCCCGGGCCATTGCCGTTCTGCACCACCCGACAACGGTGCCGATGACGATCGACCTCAACGCCGACGTCGGCGAGAGCTTCGGGCCGTGGCCGATGGGCGAGGACGAGCGGCTGATCCCGCTCGTCTCGTCGGTCAACGTGGCTTGCGGCTTCCATGCCGGTGATCCCGCCACGATCGAGCGGACCGTGCGGCTCGCCGTCGCCTCGGGCGCGGCGGTCGGCGCGCATCCCGGCTATCCCGATCTCACGGGCTTCGGCCGGCGCGAGCTGGCGATGCCGCCGGCCGAGCTCGAAGCCTCGATCCTCTACCAGGTCGGCGCCGTCGCGGCATTCGCCCGTGACGCCGGTGTCGAGCTCCACCACGTCAAGGCCCATGGCGCGCTGTACAACGCGGCGGCGCGAGACCCGCGCCTCGCTGCGGCGGTGGCGCGGGCCGTCCGACGCTGGTCGGGCGACGTGATCCTGTATGGCCTCGCCGGCTCGGCGATCCTCGATGCGGGCCGGGAGGCCGGCCTGGCGGTGGCAGCCGAGGCCTTCCCGGATCGTGCCTACGAGCCGGACGGCAGCCTCCGACCGCGGTCCCTGCCTGATTCCGTCCTCACCGACAGCGCCGCGATCGCCGCGCGCGCCGTGGCCATGGCTCGCGATGGCCTCGTGGTCGCCACCGACGGATCTTCCCTGGCCATCGAGGCCCAGACCCTGTGCCTCCACGGCGACACGCCCGGCGCGGCCGAGCACGCCGCCGCCGTCCGGGCAGCCTTAGCGGCGGCGGGCATCGACGTCCGGGCGATCGCGGGTTGAGCGGGCCGTCGGGGCCGGCCCGGAGCGAGTGGCCGCCGCTCGTCCGGCCGTTCGGCGACACGGCCGTCCTCGTCGAGCTCGAGGGCGAGTCGCCATTCCAGCGCGCGGCCCACGTCCAGGAGGTCGCCGCCTGGATCGCCGATACCTGCCCGGCTTCCGAGGGCTGGGGCCGCCCGGTGCCCGGCGCGACGACCGTCCTCGTGCAGTTCGATCCCCTCGTTCCCGGGCCTGACGTCGCCATGAATCGCATCCGCGACGTCCTGAGCACGATGTCGCCGGAACAGGCGGCCGGGGCGTGGCCCGCGAATCCGCCGATCATCGAGATCCCGGTCCAGTACGGCGGCCAGGCCGGGCCCGACCTCGACACGGTGGCGGGGTCCCTCGGGCTTCCGCCGGACGACGTGATCCTGCTCCACGCCTCGCGCATCTACCGCGTGCTGTTCCTGGGCTTCCTCGCCGGGTTCGCCTACTGCGGCACGCTGCCCGCGGAGCTTGCCCTGCCGCGTCGATCGACGCCACGCACCCGCGTCGAGGCCGGCAGCGTGGTCATTGCCGGCCGCATGACCGGCGTGCTCCCGGTCGAGACGCCGAGCGGCTGGCACATCCTCGGCCGGACCAGCGAGCTGATGTGGGATCCGAACCGGCGGAGCCCGGCATTGCTCCGGCCCGGTGACGCGGTCCGGTTCGTGCCCGAGGGCCTGTGAACGTCCTCGAGGTCCTTGAT
>Ga0193751_1001729_pt1 | contig 13725 bp, 12 predicted proteins | sample L1c2metaG_FD_143050 | JGI IMG/M metagenome (GOLD analysis project Ga0193751, IMG submission 143050) | Soil microbial communities from a riparian zone of the East river system, Colorado, United States - L1c2 | ecosystem: Environmental > Terrestrial > Soil > Riparian zone | place: USA: East River... | reverse complement strand
GTCCCACATCGCGTTGTACGCCTCGAGCAGCGGGCGGTTGACGGCGACGACCGGAGTCTCGTCGCCGCCGAAGTCGGTGGCGCCGGCGGATGCCTGCGTCGCGGCGTTGGCGGCGGCGAGGAGTTGATCGGGCGTCATCTGCGCGGGCGAGTTGTTGCTCCCCGCATCCTCGGTCCCCTGTTCCTTGCCCAGTCGCGCGAAGACGATCTCGCCCACGTGCTGGCGAAGCCGCGCCTCGTCGCTGCCGATCGCCTGCGATTCCTTCACCACCTGGGCGCGCGGAAGTTTCGCGCGTCGCGCCTCGAGCTTCTCGGCCAGGATGATCAGCATGCGCTGGCTCAGCTGCGAGCTGTCGACGTCCGGCGGCGGCGCACCCTCGATGGCAATCGAGTCGTACTCGCTCGCTCGCGGAATGCGAAGCGTGCGAGTTTCCGACGCGCCGACGCCCGGTCCCGTGACGTTGTTGCGGTCGCGCGCGACGGCGCGCACGTGCACCAGATCGCCGGGCTTGAGCTGAAGTGAATCGAGGTCGAGCGAACCGGAGAGCGTCGCCGCGCGCGCATCGCCGGCGTCGACACGGTGAACGACGCCGGAGCGGAAAGTGAACGTCTCGCCCTCGCCGGAGCTCACGATGTATTCGAACCATCCGGCATCGAGGCCGTAGTCGTCGGTGGCGGTGGCGGCGAGCTGCAGGGCGCCCCTGGGCGTGCGCACGACGGTATCGCGCGCGGGAGCGGAGAGCGTGACGACGGGGAGCGAGTCGGCGTGCGGCGCGAGGATGACGGTGCGCGCGTACGTGCGGTCGTGGAGCTCGAGCGCCGCGGGCTTCGCTGGCACCACGATCTCGAGACGCCATTGATCCGCGGAGTCGCGGAGCGATGCGGGGGCGACGGGCGCGTTGCCGATGGTCGCGGTGATTCCGGACGCAGCGCCGCGGCCGCGGAGGATGACGTGGCCGCCGGCAAGCGCCTCGATTGATGATGGTTCTTCTATTGTGATGTGCTTTTCGCCGGTGTAGCTGGGCGGAATAACCTCTCCCGTCAACGGCGCAAGTCGATTCCGTAATGGTGCGGAAAGAATGGGCGCGCGGAGGAGCGCGTCGCCCTGACGCGGCTCGGAGATTCGCGCGCGGACACCGGCGGGAAGCGCGAAGAGCAGCGTCGCGCCAGCGGCGAGCACGAGCAGCGGTGGCACGAGGGCGCGACTCACAGCCCGACGTACAGCCGGGCTCCACGGTACCGCAGCGATCTCCCGCTCGAGCGCGGGACTCGAGTGCGGAGCGTCGAGCGCGCTCACGAGCGCGTATCGAAGCTCGGGAACGCGTTCCTCGAGCCAGAGTGCGACGAGGGCGAGCGAGCGCACGCGGCGGCCGCGCCAGAGCGCATACGCCGCCGTTGCGAGCGCGACGAGGAGCGCTGCGGGGACCGCGAGCGCGCGCACGGTTCGTGGCGCGCCGACGAGCCAATCGAGAATACCGGCGGCCGCAAAAAGCGCGGCCGCCGCCGCGCCCGCCCAGAGCAGTGCGCGAATGGAGACGGCAGCGCCGAGCGTGCGGCGGGTTGAGGCGACGCGCTCGAGAGCGGTCATGCCGCGGCCCGCTGGCGACGGAACAGTGGCTCGAGTATGAGCAGCGCGAGCGCGGCGGCGAGGAGCCAGGTCGCGAGCCGGCCGGAAGCGGCGGTCCGCGTCTCGAGCGCGCGCGTGGCGACGAGCGGGCCGGAGCCGCGAAGCTGCGCGAGGGCGGAGTCCGAGGCGTAGCCTGGAATACCGCGGCCACCTCCGCACGGCTCGGCGAGCGCGGCGACGAGACGGCGCGCGCTCTCGCGCAGCGCGAGATCGCCCGCGCGCGGAAGCGGGATCGCTACGTCGCGCACGCATCCCACGCCGAGCGTGCGCTCGGTGGCGGCGGGCGCGCCATCGGTCCAGCGAGCGATCACGCGGCCGGCCGCCGGCGTCACGGTGCGCACGAACGTCGAGACCACGACCGCGTTTCTCTCGCCGCCGCTCGCGATCACCCCACCCGCCGTGTCGCTTCGGGCGCGCGCAGCCCACCCGCTCGAATCGATGGAGGCCGGCCAACGCACGAACGCACCGCCGGTCTTCGCCCAAGTTGTGTCGCCGCTGCTCGGCGCTCCCCGATCGAGGCGGACGAATCGAGTGCGCTTGCTGAGCGTGTCCGCGTGCGGGAGCAGTTCCACGGCAGCGCGCACCGGATCGTCGAGCGAACCTCCGCGGACATCGATGCTGACTGGCGCCGGCCCCGCGTCGCTGCTCGCCACGCGCACCAGTCGCACCCGGCCCGGCCACGATGCGCGAATTGCGCCGGTGGCGGCATCCCATTCATCGGACGCGAACGGAGAGATCACCACGAGCTCCACCGAGTCGGCGTCGCCGCGAAGCTGGCTCGCGGCGCGCATTCCTGCGGCGAGCGCGGCGGACAACGAGCCTCGCGGAGGCGCAGAGGAGGATCTCTCGGCGAGCGCCCCCTGGACATCGTCGCCGCGCAGCCGGTGCGCGGCACTGTCGAACGCGATGAGGACATCGCCATTCGCGTAGTACCGTGCCGCGGAGTCCGCGGCCCCTGCGTACTCGCGATCGTGGCCGCTTCGATCCACCATCACCACGCGCCCCACCGCCCGCCTCGCTCCCGTCAACACCGGTCGCGCAAAGGCGAGCCCCGCCAGCATCACCATCGCCACACGCAACGCCAACAGCAACACATCCGACAGCCGCAGCGCGCGCGCGGTCGCGCGCAGCGGCAGGTCGGGGATAAAGCGCGCCGTTGGCAGCGGCGTCACGCGCGGATTCTTGCTCGCGAGGATGTGCAGCGCGATCACGGCCCCGCTCACCGCACCCGCCGCCCACAGCGCCCACGGCGCGAGGAAGGTCATGCGCCCCGCGCCTGCCCAGACACGACGGTCGCCGGCGACGCGATTCGGCGCACCGCATGATCGGTCGCCTCGTCCGCCGGCACCTCGAAGTATGCCGCGCCCGCCGCGCGCCATCCGCGCGCGAGCTCCGCGCGCCACGCCGCGAATGCCTCGCCATACGCTTCGCGCGTTTCATCCACGAGCGAGCGCTTGAGCTCCGGCTGCTCCGGGTCCTGGGCGATCATCGCCGCGCGCCCTGGCTCGAGCTCCTCGCGCGCGACGATGTGCACCGCGAGCACCTCCGCTCCCGCCGTGATGCGCTCGCGCGCGGCGCGCAACAGCGCGTCGTCATCCGCGAGAAAGTCCGAGATGAGCACGATGCGCTGCGTGGGGCGAACGAGCGATAGCACCGGCGCCAGCGATGCGCTCCCCGCCGGCGCGACCGACTCGAACAGCCGCGCCGCCTCTCCGATCATCCCGCGCCGCGTGCGCGGCGGGAGCTGCGCCACTCCATTCTCTCCCGCCACCATCACCCCGATCGGATCGCCCGCACTGTTGGCCACCGCCGCGAGTCCGATCGCGATTCGGCACGCCTGCACCCACTTCCCTTGCGTGGCGATGGGAAACGCCATCGACGCCGATGCGTCGAGCACCAGCATCGTGCCCAGGGTGGCGCGATCGTTCGTGATGCGCAGAAACGCGCGGTCCGTGCGCGCGAGCAGCTTCCAGTCCAGCCGGCGCGGATCATCGCCCTGGCGGTACGGGCGATATTCGGTGAATTCCGGCGAGACGCCGCGCTGGCGCGAGCGATGCGTTCCCGCCGCTGGCCCGCGAATCGTGCGCCGCGCGGCCCACGTCACGCCACGCAGCGCGTCGAGCAGCGAACCGTAGCTCCCCGCAGGCGGCACGCTACAGCCCGATGTCGCTCCGCGGCGGCGAGATGCGCGACAGAATCTCGTCGATCACCTGCTCCGCGGTGATCCCTTCCGCCTCCGCCGCAAAGTTCGGGAGAACGCGGTGCCGGAGCACGGGGTGCGCGACGCGCTTGATGTCCTCCGGCGCCACGGCGAATCTGCCCGCCAGCAGCGCGTGCGCCTTCGCGCCGAGTATCAGCGATTGCCCGGCGCGCGGGCCCGCGCCCCAACGCACGTACCGCTTCACGAGCTCCGGCGCGTCCGCGTCGTCCGGGCGCGTGGCCCGCGCGAGGCGCGCCGCGTACCGCAGCGCCGGCTCCGCCGCGGGAATCTCACGCGTCAGCCGCTGCAGCCCCATCGCGTGCGACGCATCGAGCACGGGGGTCAGCGCCACCGACGTGCTTCCGGTAGTCGCGCGAAGAATCGACACCTCCTCGTCCTCGGCCGGGTACCCGATGCGGACGTCGAACAGGAAACGGTCGAGCTGCGCCTCGGGGAGCGGATAGGTTCCCTCCTGCTCGATCGGATTCTGCGTCGCCAGCACGAAGAACGGCTCGGGCAGGCGCATCGTCTCGCCCGCCGCGGTGACGCTGTGCTCCTGCATCGCCTCGAGCAGCGCGGCCTGCGTGCGCGGCGGCGTGCGGTTGATCTCGTCCGCGAGCACGATATTGGCGAAGATCGGACCACGCACGAAGCGAAAGCTGCGCGTACCCGTAGCGCTGTCCTCTTCCATGATCTCCGTGCCCGTGATGTCGCTCGGCACCAGATCCGGCGTGAATTGAATGCGCCGGAAATCCAGCCGCATCGCCTCGGCCACGGAACGAATCAGCAGCGTTTTGGCGAGCCCCGGCACGCCGACGAGCAACACGTGACCGCCGGCGAGAATCGCCATGAGGATCTCTTCGACGACCGTCTCCTGACCGACGATGCGCTTCGCGACTTCCTCGCGCAGCCGCCGCGCCGCGTGTCCCAGCTCGGCGCGCTCGTCCTGCGCGAGAGCGGGCCGCGGAGCCGTCGCGCTCACCGAACCGGCCGCCGGCGGCGGTGCGTGAGCAGGAAGATCGAGCCGTCGCGTGCGCCCGCGTCCGCGAGCGACACGCTCTCGTCGAGCACCTCGAAGCCGCGCAGCTTCATCACGTAATCGTCCGCCTCGTCCTCGGGCGACACGGATCGCAGCGCCGCGCGCTTCACCTCGCTGACGCTTGTCGTGGGCGCGGCGGAAATCAGCGCGACGTCCCACCGTTCGGGAACCTCGACGCGAAGCGTGATCGGGCTCGTGCCCGGCGCGCCAACGGGAATCGTGCTCCCCGATGTGCGCAGCGTCGAAACGAAGGGTGCGGTCACGCAGTTCCTGCCTGAGTCATGCTGGTCATGCCGACCTCGAGCTCCGTTTCCGGTATCGGATCGAGCGTCGAGAAGAAGCGCGCGATCTGCTGGTCAAACAAGTACGTAGATCCGCGCACGATTGTTCCAGCATTCGACGCCTGCACGCCGATCACCAGTTCTTCGCCACCCTGTCCGCGAAAGGTCAGATACGACGGCCCCTCCTTCTCGAGGAAGGCGGCGTAAATGGGACTGCGCCGCGAGAAAAACGTCTTCGCGGCCGCCAGCACCTCCGCCGGGGCCATCGGAGTGGTGATTTCCTGAAGCATGTTCGTTTCCTGTTGTTGAGTCAGCCCGGCAGAGCCACCGCTGGCTGCGGGTCATGGCTGAATTCTAGCGGGATCTCCACGACGAACGACGAACCCTCGTGCGGCTCCGACTCGAGCTGGATGTCGCCGCCGAGCAGGCGCGCGAGATGCCGGGAGAGCGCAAGGCCGAGGCCGGATCCGCCGTACTGCCTCGTCGTCGACCCGTCTACCTGGCGAAACTCGTCGAACACGAGTTTGTGCGCCGTGGAAGGGATTCCGATTCCCGTGTCCGATACGGTGAACCGCGCGAGATCGTTGAGAACCTGCACCGTCGCGCGCACCTCGCCGTGCGTCGTGAACTTGTACGCGTTGCCGATCAGCTTGGACAGAATTTTGACGACTTTCTGACGGTCGCTGCGAATCCAGCGAGGCGGCCCGTCGGGAAGCTCGGTTCGCAGCGCGATTCCGGGCGGCCGATCGCCGGCCGTTGCCGCGAGCGCCGACTCAAGCGCCGAGCGCGGATCGAAGAGCTCGACTTCCACGCGCACCTCGCCCCGGCGCAACGCCGTGAGCTCGAGCAAGTCCTCGATGAGCTCGAGCAGCCGCTCGCTCGACGTCGTCATGTGCGCGAGCGTGTTCCGCTGGTCGTTCGTGAGCGGACCGGACATCTCTTCCTGCAGCAGATACGCGTAGCCGAGGAGCGCGGTGAGCGGCGTGCGCAGCTCGTGACTGATGTTCGAGAGGAACTCGTCCTTGAGGCGGCGCGCCTCCATCACGGCGACGTACTGCTGCTCCAGCTGCGCGTTCGACTCGAGCAGCGCGCCGTTCGCGCGGCGGAGATCGTCGATCAGCGATGCCTTTTCGGCCGTCGCCGCCATCTGGTCGGCAACGATCTGCAGCAGTCCGCGTTCCTCGACCGCGAGATGGCCGGGCTTCTCGAAGTAGAAGGTCACCGCGCCGAGCACGCGCGTGCGGGTCTGCAGCGGAAGCGCCACCAGCGCGCGGAAGCCGAGCTCCGTCGCCACTTCCTGCCAGTCGCTGAGCGAAGGATCCGCGAACACGTCCGGGACCTGAATCGCGCGACGTTCTCCCGCCGCCTGACCGCTCGGCCCCAGGCCGACGCGCACGCGCATCTCGCCGAGGAAGGGGCGGAAGCGCTCGGGCCAGTTATACGACGCGGCGAGGCGCATCACGTCGTCGTCGTCCGCGATCGTGTAGATCGATGCGAACGCGGCGCCGACCAGCGGGCTCACGCGCTCGAGCGCGAACTGGAAGACGTCCTGCGGCCGATCGGCCGTGAGGAAGGCGTGCACGATCTCGCGAACAGCGACCAGTTCCCGGATCGAAGCGTCCGAGGGAATGCTGGTCGTGTCCGGGGCAGAGTACGGTGCGCGGATCACAGGTGGGAATCTACCCGTAACCACCACGGAGGCTACCCCGGCCGGTCAACCAGCCGGCCGGCGGCGCTCCCGTTCGGCGACCTCGGTGAGTAACGCAGGGAGCTGAACAGTAAAACCAGAGCGAGCGAGCACTGTCGCGCCGCCCTCGCGGGCGCGCCGAATCGCGTCGACGTTGCCGTGACCGGCGAAGCCGAGGATCGGCGCGTTCGGAGCGGCCGCACGCACACGCGCGATGGCGGCGAATGGGTCGAGCGCTCCCTCCTCGAGGTCGACGATCGCGAGCGCGGGCTCTCCCGCGGCGAGCTGCCGGTCGAGCTGCTCCGGCGACTTTGCCACTCGGAGCTCGAGACCAACGCGCCGCGCGACCTCGTCGATTTTCGAGCGGAAGAGCAGATCGCTCATCACCACGAGCAGCTTGCGCGCGCCCGCGATGGGGGTCGGCATCGATGTCGGCGCCGTCATCGATGCGTTGGCGCCTTCGCCGGCCGAATCTCGATGCGCGAGACGAGTACCGACTCGGGCTGCGTCACCAGATACCACACGGCGTCGGCGATCTGGTTGCTCGTGAGCTTCCAGCTCTGATCGCCCGTACCCGGCGTGAGCGACGTCGCCACCGATCCCGGCATCACGACCGCGACGCGCACGTTCGCGTCTCGCACCTCGAGCATCAACGACTCGGTGAAGCCGTTGACCGCGTGCTTCGTGGCCGCGTAGCAGCTTCCGCCGACGAAGGTATTCCGCCCCGCGAGCGATCCGATCGTGACGACGAAGCCGTGCCTGCGTGCGACCATGCCGCCGATGAGCGCGTGCGTCACGTAGTAGAGAGAATTGAAATTGACGTCCACCATTCGGTGCCACTCGGCGCTCGTGAGCTCGAGGAACGGCTTCATGGTCGCCACACCGGCGTTGTTCACGAGTACGTCCACGTCGAGGCCGCGAAGCGCGGTACTCACGGCCTTCTCCTCCGCGATGTCGAGCGCGATGGTGCGACACACTCCGCCGCCGATCTCGATCTCGCCCTTGAGCGATGCCAGCTCGCCGGCCGATCGCGCGACGGCGATGATGTCGTAGGCCGCGGAGAGCCGCAGCGCGGTGGCTCGCCCGATACCGCGCGAGGCTCCGGTGACGAGTGCCGTTTCCTTTGCCATGTCTATTCTCCCGTGAAAACCCTGCGCGCGGTGCTCATGCCGACACGAGCATCGATTCCGTTGCGCGCACGAGCGGCGCGAAGGAGAGCGGGCGCGCGGTCACGCGCTCCGCGAGCTCGTGCGCGAGCTCGCGCTGTCCCTCGGCGAACATCGTCTCGATGATGTACGGACCCGCGCGCGGATTGCGATACCAGTCCTCGTCGAAGCGCTCGACCAGCGATTCGCCGATCACAGCCTGCAGCTGCCACGCGCGTAGATAGCGCGCCGCGTAGTAGCGCGGGTCGACATCGACGAAGGCATCGGCGCGATCGTAGCGGAACGACGTCGCGCCGGAAAGCGTCTCTACGTAGACATCTGGAAGACTATCCCACGAGTGCTCGCCGCCGTAGAGCTCATGCTCGTAAATGAGCTTGGCCGCGTAACGTCGCAGGAACTGCAGCTCCTCGAAGCCCGCCGCGCGCAGAAAGGTCGGGATTCGCGGCGCGCCGAGCTCGGTGTAGCGCGCGAGCCACCCCGGCAGATGCAGCATGTGATCGAACAGCATGGCGTACGACTCGGTGATCGAGTTGTCGCCGAGCCAGCGGTACTCGAACGGGAAATCCGCGCGCGTGTTGGCGAAGTGGAGCGCGTGTCCGAGCTCGTGCAGGAACGTGCGGTAATCCGATTGGCCGCCGTGCGGGCGGAGGACGAGATACACCTCCTGCGGCACGCGCACCGGCGAGCAGAAGGCGCGCGAGCTTTTTCCTTCCCGCTCGCCGGTGTCGAAGATGATGCGCCCCTTCGCGGTCGCGTCGGCTCCCATGTCGGACAGCTGACGGCGGACTTCCGCTTCCATCGGCTTGCTCGGGAAATACGGATCGAACGCGGGCGCGCGCATGAGGGCGAGCGCATCCGCGCGCGTCGCCTCGCGCGGATCGATGTCGAGGTCCCGTCGCACCACCTCGGCGAACACGTCGTCCCACATCGACTGCGTGTCGCGAAGGAACGCCTTGCACTCGTCCACCAGCGACGGCAGGTTCACACCGCTCAGGGCGGTGAAGGTGTCGTTGTAGCTCCCCGCGATCTCGAGCGCCTCGACGATGTCCTTCTCGCGCTGGAATCGCTCCTGGCGCATCGGTGCGAGCTCCTTCGCCACGAGCGACGCGCGCGCTCTCTCGAGACGGAGCCGCTCGTCGCGGTCAGTAGCGTTCGCGATCTCGATCGCCATCTGCTGATACTGAATTCCCCGTCCATCGTCCACTCGCACGATTGCGGATGACTCCCACGCGATCTCGCGCTCGTCGAGCTCGGCCAGCTCGCGCGACACACGCGCATCCGCCTCCCACTCGAGCAGAATTCGCGCGGAGCGCTGCTCCTCGCTCCCCGCCGGCGCGTCCCGGAACATCTCGCTCACCATGGCCAGCGCGTCGTCGCTGAGGACGTTCGCGAAGCGCGCGTAGATCGCCTGCAGCTCGGCGGTCTTCTTGAGCCCCGACCCCGAGGCGTACAGCTCGCGCGAAATCGTCTGGTGGAACTCGTCCCCCTCCCGGCGCAGCGTCTCGAGCGAGAGCGTCATCGGGCCAGACGTTCTGCGAGCACGGCTCGGAGCTGATCCGCCGCGACGCGATCCTGCTGCAGCGTGTCGCGATCGCGAATGGTCACCGTTCCATTCGCGATCGATTCGCCGTCCACCGTGATCCCGAACGGCGTTCCGATCTCGTCCTGCCGGCGGTAGCGCCGGCCGATTGCGCCAGACTCGTCGTAGAACACCGGGTAGAGCGGGCGCAGATCGTCGGCGATGCGGTGCGCCATCTCGGGCATGCCGTCCTTCTTCACGAGCGGGAAGATTCCCGCCTTCACCGGCGCGAGCGACGGCTGCAGCTTGAGCACGGTGCGCCCCTCATCTTCGCCCTCCACGGTCTCCTCGTGGTACGCATTCACGAGCACCGCGAGCGTGGTGCGATCCGCGCCGACGGAGGTTTCCACCACATACGGCGTGAAGCGCCGGTTGTTCGGTTGATCGAAGTACTCGAGCTTCTTCCCCGAGAACTTCTGGTGTTGCATGAGGTCGAAGTCGCCGCGGTTGTGCACGCCCTCGATCTCCTGAAAGCCGAGCGTGCCGCCGAAGTCGAATTGGATGTCGAAGGCGGCGCGCGCGTAGTGCGCGAGCTCTTCCTTCGTGTGCTGGTGGTACTGCAGGCGCGCATGGTCGAGGCCGAGCGACTTGTGCCACTCGAGGCGCTGCCCCTTCCAGAACTCGAACCACTCCATGTCGCTGCCCGGCTCGACGAAGAACTGCATCTCCATCTGCTCGAACTCGCGCGTGCGAAAAATGAAATTCCCTGGAGTAATCTCGTTGCGGAACGCCTTGCCGATCTGCGCGATGCCGAACGGAATCTTCTGGCGCGTCGACTGCTGCACGTTCAGAAAGTTCACGTAAATCCCCTGCGCGGTTTCCGGACGCAGGTACACCACCGAGGCCGTGTCCTCCACCGGGCCCATGAACGTCTTGAACATGAGGTTGAACAGCCGCGGCGCGCCGAGCGTTCCCTTCATGCCGCACGATGGGCACTGCACATCGGGCGTGCCTGGCGTGCCCTGGATGCGCTCGTCATCCGCGCGAAAGCGCTTCTTGCAGTTGCTGCACTCAACCAACGGATCGACGAAGCCGCTCACGTGGCCACTCGCCTCCCACACGCGCGGATGCATGAGGATCGCCGCGTCGAGCCCCTCGATGTCGTCGCGCATGCGCACCATCGCGTTCCACCAGCGATCCTTCAGATTTTTCTTGAGCTCGACGCCGAGCGGACCGTAGTCCCACACGGATCCCGTGCCTCCGTAGATCTCGGAGGATTGGAAGATGAAGCCGCGCCGCTTGCTCAGCGACACGAGCTTCTCCATCACATCAGGGAAGGTGCTCGAGGACATGCGTAAAAGCCGGTTCCGGTTGACGAGCTCTGGGTGAAACGCGCGGTTCGTTTGCGCGCTACGAAATAGTACCGTGGCGCTCTCAATCTATCAGCTATCGAGATCGGCGCTGAGAACGGGTTCAGTGGGAGCAGCGTGCCCCTGGATGTGGGCGAGAATCTTCTCGCCGTGAAAACGTCCGTTCTCGATGAACACCTTGTTCGCATCGAATCCGGCCACGACGACGCCGGCGATGAAGATTCCGGGCACGTCGGTCTCGAGCGTCACGCTGTCGTGCGAGGGCACCCCGCTTTTCGGGTTGATCGACACACCGATCTGCCTGAGCAGGTCGACGTTCGGCGCGAAGCCCGTCATCACGTACACGCGATCGGCGGGCAGTTTCGAGATCACGCCCTGCGTGTCGATCGTGACGTCGTGGGCGGAGATCGAGCGCACGCGGCTGTTCCAGCGAACGGCGATGTTTCCCTCCTTCATCCGGTTCTGGACATCGGGAAGGATCCACGGCTTGATCTTCATGTCGAAGGTCGGGCCGAAATGCACGAGCGTAACCCGCGCACCGGAGCGCCAGAGGTCGAGCGCCGCCTCGGCCGCCGAATTTCCGCCTCCGACGACGATCGCGTCCTGGTCGAAGGCCTCGTGCCCCTCCTTGTAGATGTGCGTCACGTGCTCGAGCGTCTCGCCGGGAACGTTGAGCCGGTTCGGCGAGCCGAAGTAGCCCGTCGCGATGATGACGCGACGCGCGCGCGTCGTGCGAACGTCTCCGCCGCGGCGCTGCGAGTGAACGAAGAACTCGCCGTCCCTTCCCTTGACCTCGGTGACCTTCTCGAATTGCCGAACCGGGATGCCGAAGTACATCACCGCCGACCGGTAGTAGGCGAGCGCGTCGCGCCGGCCGGGTTTGTCGCCGCCTATGACGAAGGGCAAGCCGCCGATCGACAGCTTCTCCGCGGTCGAGAAGAAGCTGACGTACGTCGGATACGCTGTGATCGTGCTCGCCACGGCGCCGCCGTCGAAGACGACGCAGCTCAACCCAGCGCGCAGCATCGTGATCGCGGCGGCGAGCCCGCACGGTCCGGCGCCGACGATGGCGATGTCGACGCTTTCTTCGACGCTCACCGCCATCACTCGACCCCGATGATCTGATCGCGGTGCGTGCCCACGCTGACGTACGCGATGGGCGTGTCGGCGAGCTCGCGCATGCGGTCGAGATAGCTGCGCGCGGCCCGCGGCAGCTCGGAAAGTTTGCGCGCGCCGGCCGTACTCGTTCGCCAGCCGTCGAACCATTCGTACACAGGCACGGCCTTGTCGAGCAGCACGAGATCGCCGGGAAACTCCTCGTGGACGTCGCTGCCAACGGTGTAGCCGGTGCAAATTGCGATGCGGTCCAGCGTGTCGAGCACGTCGAGCTTGGTGACGGCGAGCCCCGTAAGTCCGTTCACGCGGGCGGCGTAGCGCACGACGACGGCATCGAACCAGCCGCAGCGCCGCGCGCGCCCCGTGGTAGCGCCGAACTCGTTGCCGAGCCTCCGCACTTCGCTCGCGAGCGGCTCGTCGAGCTCCGTTGGCAGCGGGCCGTTTCCCACCCGCGTCGTGTACGCCTTGACCACGCCGAGGATCGCATCGAGCGCCGTGGGCGCAATGCCCGTGCCGGTGGCCGCGCCGCCGGACGTCGTGCTGCTCGACGTGACGTAGGGATACGTGCCGTGATCCACATCGAGCAGCGATCCCTGCGCGCCCTCGAGCAGGATCGCCGCACCCGACTTGCTCGCGCGATGCATCGAGAGCCCGACGTCGTCCGCGAGCGCGAGCAGCCGCGGCGCGAGATCGGTGACCATCTGCAGCGTGTCATCGATGCTCGCGCGCATCGCCGAGCCGAAGGCGACGAGCTGCGCGTTCGCATGCGAGATCCCCGCTTCGAGCAGCCCGCGCAACCGCTCCGGGTGCCGCAGATCGAGCACGCGCACGCCGCGCCGCGCGATCTTGTCCTCGTACGCCGGCCCGATGCCGCGCCCCGTCGTGCCGATCGCCTTGCTCGCCGCGCTCTGCCCGTCCACGAGCTTGTGATAGGGCAGCACGAGATGCGCGCGGTCGCTCACGTACAAGCGACCCTCGACATCGACGCCGTCACGCACGAGCTCGTCGATCTCGGTGAAGAGCGTTTCCGGATCCAGCACGACGCCGTTTCCGATCGCGCAGCGCACGCCCGGATGCAGGATGCCGCTCGGAATCTGGTGGAGGACGAAGGAACGATCGCCGAACTTGACGGTGTGGCCGGCGTTCGCGCCGCCCTGGTAGCGCACGACCCAGTCAGCGCGCTCGGCGATCACGTCCACGAGCTTTCCCTTCCCTTCGTCGCCCCATTGCGCGCCGACGACGACGAGAGTGCGAATCGATGAGCTGAACATGCCTGTTCGGAGTGCGTGAGCGGGCAGGCGCGGACGAACGGCCGCCGGCGCGGGAGGTTACCCCGAAAGCTAACGAGAGCCGGCGGTGACCGCACCCGCGATGAGTGCCGCGACCTCCTCCGCTCCGCTGCCCGCGAGATGCGCGAGATCATCGCGGCGCGTGTGGATGCGGCTCACGGTGCGCCAGCTCCCCTTGCTGACGTTCACCACCTCCCAGCCGGCGTCGGCGAGCGCGACACCGTCCATGAGAGCGCCCGGCGGGAGACGGCTCGGCGCGGGCCACGCGACGCCGAGTGTCGCGAGAAGCGCGCGCGGATTGCGGCCACTATAAATGAGTCGAAGTGCGCCCGTGTCATCGATGCCATCGACGTTGATCGCGCGCCCGGGCGGCATCTCGCGCGCCCAGGCGCGCGCACCCGCGAGGCCGAGCTCCTCCGCGCTCGTGATCAG
>Ga0193751_1001728_pt1 | contig 13727 bp, 16 predicted proteins | sample L1c2metaG_FD_143050 | JGI IMG/M metagenome (GOLD analysis project Ga0193751, IMG submission 143050) | Soil microbial communities from a riparian zone of the East river system, Colorado, United States - L1c2 | ecosystem: Environmental > Terrestrial > Soil > Riparian zone | place: USA: East River... | reverse complement strand
CGCGCGCCAGCATATCGCGCAAGCGATGGACGGTTTCCGAGTTGCCGTGAAAGTCTGAAAAGGGCATGGAACTAATTCACCACAGAGTCACAGAGAAAACCGCAAGTCATTGTAAATCGAATAGCGAGACGGATTGGAGACACGCGAATCAAGCGCTTTCTCTTTCCGGTTCTCGCTCTTCTCGGTGTCTCTGTACTCTGTAGTGAATGACTTGCCTACAGCTTTAACTTCCGCCGCACCAACTCCAGAATCCGCTGATGCGTCTGAGCCGGCGTTCCTCGGGCATCGACGACCGCAACTCGTCCCGGCTCTCGCGCCGCGATGGAGAGATAGCCCTCGTGCACCCGCACAAAAAACGCACGCGTTTCCTGCTCGAACCGGTTCTCGTCATGGCCTCGGCTCGAACTTTTCGAGTCTCTCTTGTTCCGCAGCCTCGCCCGATTCACGCTCGTCCCTGCGTCCGAATCCAGCAGAATCGTCAAGTCGGGCTGCAAATTCCCACACAGCACACGATGCAACTCGCGAACTGCCTCACTCCCCAACTTGCGTCCGCTGCCTTGGTAAGCCTCGGTCGAATCCGTAAACCTGTCGCACAACACAACGCTTCCCTTCGCCAGCGCGGGCTCGATCACTTCCGCAATGTGTTGCGCCCGCGACGCAAACATCAGCGCCATCTCCGCCAGCGGCGACAGCCCGGCCGTTCCCGAATCCAGCAGCACCTTGCGAATTTTTTCACCCGTCAGCGTCCCACCTGGTTCCCGGGTCTCGACCACCGTGTGCCCTGCCGCGCGCACCACCGCCGCCAGCCTCCGCAGTTGTGTGCTTTTGCCGGTCCCGTCAAGTCCTTCAAATGTAATGAATTTCCCGCGCCGCGACATCTGCGGAATCATATCAGCCAGTTCCTCACCCATGTAGACGTCCCCGTCGCCTGTGCGCTGCAACCGTTTAGGGCCGCGTTACTCCACCGGCGAGGGCTTCAGCCCTGTGGTACCCTTTGCTCTCGAAATCCAAGACTGCATGAAACTCCGTCACGCCCTTCGCAACGCGACCCTTTGCCTCCTCTGCGCGTCCCCCATCGCGCACGCTCAAAGCTCCATCCTCGGCTTCACTCGCTCATCCGCCGCCCATGAAACCGAAATCGAATCCAAATTCAAATCCATCCCCAACCCCGACGAAGAACGCCGCCAGCATCGCATCTTAACCTCCGAACCCCACGTCGCTGGATCGAAGCGCAACAACGATCTCGCCGACTACATCGCCGCCGAATGGCGCAAGCAGGGACTCGAAGACGTCGTCATCCGCCGCTACGACGTCTACGGCACAAACCCCAAAAGCGCTGCACTCGAAATGATCGCTCCCGTTCGATTTCAAGCGACTCTCCGCGAAGCGGCACTCGACGCCGATCTCGATTCGAAGAACCCCGCCATCAGCGGCGCCTGGAGCGGCATGTCGATCTCCGGCGAAGTCACCGCACCCGTTGTCTACGCTCACAGCGGCAACCCCGAAGATTACGACTTGCTGCGCAAAAACGGAATCAACGTCAAAGACAAGATCGTCCTCGTCCGCTATTCCAATCCTTATAGCTACCGTGGATTCAAAGCGCTTACCGCGCAGCGCGAAGGCGCCGCCGCGATCCTCATTTACAGCGATCCCGCCGAAGACGGCTACAAGAAAGGCAAAGTCGATCCCAACGGTCCCTGGGGCCCCGAGTATAAAATCCAACGCGGCGCGATAACCTACGACTTCATTGTCCCCGGCGACCCGCTCACCCCAGGCTGGGCCTCGGTCCCCGGCGCCAAACGCATTCCGATCGAGCAGGCCGAATCGGCGGCCAAAATCATGGCACTTCCGCTCTCCTGGCACGACGCCAAGCCCCTGCTCGAAAACATGGACGGTCCGATAGCCCCAGAACATTGGCAAGGCGGACTGCCCATCCAATATCACCTCGGCGGCGAGCGCGTGAAAGTTCACCTGAAAATCGAGATGGACAACGGCACTCAGCCCTACTACGTGGTCGAAGGCCGCATCCGCGGCTCTGAGTTGCCCGACGAATGGGTCGTGCTCGGCAACCACCGCGATGCCTGGGTCTTCGGCGGCGTCGATCCCTCCAGCGGCACCGCGTCGATGATGGAACTTACCCGCGCCCTCGGCCAACTCACGAAAGAAGGCATGCGCCCGCGTCGCACTCTCATAGTCTGCAGTTGGGACGGAGAGGAGGTCGGCCTCACGGGTTCCACCGAGTGGGGAGAGCAATTCGCCGACGAACTGCGCAGCAAGGCAGTCGCCTACATCAATGTGGACGAGGCTACCTCCGGGCCGAATTTCCACGGCCAGGCCGTCGCATCCCTCTCGCCAATGCTGGTCGGAACCAGCCGCAGTCTACAAGATCCTTCCGGCAAAAGCCTGTACGATGCATGGAAGGAATCGAGCACACGAGAGCGGCGCGAGTCGAAGATCGCAACCGAAGTCGCAGATTCAAATCTCGCCGACACCCGCATCGGCAGCGGCTCGGACCACACCGTCTTCCTGAATTTCGTCGGCATGCCCGTCATCGGCCTCCAGTTCGACGGAGATTACGGGGTCTATCACTCTGCCTACGACGATTTCTACTGGATGAATCACTTCGGCGATCCCGGCTATCGCTACCACACGCTCATGTCGCAACTCTGGGGCGTGACCGCGCTGCGCCTGGCCAACGCCGACCTGCTCCCCTTCGATTTCGCCATCTACGCCGCGAATATCCGCCAGTTCGTCGATGAACTTGCTAGCAAGAATAGTCTGCCGAAAAAATCCTCTGTCATCCTGAGCGAAATGGCGGCTTCGCGGAGCGAAGCTGCCACGCAGTCGAAGGACCCCGTGCCATCCTGCCCCACCTGCGGCCTGTCAGGGAGTTTCCAACAGGGATTTGTATCCAGCGCTCCCGTTGTGTCCGGCGACACAACTCCGCTCAAGCTAGACGGCGTCAGAAAGGAAATCGACGCATTCGAAGCCGCTGGCAAGCGCCTGAACGAATCAGTAAGCCGCAGACTGGCACAAGGCCCCATCGACCCCAAACTCGCATTCACCATGAATCACGGCATGACGCAAGTCGAGCGCAACTGGCTCAACCCCGACGGTATCCCCGGCCGCCCTTGGTTCAAACACATTCTCTACGGCGCCCGCTTCACTTACGCCCACCTGGAACTGCCGGGACTAACCGAAGCCGTGGAAAAGCAAGACTGGACAGTCGCCCGACAACAAGCAGAAATCCTGCAGAGCGCACTAGCCAACAATACCAAACTCGTCAATGGGCTCAACTCCAGCGTTGCCAACGAGACGACCGAGGCGGGAAAGTAGAAGTTCGGAGCGATTCATCGGAACTTCTGAACCCAGTCCCGGCTGGTGGGGCGCTCGGATAAGAAGAGGATTCCTGGAAGACCTGTTTTTCTGTGTAAAATTGTTAAAGAGGGACAAAATGTTGGACACGGAGATTAAGGACCTGTTTACGAAGTACAGAACTGGTGACCAGAAGCAAGCCATTCAGCAGGCGCTGGCCTCGAGCAAATTGGACGGACGATTCCTCTTCAATCCTCTTCTCTCATCTCTCGCTCCATCACTCGGCGCAGCGCGCTGTTGATCCGGGTCTGGTACTTGCGTCCGTCCCTCCGAAACCACGCCAGCACATCCGCGTCCAGCCGCAGGGTCACCGGTTTCTTGATTGGCTTATAAAACTCCATCACCTCCGCCATCGAAACCGAACCTCGCCTCGATGGTTCTACTGAGGCCGTCAGGCTCAAACCCTTCTTGCGCCGCGCCCGGGCAGTGGAAGATACGGCCTCATGCCGGCCAGTCCTGCCGCCCTTCGCAATCCGTTTCTTATGTGTCATATATCAAACTATACTTATACAATTGTACGTACACAACTGCCCTAAAAGTGTTCCTGCAGGAACACTGTGGAAAACTTTCTAAAATCACCTTAACCCGCTCATCCTGCAGCCGCTTCTTCCAGCACCACGTCGTCGTCTTCCATGAACCCAAATACTTCCTGCGGCACTGGATTCTGCCATACCGGGGCGAAAGACTGGCGGTGCAGCGGCGTCGGCCCGAAGTCGCGCAGCGCGGCAAGATGCCTGGGCGTGCTGTATCCCTTGTGCGAGGCCAAGCCGTAGGCGGGAAAGACCGCGTCCCACTCGCACATGATGCGATCGCGTTCCACCTTTGCGAGAATGGATGCGGCCGCGATCGACGCCGAAAGCGCGTCCCCATGAATGATCGGAACTTGCGGCTGCTCGCACTCCAGGCGCAGCGCGTCGATGAGCAAGTGATCGGCGGCAGGCGAGAGGCGCATCACCGCTTCGCGCATCGCCAGTCGCGACGCCTGGTAGATGTTGATCTGATCGATGCGTGCAGCGTCTACGGCCGCCACTGCCCACGCCACGGCGTGTTCGCGAATGCGATCCGCCAACACCTCGCGCCGTTCAGCGGGCAGTAGCTTGGAATCGCGCAGCCCGCGTACGCGGTACGCCGGGTCGAGGATCACCGCCGCCGCCACCACGCAGCCAAAGAGCGATCCACGCCCAACTTCATCCACACCGGCCACCAGCCGCGATCCCGAAGCCCAGGCCTTCTTTTCGTAGCGCAGCGTGCAGCGCACCTTCTTCAACATTCGCAGCTTGGCCGCCGACGGCGAAAGCGTGGACGATAACTTCATAGAGATGCCTGCATCACGAAAAACGAGACTTGTTCATCATCTTCGTCCACAACAGGAATTCCTGCAAGCGAACTTTCACGCTAAGGCAAGAAGTTTTGCTTTGCGATCTCTGCGAGTCCTTCGCGATCTCTGCGGTAAAAGCTTTTGACCGCAGAGTACGCCAAGAAGGCGCGAAGGACGCGAAGAACATCCCGTGGGATTAATGCAGACAGCACTCCCAGACGCGAACGTAACCATTACCGTGATTACGGCCGTACATTGCCCGTTCGGACATGTATTGGTAACTTGGCCTCAGTCGCGTTCGATCCGAGAGGAAGCCTTGCAGAGCAAACCCACCCCGACTGAAGACGGCCTGCTAACCGCAAAGCTGATTCATCTCGCGCTCCCGGTACGCTGGAGCCTGATTGGTCAGGAAGGACGCGGCCCGGCGGAGATGGCGTGCACTTACGATATTCACCCGCAAGGCGCGCGCCTGCTCGGCGCGCGCGAGGTCAACATTGGGGACCTGTTGATGGTGGAACGCGGTCGCAATAAAGCCGTTTGCCAAGTGGTCTGGGCGGGCGATGCCGCTTCCGCCCTGCGCGGACAATTCACAGTGCAGTGTGTCGATGGCAAAACCCCATGGGATGAAGAGTTGCGGCAGATGCAAGTGCAGACGCGGATGGAAGATCAGTATCAGCCCATCGATCCCGATAGCCTGGAGCGCCGTCTATTGCCTCGTGGCGTCGGTCGCGCGGAAGCCAACCGGCGTCGTCGTCCGCGCTTTTACGTCGAAGGCCAGGCGCAAGTCATCGATGGGGTACAGCGGGTCGAAGGGGAAGTGCAGCAGATTTCGGAATTCGGAGCGCGCATCGCCGCGACCGAGATCCTGCGTCCCGGAACCGATTTCCGGCTGATGTTGAACATGTTTGACGTCAGCGTCGCAGTCAAGGCGCAGGTGAAATATCTGGTGAACAATCTTGCGATGGGAGTGGAGTTTCAGGAAATTCGACGCGGAGACCGCCCGCTGCTTAGCTACGTCCTCAGCAAGCTGCGAACGAGAAAAGTCGCAGAGTTCGTCGGCGTGGAAGCGGTGCAGCAGACTTTGGCCTCTGCCGCGGTATAGTTCGCGCCAGCCTAACTTTTCCGCAGGGGCTGAATTACAATAGCCTGGGGTCTCGGTTCGAGAATGTCCTCCACTGGAAAGGTGAATGCGGCCCTGGCCGCCGCGGTAATCTTCCTTCTCCTCAGCAGTTGCTCAGCTTACTTCGCATTCACCAAGATGGACGCCAGTCAAGGCTGGGTCCACCATACTCGCGACGTACAAAACGCTTTGGCTCAATTTTCCATGGCCACCGCCCGGGCCGGGAGGCTGCGTTCCGAATACGTGGATTCGGGAGACGATTCGCTATTGCAGCAGCAAGCCGACGTGGTAAATCAGATTAGAAGTGCGGCAGCGGGGATCCAGCGATTGACGGCGGACAATGCGGAAGAGCAGGCCAATTGCAGAAAGCTTGCCGATCTCAAGGAACAGCGGATTGCTTTGCTGGAACGGGCCATCGAACTCAAAAAATCGGGCAAGTCGACGCCGGCGGATCAGGCGGCCATCAGCAGACAGAGTCTGGCCGTCGCGGGAAGCAGCGACCTGCTTTTGCAGCGCATGTATGACGCCGAGGAGCGGTTGCTGTCGGAGCGCCAGGCACGGGCGAGCCGCTTCGTATCGCTGACGGCAGCGATTCTAATCACCAGCCTCTTCCTGGCATTGGTGTTGTTTTTGGTGCACCACCGGCTGTTGATGGATCAGGTAGCCGGACGTTCCCGAGCCGAATTGGCACAGCGCGCGCTGAGCGCCAAGGTGTTGACGCTGCAAGATGAAGAACGGCGAAAGTTTGCCCGCGAGCTGCACGATTCGGTAGGTCAGCACTTGGCGGCAATGAAGATGGCAATTTCAGTGCTGCAGACGAAGTTTCCCAGCGACACCACACTGCAGGACTGCATTAAGTTGCTCGACGATTCAATCTCGGAAACGCGAACGATTTCTCATTTGTTGCATCCACCGCTGCTCGATGAGGCAGGGCTGACCTCGGCGTCCCGGTGGTTTGTGGAGGGATTCGGAAAGCGCAGCGGCATTGATGTCCAGCTGGATATTCAGGACGGAGCCGCCCGGTTGCCCGAAGCGACCGAGCTGGTCTTGTTTCGCGTGCTGCAGGAAAGCTTGACCAATGTGCACCGGCATTCCGGAGCGAAACGGGCCGATGTCAGCCTGCAGACGACAGGCAACCAAGTGATTTTGCGCGTGCGCGACTACGGTAACGGTATGCCTGCGGCAGTGGCGCAAAGCCTTCGGGAAGATGGTTCCGGCGGCGGGGTAGGCCTGGCTGGCATGGCCGAGCGTATCCGCGAAATCGGAGGCAAGCTGGAAATTAATTCAAGCGAAAGCGGAACCGAAATTGTCGTACGAGTGCCCGTCCGCACGAGACCCATGCAGCCAGTTGCTCGGCCCGGAATGCAAGAGGTGAAAGGATGAATCGGAAGACCTGGCTGACTACGCGACTACGGCGCGGCTAAAAAGCCGCGCCCTTTCAAGACAAATGCAACGCGGATCTTTTCCGCAGCCCGTTACGATCGCGCAATTTCAAAACAAACGTCAACCTAGGCCTTTTCGACGTCGCGCAGGCGGGCGGCTTTGCCGCGGAGTCCGCGCAGGTAGAAGAGCCGGGCGCGGCGAACCTTGGAGGAGCGCAAGAGTTCGACCTTGTCGATCACCTTGGAGTGAACCGGGAAGATGCGCTCCACGCCCTGGCCGAAGCTGATCTTACGTACCGTGAAGCTGGCCTGTGGCCCGTTGTCGCGCTTGATGACCACGCCTTCAAAGGCCTGCACACGTTCCTTGTCGCCTTCCTTAATCTTCACGTGGACGCGGACGGTGTCACCGGGATGAAAAGCGGGGATATCGGTGCGTTGAGATTTGGCGAGTAGCTTTTCGATGATTAGATTTGACATGTCGTTTTCCTTGAATTCTGAAATCTTGGTTCTGCCTTTTACAAAACTCCAACCCGTCGGCGGCCTCGCGCCATTAGTGGACCGAGTCGATTCCTTTAGCGCCTAAAATATTCCTAGCCTTAATCTCCTCGTAGCAGCCCCCGCAAACAAGCCTAATCTTGAGCAGGGCCTCGCTTTTCTCATTCCACTCACCATCGGCACCTCCGTGCGCCAGCCGGATCTGGTCGCATGCGGAGCACCAAGCGTCAGGATATGGATTTTCCGGTTCATCGGACGTGAAAAACCCTTTGCGCGTTCCGTGTAACAGATGGTCACAAACAAAAGCTTCTCGGCGGTCACCGTGCGTCTGACAGTGAACTATCTTGTACTGCGCGATTGATTCATTTAGTTCCATCTTCTTTGATCCGGGCTAAAATCTTGGCATCTTCGTCGCTGAGTTCCACACCTTCCAGTAAATCTGGGCGGTTGCGCAACGTTTTTTCCAGGGCCCGCTGGCGGCGCCAGCGGCGGATTTCCTGGTGATCCCCGTTCAGCAGAACTTCCGGTACAGCCATCCCGCGAAAATCTGCGGGGCGCGTATAGTGCGGATAATCCAGCAATCCGCCGGAGCCGCACGTCGAATCGGCTGCGCCCGCTTCAGTCGCCACGTGCGCCGTAAATGATTCCTGTCGCGTGGAAGCTTCGTTGCCCACTGCGCCCGGTAGCAACCGCGTAACCGCTTCGATGACTACGGCTGCGGCCAACTCTCCGCCGCTTAGTACGTAATCGCCAATTGAGAGCTCGCGGTCGGCCAGAAAATCGGCCACGCGCTCGTCCACGCCTTCGTAGCGGCCGCAGAGCAAAACGACGCGATCGAGTGCCGCCAGTTCGGCGGCAATCTTCTGCGTGAAGCGCTGGCCTTGCGCCGACAGCAAAATCACCGACTGCTTCGCGCGTCCGCTGATGCGGTCGTTTATTCGTTCAGACCGCGACGCCACCTGCAACGACTCCAGACATTCAAAGAGCGGTTCCGGCTTGAGCACCATGCCCTCGCCGCCGCCGAAGGGGCGGTCATCCACGGTGCGGTGCTTGTCATGCGTGAACTCCCGCAAATCGTGGACTTCGATTTTCGCCAGGCCCATCTCGCGGGCCCGGCGGGTGATTCCGTGATCCAACGGTCCGCCGAAGAAGCCGGGAAAGATCGTGAGGATATCGGCCTTCATCTGGACTGAGACCAAAATCTTTAACCACAGAGGGCACTGAGGATCACAGGGTAAGACTTTTCTTCAGCGCTTTTTCTTTCTTGCGGACTGTTGTTCCTGCTTCTCTTCTGCCGTTACCGGAGCATTGATTTCCAGCATGTCTTCGGGAAGGTTCATCCGCACTTGCCGCTGCGCTATGTCGACACTTTCCAAGTATGCTTCCGCGAAGGGCACTTCAAACTTTTTGCCGGCTCCGTTTGTGAGCACCAGCAACGGCGCTTCACCGGCTCCGAACTGAACATCTTCAATGCGGCCGATCTCGCGGGCATGATCGAGAACCGTGCAGCCGATCAAATCGTTGACATAATTCCAGCCCGGTTCCAGTGCTGCCCGCTCCGCCGTGGGGACCTGCAATTCAGATCCGATGAGAAGCTCAGCATCGGACATCGAATTCACACCGCGAAACTTCAGAACCAGCAGCCCCTTGTGCGGCCATATATCCTCGACTTCCAGTTCGCGCCGCGAATCTTGCGACTTGGGCAGAGCGAATAACTTCATGCCCTCGGAGAATCGATCCGGGACGTCGCTGTGAATTTCCGCAGCAACCTCGCCATGCCGGCCTTGCGTTTTGACGACGCGGGCCAGGGTGATGAACCCGCCGTTTATTTCAGACTTCACGGCCTGCGGCGCCCTCGACGGCTAAAAGCCGCTTACATCATGTTGCTCTCAGCGGCGCGGCTGAAGCCGCGCCCTTTCAAAGCCGGACCGCGACACCACGGGGCGAATCGCAAACCGAAACCCGGCCTACTCGATGACTTCGAGCGTGTAGCGCTTGTGCGCCCGGTGGCCGGCGGCGTTCAGCAGGGCGCGGAGGGCGCGAACGGTGCGGCCTTGGCGTCCGATGACTTTGCCGACATCACTTTCGGCGACTTCCAGTTCTATTACGTCGTCGTCGAACTTCTCAACGAAAACCTCGTCGGGGGAATCGACCAGCGATTTCGCGATCAGCTCAACCAGAGCACGGACATCTCCAGAGGTCTCGGTCATAGGTTTTCAATCTCTGGGCTAGAGGTCAACACACCCACCCTATCGCAAAGTGCGCGATAGGATGGGGCACCCATACCTGGGCACCCACACTTGAGGCTTACGCGGCGGAGCCGGCGGCGGCCGGAGCCGGGGGCTTGGAGAACAGTTTGTTCACCCGATCCGACATCTGAGCGCCCTTCGACACCCAGTACTCGACGCGCTCGCGCTTCATTTCGACGCTGGCGGGATTGGTGCGGGGATTGTAGGTCCCGACCACTTCCACCGGACGGCCGTTGCGGGCGCGTGCCTTCTCAATCACCACAATGCGATAGTGCGGTTGTTTGCGCGCACCACGGCGCGCCAGACGAATCATTAACACAGGTCTTATATCCTTGTTCCGGAAGAGTCCGGTGAGATCGAGGCAAACTCTTATTATGCCGGAGGTTAGATGGAATGGCAAGGGGACGGCGCGTGGACCTTCCTCAATCGGCAGAGGCACCATGGCCCATCGGGCTCAGCACCATATTGAAGTGCGTGGGCGTCGAAGGGTCGAATGCTCCCATGACAACTCCCCTTTTACTATCAAGATATCCGACGACGTACACAAAGCGGGTTTGGTGGTGTTTCTTTGGATCAAAGGCGGAGGGATAATCGACGCAACCAACAAGGTGAAGGCCAATGGCATCAAGACCCTGGAAGATTTTCATTTCGCGGGCCTTCTTTACATCCGTTGGACTGCCGATCACGGGTCGCTCCTCGACAACCTGCTGATTCGGGAACAGCAGTGATCCATAATCGCTATTTTCATTTTGGGGCTGTTTCATGATGCTGCAGAGCTGGTCTCGGACTTGCATCGGATCATGGATCCCGCTAATCGCAAAGCCAGTCCATAGGCTTACATGTTTCGCCACCGAGTGACCGACATTTCTCATCGTGACCTTGAACGTCATGACACACCCTCTTTCGTCGAAGATCAAGGGTGAGTTCGGGGCAATGTCGACGGCAATCCAAGGACGGTGCGACAGTTCGAGTTGTGCCTGGGTAAGCTCTGTCTGCTTTACGGCCTGTGCGGCTAGGGCCTCGGTGTGCTGTCCGGCGGCCTCCATCAATTTTCTCTGCGCCTCTGCTGCCGTCGCCAGGTCCCGGGCGGCTGCGGCATTGTTGTCGGCTGCAGTCGCAAGCGCTTCAAATTTGGCTTTGTGGTCATCCAATGTATCGGCTTGTCGTTTTACTTGCCGAAGGGTTCTTACCGCGGCGATAGTACCTATGACGCCAACAATCGTGAGGATGATAGTGCACCACAGTGCACCACATGACGGTGCGGTCGATGGAATCCTTGACCTGCTTAACCGCTATCTCTGGCGGCAGCGAGGCCACCTCCACTTTGTCATTTTGGCGTCGGGCTGTCGGAGGGGTTGCGTTCTTGTCGGCAGCGTCTGTAGGGGGCTGGCCGCGCGACACACCGCCTTGAGGTTCCTTTTTGCTGTCGGCTTTTTGTTTGTCCGCTGATCCGACCTGTGGTGCAGTTTTCTGGTGCCTTGATGAAGCTTCCTGCTGAAAACTGCACAGCAGGAACCATGTGACGAGAATGGCGACAACAGACAAAGTCTTCATACTCACCGCTCACGCGGTATCGTAACACTCCGGGAAAAACGAAATCCCGCCCTTTCGCACAGAACGCGCAAGGATGCGGCACCCGCGCACACTGAAATAATCCAGCACGAAAGCGTGCTAGTGGAGAACCCTTTGCGTAGGGGCGCGCTGCGACGGAAGAGATTCTCGTTACAAAAATCCCCACCCTGTCGCAAAGAACGCGACAAGGATGGGGCACCCGCACTGTCGAGCTTCGCTCGACCGGACAGCCGAGGGCGGCTGTCCCCACATAGTTCAGGCAACGGCTTTTGTCTTTGGAGTTGACGCCTGGGGTTTGGCGGACGGCTTGGCGAGGAAGTTGGTCAGGGCGTTGTTGACTTCGTCGGCGTTCGTCCAGGCGACGTTGTGCGGGCCGTCTTTGATGACGACGAGTTCGGCGCCGTTGATCAGTTTGGCGGTGCGATGTCCGGCGGCGGAGATGGGAACGATCCGGTCGGCGTCGCCGTGGATGACCAGGGTGGGGACGTCGATCTTTGCCACGTCGTCGCGGAAATCTTCATGCCAGGTGGGCACGCAGGCCAGGCTGGCGGTGGCAGACGCGGCGGCGGCGACGTTCCAGCTCGCCTGGACGGCCTGCTCGCTGACGCGCTTTCCGAGATTGACATCCGTGTTGTAGAAATTCTTGAAGAACTCGGTGAAGAACGCGTAACGATCGGCGGCCACGGCTTTCTGAATGCCTTCGAATACGCTGCCATCGACACCTTCGGGATTGCCCGCAGTCTTCAGCAGGAAGGGCGGAACGCCTCCGATGATGACTGCCTTGCTCACGTCCTTCGATCCGTATTTTCCTATGTAGCGCGCCACTTCGCCACCGCCCATGGAGAAGCCGACCAGCGAAAAATCGCGCAGCTTCAAATGTGTGACGACCTTGTTTAGATCTTCGGCGAAGGTATCGTAGTTGTAGCCAGTCGTGGGCTGGCTGGATTGTCCGAAGCCGCGGCGGTCATAGGCGATGACCCGGTAGCCGGCAGTCAGCAGGACTGGAACTTGTTTTTCCCAGGATGAACTGCTCAGGGGATATCCGTGAATCAGGACAACGGGCTTACCGGAGCCGTGGTCCTCGTAGTAGAGATTGATGGCGCCGGAATTTTCTTTTCCCACATCAATATACGGCATAGAGCCTCCTTAATAAGTTGGTGATTTACGAAGGTGAATATTGGCTTTGAGAACGTGCTGGAGTTGTAGATGGTCGTCGAAGCGTTCAGGATGCAGAGGCTACCAGATATTGCAGCGAGATTCCCTTACGTGCCAGGTGGGACGCCGTTTGATCTCCGCGCGAGATCCTTCCTCCGCCTGAACAACGGCTCCGTCAGGATGACCCAGCAAAGGAGCTGACGCATTATCGACACCAATAACCTGCCGAGGCAAGACGCTTAGATACATTAAATCCTCCTGCTAAACTCAACTATTTGGAGGTGGGATTTGCAGGCAGTTTATATCTTGTCGGCGGTTAGGACGCCGATTGGGAAGTTTGGGGGGGCGCTCGCCGCTTTGACCGCCGCCGACATGGGCGTGGTGGCGGGAAAGGCTGCGATGGAGCGGGCCGGGGTGCAGCCGGAGCAAGTGGAAGAGACGATCTTCGGCAACGCGCGCCAGGCGGGCAGCGGCCCGAATGTGGCGCGGCAGATTTCGGTGCGCAGCGGAGTGCCGCAGGAAGTTCCGGCGTTCACGGTGAACAAAGCTTGTGCGTCGGGGCTGAAGTCGATCGCTCTGGCGTTTCAGGCGATTCTGCTGGGCGACGCCAGTTGCATTCTGGCGGGCGGAACGGAGTCGATGTCGCGGGTTCCTTATTACTTGGACAAGGCGCGTTGGGGATATCGGCTGGGCAATCAGGAATTGGTGGACGGAATGTATCGCGACGGATTTTTTTGTCCGCTGGCGGAGATGGTAATGGGCGAGACGACCGAAGTCCTGGCGGAGCAATACAAAATTACGCGCGAGGAGCAGGATGAATATGCTCTGTTGTCGCAGACGCGGGCGGCGCGGGCGATTGGAGCGGGTCGGTTTGACGCGGAGATTGTTCCGGCGACCATCGAGGGGAAGAAGGGAGCGACGACGTTTGCGCGCGACGAGCATCCGTTCCCGGATGCGAGTATGGCAAAGTTGGGAAAACTGGCTCCGGTGTTCTCCGATGCTGGGACCATCACGGCGGGGAATTCTTCGGGCATCACCGATGGGGCGGCGGCGGTGGTAGT
>Ga0193751_1001727_pt1 | contig 13728 bp, 15 predicted proteins | sample L1c2metaG_FD_143050 | JGI IMG/M metagenome (GOLD analysis project Ga0193751, IMG submission 143050) | Soil microbial communities from a riparian zone of the East river system, Colorado, United States - L1c2 | ecosystem: Environmental > Terrestrial > Soil > Riparian zone | place: USA: East River... | reverse complement strand
CCTACGGCGCGCAGCACCCCGGCCCGCCGAGTCCCGCCATCTCCACGGCCTTCGGGCTCATTGGCTTGCACCTGGTGCTCGACGAGGGCTGGAGCGGGACCGCGGTTCGGGCCGCCCACCAGTACCTCGGACAACGCCGGCCAGGTTGGCCGGTCTTCACACCGCCGGACGATCGAGGCAGCCTGACGATCGCAGACGTCGCCGCTTCGACGACGCCCAGCGAGCACGCCGAGCACGTGCAGGCTTGGGCTGCATCGGTCTGGGAGGCGTGGCAGGCCGAGCACGATCACGTTCGCGCCTGGACCGATGCGGTGCTGCCGCTCGATGCTCGTGATCGGCTCCGCTCGGCCTGACGCGGGCACGGCGCTTGCGCCACCGCACGATCGCAGGAGGTGACTGATGGACCCACGCGAGGACCTTCCCGAGCGGCTCCCGCTGCCGTCGGAGGACGAGGGCGACCTGCTGGAGGCGCCAGCGGAAGAGGAGACCGATGATCCGATGGTGGCCAGCGCGGAGGGCGTCCCCTACGTACCTCCCTCCGAGCGCGTGATCAGCGGCGCGCGCGACGACGTAGAGGGGGCGGACTTCGCCGGGTCCGCGGCGACCGACGAAGAAGAGCTCGAGGCCGATGAGCCTGAGGCGTCCGACGACCTGGCTCAGCCTCCGCCGCGCGACGAGGAGCTCCTCGCGCAGGCGCTCGCGGCACTGCGGCGTTCCGACCTGGCGGCCGGGGATCGGATCGAGATCGATGCGGCGGGATCGACGATCTTCGTGCGCGGATCGGTCGAGTCGATCGATATCGCGGAGGAGATCGACGACCTCCTGGTGGGGGTTCCGGGGGTCAGCGAGGTGATCGACGAGCTCGAAGTCGAGCCCCGCTGAGCGGCCCCGCCGTAGCGGCGGCGACGTCTCGCGTAATCGCCCCGAAAGGTTCGGTGCGCGACACTACCCGCCATGACCGCCGCGCAACGCCTCTCGCCCGCCGAACGGAACCGCGCCACGGACAGGCTGCGGGGCATCACCACCGGCGTCACGCTGGCCGGGATGGCCGCGACGGTAGGGTTCTCGGCGCTCGCCGCGTTCTCCGATCCGGGCAAGCAGGTGGCGAGCTCGACGACGAGCAGCTCCACTACCAGCTCCTCTTCGACCGGCTCGACCTCCGACTCGAGCACGAGCACCGGCAGCGACAGCGCCACTACCACGCCGTTCCAGTCGAGCGTGGGCATCGGCTCATCCTCGGGGGGCGGTGCCCAGGCTGTCTCCGGCGGTTCCTGACGTGGCGGCGCCCAGCACCGCGAGCATGGCGGGCACAACGAGCTGGCGGGCCCTTGGGACCGGGGTGACGCTCGTTGTCGCCAACGGCGATCTCGCGCCGGCTCGAGCGGCTGTGAGCAGCCTGCTCGACCTCGTTGACCGCACCTACTCGCGATTTCGACCCGACAGCGAGCTCGTCCGCCTGAACGAGCGCGCCGGACAGCGCGTGCCGGTGAGCCGGCTGCTGGCCGAGGCGATCAGCGCGGGACTCCGCGGGGCGCGCCTCAGCGAGGGTCTGGTCAACCCCGCGGTCGGCCGCGCCATGCGGCTCATCGGTTACGACGATGACTTCAAACGTGTCGCCGGTCGCACGGATGCCGAGAGCGGCGTGTTGACCCTCGGCGCGCCGCCGCCGCTCCGTCTCGAGGCGGTCCCAGGATGGCGGGTGATCGACCTCGACGAGGCGACGCCCAGCATCCGGATCCCGGTCGGCGTCGAGCTCGACCTAGGCTCGACGGGCAAGGCGTTCGCCGCGGACCTCGCGGCGGCATCGGCCCTCGCGGCGATGGGACACGGTGGTGCGCTGGTGAGCCTTGGCGGCGACATCGCCGTGGCCGGCGTCCCACCGGACGGCGGCTGGCGCGTTCTCGTGGCCGAAGACAGCTCCGTCCCGGTCGATGGTCGCGGCGTGGTGATCGCCCTGACCGATGGGGCGGTGGCCACCTCTTCGATCACCGTCCGCCGCTGGGCACGGCACGGGGTGCCATCACACCACCCGCGGATCGACCCGCCTGCATTGACCGACATCTATATTGACAACGTTCTATACAATGCCTGGCATGAAGTCCGTCGACCCCGACGTCCAGCTCCTCCAGGCAATTGCCGACCCCGTACGGCTGGCGATCGTTCGCCAGCTCGGCGCGGCGCCAGGGAGCGTCTGCGCCTGCGACTTCACCGACTGCTGCGACGTGACCCAGCCGACCGTCAGCCACCACCTCAAGGTCCTCCGCGAGGCTGGTGTGCTCGAGGCGGAGCGGCGCGGCACCTTCATCTATTACGCGCTGAGCCCGGATTTCGCCCGTCGCTGGGCTGGCATCGGCGCCAGCCTGTCCGGCCTGGTCCAGGTCGCCTAGCCCTCGCATCCCCAAAGGAGAAGAGATGACCACCACCGAGATCCATGAGCAGGTCCGCGAGCGCTATGCCTCCGAGGCGCTGCGCGTCCTCAGCGACACCGGCGCGGCCGCCTGCTGTGGCGACGGCGATAGCTGCGATTGCGGTTGTGGTTGCGGCGCGACCGCGAGCGATGTCCCAAGCGCGGAGCTCTACTCGGCACTCGAGCGCGCCGAGCTCCCGGATTCTGCCGTCCTGGCCTCGCTGGGCTGCGGCAATCCGATCGCGGTGGCCGAGCTCAACGAAGGCGAACGCGTCCTCGACCTTGGTTCGGGCGGCGGGATCGACGTTCTGCTCTCCGCCAAACGCGTCGGCCCGACCGGACGGGCCTTCGGCCTCGACATGACCGACGAGATGCTCGCCCTTGCACGGCGCAATGCCTCTGAGGCCGGCGCCACGAACGTCGAGTTCCTCAAGGGCCAGATCGAGGCCATTCCCCTGCCGGCGGAGTCGATCGACGTCGTGATCAGCAACTGCGTCGTCAACCTGGCCGCCGACAAGCCGGCCGTCTTTCGCGAGATCGCCCGTGTTCTGCGCCCTGGCGGCCGGATCGGGATCGCCGACATCGTCGCGGAGGACCGGCTCAGCCACGAAGAGCGTGCCGAGCGCGGTTCCTACGTGGGCTGCATCGCGGGCGCGCTCTCCTTCGGCGAGTTCGAGGCCGGATTGCAGGCGGTCGGACTGGCCGAGGTTTCCGTCACCCCGACCCAGGCGGTGGCCGACGGGCTGCACAGCGCCATCGTCAAGGCGGTGAAGCCCGCCGACGCGGCGCCATCGGTCCAGGCCTAGATCCGCGACCCGATCAGCGACCCCACGCCGAACGTCACCGCCGCCGCGATCCCGCCCAGCAGCAGCTGGCGGATGCCGGTGAAGAGCGGGCTGCGGTGTGTGAGGAGGCTGATCCCCACTCCGAGCAGGAAGAGCGCCACGAGGCTCGCCGCCAGGCTGGCCGCGAATGCCCCGCCGCCCGAGCCGAGCAGGTAGGGCACGAGCGGCACTAGCGCGCCAAGCGTGAAGGCGAAGAATGAGCCGATGCCGGCCTGCACCGGCGAACCGATGGACCGCGCGTCGAGCCCCACCTCCTCGAAGATGAGCAGCCGGGCGGCCTCGTCGGGGTCGGCGAAGAGGCGGTCGACGAAGCGTTCCGCCTCCTCGTCGCTGAATCCGCGGCCCTCGTAGATGTCGCACAGGATCCGCCGCTCCTGCTCCGGCTCCTCCCGCAGCTGCCGATGCTGGAAGGCGAGCTGGTACGCGAGGAGCTCCTGCTGGCTCCGGACCGATATGAACTCACCCACGCCCATGCTGAACGCACCGGCCAGGACGCCGGCGATACCCGCCAGCACGATGACGCTGGCGGCCGGGTGGGCGCCCGCCACGCCCATCACGAGGGCCAGGTTCGAGACCAGGCCGTCGTTCGCGCCGAAGACGACTGGTCGCAGGATGCTGATCAGCCGCGTCTCGTGGGGCGCGGTCGGGGCAGGGAGGGCGCGTGGGCGCACGAACGGCAGACGGCTGAACACGTCTCCATTGAAGCCGATGCCGGCCGGTCGCGACAGGGCCGAACGGACAGAAGTGAGGAGACCCTCGGATAATCCGCCATGAGGAGGCGATCCGTGGCCGAACCGTTAACCGAACCGGAGACCGTCAACTCGGCGCGTCTTGACCTGCCATCACTCTCGGGCGCGCAGCTCGAGGCGTTGGTTGCCGGCGATGTCGCCCGGGTCGCGGAAGCGACGAACGCCACCTACTCCGCCGAGTGGCTCGCCGAGAACGCGCGACATCTCGGTTACCGCGCGCGCCAGCTGCACGAGAACCCGGCCGCGCAGGCCTGGTTGGTCCGCCCAATCGTGCTCCGCGACGACGGCCGGCCGGTTATCGGCACGATCAACTTCCACGCGCCGCCGAACGAGCGCGGGATGGTCGAGATCGGCTACAGCCTCCTGCCCGACTACCGGGGGCGCGGCTACGCCATCGAAGCGGTCCGCGCGTTGCTGGGCTGGGCGGGACGTCAGCGGGGGGTCACGGTCTTTCGGGCATCGGTCAGCCCGGACAACGAGCGCTCGCAGCACCTCCTCGCCAAGCTCGGGTTCGTCCAAGTCGGCGAGCAGATGGATGAGGAAGACGGGCTCGAGCTCGTCTTCGAGCGACCCGCACCTATCGAGGCCTGAACCGCACCGCACCCGGGGCCGATGGCGCCAACACCCCGAGCAGCCCGGCCCCTTCCTCGCCAATCAACGCTTCCTCATCTCCGTTGAGGGTGCGAAGGGGATGGACCACGAGGCGCGGCTCATCACCTTCGCGTTTGAAGCGCCAGGTTGCCGCGACGAAGCCGTCAACCAGGACCGCCGGCTGGCCGATGAGCCCCGCCAGGTTGGCCCCGCCTTCGAAGATCCGGCCACGATCCTCGTGTCCAAGCAGCACGTTGTCGTAGTCGGGCAGGAAGCGAACCGGGGCGCGCGTGTCCGGATCCGGCAGCGACCCGCCGACCACGTCGAAAAGCTCGCGACCTCGCTCGTCGCGGAACGTTCGCAGCTGCGGCCTCAGCCGCTCCACCACTTCTTTCGCGCCGCGCAGCCCGGACCAGGCACGAACGTCGGCCACCGTGGACGGCCCGAACGCGGCGAGGTACCGCATCAGCATCTCGTCCGGCGGCGCCTCGGCGGGGAGGGACTGCCCCAGCCACGACTCGAGCGGCGTCAGCGTGGCCCGATTGCTCGCACCCCACATTCCGCGCGGCGGGATCTGGACAAGCGGAACGAGGAAGGCGACCCCGTAGGCCATCGAGATCGGATCCCGCTCCGGCCAGCGCTCGGCCAGAGCCGAGCGCAGCTGCGCGAGCGGCATGGGGCGCTCGTCGAGCAGCTTGCGGCCGGTGGCCGCGAGCTCGCCGAGGTCCATCCCGACCAGGTTTCGTCCGAACGGCGTCGCGACGTGAAGCGCGTTCCATAGAAACGACCCGAGCGCTGGCCTTAGCGCCAGCGCATCGCGGCCGGTGACGAGGTGCAGCGTCGCACGCATCAACGTCATCCGCACCGCCTTCCGGTCGCGGACCATGGCCGAGAGCTCGTCGGTCTGGAAGCCTTCGACGCGTGACCAGAGCGCGATGTACGGCGAGCTGGGCACCTGCGCCTGGAGCCCGACCAGCCGCTCGACCGCGTCGGACGCGGATAGGTGCCATCGGTGCAGGAGCAGCTGGCGCTCGAGCAGAGCTCGATTGAGCTGGCGCCGAGTCAGGACCTCCATGCGAGGCCCAGCCTAGCGGGCGAGGTTCACGAGCGCGTCATGGAGCCGCCACGAACCTGTCACGGCCGGACCCTAGCCTCGGACGCACCCGGCCCTGACGCCGGACCGCCCCGAACTGGAGGTTCTCCCCCATGCGAATCCTCGCGCGCATCGCGGCCGTCGCCGGCCTTGCGGCCGCCACCCTGACGACGACCGGCGCCGGGCTGGCGTCGGCATCGGCCGTCACCGGCCACTTGTACGTCAACGACAACACGGCGAGTAACTCGGTCTCCGGATTCGACCGCCATGCCGATGGCACCCTCACCCCCATTGCGGGCACGCCCTTCGCCGCTGGGGGCGCGGGAACCGGCTCGCCCACCGGTTCGGCCGGCGCGCTGCAGCGATCCGCCGACGGGCGCTACCTGCTCGCGGTCGACGCGGGCAGCGACCAGGTCTCGGTCCTCAAGGTGCGGCCGGATGGCTCGCTCCGCCTGGTCGACATCGCCAGCTCGAACGGCCACACGCCGATCAGCGTCACGATCCACGGGAGCCTCGTCTACGTCGCCAACCTGGGTCCGGGCGGCAGCAATTACACCGGCTTCCGGCTGAATGCCGGCGGTCACCTGTCCCCCATCCCGGGCTCGACGTTCTGGCTGCCCGATACCGCCATGCCGGGCCAGATCCTGCTGAGTGGTGATGGTCGCCACCTGGTCGGCACGCGGGTCGGCCCGAGCGCCGGCCCGTCCTACATCGACAGCTTCTCGGTCGGCGCCGATGGCCGCCTGACGGCCGCGCCCGGCTCGCCGTTCCCGGCGCAGAAGATCGGTCCTTTCGGGAGCGCATTCCGGCCCACGAACCCGGACCAGCTGTTCGTCTCGAACGCACATGACGGCGCTGGCAATGGCACGGTCTCGGTCTACGACGTCGCCACCGATGGCACCCTGACCGCGATCAGCGGCTCGCCATTCGCCGACAACCAGACCGCGCCCTGCTGGGTCGCGATCACGCCCGACGGGAACACGCTGTTCGCCGTGAACACCGGCTCGTCGTCGATCTCCGGCTACTCCATCGCGACCGCTGGCACGTTGACCCTCGCTGGGTCAACCGCGCTGACTGGCACCGGCCTCAAGGCGTTCGACGCCGCGGTCGATCCATCGGGCTCGTTCCTGTATATCGTCGACTCCGGGACGGCGCAGATCAGCGCCTTCTCGATCAGCGGCGCAACGGTGACAGAGCTCTCCTCGTCGCCGATATCGATCCCGGGCGGCGGCGCGCCGTTCGGAATGGTCGTCGACTGAGGACCGTCTCATCATGCTGGCGGGGAGGCGACAGTCGCCTCTCCGCCCCCCCCCGAGGGTGTCCCCAAACTCCGCTGCTAGTAACGCTGGCGTTACGACCCTCGGGATGGCCCCAGAACGACCTTCCAGGGTCAAAGCGCAAGTAGAACTTGCCAGGTGACACCCGACAGGCACGTTGAGGGCGGAGACTGCAACCTCGAGTGTCGGAACGCAAGCATGACTGGCACCGGAACCAGATAAGTGACCTGTTGGTGATGATTGACGGCCAGCTGTGGCTGCTGTCACGCGCCGTCACCCTTCCCGAGTTGACCCGCTGCCAGCGCCAATTCGAATCGGGTCCGGTCGCCGACAGGCAACCTCGATCACCAGCCACGCCAGATCCGCCGGGATCAGCCACCAGCCGCCTTCAAACGCGAGGAGGAAGAGCACCGGCAGGAGCAGCAGCCCAGCCACGATCCGATCGAATCGGCTGGTGACGATCGCGCCAGCGAGCAGGCGGATGAGCCCGATCGCGACAAGCCACGCGAGGACAATCGGCCAGATGACGAATCGGCTCCCGATGAGCGGGATCACGAGACCCGCCACCGCCAGAAGCCACGGCACCGCCCGGACGTCGATCCGCAGTCTGCAGCGCCTCCTACCGGTCGACGCCGGAACTGACAAGGACCACAGCACCATTCCCACTATCTCCCCACAGCAGCAGGTGCCGGCCATCCGAGACGACCTTCGGTGATTCGATGCCCGCCAGATTCGCGCCCGCCACGGGGATCCACTTAACCCCATCGGTCGACGTCCAAAGGCGCGCCCCCGTATCCAGCCCGATGGTGCCCGTGGCGACGTAGCCGCCCGGTCCAGCCACGACCGACGGGTTGGTGCCGAATAGCGCCGCGCTCGGCGGTTCTGATCGCCAGGTCACGCCATCCGACGAGAGCCAAGGCGCAACCGGGGCGCGCGCGTCGCCGGGCGCGACCTCGACCGTCGCCGGCCCGACTGCGAAGCTGACGAGCCCGGCCGGCCCGTCCGCGATCCCGTTGACGTTCACGCCCGAACTTCCACTTGGCAGCGTGTGCCGGATCCACGTTTCGCCATTCACGGAGGTCCAGCTCGTTGGCTGATCTTCGACGTGACCAACGATGACAAAGCCCCGTGAGGTATGGACAAGCCCGGTGGGATCGGTTGCCTGACCGGTGGGAAACGCCCCCTCGTCGGCGATGACGTTCCAGCGCAGCCCATCGGCAGATCTCCAGACGCACTGACCGCCTTGATCGAAACCGATGGCGACGAACCCGTCGGACGACGCGGCAATGCCGGAGAACGCCGCGCCACCAAAGGCATTCTGCGTTGGCGCCTTGGTCCAGTGCACGAGATCAGTGGAGACCCAGGCGGCGCCGTTGCTTTGTGGCCCGTAATTGGTGCCTCCCTGCTCGGTCCCGAGCGCCACATAGACCTTGCCGTTGAAGCCGATGGGGCCAGTGACTCCCGACGCGTCCTCACCCGTGATCTCGCCGCGCTGCGTCCACCCGAGTCCGTCTGCCGAGTAGAGCACGATGGTCCGCGTTGGCCCGGCGATTGCGAAGTCGATGAATCCCCCACCGGGGACAGCGGCAATTCCGCCGGCAGGTCCCCCTACGGGCGTTCCCTCCGGCGCCACGTGCGGCAAGGTGACGGGGGTCCACGTCGACGTCTTCTGCGCCGGCGGTTGAGTCGGAATAGCCGACGTGGACCGCGCCGAAGAAGGCGCAAGCGCGGCCGGTCGCCAGGACTGGCCCCCGTCGCTCGTGACGTACAGCGCTGCGGGCGGTATCTCGGGAGCGACATTGACGAGGGCGACGCCGTGCAGGTCGTCAGCAAAGGCAAGGGAACCGACCGAGTCGGGCAGAGCTGTGACGTCCCTCTCGTTCCATGTCGCGCCGCCATCGGTCGTTTCCGCCAGCTTTCCCGCAGGGTTGGAAGCCGCGAGCCAGTGGTCGAGGGTAATGATCGCCGCCGCGACAGCGCCGTTCGACAATGGCGCGGTCGCCTGCCAGGACCGCCCGCCGTCGGCCGTTCGGAAGCACAGCACAGTCTGGCTCTCGATCTGGACGGCTACCACCCCGTCCAGCGCATCGAAGAACCTCGGCTGTACGAGCAAGTTGTCGCCCGGTGTCTGGGCGCCAACCAGGCCCGGAAGCGTGACCACCCACCACGTTGCGCCGGCATCGGTGCTGCGCTGCAGGAGCTGCGGACCGCTGCCGCCGGCCCAGCCACCGGCGCCCGACCAGAGCGTCCCTCCGGGGGCCACGGTCACGAGTGACCCAAGTGACGCACCGGTGCTCATGGTCCGCCACGTGGCGCCGCCGTCGTCGCTGCGGAGGACGGTGCTCGGCGGGCCGAAGCGCTGCTGTGCCATCACGACGTACCCGACATTCGCATCGGCGAACGTTGTGACCGGGTATGTGTTCCCGTAATCGCCGCTGAGCGGGGTTGATTGCCACGTCAGTCCGCCGTCGGCCGTGCGGTTGACGACCACGTGCAACGTTTCGATGTCGCAGCCTTGACCACAGCCCGGGCTACTGGATCCGGGACCGATCGTGAGTGTCCAGGCGTGTGTCGCGTCAAGGACGAAGACCGACAGCGGATTGGCCTGGATGGAGGACGCGATCCAGGTCGCCCCGCCATCGGTCGACCGGTAGAAGGCAGTGCCGCGCCGGGCCCATAAGCCACCGGGGAAGGCACCCGCATCATCCACCAGCGGTGCGGACACCGGAGTCTGCGAGCTGACCACCGGGCTCCCGGTTGCAACAACGGGAGCAGTGGGCGACGGTCGCAGGACACGGACCAGATCCTGCACGGCGCTCGTCGCCAGGACGGCAAACACGACTACCGCGACCGCAGCGGCAACCGCGGCAAGCGGCGCAAGGAGCCGCGGCTTGAGCCACCCTCGCTCGGGTGCAGGCGCTGAACTGGGTATGCGCCGCGCACGCTCAGCCAGCGCCGGTGGCACCTCCGTCGGCGCAGCCGAGATCATCCACTCGCGGAGCTCCCGCTCGAGGCGCTCGTCGGTCATCGCGAATCCCCTGCCGCCTCCATCGCGGCCCGCAGCTGGCGCAGCCCACGATGGATTCGCGACTTGATCGTCCCGGACGGTGAGCCCATCCGCGCTGCGATCTCGTCGACCGACAGATCGGCGAAGAAGCGAAGTGCGAGCGTCACGCGCGTGTCCGGAGCGAGGACCGCGAACGCACGGCCAATCGCATCCCGATCCCCCACGCCACCCGCTGGATCCGCCATCTGGCGATCACCACCTAGACGCTCGAGGATGGCGATCGTCCGGCGGCCATGGCGCAATCGGTCGCGGCATGCGTTGACCACGATTCGCTGGAACCAGGCATCGGCCTGTAACGGGTCGCGAAGCGTCGGCCATGCGCGCCAGGCGCGCAGAAGGCTGTCGTGGGTCACGTCCTGCGCCTCGGTCGGGTCGCCCAGGATGATCGACGCGAGCCGGTAAGCCGGGGCGAGGTTGCGCTCCACGAGCAGCTCCCAGTCGATGCGTGAACGCCCGCGGCTCGCCGCATCGACCCCCTCGCTGGCCAATTCCTCCAGTCCCGAGCTGAGCATCCTCATGGTAGGGACGCCCGAGCGATCCCGAACGTTCGCGGCGTCCTCGCTGGCAGGGCGAAGGCATGCGTCGCCTGCGCGATCGCTCTCCTTGCGCCGATGTCGACCCAAAGGCATGATCCCGCGGTGCCGAGGGGAGGGAGGTCCACAAAGGCAACGCTCATGCGACGGATCGCCGTGGTGATGGCCAGCGTGGTGGTGGTCCTCGTCGGCGTCGGGGCGACCGTCCAGGCCTTAAGCGGAGCGCAGCCGGATCAGGCACAGGCAGATCCCCCCTCGGTGACGCAGCCGTTCGTGGCAACCTCTCCACCGACGCCGACCGCCATCGCCTCAGCAACGGCCATTCCGAAGCCCTCGCCGATGCCCGGCCCGTTCGCCATGGACCTCTACCAGAGGGGCGACTACGCGCGCGAGTACCGCGACACCTGGTGCCTTCCCGCAGCTATGCAGACCTCCATGAACATCATGGACGCGGGCGCCGATATCACTTCGGCGACCCAGCTGCGCCTCTGGAACTACGCGCGCTCGCTCGTCCCCGATCGCGAGGGCGGCGCCGAGCCGGAGGCGTGGGCCCTTGGTCTGACCAAGCTCGGCCATGGCGGCTACAAGGTCAGCATCCAGCCGAGCCTCAAGGCTGCGATCCAACTCGCAGCGAAGCAAGTACGCCTGACGAATCGGCCGGCTGGCCTGATGGTCTGGAAGGGCGTGCATTCGTGGGTCATGTCGGGGTTCACCGCGACGCGAGACCCTGCCCAGACCGATGGCTTCACCGTCACCGCCGTCCGCATCGAGGACGTCTGGTACCCGCGCATCTCGAAGATCTGGGGCGTGTCGAATCCGCCCGACACGCTCGTCCCGGTCAGGAAGCTGCCCGAGGACTTCCTGCCGTGGCATCTTCTGTACGACGGGCCTCACCCTGACAAGGACGGCAAATTCGTCATCGTCATCCCCGTTGACTAAGGCGCGCCGGGCGGTGCGTGACGGCAACGGGTGCCCACCGTTAGTAGAGGTGGGCCGGCGCCACGCGTTGGCGGCTCTGCTGCCAGGGCAGTCGCGTGACGCCGGCTCGTTACTATTGGCTCGGGGTGACACGCCATGGCTGATCGCAACGCATACGAGATCCTGCAGGTCCATCCCAAGGCGGACATGCTCATCATCCAGGCCGCCTACCGGATCCTCGCGGCCAAGTACCACCCCGACCGTGACCCCTCGCCCGGAGCCGACCGCCGCATGGCGGAGATCAATGCCGCCTTCGAGGCGATTCGCACGGAGGACCGCCGCATCCTCTACGACAAGCAGCGCGCACTCGGTCAGGCGAGCGTGTCGGTCGTGGCTCCGCCGGTGACCCCGCCGTACTCCCCGCAGCCCCGGTCACGCGCCTCCGAGCCAGCCGCGCCTGATGTCATCGATTTCGGCCGTTACGCCGGCTGGAAGCTCGACCAGGTCGCCAAGCAGGATCCGGAGTACCTGCAGTGGCTCAGCCGCCATACGTCAGGGATTCGGTTCCGGCGGCGCATCCAGGAGCTCCTCGAGAAGCAGCGCGCGGCGTCGGCCGCGGCGGCTGCCGACCGTCGCAAGGAGCGCTGACGACCCATCTACGGCATTTCCGGTGCACGAGTCAGGGCGTACCGGCCCGATCGTGGAGCTCGTATGTGACCTTGTAGAAGGTGATGCCGAAGACCGGCATTGAGTATTCGTTGGCGGACGCGACCCGATAGCCCTGCCTCCCATCTCGGTCGCGTCGCGTTCCATCTCCTCGAGGGCGCGCTGCTGCCAGCCGTTCATGCCCTGCGAGGCCATGAAGTACGCGATGAAGAGGCTCCAGACGCCGAGCAGGCTCCCCCGCCCGTAGTACTGCACGACCGTCCGTTTCACTTCGGCGCTGCCAACTGCAGGCATGGCGCCACTCTACGTCGCCGAGCCGTCAGCGGGCTCCGACACGGGAGGTTCGGTGGGCTGTCGTCGCCAGGCATAGCGCACGTCCGGTTGTCGCTCCTCGTTGTCGCTGCCGTCACCCAACGCGAGTTCTACGAAGCCGTGGCGCTGGTAGAACCGCCGGGCACTGCGGTTGACCTGGAAGGTGTAAAGGTCGAGTCCATTCGGTCGGCGTGACTGTGCCAGACCGATGAGGCGGCTGCCGATCCCCTGCCCCGTCCAGCCGGGCGCGACGTAAAGCTGGTCGATCATGTCCGCGGTGAGCGCCATCATCGCCACGACGGGCTCCCCGGGGCGAGCAGTCGCCACCCAGACCTCTCGCGTGGCAAGCAGGACCTCTGTGATCCAGCCACGCGTTTCCGCGTCCGAGTGCGCCCGCGGGAACGCGTAGCTCGCGGCGAATGAGGCCAGGTAGACCTCGGCGATCCCGGGCGCATCCTCGGAACGCGCCGGCCGAATCTCGACCTCACCCATGCGGAGATCGTGCGTCTCGGGCGCGGTGATGGCAATTGGGGTGGCCTGCGGGAATCGAACCCGCAACCGTCGGATCCACAATCCGATGCTCTGCCGGTTGAGCTAAGGCCACCACAGAGGCTCAAACTGACTTCACACAGCCAGGAGCGCGGCCGCGAGTATAGCCGAGCGCTAGGGCGAGGCCAGAATGTCGAGGTAGGTGCTGCCGAACTGTGTGGTGGCTTCGACCCCGGTTCCTTCGCCGTATTCGTTCCAGGTGCTGATCAGCTGCCAAGGTTCTCCGGAAGCGACCATGTCGCGCACGTTCTGGTCCCAGGTCTGCGGATCGCGCGCCAGTCGAGGACTTGCCTCGTCGATCCGCCAGAATCCCGGGCTGATCGTGAAGCTGTAGCCGACCTGGTGTGACTCGGCGACCGCAGGGCCGTATTGGTGCCACGAATCGGGCTGGCTGGCGCAGGTCCTGAACCCGGAAAAGACCTTCAGCACCACGTAGAAGCGCCCGGCGTTGGCCTGCACCCAGCGGTCGGCCATGGAGCAGGAATCAGTCCCTGAGGCGTACACGAAGATCACCGGCTTGCCGTTGACACGCAGGAACGCGGGGCTGCTCGCGTAGTTCGCCAGGATGTAGTCGAGGTCCGCCTGGATCTGCGCTACGGTGGGGTCGCCGGTCCCCTCTGGCTCGTAGTAGAGCGTCCACTTGAAGGTGTCGCCCGCGTTGGCCAGCAGCAGCGGTATGCGGCCGTCTGTCGCGCTTCCCTGGCCCCACCACGACGCGATG
>Ga0193751_1001726_pt1 | contig 13730 bp, 15 predicted proteins | sample L1c2metaG_FD_143050 | JGI IMG/M metagenome (GOLD analysis project Ga0193751, IMG submission 143050) | Soil microbial communities from a riparian zone of the East river system, Colorado, United States - L1c2 | ecosystem: Environmental > Terrestrial > Soil > Riparian zone | place: USA: East River... | reverse complement strand
TGCGCAAGCCGAACATGGTGCTCTCCGGCTACGAAGCGTCGAACCGTGCCGGCGTCGACGAGGTTGCCGACCAGAGCCTGCACGCGTACTACAAGCACGTGCCCGCGGCGGTGCCCGGCATCGTGTTCCTCTCCGGCGGCCAGTCGGACGAGGACGCGACGGCGCACCTCAACGCGATGAACGCCCGCGGCCCGCACCCGTGGCAGCTGTCGTTCTCGTACGGGCGAGCGCTGCAAGCGCCCGCGCTGCACGCGTGGGGCGGCAAGCCGGAGAACGTCGAGGCCGGCCAGCGTGCGTACTACCACCGCGCGAAGATGAACTCGGCCGCGCGCAGTGGGCTGTATGCACCCGCGATGGAACGCGAGGCGGTCGCCGTCTAGGTGTACTCGAATCCGGTGAGTGCGGAGAGCTTCGTCAGCGACTGCTGGGCGACGACTCTCCGCACCGTGCCGGATCGCGAGCGCATGACGATCGAGTCCGTGGTCGCGCCGTCGGCTGTGTACTGCACGCCGCGCAGCAGCGCACCGGTGGTGACGCCGGTCGCGGCGACGAAGACGTCCTCGCCCGAGACGAGATCGTCGGTGTACAGCACGCGTTCGGGGTCGAGCCCGGCGTCGACGAGCTGACGGCGCTCGTCGTCGTTTCGCGGCCACAGACGTCCCTGGATCCCTCCGCCGACGCACTTGAGCGCCGCCGCCGAGATCACGCCTTCCGGCGTGCCGCCGATGCCGTACAGCATGTCCACGCCGGTGCCCGGCTGCGCCGCCGCGATGGACGGCGCGACGTCACCGTCGCGGATGAGCCGCACGCGAGCACCCGCATCGCGCAGCTCCGCGATGAGCGCGTCGTGACGCTCGCGCTCGAGCACGACCACGTCCACCGCCCGCGGCGTCTTGCCTAACGCGTCCGCGACCGCGTGCACGTTCTCCGTCGGGCTCCGCGTGATGTCGATTGCGTCGATCGCCGCCGGCCCGACCGCGATCTTCTCCATGTACAGGGCCGCGCCGGGAAACAGCATCGTGCCGCGTTCGGCGACGGCGATGACAGTGATCGCATTCGGCTGGCCGAGAGCCGTCAGGCGCGTGCCCTCGAGCGGGTCGACGGCCACATCGACTTCGGGGCCCTCGCCGCTGCCGACCTCCTCGCCGTTGTAGAGCATCGGCGCCTCGTCCTTCTCCCCCTCGCCGATGACGACGACGCCGCGCATCGCGACGCTGTCGAGGACGTAGCGCATCGCATCGACCGCGGCCTTGTCCGCCGCCTCCTTGTCGCCGCGCCCGATCCAGCGCGCGGCCGCCATCGCCCCCGCCTCGGTCACCCGGACGAGCTCCATGGCGATGTTCCGGTCGGGGGCCTGCCGGGCGCTCACGGCGCTACATCCTGTCAGGTGCTTCGACGCCGACGAGCTGCAAGCAGCGCGCGATCACCGTCTGCGTCGCCCAGCAGAGGCCGAGCCGGAAGGCCTCCTGCTCGCTCTCGAGCACGCGGTGCTCGTGGTAGAAGCGGTGAAAGTCGTCGGCGACGCGGATCGCGTACGCCGGGATGGCCTGCGGCCCGCGATGCTCGGTCGCGTCGCGCAGGACGGCGGGGAGCTCGGCGAGCCGTTTGACGAGCTCTCGCTCCTCGGGCGCGAGCGGCGCCGCGAGCGACACGTCGTTCGTCGCGTGCTCGGTGTTGCGGAGGATGCCCGCGATGCGCGCGTGCGCGTACTGCACGTAGTAGACGGGGTTCTTCTGCGAGCGCTCCGCGGCGAGGTCGACGTCGATCTCGATCGTCTGGTCAGGCCCGCGGTTGACGAGGTACCAGCGCGCCGCGTCGACGCCGATCTCGTCGAGGAACTCGTCGAGGAACACGATGTCGCCGCGCCGGCGTGACATGCGCGCCTGCTCGCCGCCCCTCGTGAGGTGCACGAGCTGGTACAGCAGCACCTCGACGCGGCCGGGGTCGTACCCGAGCATGCGCGCGACCGCCGCGTACCAGTTCCGCGTGCCGTGGTGATCGGCGCCGAGGACGTAGATGGCGCGGTCGTAGCCGCGCTCAAGCTTCTCCACGAGATACGGCACGTCTGCGGCGCGATATGTCGGGCTGCGGTCCTCCGAGCGGAGCAGCACACGGTCCTCCTCGTCCCCATACGCCGACGAGCGCGCCCACAGCGCACCATCCTTCTCGTACGTGTCGAGCTTCGGCAGCAGCTCGGGAAGCCGCTGCTCGACGACGCTCTGCCGCTCCCACGAGTCGAAGTGGATGCGAAAGCGCTCGAGCGACGCCTCGATCCGGTGCAGCATCTCGGGGACGGGATCGCCGGGCTGCGCCGCGAGCTCACGGACGTAGTCGCCCTGGTATCCGTCGGCGGGCGGCTCCTCCCCGCGCCGGATCGCCTCGACCGACGCACGGAAGCGATCCATCTGGCCGCCGGAGTCGTTGTAGTAGTACTCACGGCTCACGTCGTTCCCGGCGAACTCGAGCAGGCGCGCGACCGAATCCCCGTACGCGCCGTTCCGCCCGTGCGCGACGTGCAGCGGCCCCGTCGGGTTCGCGGACACCATCTCCACCTGGTAGCGCGCCCGTGGATCGGCGCTGCCGCCGCCGAAGCGGTCTCCCTCGGCGAGGACGACCGCGAGCGCGTCGGCGAACCACGCATCGCCGAGGAACAGGTTCACAAACCCGGGACCGGCCACCTCTGCGCGCTCGACCGCCGAGAGCGATTCCGCGCTCTGCGCGAGCTCGGCCGCGAGCTGCCGCGGAGGCAGACGCCGCGCGCCGGCGAGCTTCAGCGCCGCGTTCGTCGCATAGTCGCCGTGCGCGGACTCGCCGGGCCGCTCGAGCACGACGTCGGGCCCGAGCGCCTCGGCCAGCTCGGTGACGGGATCAGACGCCAACGGCGAAGAGATCCTCGAGGCGCTGCAGCTCGTCCGTCGTCCCGATTCCGACGATGACGTCGCCCGGGTCGATCGAGACGTCCGGCTCCGGTGTCGTGTCGAAGCTGCCGTCGCCCTTGCGCAACGCGATGATGAGCGCACCGGTCTCGTGCCGGACCCGGATGTCGCGGATGGTCTTGCCCGCCTGGAGGCACGTCCGGTGCACGACGATCTCGGCCATGTGCAGGTCGGGGCCGGTCGCCGTTGTCACCGCGTCGAGAAACGCGGTCACCTGCGGCTTGAGGACGAGATTCGCCATCGTGCGGCCGGCGGTCGCGTACGGGAGGACCACGCGATCGGCACCCGCGAGCCGCAGCTTCTTCGCCGCGTCCTCGTCGGAGCCGCGCGCGACGATCTGCAGCTCGGGCCGTGCCGAACGCGCCGAGAGGACGATGTACAGGTTGTCGGCGTCCGAATCGGAGGCGGCCACGAGCCCCTTCGCGCGATCGAGCCCCGCATGCTGCAGGTCCTCGTCCTTCGTCGCGTCTCCCTCGATGAAGAGGTCGCCGTGCTCCTTCGCGGCGTCGATCGACTCCGGGCGGAAGTCGAGCACGACGTACTGGACGCGCGCCGCGCGGAACTCCTCGGCCACGCGACGGCCGACACGCCCGTAGCCGCAGATGATGAAGTGGTCGTTGAGCTTCTCGATGGTGCGCTCCCTCCGCCGTTCCGCCACGGCGCCGGTCAAGACGCCGCCGGCGATCGCCTCGACGATAACCGCGCCGGCGTAGGCGATGATCGTCAGACCGGCGAGAATCATCGCGATCGAGAGCAAACGCGCGCCGTTCGACGACGGCACGGTGTCGAGGCCCGTCAGCGTGGCGGTGATGACCGCGCGGTAGAAGGACTGCAGCCAGGGCTCATGCAGGATCAGCCGGAACCCGACCGTTCCAGCCCCCAGCGTGGCGGCCACTGCGAGCAGGAGCCATTCGATCCGGCGGAGGCGGCGGACGGGGTCCACGAGGGCTCTAGTATCGTGGCCCCGTGGACGAGGACGAGATTCAAGAGACCGGCGAGCGGCGCCTCAACATCCATCTCGACCCTGCGGACATCGCCGGCGCCTACGCGAACTTCGCGAACATCAGCTTCTCGCGGTACGAGTTCACGCTCACGTTCGCGCGCATCGAGCACGAGGTCGAGGAGGGCGACGTCCCCGGCGCGGTCGTGGCGCGCGTCAACGCGTCGCCCCGCTTCATCGAAGAGCTGATGGCGGCATTGCAGGACTCGTGGTCGAAGTGGCAGACGACCGAGGGCATCCGCAACCTGCCCGAAGCGCCCGAGCACTGAGTCTCGCTCCGTCCTACGCCGTTCTCTGCGCGGTGCAGGCCGCGGTCGTGCTCGCGGCGCGGCCGCCCAATCGCCGCGGACGCGTCGGCATCGCAGGGATCGCCATTCCCGCCGTCGCCTTGATCGTGGGAGTCGTGCTCATTCGCAACACCGGCGCACACGCGCTCGCATATGCGGGGGCGATCGGAACACCGCTGCTCGCCGCAGCCGGCCGCTGGCGGCTCCCGCTCGCGGCCGCGTTGTGGGTGATTGCCTGGCGGACGGACGACCTCGTCGCGCAGGCGGCGTCCGTCGCACTGATCGCGCTTGCGGCGATCACGGTCGCGCGGCTCATCGCGCGCGTCGCGCCCGCATGGTCGATCGCGGCCGGTCTCGTCGTCGTCGCGCTCGTCGACGTCGCCCTCGTCTGGGGAACGCGGCAGGTTCAGCCGGCCACCGCCGCGTTGCACCAGGCGTCCCTGCCTGCGATCCCGCGCCTTCAGGATGCAACGTTCGGATCGGCGACGATGGGCTGGCTCGACCTCCTCGCCCCCGCGCTGCTCGGCGTCGTCGTGCGCGCGCGGCTGCGCGCAGCCGCGGCAACGGGCCTTGCGGCGGGCGCATGGGGGCTGCTGCTCGCCGTCACGTCGACCGTCCCCGCGACGGTTCCGGTGCTCGCGGGACTAGCTTTGGGCGGTGCAGATCGCGGTCGTCTCGGACGTGCACTCGAATCTCGCCGCGCTCGAAGCGGTGCTGTCGGCGATCGACGCCGCCCCGCCTGACGAGATCTGGTGCCTCGGCGACGTGGTCGGCTACGGCCCCCGGCCGAACGAGTGTTGCGAGATCGTCGAGTCGCGTGCAGATATCTGCCTCGGCGGGAACCACGATCTGGCCGTGCGCGGGACGATCGACCTGGCCGAGTTCCGTGGCGACGCCGCCGTCGCCGCACGGTGGACGCGCGACATCCTCATGGAGTCGGCACGCGCGTTCCTCGACCGGCTCGAGCCGGAGGGCGAACGGGACGGGGTCGCGCTGTACCACGGAAGCGCGCGCGACCCGGTCTGGGAATACGTGCTCTCCGACGAAGCGGCCGCCGCCACGCTGGCCGTCAGTCCGTTTCCGCTCGTGCTCGTCGGGCACAGCCACGTTGCGCTGGAGGTCGAATGGAGGGACGACATGCTCACCGGCGGGCTCGCTCCGGACGGAACCCGAGTCGACGTGCGAGACCGCGTCCTGCTCAATCCGGGCTCGGTCGGCCAGCCCCGTGACGGCGAGTGGCGGGCGGCCTATCTCCTCCTCGACCGCGACGCGGAGACGGCCACGTTTCACCGCGTCGAGTACGACGTCGAGCGCACGCAGGCGGAGATGCGTGCGGCAGGGCTCCCCGAGGCGCTGGCGGCGCGGCTCACGCACGGCGAATGAGACGCGGCGGCGCTGCACTTCTCGTCACCCTCGCGTTGGCCGGCTGCGGCGGCGTTGCGAAGCCGCCCGTAGCGACGGCGCCGCCGCCCCTCCTCCCCCACGCGCTCGCACAGACGCTGGCCATGCAGGCGAACGCGGTCGCGCAGGCGCTGGCGAACAACGACGGCTGCACTGCGCTCGCGGATGCGACCGGGCTTCAGAACGCCGTGGCGCAGGCAATCGCCGCGCACGAGGTTCCCGTCCGGCTGCAGCCCACCCTGAGCGCGACCGTCGACGCGCTGCCGGGACGCATCACCTGCACTCCCGCTCCGCCGCCGAAGCATGGGCCGAAGCCGCCGAAGCCTCCTCACGACCACGGCAAGCACGGACCGGGCGACAACAACCAATGAGCACGCTCGTCGCAGGGAGGTACGACGTGCAGCGGCCGCTCGGACACGGCGCGATGGCGGTCGTAGACCTCGCGCACGACCGTGAGCTCGACCGCGACGTCGCGCTCAAGCGCCTGGCGGAGAATCTCGCGCGCGACGCCGACCTGCGCGAGCGCTTCGTGCGCGAGGGCCGGCTGGCCGCGCGGCTCGGCCATCCGAACATCGTCCACATCTTCGACGTCGGCGAAGCCGACGGCCGGCCGTACATCGCGATGGAGCTCGTCGACGGGGAGACGCTCGCCGAATTGCTCGCTCGCCGCCGAAAGCTCTCTCCCGCGGAGGCGGAGGATCTCGGTGCGCAGGCGGCGCGCGCACTCGCTGCCGCCCATGCCGCCGGTCTCGTGCACCGCGACGTGAAGCCGCACAACCTCCTGCTCCGCCGCGACGGCGTGCTCAAGCTCGGCGACTTCGGCATCGCGGTCCTGCTCGAGGGCACGCGGCTCACGATGGCGGGCACCGTCCTCGGAACGGCGGCGTACCTCGCGCCCGAGCAAGCACGCGGCGATCATGTGACCGGCGCCGCCGATGTGTACGCGCTCGGGCTCGTGCTCGTGGAAATGCTCACCGGCGCGCCGGACCGATCGACACGGCTGAGCGGCGTGCCGCCCGAGCTGGCAGCAACGATCCGGCGGTGCCTCGCAACGGATCCGGGCACGCGGCCGACGGCTGCGGAGCTCGAGCGCGCGCTCGACCACGATCCATCCGCTGCACCGACCACCATCCTCAAACCGCGACGGAGACGACGGCGCGCGCCGCTCGTGCTCGCCGGCGCCGCAGCGGCGGTGCTCGCCGCAGGGATCGTGGCAGCGGTGGTGACGTCGGGAAGCCCGTCGCATCCGGCTCCGCCAACGCCGGCGCGCATCGCGCCCGTGCCGCCCGGAACGTCGGCGCAGCACCAGGCGCAGGCGCTCGCTGCGTGGCTCTTGCGGTATTCGCGCTAAGAGCTAGAGGAGCGGAGCCGGCTGTGCAGCCGGCTCCGGCTCACTCGATGCGTAGAAATAGATGCCCTCGCGCGCGAGAGCGAGCTGTACGTCCTCGCGCGCCTTGTAGATCCGCCACTTGACGGTGGCGAGGGTGATCTCGAGTGAATCGGCGATCTCGGTGTACGAGAGCCCGACCACATCCCGCAGTAGGAGCGCCGACTTCAGGTCGACGTTGAGGCTCTCGACCGCGCGCCACACGGCGTCGATCGCCTCGACTCGCTCGAACGGCGCGTCCAGCACTTCGAGTGCGGGCACGTCGTCGAGATCGACGGTTGCGCGCGGCCGGCGTTCGACCGCACGGAGCTCGTCGAGCACGCGGTTCTTCGCCACCTGGAAGAGCCACGTCGTGAATTTCGACCGCAGTGAGAAGCGCGACAACCCCTGGTACACGCGAAGGAAGATCTCCTGCGTCAGGTCCTCCGCGAGCGACCGGTCGCCGACCAGCCTGAGCACGTAGTTGAACACCGGCACCTGGTAAGCGCGCACGATGATCGAAAAGGCGCGTTCATCACCCCGCTGCGCCTTCCGCAGGACGCCAAAATCAGGCTGGGGGAGCGACAAGGGGCCTCATAATAGCCCCCTTAGGTCCCGTCCGCGACCACATTTTGGCCGGTCATCTGGCGAGGCGGGTCGTAGCCCAGCAGAGCGAGGGCGGTCGGAGCGAGATCGAAGAGCTCGCCCTCCCGCAGCCTGAGGCCCAGGGCCGTGAGGATCAGGGGCACGAGATTGGTCGTGTGGGCCGTGTGCGGGCTCACGCCGTCGTCCTCCAGCAGCTTCTCGGCGTTGCCGTGGTCGGCGGTCACGAGGCAGACGCCGCCCAGGAGAGACACCGCCTCGACCACCCGGCCGAGGCAAGCGTCGGCCGTCTCCACCGCCGCGACGGCAGCCGAGATGACCCCCGTGTGACCGACCATGTCGGGGTTCGCGAAGTTGATCACGGCGAACGCGTAGCCGTCGGCGATCTCCTCGACGAACCGGTCGGTGAGCTCGACCGCTGACATCTCGGGCTTCTTGTCGTAGCTCGGAACGTCGCGCGGCGAAGGCACGAGCAGGCGCGTCTCGCGCGGGAACTCCTCCTCGCGTCCGCCGTCGAAGAAGTAGGTGACATGGGCGTACTTCTCCGTCTCGGCGGCATGCAGCTGGCGAAGGCCGTGGTCGGCGAGCACCTCCCCGAGCACCTGGTCGACCTTCTGCTCGGGGAATGCGACGGGGAAGTCGAAGTCGTCGCGGTAGCGCGTCATCGTCGTCAGGTCGACGCCGAGCTCGCGGAGCTTCTCCGAGAGCTGGCGCCCACGGTCGGGTCGAAAGTTGAAGAAGATCGCCGTGTCGCGCTCGGGATCGAGCCGCGGGCGACCGTTGATGACGACGGGCTCGATGAATTCGTCGGTGACGCCGCGGTCGTAGCTCTCCTGCACCGCGGCGATCGGATCGCTCGCGTGCGCGCCGCGGCCGCGGACGATCGCGTCGATCGCGCGCTCGGTGCGATCCCAGCGCCTGTCGCGGTCCATCGCGTAGTACCGGCCGACGACCGTGGCGATGCGGTCGGCGGGCAACTCGGCGAGGTTGTGCACGGCGGCGTGCGGCGACACGTCGCGGCCGTCGGTGAACGCGTGGATCCACGTCTTCTCCGGGGCGAACTGGAGCAACGCCTTCACGTGGTCGATGTGCGAGTGCACGCCACCGTGCGAGACGAGCCCGAGCAGGTGCACCTTCTCGCCGCGCTCGAACGCGGAGCGCAGGGCCGCGTTCTCGAAGAGCTCGCCGGTCTCGATCGCCTTGTTCACGCGCATGAGGTCCTGGAAGAGGATGCGACCCGAGCCGATGGTGAGATGGCCGACCTCGGAGTTGCCCATCTGGCCGGGCGGAAGTCCAACCGCTTCGCCCGACGCCTTCAGCAACGTGTGCGGGAACTCCGCCCACAGCCGGTCGAAGACCGGCGTGCTCGCGAGCGAGACGGCGTTCCCCGGGCCGGCCGGCGCGCAGCCCCAGCCATCGAGGATGACGAGGACTACGAGCGGATACGTGCGGCCGTCGCGCATATCGCCTTGAAGGATTCGGCGTCGAGCGAAGCCCCGCCCACCAGCGCGCCGTCGACATCCGGCTGCGCGAGCAGCGCGGCGGCGTTGTCGGGCTTCACCGAGCCGCCGTACAGGACCGGCGCGTTGAGGAGCGACTTGATGAACGCGTGTGCGTCCTGCGCCATCTCCGGCGTCGCGGTGAGCCCGGTGCCGATCGCCCACACCGGTTCGTACGCGAGCACGAGGTGCGGGTGCGGCTCGAGCACGGCAAGCTGCCGTCGAAGGACGTCCTCGGTCTCGTTGCCCTCGCGCTCGGCGAGGGTCTCGCCCACGCACGCGATGACCCGCAGGCCGGCGTCGAGCGCGGCGCGCGTGCGGAGCGCGACCGTCTCGTCGGTCTCGCCGAAGTACTGCCGCCGCTCGGAGTGGCCGACGAGCGAGCCGGTGACGCCGAGCTCGAGCAGCATCGGCGCGGAGATCTCGCCCGTGTACGCACCTTCCGGTTCCCAGTGGACGTTCTGTGCGTACGTCGTCAGGCCGGCGTCGACGCACTCGCGCAGACGTGTGAACGGCGGCGCGATGATGGCATCCAGTCCGGCGAGGGCGCGCGGGTCCGGCCCGCGGAACATCTTCCAGTTGCCGGCGATGATCACGAGGGGATCACCGCGACACCGGGAAGCTCCTTGCCCTCGAGCAGCTCGAGGCTCGCGCCGCCCCCGGTCGAGACCCACGAGATCTTGCCGGCGAGGCCGAGCTCGTTCAGCGCGCGCACCGAGTCCGCGCCGCCGACCACCGTGAACGCGTCCGCGTTGCCGGCGACCGCCTCGGCCACCGCCTTCGTCCCCTCGGCGAAGCGCGGCCACTCGAACACGCCCATGGGCCCGTTCCAGAAGATCGTCCGCGCCTCGGCGAGACGTCCGGCGAACGCCTTCCGCGTCTCCGGGCCGATGTCGAGGCCGAGCCAGCCGGCCGGAATCTCGTCGACGGTGTAGACGCCGGACTCCGCGCCGGCCTCGAACGCGGCCGCACCGACGACGTCGGTCGGCAGCTCGACCTCGAAGTCGAGCGGGTTCTCGACGCGCAGCTGCTCGGCCATCTTGCCGCCGATGAGCACGGTGTCCGCGCGGCCGCCGAGGTGCTGGAGCACGCCGACCTTGTCGTCCACCTTCGCGCCGCCGGAGACGAGCACGAACGGGCGCTCGACGTCGCCGAGGAGGGTGCCGAGGTGTCGGAGCTCCTCCTCCATGAGCAACCCTGCATACGCCGGGAGGATCCGTGCAACCGCCTCGGTAGACGAGTGCGCGCGATGCGCGGAGCCGAACGCGTCGTCGACGTAGATGTCGCAGCCGTTCGCGAGCTCGCGGGCGAAGCCCTCGTCGTTCTTGGTCTCGCCGGGATCGAAGCGCGTGTTCTCGAGCACCCGGATCCGATCGTCGGGAAGCAGCTCGCGCACCCGGGCCGCAACCGGCGCCATCCGGAACGCCTCGTCGACGCCCTTCGGCCGGCCGAGGTGCGAGCAGACGTGGATCTCGGCCGTGCCCTTGTCGAGCAAGAGCTGCAACGTCGGCAGCGACGCGCGGATGCGCGTGTCGTCGGCCACGGCGCCGTTCTCGAGCGGCACGTTCAGGTCTGCACGGACCAGCACGACCTTGCCGGCGACGTCGGCTTCGCGCACGGACCGGGGTAGCCGCATCAGGCGGCGACGGCCGCAGGCATCGTCTGCGCGATCTTGGCGACGAGGTCGACGAGCCGGCAGCTGTAGCCCCACTCGTTGTCGTACCAGCCGAACACCTTCACGAGGTTCCCGTTCACCATCGTCAGGTCGCTGTCGAAGACCGCCGAGTACGACGAATGGATGACGTCCGTGGAGACGAGGGGCTCGTCCGAGTACTGGAGGATCCCCTCGAAGTCGCCCGTGTCGGCCTTCGAGCGGAAGAGCTCGTTGACGGCGTCCTTCGACGTGTCGGCCCCAACCTCCACGACGAGGTCGACGATCGAGCCGGTCGGCACCGGCGCGCGCATCGACATTCCGTCCACCTTGCCCTTCAGGTCGGGCAGGACGAGGCCGATCGCCTTGGCCGCGCCGGTCGAGGTCGGGATGAGATTGATCGCGGCTGCGCGAGCGCGCCGCAGATCCTTGTGCGGCAGGTCGAGGACGTTCTGGTCGTTCGTGTACGCGTGGATCGTGGTCATGAAGCCGCCCTCGACGCCGTACGCCTCGTGCAGGATCTTCGCGAGGGGAGCGACGCAGTTCGTCGTGCACGACGCGTTGGAGATGATGTGGTGCTGCTCCGGGTCGTAGTCGCGGTCGTTCACGCCGAGGACGACGGTGAAGTCGGGATCGGTGGCGGGCGCCGAGATGACGACCTTCTTCGCGCCGGCCTCGAGATGCTTGGCCGCGCCGTCGCGGCTCGTGAAGTGACCGGTGGACTCAATGGCGAGGTCGACGCCAAGCTCGCCCCAGGGGAGCTGCGCGGGGTCTCTCTCGGTCGTGAACTTGATCTCGTTGCCGGCGACGCGGATGAAGCCGTCGCCCGCCTCGACGGGAACGCCGAGCGGCCCGAGGACCGAGTCGTGCTTGAGCAGGTGCGCCATCGTCTTCGTGTCGCCGAGGTCGTTGGCGGCCACGATCTCGAAGTCGCCGCCGCGCTCGAGCTGGGCGCGCAGGAAGTTGCGCCCGATCCTGCCGAATCCGTTGATCCCGACCCTGATCTTCGCCATGAGTCTGATGCCTTTCGTCTCTTTTGGTTTCTGCTCCGAGTGTAACGAGGGAGGTCGCGCAGCCACGCAGTTCGAAGCCGCAGTTGAGCGGGTTACGACTCAGCGCTTACGACTTTGAAAAGGCCTAGCGCGTTCGTCACATAAGTCGTCATACTCGGCAACGGCGGGTCCGCGCTCGTCCGGTGATGGATTCAGACCCCGTCCGTCACCACGGTCTCGGGTGTGGCATTAGGACCGGGAGGGTCGTCCTCGGAGCTTCCCGGTCCACCGCCGCTACTCCGCCAGCTCCTGCAGCCGCCGGAGCCGCCTGTAGGCGGACGCCTTCGTCACGGGCGGCCGGCACCGGCGCGCAAGGTCGGCGATCGACGCAGTTGGATGGCGGATGCGGAGGACTGCGAGCTCACGCAGGTCGTCCGGCAGCGCGTCCAGGTCGAGCTTCCGTACGGCCTGGAGCTGCGCGTGCGCCGCGCGACCGGTGCGGACGAGGTTGGCGTGGTCGGCGTTCGCGAGCCGGTTCGCGTCCGCCTTCGTCGCCGAGACGACCGAGCGTTCCTCGAGCACCAGGACGACGTCCGTCGCACCGGCCGCGACGAGGAGATCGGCGATCGCCTCCGTGCCTTTCGCGTACGCGATCGCGTGCCGCTCCCGCTGGAGGACGTGCAGCTCCGCCCCCTCGCGTGTCGCGATAGCGGCGAGGAACTGGGCGCCTTCGATCTCCGCCGTGCGGATCTCCACGTGCGGGTCGCGCCGCCCGCTCAGCGAGCCGGCGCCGAGCAGTGCACCGCGCAGGTAGGCGCGACGGCAGCACCGCCGTGCAACGACGCGCGCGGGCGGATGGTCGATCGGCCGGTGGCCGGCGTCGAGCACGCCCGCGCGATGGAGCGTGTCGTACGCGTGCTGGGTTCCTTCGACGTGCAGCTGATATCGCGTCGACCGGTCGAACGCAGGTCGTTGATACGTCCGGATCTCGGACTCGACGCCGAACGCGCGCAGCAGCGCGAACGCCCGCCGCGCGACCGCCGAGCTGACGAGGTCGAGGTGGACGGCGACCTCGCCGCGGCCGCGGAGGTGCACGCTGCCGGCGACGTGGAAGAGACCGGACAGCTCGGCGAGCCGGTCGCAGTCGGACTCGGGCGCAATCGCCGCGAGCTCGTTGCGCAGATCCTCAGAGAGCACCTTCGAGCTCCAGAAGCCGGCGCTTGTACCCGATGCCGTACGAGCCGTACGAGCCGAGGTCGCCGGCCGCGACGACGCGATGGCACGGGACGAACAGGCCGAGGCGGTTGCGCGCGCAGAAGCTCCCGGCCGCGCGTGCGGCCCCCGGCGCGCCGGCGAGCGCGGCCAGCTCGCCGTACGTGACCACCTCGCCCCGCGGGACCGAGCGCAGCGCCTCGGCGCAGCGGGAGAAGAACGGGCTGTCGTACTCGAGGTCGACAGGCACCTCGCCGAGCGGGACGTCCTCCCCCGCAAAGTACGCCTGGAGCATCTCGACCAGAGGATGGTGCCCCACACCGGTATCGGTGTCCGACACCTTCGGAAGCTCGTGCCACACGACCTGGCCGTCGCCGAGAACGAGCTCCCCCACGCCCCAGCCCTCGGCTTCGTACGTCACCTGCGCCACACGCACCTCTGCATCCTAGAATCGCCCTATGAGCACCCACGCGATCTTCCAAGCGCCCGAGCCGTACAACGAGCCTGCCCGCGATTACGCACCCGGGTCGCCGGAGCGCGAGGCGTTGCGCCTGAGACTCCAGGAGATGGAAGCGCAGCAACTCGACATCCCGCTCGTCATCGGCGGCGAGGAGGTTCGGACCGGGAACACGTTCGAGGCCGTCGAGCCGCACAAGCGCTCGCACGTGCTCGCAACGGTGCACAAGGGCGGCGCCGCGGAGGTCGAGCGCGCCGTCACAGCCGCCGCCGACGCGTGGCACGACTGGTCGCGCACGCCGTGGGAGGAGCGCGCGACGATTCTCC
>Ga0193751_1001725_pt1 | contig 13730 bp, 10 predicted proteins | sample L1c2metaG_FD_143050 | JGI IMG/M metagenome (GOLD analysis project Ga0193751, IMG submission 143050) | Soil microbial communities from a riparian zone of the East river system, Colorado, United States - L1c2 | ecosystem: Environmental > Terrestrial > Soil > Riparian zone | place: USA: East River... | reverse complement strand
GCGCTGGGAAATTCCTGCGCGAGCGCGGCGATCTTCCAGGTGTCGTCGCCGCCGTCGAAAGACGTTGTTCCTCCACCGTTGCCCGATGCCGCCAATCCTGCGAGTGCGATCGGCGAGCCAATGTCGACCAGCGCCGCATCTATCAGAATCCTGCGCAACGTCGAGGAGAACTCGGCCCAGTCCTTGGTTGCGATCACGCGCCACTTGCGCTTTGGAAACGCCGACCGGACCAACGACCGCGCTCGTTCGCGCGGCGCGTATACCAGAAGTGTCGGGAGGTCTGCGGTGTCTACGGCCGCCGCTTTAAACACCGGCGCTCGCCATATCGAGACTCGGCCGCCCTTCGATGAACTGGCAGACGATCGGGTCTTTCGTGTGCTTGATCTCTTCGACTGTTCCAACCTGCTGGACCTTCCCTTCATACAGCATTGCGATTCGGGAGCCGACTGTGTAAGCGCTCCGCATGTCGTGCGTGATGACGATGCTGGTGACTCCGAGCTTTTCTCTCGTGCGAACCATCAGCTGGTCGATCACGGCGCTCGTCACCGGGTCGAGTCCGGTGGTCGGCTCGTCATACAGGATGTATTTCGGGCGGCGTGCAATCGCGCGAGCAATTCCGACGCGCTTACGCATTCCACCGGATAGCTCGGCGGGCATTTTCGATTCGACGCCGGGCAAATCAACGAGCGCGAGTGATTCACTGACCCGTGTCTGAATCTCCTCTTCACTCAGCGTGTGTTCTTTCCGAAGTCCCATCGCCACATTGTCGCCGATGCTCATGGAGTCGAACAGCGCGGCGAACTGAAACACGTAGCCCACTTTCGATCTCAGCTCGTAGAGCTCGGGGCGACTGAGCTTCGGCACTTCCTTGTTGTCGACGAATACGGTTCCCGAATCCGGATCGAGGAGGCCGACGATGTGCTTGATTGCGACCGATTTTCCAGATCCCGAATAGCCGATGATCACCATCGTCTCGCCTTCGTCGACGTCGAGAGTGAATCCCTGGAGTACTTTTTTCGAGCCAAAGGATTTGTGGACGTCGACGAGCTTGATCATCCCGAAAATTTAACGCCGAAGCGACTTTGAAGAGGAAGCGACCACGACCAAGCGGAAGCGACCACGAAGTACACGAAGGGCACGAAGAACAACGCAACTGCATCTTAGGGGAACAACGCGCGCGATGACGCACTCTCATCGCGAGGTGAGTTAAACCCAAAAAAAAAGAACGGCACCCCGATGATTGGAGTGCCGTTCTTCGTGCCCTTCGTGTGCTTCGTGGTCGCTTCCCTTTAAGCTGCGAAGCTCCCCAAAGCGCGGCCAACATCACCTTCACGCAACCGCTTCAAAGCCCGGTCGCGAAGCTGACGCACACGCTCGCGCGTGACGCCGAGCATCGAGCCGATCTCCTCGAGAGTATGCTCCCGTCCACCTTCCAATCCAAAGTACAGACGGAGGACTTTTGCATCCCTCGGCGGAAGCGTCGCGAGTGCCGTCTCGATTTCGTCGTTGAGGAAGCGGTTCATCGCCTCTTCCTCGGTATCGGGCATTTCGTCGGCGACGAAGCGCTCGATGAGCGACCGGTCTCCTTCCGGGTCCATGGGTGCATCGAGTCGCACGTCGCCCGTGTTGAGGGCGGCGAGTGACTGGACTACGTCGACCGACAGTCCCGTCAGGTGCGACAGCTCTTCCGGAGTCGGCTCGCGACGCATCTTCTGTCGAAGGATCTCCGACGCCTTGATGATGCGCGAGAGATCCGCGGTGCGGTTGAGTGGAACTCGAACAGTCCGTCCCTGCCGCGCGAGCGAGCTGAGGATTGCCTGGCGGATCCACCACACGGCGTAGGAGATGAACTTCACTCCCTGGTCGGGGTCGAACTTCCGGGCAGCCGTGAGCAAACCGACGTTGCCTTCACCGATCAGGTCGATGAGGGGCAGTCCGCGGTTCTGATATTTTTTTGCGACGGAGATGACGAAGCGCAGGTTGCGTTTTACGAGCTCCTGCAGCGCGTCCTGGTCTCCAGCGCGGATTTTCCGGGCGACCTCGATTTCTTCGTTTCCCTTGAGGAGCGGATAAGTGCTTACCTCATAGAGATACTGATCGAGGATATCGCGCTCGGGCTCAGAGGGCGCGATTCCCGGTGCGGCCGCACGGCGGCGGCGCTTTACTTCAGCCATTGTTGGACACCTCAGGTCCTTCAGCGAAAATTCTATTTATTAGACGCGGCCAAATGCCGAGTGCAGCGAAAGTGACGCACGAAGCAGCGATTTTCTGCCGAAAGTGCGGGTAATGCAGTCCCAATGTGGCTCGAAACATCTGTGACGGTAACCCACATTTTCGTGGCGGACTGGGGCTGCAAGATACCGGCCGTGGAGGAAAATACCAGTGCATTTTCTTGACTTCGCTTCTACCCCCGGATATCCTTCGCGGTTCCTCCATTTCACGCTGGTGGAGGGAGTGGAAACACCGGGGGTGTAGCTCAGTTGGGAGAGCGCTTGAATGGCATTCAAGAGGTCAGGGGTTCGATTCCCCTCACCTCCATCCCGGAGCCGGTCGAGTGAGAAAGCAGCAGTGGCCGGAGGCCGACACATACTGATTAGATTCGTCGAGTCGGTGTGTGGTTTGCTTGGGAGTTTGCGGGAATAGCTCAGTTGGTAGAGCACAACCTTGCCAAGGTTGGGGTCGCGGGTTCGAGTCCCGTTTCCCGCTCTGTTCAAGACCGGTGTGCGCGATTGACGTGTGGTACGCGCATTCGGTGCGGGCGGTTAGCTCAGTTGGTTAGAGCGCCACGTTGACATCGTGGAGGTCACAAGTTCGAGTCTTGTACCGCCCATGCTCGCTGAGCCTCGAGTCGAAGCTGCACGACTCGAGGCCCGTTTCGTCGGGTGGAGTCGCTTGACGATGTTTGGAAGGAGGAGTAGTTTTTGCGGTGATGACGGCGGATGTGTCTCCGCAACCGAGACATATCCGCCGTTGTGATGTAAACAGATTCTGACGGGCGCCTGTAGCTCAATTGGATAGAGCATCTGACTACGGATCAGAAGGTTGGGGATTCGAGTTCCTCCAGGCGCACCATGATCTCGCGATGCGGCGCTGCTGTGACGTGAGATTTGCGGGGCGTGGCGCAGCCCGGTTAGCGCGCCTGGTTCGGGACCAGGAGGTCGGTGGTTCAAATCCACTCGCCCCGACCATGTTAGACCGCGCAACTGCGGACTAATGCGATCGGTACAGCCGTCCCTTCGTGGCGGTTGCAAATGCTTCTGCGGCTCCAGACTCGACTCGTCGACTCTGGAGCCGTTTTGCGTTTCCCCGCGCAATGCCGTCGATTCAGCCGCGAAACACTCCACCGTTCGGCCGCGTACGAACAGCAACAACATCATCCGGAGACGTTCTCGATGGCGCTCACGATCACGGGTCTGTCCAAGACCTACCCGAACGGCGTTCGCGCCCTCAAGAATCTCTCGCTCTCCGTAGGCAGCACGATGTTCGGGCTGCTCGGCCCCAACGGCGCCGGCAAGAGCTCGCTCATGCGGACCATCGCGACACTTCAGGATGCGGACTCCGGTACGATCACGCTCGACGGGCTCGACGTGATGATGCAAAAGGACGAAGTGCGTAAGGTCCTCGGCTACCTGCCGCAGGAGTTCGGCGTGTATCCGAAGATGTCGGCCCTCGACATGCTCAATCATCTCGCGATCCTGAAGGGCGTCGTCGCAGCCGGCGAGCGAAAGGAGATGGTCGAGGCGCTGCTGCAGCAGACGAATCTGTGGGAGGTGCGCAAGAAGGCGCTCTCGACCTACTCCGGCGGAATGAAGCAGCGGTTCGGCATCGCGCAGGCGCTGCTCGCGAACCCGCGGCTCATCATCGTCGACGAGCCGACCGCCGGACTGGATCCGGCCGAGCGCAACCGCTTCCTGAATTTGCTCTCGTCGATCGGGCGCGACGTGACGGTGATCCTGTCGACGCACATCGTCGACGACGTTCGCGAGCTCTGTCCACGCATGGCGATCATCGCGTCGGGCGAGGTGCTGCTCGAGGGCGCGCCGGCCGAGTCGATTGCGGCGCTCGACGGACAGATCTGGTCGCGGGTGCTGTCGAGCGATGATGAGCTCAGGGCGATCGAGTCGGAGCTGAAGGTGGTGAGCAGCCATCTCGTTGGGGGGCAGCACGAGATCCGCGTCTTCGCTCCGTCGTCGCCGGGCGCCGGCTTCCGCGCCGTCGCGTCGGGTCTCGAGGACGTGTACTTCCTGAACGTCTCGCGCCAGGCCTTCAATTGAGCGCGCGCCGGGGCGGCAGCACCGCCTCGATGTTCTGGGAATTTTTCACCTTCGAGCTGAGGTTCCGCGCGAAGAGCGTCTCGACGTACGTGTACTTCCTTGGCTGGTTCGCGTTCTCGTTCTTCTGCGTCGCATCCGAGAGCTTCGGGCCCGTGGGGAACTCGAATGGGAAGGTGCTGCTCAACGGACCCTACGCGAACACCTACAACGACATCGGCTCGTGCCTCTTCGGCGTGATCGTGATCGCCGCGATCTTCGGCACTTCGATTCTGCGCGATTTCCAGCGCGACACCTATCAGATGCTGTTCACCAAGCCGATCTCGAAGTTCGCCTATCTCGCGGGCCGGTGGGCAGGGTCGTTCGTGACGACGGTGTTCGCCTTCTCGGGAATGCTGTTCGGCACCTTCGTCGGCACGCTGGCGCCGTGGGCGGATCAGTCGCGAATCGGCCCCAACCACCTGTGGTGGTATCTCCAGCCGTTCCTCACGATCAACGTGATCCAGATTGTTTTCCTGGGCTCGCTCTTCTTTGCGATCGCGGCGCTCACGCGAAAGATCTTCATCGTGTATCTGCAGGGCGTGGCATTGTTCATGATCTATCTGATCGGGCTGACGGTGTACTTCTCGGCGCGGTCGCTCGAGCACTTCTGGTCCGGCATCTCCGATCCAATCGGTCTCATTCTGTTCGACAACGTGTCGCGGTACTGGACCGTCGTCGAAAAGAACACGTTGCTCGTGCCGTGGGACTTCAGCGGCAACTCGCCCGGCGTGGTCCTGTACAATCGCCTGCTGTGGTCAGTGATCGGGGTGGCCTCGCTCGTCGCGACGTGGGCGCTGTTCCCGATGTCGGTGGAGGCGCTCACCGCGAAGTCGCAGGGAAAGCGCGCGGCGAAGGCGCGCCTGCAGGAGTCGCAGGACGAGCGGCCGACACGCTCGCTCGTGGCCTCGAGTCTGCCACGCGTGCGCCAGATCTTCGGCGCACGAACGACGTTCACGCAGTACCTGTCGCTCTCGCGGCTGCGCATCAGCACGCTGGTGCACGAGATCTCGTTCTGGGCGATCATCGGTCTCCTGATCGTGTTCGCGTTCAACAACGGCAAATTCGCGGGGCGCGTGGGCGAAGTGAACGTGTGGCCCGTCACGTACCTGATGCTGCAGGCGGTGGAGGGCGGCGCTGCCCTCTTCTTCTACATCGTCGCCACGCTGTACGCCGGGGAACTGATCTGGCGCGAGCGCGACAACCATTTCGATGGCATCCACGACGCGCTGCCTATTGGGGAGGCGACGGACTGGCTGTCGAAGCTCACGGCGATCGCGTTCATGGAGCTCGTGCTGCTCACGGTGACGATGCTCGTGGGCATTGCCATGCAGACGATGGCGGGCTATCACAACTACGAGCTGACGCAGTACTTCAAGGAGCTGTACGTCATCACCTTCCCGCAGCTCATCGGCTTCGCGCTGTTCGCGCTGTTCGTTCAAACGATCGTGTCGAACAAGTTCGTCGGGCATGGCATCGTGATCGGCGTGTTCGTACTCCAACCGGTGTTGTTCAACTTCGGGTGGTCGAACACACTGTACCTCGTCGGGGCCATTCCGCCCTACACGTACTCGGACATGAACGGCTACGGCCACTACGTATCCGCCTTGTTCTATGCGATCACCTACTGGACGTCGATCTTCGCGGTGCTGGGCGTCATCTCGATCGCCTTCACGCGTCGCGGGGCCGAAAGCTCGCTCGGAGCCCGTGTGCGCCTCGCGAAGCAGCGCGCGCCGCGGCTGGCCCCCGCCGCGGCGCTATTCCTGGTGATCGCGATCGGCGCCGGGAGCTGGTACTACTACAACGCGCACGTGCTCAACGAATACCTCGACGCCAAGGATCTGCGCAAAATCCAGGCGGGCTACGAGCGCGACTTCAAGAAATACGAATTCTATCCGCAGCCCAAGGTCACCGCCGTCGACGCGACGATCGACATCTTTCCGGAACGGCGTTCGTTCTCCGGCACCGCGCGCATGACGCTGCAGAACAAGTCCTCGCGGCCGATGTCGCAGGTACACCTGACCGACCAGCAGCAAGCGGTTTCGAACGTGAGCTTCGACCGGCCGTTCCACCTGGTGAGCCGGGCGGCCCGCGACCTCTACTCGATCTACGCGCTCGAGCAGCCGCTGAAGCCAGGGGACGTCGTGACGGTAACGTTCAACGTGTCGCACACCACGCGCGGCTTTCGCGACGGCAACGAGCCCGCGCAGTTCGCGCGCAACGGGACCTTCTTCGACGCGGGATACTTTCCTTCGGTGGGCTACGACGCGCAAACCGAGATCGACGATCCCCGGCGGCGCCGCGAGGAGCACCTGCCGCCGCTCATCGAGATGGCGGCGCGTGGCGATTCCCTGCACTCGCGCCTGAACCTGTTCACGCCGAACGCGGACTGGATAACGTATCACACGATCGTGAGCACCTCGAACGATCAGATCGCCATCGCGCCCGGCTATCTGCAGCGCACCTGGACGAAGGGAGACCGGCACTTTTTCGAGTACAGCATGGGGTCGACGCACACGCTCGACTTCTTCGCGTATCTCTCGGGCAGGTATGCCACGCGCAAGGAGGTGTACAACGGCGTGAACGGGCCGGTGAATCTCGAGGTGTACTACGACCCCGCGCATCCGTACGACATCGACGACATGCTCGCGAGCTCGCGCGCGGGGCTGGCATACAACCAGGAGCACTTCAGCCCGTTCCAGTTCACGCAGTACCGCATCATGGAGTTCCCGCGCTACCGCACCTTCGCGCAGTCCTTTCCGAACACGGTCCCGTTCTCCGAGGGCATTGGCTTCATCGCGCGGGTGGAGAAGCCGACGGACATCGACCTGACCTACTTCGTCACGGCACACGAGCTGGGGCATCAGTGGTGGGGGCACCAGCTCATCGGTGCCGACGTGCAGGGCTCGAACATGATGTCGGAGACGCTCGCGCAATACTCCGCGTACATGCTGATGCAGCAGAAATACGGGAAGGACTACATGCACCGCGTGCTGCGGCACTATCTCGACCGGTACCTCCGCGGCCGCGCGGGTGAGACGCGCCACGAGCCGCCGCTCGCTCTCGTGCAGCGCGAGGCCTACGTGTGGTACGAGAAGGGAGGGCAGATCATGTACACCCTCGCCGACTACATCGGCGAGGACAAGGTGGACCTCGCGCTGCACAACTTTCTGATGGAGTATCGCTACGCGAATTCGCACAATCAGGTCGACGCCACCGACAGCACGCGCGGCGCGCAGTCGGAGGACGGGACCTACCCGGACACGCGCATGCTCGTGGACGCGCTGCGCGCGCAGACGCCGAGCGAGTATCAATATCTGCTCGATGATGGATTCAACCGAATCGTCCTCTACGACAACAAGGCGATTTCGGCCACATCGAAGAAGCTGCCCGACGGCAGGTATGAGGTGACGCTCGACGTCCAGGCGAGGAAGGCACAGTCCGATGGCAACGGCGTCGAGACACCGATGCCGCTCGCGGACTACATCGACATTGGCGTCTTCAAGGGCGCGAAGGACGAGGAACAACCGCTGTACATGAAGCGCGAGAAGCTGTCGCAGGAGCGCCAGCGCTTCACGATCGTCGTCGACGAGCCGCCGACGCGCGCGGGTATCGATCCGTACAACAAGCTCATCGACCGCATTTCCGACGACAACATGATCGACGTCACGAAGTAGTGACCGCTTCGGCGACCGGGAATGCGCGCCAGCGGCCCGCTCTCTTATAAATCGCTAATAGCCGAACTTGAGGCGCGGCTGAATCGTATTCATTGAGCGGGAGCTGTTCCGTCATGCGGGGCGTGCGCCCACGTACGCTCCATCTCCGGAATTCATGACGGAAACTTCGCGGCTCATTCCATTGATCCGGCGCTTGGCGACGAGCGCCATTGCGGCGCTCGCGGTGCTCGCGCTGACCGTCGCCCTGATGACGTACCTCACCTGGCAGTCGTCGCAGGTGGCGCGGCACACGCGCACGGTGCAATTCGTTGGCGGGCGAGCCCTCGATCTCGCCCTCGATCGGCAGACGAGCATCGCAGGCTACCTGATCACCGACGACACCACGATCCTCACGCTCGAGCGACGGGCCCGCCCCGCGCTTCAGCGCACGCTGGATTCGCTCACGCGGCTCACCGCCAACGATCCCGCGCAGCAATCTCGCCTGCGACGGATCTCGGCTGCGATCGATACGTGGGACCGCACGTACGCGGACCGCGTCCTGCGCACGCCCGACTTCGCGGGGCGACAGCGCATCGGGCGGGAAGAGAGGGCCGGCGTGGCGGCGTTCGCCACCGCGAGGTCCGAACTCGATGAGTTCCTCGGCGAAGAGGCGTCCATCTACACCAGTCGCGCCCAGCGCAATGCGCTCTGGCGATGGGGCGAGTTGGTCGTCGTGGGGCTCGAGGCGTTGATCGTGCTCGTCGCACTCACGCGACTCAGGCGCGAAGTGCTCGCGCGAGCTGCATACGCCGTCGAGCAGCAATCGCAGCTCGAAGAGCAGGCGATCGAGCTCGAGGCGCAGACGGCCAAGCACGAGATGCTCACAACCGATGTGGAGCAGGCGAACAGGGAGTTGATGGATGCGACGGTCGATGCGGAAGAGTCGCGAGACAATGCGATGATCCTCGAGCAGCGTTACCGACTGCTGTTCGATCGTAATCCCGTACCGATGTGGGTGTACGACGAAAAAACCCTTCGCTTCCTGACGGTGAATGCCGCAGCGGTGCAGCAGTACGGCTACTCGGTACGGGAATTCCTGGACATGACGTTGAAGGACATTCGCCCGCCCGAAGATACGGCCGTCCGGAGGCGGCACGTGCGGACCGAGTCGGATCTCGGCCAGAGTCCCGGCCGGCGCCACCGTCGCAGAAACGGCAGCCTGATTTGGGTTGAGATCGTGTCGCACAGCGTGGAGTTCGAGGGACGGAGCGCGCGCATCGTGCTCGCCATGGACGTGACCGCGCGCAGGTCGGCGGAGGCCGCGCTGAGCGAGAGCATCGGAATACTACGGGCCGTCGTCGATGACTCGCCGCTGGCGATCATCATCTACACACCCGATCTGGTCATCAGCCGATGGAACAAGGCCGCCGTGGCGCAGTTCGGCTTGAGCGCCGAGCAGGCGATCGGGCAATCAGTGCTCGCCATCATTCCCGACGACAAGGTGGAGGAATCCACCGGGCTGCGCGCCCGCCTCGCGGCCGGCGAGGTGATCACGAACCTCGAGACGAAGCGGAAGCGAAGCGACGCTAGCATCCTCGACGTGCAGCTGTCCGAATGCGCGCTGCACAGCGACAACGGCGATCTGACCGGCTTCGTCGCCATCGTTTCCGACGAGACCGAGCGCAAGACGCTCGAGGCGCAGTATCGGCAGGCGCAAAAAATGGAGGCGGTGGGGCAGCTCGCCGGGGGAGTCGCGCACGACTTCAACAATCTCCTGACTGTCATCATCAGCTACAGCCAAATGCTCCTCGGCGACATGGACGAGGGCTCGACATCGCACGCCGATGTGCGCGAGATCAAGCGCGCCGCGGAGCGCGCCGCGTTGCTCACCAAACAGCTGCTGGCGTTCAGCCGCCAACAGGTTCTGCGTCCGCAGATTCTCGACCTCAACCTCGTGATCGGCGACCTCGAACTGATGTTGCGACGGCTCCTGCGCGAGGACATCAGCATCGTCTTCACGCTCGACGCCGAGCTCGGCTCCGTGGCCGCCGATCCGGGTCAGGTGGAGCAGATCGTGATGAATCTCGTCGTCAATGCGCGCGACGCGATGGAGACTGGGGGAACGCTGGCGATCGAGACCGCGAACGTGATCTTCGAAACTCCGTACCAGCTCCGCGCGAGCGAGCCGCCGCTCGCGGCCGGCGCGTACGTCATGCTCGCCGTCAGCGACAACGGCGCCGGGATGACCGCGGAAGTCCAGGCGCACGTCTTCGAGCCGTTCTTTACGACGAAGCGTCTGCACGAGGGCACCGGTCTCGGATTGTCCACGGTCTACGGCATCGTGAAGCAGAGCGGTGGACATCTGGCGATGTACAGCGAGCCCGGGCACGGAACGATCTTCAAGATCTATCTTCCGCGGGTCGACACGCCGGCGCAGGCCCGTGCGGCGGACGATGTCCCGATCGACTTCTCGCAACGCGGCGGCGAGACTGTCCTCATCGTCGAGGACGACGACGCGCTGCGCACCGTTGCGAAGCGCGCCCTCGAGCAGTGCGGCTACGCCGTCCTCGAGGCGCCGGATGGACGAGCGGCGATGAACATGTGTGCGCTGCACGAAGGCGCGCTGGATCTCGTGGTCACCGACATGGTAATGCCGGAGATGAGCGGCGCCGAATTGGCCGAGCGTATCGCGATGAGCTTCCCCGATGTGAAGGTTCTGCTCATGTCCGGCTACACGCGGGACGAGGCGGCGCGGCGCGGGATTGCGAGCGAGCGATACTCGTTCCTCGAGAAGCCGTTTGCACCCTCCAAACTCGCCTCGCGAGTGCGCGAGCTGCTCGACGGCGCGAAAAATCGCGCGCCCGGGCTGCTGTCCGCATAAACACGCGGTCGCGCGCTACCCTGCGTTCGCTTCGCTCAGCGAAAGTAGCGTGCCCTCGATCACCAGCGTCTTCCACCGCGCGAGCTCTGCCTGCTTCGCATAGTGAAAGGTGAGCGCACTCTGCGCGGCGCCGCCGTTGATGTCCAGCAGATTCGCCTCCACTCCCTGCACCTCGGCGTCCATTCCGGGCAGCCCCATCACGCGTTGCTTCGCGCGCGCCATGCCAGCGACGACGGTGCCTCGCACGATGAACAGCGAGCGGGTGCCGAGCACGAAAATGCCTCGAACCAGGAAGGTCGCGGCGGGTTGTGGATTGGAGCTCGCATCCGATGTGGTGGATGCTCCGTCCGCGGCCATTAGCTGCGGCGGGACGCGAGTATCTCGGCTCGTTCCCGAAAGGTCAGTCGCGCGCCGCACTGCGTGCACACGTAGTCGCCCGTGCGCTTCCCCTCGGCGTATTCCTTCGCGAGCGACGGATGCTCGCACGGGCGATCGCCCCACTCGGCGCGGAGCGCCTCCGCCCTCTTCGCTTGCACGACACTGCCTCCGGCGTCTGACGTGAGCTGCGCGTATTGCCGGACAAATCTAGCGACTGCGGAGCGCTCAGAGCGCGGGCGAATCCCCCGAGCACGACAGTCGGCGAACGATCCAGACCACCGCGGCGATCGGAAGTACGACGAACACGAGGAGCTTGAGCGCCAGGATCGTGAACAGCCCGACCGCAATCAGCACGAAGAGCGGAATGCCGAAGATCGCGAGTGTGAAAAACGGGCGTAACGCGAACAGGCGCAGCAGGGCGACGAACATGAGTGACCGACTCCAGGGGAAGACACTGGATCCTACGCCGAATCGGTCCGGGAAGTTTCCGCCGGGCGCGTAGACCGTGCCTACGACCGGTTATCATCCCTCCGTGCCTCCCACGACTCCTTCCGGCGATAATTTCGATCACTCCGCCGCCGCCGGCCGCCGGCGCATTGCGGTCATTGGCGCCGGGGCGGCGGGAACGATGGCCGCAATTTTTGCCGCGAGGGCCGGCGCCGAAGTGTTCCTGCTCGAGCGCACGGCGGATGGAGGCCGGAAGATCCTGATCAGCGGTGGAGGGCGATGCAACATTCTCCCCGCGCGACTCGACGAGACTCGCTTCATCACGGATTCGTCGCCGAACACGCTACGTAAGATCGTCCGCTCGTGGCCGCTCGCGGAGCAGATTCGCTTCTTCGACGATGAGCTCGACCTGGCGCTCGTGGAGGAGACCGAGTCCGCAAAGCTGTTTCCGGCGTCCAACCGCGCGCGCGACGTGCGCGACGGATTGCTCGCGCTGTCCGCGCGCGACGGTGCGCGGCTTCGCATGAGCGCGAGCGTCGCCGGCATCGAGCCGCTCGAGCACCATCGATGGCGCGTGTCGATGGCCGATGCCGAGCCGCTGGACGTCGACGCGGTAATCGTTGCGAGCGGGGGGCTGTCGGTTCCCAAGACGGGGAGCGATGGGCTCGGTCTGCAGGTCGCGCGCAGGCTCGGTCACACGATACACAAGACGTATCCCGCGCTCACGCCGCTCACCGCCGAGCCGTCCGCGTACACGGAGCTCGCCGGGATCTCGCTTCCCGTGACGATCACCGCGCACGCAGCCGAGCGCGCCGCGACCGCGACCGGGGGATTTCTGTTTACGCATCGCGGATATAGCGGTCCCGCGGTGCTCGATGTGTCGCACGTCGCGGTTCGCTCGAAGGCGCACGGTGCGGATCCCGCGCGGGTCACGGTGCGTTGGAGCCGGCGCGACGCGGACGAGTGGTTGCGAGCACTGCGCCGCTCCGGAAACCGAAGCGTGCTCGGCGTGCTTCGGGAAGTACTTCCCGACCGGCTGGCGACCGTCCTGCTCTATTACGCGAAGGTCGATGCCGCGCGCTCGATCGCCGATCTGAAGCGCGAGGAGCGCACCGCGATCATCGAGCTGCTGGTCAACGGTCCCCTTCCCTGGTTAGGGGACGAGGGCTACGCGAAGGCCGAAGTGACGGGAGGCGGGGTGAGCCTTGCGGAGATCGATCCGCGTACGATGGAGAGCCGGTTTCACCGGAACCTTTTCCTGTGCGGAGAGCTATTGGATGCATTCGGCCCAATTGGGGGCTACAATTTTCTCTGGGCGTGGGCAACGGGCCGCGCGGCGGGTATTGGAGCAGCAGATGCGCATCAATGACGAGAACGAAGAACTGTACGATGACGATGATTCGGAAGAGCTCGACGAGGAATTTCCGCTCGGCGACGGCACAGCGGACGGCGACGCGATGGTGAGCTGTCCGTACTGCGGCGAGGCGGTGGAGATTACCCTCGATCCCGGCGGCGGAACCCGCCAGGACTACGTGGAGGACTGCGGGGTGTGCTGCCAGCCGTGGCGCGTGTCGGTTCAGTATGGTCTGGACGGAGAGGCGCAGGTCGAGGTGACCGCACTCGGCGAGTGACTGCTGGCGCAGATGCGTGGGCGTGCGTCACGCTCCAAGCAGCAGTGGGGTCCGTTTGCGGGTTTTCGGAGCGCTTCGAAGGACGCGTGCGAGATCCGCCTCGAGTGTTCTCCCCTTTTCGAGCACGGCGATGGTGCACTCCGCGAGTAGGCGGCGCTGGTCCACCGAGAGCTCAGCGGAAGTCACGACGATCACGGCGATCTCACGAAGCCTGGCGTCGTTTCGCACCGTGTCGAGAAAAGCGAAGCTGTCGAGAAAGGGAACCTTGAGGTCGAGCACGATGAGATCCGGCACGTGTTGCGCGAGCATCGCGAGCGCCGAAGTGCAGTCCTTGCTTACGCGCAGGGTGCCTTCGCGAAGATCCGAGACGTAGCGCTCGAGCACTTCGCGGCCGTCGGTGTCATCCACGACGATGAGCACTCCGCCG
>Ga0193751_1001724_pt1 | contig 13734 bp, 10 predicted proteins | sample L1c2metaG_FD_143050 | JGI IMG/M metagenome (GOLD analysis project Ga0193751, IMG submission 143050) | Soil microbial communities from a riparian zone of the East river system, Colorado, United States - L1c2 | ecosystem: Environmental > Terrestrial > Soil > Riparian zone | place: USA: East River... | reverse complement strand
CGTAGCGTGCCGGACGCAGTCCATTGCGATCAAGCACGGCTGCGACCTGACGTCCGTCGGTGAACGCCATCGCCGCCGGTCCGTCCCACGGCTCCATCAGCGATGCATGGTACTCGTAGAAGGCGCGTCGCTCCGGTGTCATCGTGGCGTGTCCTTCCCACGCTTCCGGGATCAACATTGCCATCGCGTGCGCGAGCGGCCGGCCAGCGAGCGTCAGCAATTCGAGCACGTTGTCGACTGAAGCAGAATCGCTTTGCTTTTCGCCGCACACCGGCAGCAGGGAACCGAGCCGTCCGCCGAAGCGTGAAGAGGACATCACCGCTTCGCGCACGCGCATCCAGTTGAGATTTCCGCGCAGCGTGTTGATCTCGCCGTTGTGGCAAAGGAACCGATACGGGTGCGCCAGTCGCCACGAAGGGAAGGTGTTCGTCGAGAAGCGCGAGTGCACCAGCGCAATCGCGCTGGCGAGATCGGGGTCGCGCAGGTCGTCGTAGAACCGCGAGAGCTGATCGGGCCGCAGCATTCCTTTGTAGACAAGCGTGCGCGACGACATGCTCGCGAGGTAGCAGTCGCTGCCACTCGATGTCGCCCGCAAAGCCGCCTCGATTCTCCTCCGAATCACGTACAGCGTGACTTCGAACGCCGAGTCGGGGTCGATGTCGCGTCCGACGCCCATTTTTGCGACGAAGACCTGTCGCATCACCGGGCGGGCGCGCCGCGTCGGAGCCGAGAGCACGCCGTCGTCGACCGGGACATCGCGCCAGCCGAGTACCGAGCACCCCTCTTCGATGATGGCTCCCTCGATCAAGCGCTCGCAGGCAGCGCGGTCGCCGGGCGATGAGGGAAGGAAGACCATGCCGACGCCGTAACTTCCGGCATCGGGAAGCGAGATCCCGATCGGCGCGCACACGCGCCGGAGGAAGACGTGCGGAATTTGTAGGAGGATGCCCGCGCCGTCCCCGGTGCACGCGTCGGCTGCGACGGCGCTCCGGTGGGAGAGGTTGGTGAGGAGCTGGAGGGACTTCTCGACGACGTCGCGCGAGCGGACGCCGTGGATGTGCGCGACGAAGCCAATGCCGCAGGCATCGTGCTCATAAGCCGGATCGTACAATCCCTGCTTTTCGGTCATCCTCGTCCCTGGAGCGTTTGCTCCAATCCAAGCCGTCAGTTCACAAAAAAAGGGCCTCTTCCGATCTCGGGAGAGGCCCTCTGCGCGTTAAGTCTGCAACCTGCTATGAGTCCGTGTTGGTGCCCGCGCAAAATCTCCCCGTCGTCCCGTATCGAAGGTACGGGCGAAGGCTAAGAATTCGGTTAGCGGGTGAGTGGATCATGGGTGCCAATCGGGTTTTTGGATATTTATACATTCGGAAAGTACAACCATCGGGCCGGCATCGTCAAGGGAAAACTGGAACAACAACTGAACACTACCAGCTGGGGGCTTTGGGTGGGGCGGCTCGGGGCTTCGGGCCAGCTCGAAGGCAACTACAGCTTGCTCGTTCGCCCCTTCCCGCGAAGAGGAGTGTTCCAAGCCCGTTCCCCCGAGCCGCCCCACTCAAAGCCCCTAGCCGGTAGTGTTCAGTTGCAGTTGCAGTTGCAGTTGCAGTTCTCGACGCCCGCCATGTGAAGTCGCATCTTGACCGTCGGCAAACGATTCCCCCGGTGACAACAATGCGACCCCGACTTCGTTCTCAGTTTTTCCTCCCGCTGGCGATTCTCCTTCTGGCTCCAAGCGGAATAGCCGCGCAGCTGCCCGCCCAGCCGGACTTCGCGCCGCGGTTCACCGCTCTCGCCGCGACGACCGCCCTTAGCGACAGCGCCAAGCTCCACCGGCTGTTCGATCTCGATTGGGAGTACACCAACGTCGTCTACCCCGAGTTCGCGACCTACTCCGGCTACCCGGGTCAGAACGGCCGCTGGACCGACCTGTCAATTGCCGCGATCAACGGTCGGCGGAAAGCGGTGACCGCGGAACGACAGGTCGTGGGCGCCATCAACCGCGCACGACTGAACCCCGCGGACCAATTGAGCTACGACATCTTCAAACGGGGCGTCGACGAATCGATCGAAGGAACCCGATTCCCTGGCGATCTTCTACAAGTAAACCAGCTCGGCGGACCGCAGACGTCGGCGGGGACCATCGCCACAATGCCGACCCAGACCGTCAAGGATTACACCGACATCCTCGCGCGTCTTCGTGCCCTTCCGACCGTTGTCGATCAGACGATCGCCTTGCTCGACAGCGGAGTGAAGACCGGCATCACTCCGCCGCGAATCACGCTCCGCGATCTTCCTTCTCAGATAAGCGATCTCATCCCCGCGGATCCGCTAAAGAGCGCGCTGCTCGCTCCTTTCACCACCTTCTCCGTTGGCATCAGTGAGAGCGATAGAGCGCGTCTTCGCACCGAGGCGGTGCGGGTTTACAACGCGCAGGATCGCCCGGCATTCCAGCGCCTGCAATCATACCTCACCAGCACGTACATCCCGCGCTCGCGCGAGACGATCGGGATGAGCGCTTTGCCAAACGGCGAGGCGTGGTACGCGTACAACGTCAAAGTCCAGACGACGACGTCGCGCACACCGCGCGAGATCCACGAGCTCGGCCTGTCCGAGGTGAAGCGCATCCGCGCGCAGATGGACAGCCTCATTCGTTCCACCGGATTCACCGGTGATTTCGCTGCATTCACCCAGATGCTCCGCACCGATCCGAAGTTTTTCTACACAGACTCGGCTTCGCTCGTGCGCGCGTATCGCGACATCACCAAGCGCATCGATCCCGAGCTGCCCAAACTCTTCGGCAGATTGCCGCGACTCACTTACGGCGTCTCGACGATCCAGTCCTACGCGGCACCATCGCAGACGACCGCTTACTATCAGCCGGGCTCGCCAGACGCGCACCGGGCCGGCCAGTACTTCGTCAACACCTATAAGCTCGACACACGTCCGACATGGGAGATGGAAGTTCTGACGTCACACGAAGCAGTACCCGGTCATCATCTACAGATCGCGATCTCTCAGGAGCTGGAAGGGATTCCCGAATTCCGTCGCTACGGCGGATACACGGCGTTCGTGGAAGGATGGGCGCTCTACTCGGAGAGTCTTGGGCCCGAGCTCGGATTGGAGAAGGATCCCTACTCCAAGTTCGGTCAGCTCACCTACGAGATGTGGCGCGCGATCCGGCTGGTGATCGACCCCGGAATCCACTCCTTCGGTTGGTCGCGGCAGCAGGCAATCGACTACTTCAAGGCGAACAGCGCGAAAACCGAGAACGACATCACCGTCGAAGTCGACCGCTACATCGTATGGCCGGGCCAGGCGCTCGCGTACAAGAGCGGTGAGCTCGAGATCAAGGCGCTCAGAAAATACGCCGAGCAGGAGCTCGGCTCACGCTTCGACATCCGCGCTTTCCACGATCAGATCCTGAGTCAGGGCGCGCTCCCGCTCGACGTGCTCGATCCACGGATTCGCGCTTGGGTCGCAGCTCAAAAGACAACTCACAACTGAACACTACCGGCTGGGAGCTGTGGGTGGGGCGGCGCGGGGCTGCGCGCACACATTCACGCCAATCAGAAACTGCCCGAAGCCCCTAGCCGCCCCACTCACTGCCCCCAGCCGGTATTGTTCACTTGCAGTTTGTAATCGGCCGGTAGTGTTCCGTTGTAGTTCCAGTTGCAGTTAGAACTCCAGGCGAAACTACAGCGATCCCGCGATCTTCCTGAACTCCGCTTCGGTGAACGCGCGCATTGTCTCAGTGCGAATGTTGCCTTGTACTCCCAACGCCAATGCCATCCGCGCAACCGCTTCATCGTTTGGCATCTCGGCAACCGCTACGAGATCGTACTGACCCATCGTCAGATAGATGGCCTTGAGCTCTCCGCCCGCTTTCTTGTACGCCTCCTTCGCCGCATCGATTCGAGCGGGCGCGTTCTTGACGCTACTGATTCCCTGCTGAGTGTAGCGCAACATCGAGATGTAGGTAGGCACACGATCCTCCTTTGATGTGAGAGCTCGTCGCGCGACCGAGCGCCGTAATGGTTCAGTGACTACCTGTTTCCACCTTCGCTCTGTGTCGCGAATTCACGTTTGTGAAATCAGCCAGGTTCAGCGCGTAATCCGCGTTGACCCTGTTGTTCCATGCCGCTGCTACCGCGGCTTGACCGAGGGCAGCATGCGCCTCGGCGATGCGATTCATCACGAGGACATTTGTCGTATCGGCGGCCATGAGCATCGGCAGCGCGTCGGCAGGCTTTCCCTGCGCCGTCAGCTGAAATCCCTCGAGCGCTGCGAGCCAATCTTTCGGCACTGAGTTGGGATCCGCAGCAGCCTCTGTTTTCAGAGCAGCGAGCTCCTGACCTGCAGGTCCCCAATGTTTCATGATTCCGTGCGCCATCGCGGCATAGTAGCGCGCGTTCCACGGGACGGTCGCGCTCGCCGCGTTCGACATCGCCAGCGATTGGTGCGCCGCGTTTACATTGCCGGCATTGGCCTGAACGGTTGCGAGCTGGGAGTACAGCACCGCTGTGCTGCGCGCGTCACCCTGCGCCTTCGCTTCGGTGATCGCTGCCTCGAGCGCTTTCGTTATCGGCGGAGCTGGCGCTCCCTGCAACGCGTACGTGCCGACGATCTGACGCATGTACGTGAGTTTTTGCGCCGGAGTCCAGGCGTTGCCGATTGCCTGGTTCAGGTACGCGCGCGCCTGGTCGTATTGTCCCTGCAGCGCCGCAACTTCGGCCAGACCCGCGAAGCCTTCAGGGAATTTGGGCGGGGTCGTTGTGGCCTGTTTGTAGTGCGCTGCGGCCTCGGCGAAGTTCCCGTTCCACTGAAGTATTTCAGCGTAAGTGTCGTGTGGATTCGGCGCATTCGGAAGGATCTCCACCTGCCGTTTCGCCGCGGCGAGCGCAGCGGTTCGATCGCCAGCAAGCCACGCTTGATACGCAAGCGTGTTGTAACCGAGCGCGTAGTCGGGATGACGCATGACGAATTCGCGGGTCGTCGCGATCGGCGCCCCGAACGCACCAGCTGCCGACCACGCGAGCAGTTGATCGGCCGGCATCAGCTGCGACGCCGCGCGAAAGAGCGCGTTCGCTGCGTCGGTGTGGCCGAGTGATGCTTCGCGGTAGGCGGCGGCGATGATGAGCTCGTTGTTGCTGGCGCGTGCGGCGTCGGCGACACCACGACTCAGCTCGTTGTTCTGCTGATTGGGGTCGAGCACGGCGGTGCTCGCGTATAGAACGCGGGCGAGCCCGAAGCTCGGATCGGCGTCGGTTGCGGCCTTGAAGTGCGCCCCGGCTGCGTCGAAGGAGAGATTCTGGAAGTCGCTCATCCCCGCGCGGAATTCTGATGCGGCGGTGGTGTTCGCGGTGCTGAGCTTGAGCGAATTGTCCGTCTGCGATTGTGCGGCGAGTGGAGCGACGGATACAACTACAACGGCCGCGATGAGACTGGTGAGACGCGTACGCATTGGCCCTCCTTGGGTGGGATTGGAGGCGGTCGACTTGGTCGACCGGAGCCGGACTAAATAGGCATCGTCTCGGGGACGACGCAATAGCCTGCACAAGACTACGAACTACAACTGAACACTACCTGCTAGGGGCTTTGGGTGGGGCGGCTGGGGGCCGCGCGCTAAACCTTCGCGCCAATCGATTAAACCCGGAGCCCCTAGCCGCCCCACTCACCGCCACCAGCCGGTAGTGTTCAGTTGTCGTTCGTAGTCGGCAGTATTCCGTTTACAGTTTGTAGTCGCAATTCTTATTGCAGTTCCCCCCGGTCGATGTGCATCCTTGCTCATGCTCTCGGCTCTTCTCCTATCGTTGCGACTTGTAACGACTCTCCCCGCCGTCGTCTACATCGGCCGCGATAACCAGCTTCACGTCCCCATCCCCCGCATCGAAGCCGACGTCACCGTTGATGGCGCACTCGCCGAGCCCGTGTGGCAGCAGGCCGCTCTTCTTACTGGATTCTCCGAGTTCTCTCCACAAGACGGAATTCCCGCCGCTGATTCGACGCAGGTTCTAGTGTGGTACTCGCCGACCGCGATCTACTTTGGAATCCGCGCCTTCGAGCCGCACGGCGCGGTGCACGCGACGCTCGCCGATCGCGACAAGATCACCGCCGACGACAACGTCCAGATCCTGCTCGGCACTTTTCACGACCATCGCCAGGCATATGTCTTCGCCGTCAACCCGTTCGGCGTGCAGATGGACGGAACGATGGTCGAGCAGGGACAAAGCCTCACCGGCGCCTGGACGCCGACGCTCGCCGGCCACGTCGCGACGGATCTGAGTCAGGATTTCGTCTTCAGCTCGAAAGGCCGTTTGACCGACTACGGCTATGAAGTTGAAATCCGCGTGCCGCTCAAGAGTCTCAAGTACCAGGCGGGCGACGAACAGAGCTGGGACCTCAACATCGTGCGCGAGGTTCAGCACTCTGGACACGAAGATTCATGGGTGCCGGCAAAGCGCGCCGGTAGCTCCTTCCTCGCGCAGTCCGGCAGTCTCGACGGACTCAAAGGATTGAGTCGCGGACTCGTGCTCGATGTGAATCCGTCGGTAACGCAGAAGGTCGCCGGTGGGCCCGGTACGAACGGCTGGGGCTACGATCGCTCGTCGCCGCAGGTGGGAGGCCGAGTGCAGTGGGGAATCACCAACACTCTCACTCTCAACGGCGCAGTTAATCCCGATTTCGCGGAAGTCGAGTCTGACGCGGGGCAGTTCGTCATCGATCCGCGACAGGCGCTGTTCTTTCCGGAGAAGCGGCCGTTCTTCCTCGAAGGACTCGACGCATTCACCACGCCGCACAATCTCATCTACACTCGACGTATCGTTCAGCCCGATGCAGCGCTCAAGCTCACCGGCAAAGTCGCGGGCACGAGCATGGGTCTCTTGTCCGCAGCCGACGATCGCACTTTGTCACCGTCGGGGAAGGACAGAGCGTTCTACAACGTCTTCCGCGCCCAGCGCGACATCGGCGGACAGTCCCGAATCGGCGTCGCCTATACCGATCGCATACTTGGCGGCGATTACAATCGCGTGGCCGATGTCGATGGACGGATTGTGTTCGCGGATGTGTACAGCGCGTCGTTTCAAGCCGCGAGAAGCTTCGACAAGTCGAGTGGACTAGTGCAAAACGCGCCGCTCTGGGAAGGAATCTTCGCGCGCAACGGCAAACAGTTCGGGCTGCGATATATTTTCACCGGAATCAGCGAAGACTTCCTCGCGCGAAGCGGGTTCATCTCGCGTCCGGGAATCGTGCACGCTGGAGTGGATCATCACCTGACGCGGTTTGGCGAGCGCGGCTCGTTATTCGAGACGCTCACGGGCGACATCCTCCTCGACGATCAGTGGCAGTACTCGCACTTCACCCACCACGGCGACGCGCAGGACAAGAAGCTCCACTTCAGCGGCAACGCGGGACTGCGCGGCGGATGGAACGTCGGCGCGGGCGTGTACTTCGAGACGTTCGGCTTCGATCACGGACTGTACTCCAACTATCGAATACTCGCCCCCACCGGTGACACGCTCCCGTTCACTGGCAGGCCGCGCATCACGAATCACGATTACGTGCTGACGCTGGTGACGCCGCAGTGGTCGATCTTCAGCGCGAATCTTCTTTACGTCGGCGGTCAGGACGAGAATTTCTTCGAGTGGGCGCAGGCCAATATCGACTTGATCCAGCTCGGTGTGAGCATGAGGCCGAGCGACCGGGCGCGCATCGATGGGACGTTCGACTACCAGGATTACTGGCGCCGCAGCGATCACACTCTGGTGGGCCGCAACTTAATTCCGCGCGTGAAGTTCGAGTACCAGATCACGCGCGCGGTGTTCATGCGCCTCGTTGGCGAGTACGACGTGAGCCAGCGCGACGATTTGCGCGACGAGACTCGTACGAACTATCCGCTCCTGATCGATGGCCAACTGGCGACGGCCGAGCGATCACGCACGTTGCGCGGGGATTATCTGTTTTCCTACCAGCCCACTCCGGGGACGGTGATGTTCCTCGGTTACGGCAGCCAGGCTGACGGTTTGCCCGATCCCGATCTGGCGGAACGGTTCAACTGGCAGCCGCTGCGGCGGACGTCGGACTACTTCTTCGCGAAGGTCAGTTACCTGTTTCGCTTGTAGTAGTAGCGCCGTCGTCGCCGTGGATTGGACTATCTTACCGCTCCGGCGGGAATGTGGCGATAAATGTCCGCCATCATCCTTTGCAAAAGAAATGTGCCGACTTCACACTCGATAGATCGGAAGAAAGGGCTCGTCATCAGCCGCCTGTGGGGACCGGTGTCAGAAGACGAGATTCACGAGCACAATCAGCGCTTGCGCACCGATCCGGAGTTCGATCCAACTTATCGGCAGCTCGTCGACCTTACCGGAGTCACCGAGATTGTCGTGGGTACGAAGGTGATCGTTGACACAGCTCAGGATCAATTTTTCGCGCCGGGTGCTCGCCGCGCCATTGTCGCATCGACTGATGCGACGTTCGGCATGGCGCGAATGTTCGCGCTGCGCGCCGAGAGTCTGGGTCAGAGGATCGAAGTCTTCCGGGATCGGGAGAAAGCGCAGGACTGGCTGGACAGTGCTTAGGATTCCAACACCGCCCGCCTCGGACGCCACACTAATACTGAAGCGGACAGCTCTGAGCGCTAAGCCCTGAACTATTGAGCTTTCACGGTGCTCTTCGCTCGTAAGGCTGCATCACGTTGCTGATAGTTGGTTCTTTCAGCGTTTGAGCTGCGAGCTCTCACGCTCTGACACGAGTCTCAGCCGCAGCGAGATTAAATCGTCTCACTCATACAGACTGTGAAAGCCCAGCGGCTCCGGGCTTAGCGCTCAGAGCTGCCCGCTTCCGTATTGAAATTGCCAGCCGAAGCGGGCAGCGGTGGAATCCTAAGTAGTGGCGGCGGTGGAATCCTAAGCAGTCTCCGCTTTTTCATGGGCACCCTGCAAATCGGGCACGGTCCCATCTTCGGCTCCTTGCCGTAAGTCAGTGCAACCGGTCCCAGCACCCGTGCGGTATCGGTTAGCGATACGCTCAGAGTCATGGTCTGGCCGACAATCCGTCCGGTGAAACGAGCGGGATGAATGATTCCGCGATCGACGGGGTACGCGTCGACGTTGTAGGTGCCCGTGGCGTCGAACCGGCCATCCGCATCGGGTCGTATCGGGCCGACGGCATCGCCGAGCGTGCAGCCGATATGGACGTGGACATCTGTATCACTGACGATGAGCCCGGCGTTGTCGCCGCCCCACGTTCCGTCGACCTGGGTGATCGGCGTCGACGTAGCGCCTGAGCAGGCGATAACTGCGATCGCGGCTGGAATTACGAGGACCCGCGTCATCCTCTACGCTAGGGAATAGCCTTGATCTGCGCCAGATGATGCTTGAGATGACCGACATAACGGACGGTCTGGCATCGCGAGCTTCGGCTGGCACGTTCAATACTGAAGCGGACAGCTTTGAGCGCTAAGCCCTGAACTATTCAGCTTTCGTAGTGATGGTTGTTGGTCGGGCCACATCGCGCCACGAATAGTTGGTTCCCTCAGCGTTTGAGCTGTGAGCTCTCAGGCTCTGGCACGAGTCCCAGCCGCAGCGAGATAATTCTTTTCACTCATACTGACTGTAAAAGCCCAGCAGCTCCGGGCTTAGCGCTCAGGGCTGTCCGCTTCAGTGTTAGAGGTCCCAGTCGAAGCAGGCGGTGGTGGAATCCTCAGCAGTGTCCGCTTCAGTATTGAAGATGTTTCGGAAGCAGTACGCACCCTGACCGTCCCCTCCATCACCTCATGTTACCAGTATGTCCGAGGGAGTACCTCCCAGGCTGCGGCCACACAGAGAGCCCGTGCGGCTCACGACCAACCGGGATGCGATGCGTCAACTTTCCGGTCGACGTGTCGAACACGTAAACCTCGTCGTCATAGCGGCCTGAGACCCAGAGCTCCTTTCCGTCGGCGGTGACATCGCCCATGTCCGGGCTTCCGCCACCGGGAATCGGCCACGTCGCAACGACACTGTCCTCGGCCGGATCGAGAACACTGATCGAGCCCGGCCCGTGACGCCCACCGGCGAGAGTGTTCCAGCCGCGATTCGTCACGTAGAGGTACCTGCCGTCTCTGCTCGGGTAGATGCCGTGCGCGCCGACGCCCGTCGGGATGAAATCGAGCCGCACGAATTTCTGCGGATCGACCACGAAAACTCCTGCTTGCTTCATGTCGGCGACGTAGAACTTGGTGCCATCCGACGATGATCTGATGTCCTGCGGCATCGACGGCACGCTCATTAGCGCTTGCATCGCCGCGCTCACGTGCTTGCGTCGACTCAAGAGTCTGGAGATGTGTCGCGGCACGAAGTTGGTCCAGGCATCCGGATCGAGCGTGAGGTACCCGACTGCCGAGTCCGTCGCGAGATCGATCTTCACGAGTTGTCCGGAGAATTCGCACGTCGCGATCGCGTACTTGTTGTCGGCCGTGAACTCGACGTGATCGAGACCTTTGCAGGCCACGTGTAACGATTTCACCAGCCGCATGTCGTGCGGATCTCGGAAATCGATTCGCCGCTGCGCCTCGGCGATCACCATCGCGTACTTCCCGTCGGGGGTGAAGTAGATGTTGTACGGATCGCTTACCGCTACGCTCTTTCCTTCCTGTCCCGTGCGTGGATCGATCGGCGTGAGACTATTCGAGGAATTGTTGGCGACCCAGAGTGTGTCGAGGTCGTACGCCGGGACGACGTGCTGCGGGATTCTTCCGGTTGGGAAAGTCCGCACGACCTGATAAGTGCGCGGATCGATTTCCGTGACGGTGCCGCCCCGCGAATTGGGGACGTAGACCATCGGTAGCGCCGTCTTCGCCACAGACGAAAGCTCGTTCGCCCCCGTCTCGGCGTAGATGTTGACCTCGCCCGAGTTCGAGCGGTACGCCGCATTCGCGACGGGCGTCCCAGCTTTCTTCTCGTGCTTGTGCCGACACCCGCTGATTACGATCGCGGCGGCGAGCAGGGTGATCGACATTACATTCGCCTTACATCTTCTCATCGTCTTCGGGGCTTGGATCGAAACCAGTTTGGCAAGAACCGGACGCTAAACCTGTAGGGCTACTGCAAAGGTGGGACATCAGTGATTCTATCGCTTCGGATGTCACTCTAATACTGAAGCGGGCAGCCCTGAGCGCTAAGCCCTGACCTATTCAGCTTTCACAATCATGAGTGCTGGCAGGACTGCATCTCGTTGCTACTGGTTTGTTTTCTCAGCGTGTGAGCTGTGAGCTGTGAGCTCTCGGGCTCTGGCACGAGTGTCAGCCGCGGCAAGACAAGATTTTTCACTCATACGGACTAAGAAAGCCCAGCGGCTCCGGGCTTAGCGCTCAGGGCTGTCCGCTTCAGTGTTAGAGTACCATCCGAAGCGGGTGCCGGAACACCGATACGACCGCCCACAGCTTGCCGAATGGGCAAATGTAACTTGCGAATTGATAGCTAATTAGCTATCATTACCCATGTCGGAGCGCCACGATGCAGCCGAGCTTCTCGCCGCCGCCAGAGAGAGGTCGGGTATGTCCCAGCGCCAGCTGGCGAAGAAAGCCCGCACCGCACAGTCGGTGGTCGCGCGCATCGAGCTCGGTGAGACCAGCCCGTCGTGGCTTACGCTCGGCCGCCTCCTCAAGGCCGCGGGGTTCCGTCTGTCGAGCGCACTTCAACGAATCACCGTTGACCCCGCTGCGCTCGACGACGTCCCGCGCATTCTCAGCCTCACGCCCGAGGAGCGTCTACTCGAAGTCGCCCAGGTGAGCCGGTTCATATCGGCCGCGCGACGTGTCTGACATCGCGCCATTCGATCCGGAGCGCCTGATAAAGGCGCTTAGCCGCCACCGTGTAAAGTTCGTTCTGATTGGTGCGTTAGCGGCGCGCCTCCACGGCTTCCCGCGATTGACCGCAGACGCCGGTGTCACGCCGGCCGGCGACAAGCCCAACCTCGAGCGCCTTACCGCCGCTCTGAAAGACCTCGACGCCAAAGTTTACACGGAATCCGTTCCTGAAGGATTGGCGTTTGACCGATCTGCCGCCGCACTCTCCCGCGCGACGATGTGGAACCTGGTAACGAACGCTGGTCGGCTCGACATCGCGTTCTTGCCGGCAGGTACTAAGGGCTACGAGGACCTCGCTCGAGGGGCCGTTCGGTTCGAGGCATTCGGCGTTCGGTTTCTCGCCGCATCACTCGACGATATCATTCGATCCAAGGAAGCGACGGGCCGAGCAAAGGACGAAGACGACGTCCTATTGCTTAGGGCGTTGAAGCGGCTGGGGAACTGACGCTCTCCCCAGCCGTTTTCTGACCGCAGCTGTTAGTAGATCTGAACGTAGTTCGTGTAGTAGCTGTTGTTCCCGTTGTTCTGCACTTGCAGGCTGACGTTGTCGCCTTGACGAATCGAAGTCGGCGAGACGCCCTGATTGCGGTACGTCACCTGTGTACGGTTGTCGTACTGCACCCAGAATGTCTGATTGTTCGAGTTGTCCCGGACCTCGATCCGCTGATTGCGGATGTCGGTGCCGACAACGCTCCCGCTGATCTGGCCGGAGGTCTGCTGCTGCTGTCCCCCGCCAAGGATGTTGCCGAGCAACCCGCCGTTGCAGGCTCCCGTCGTAAGAAGCGCGCCGGTCAAGGTCAGGATTCCCAAAGTTTTTTGAAAGCTTACCATTTATCGCTCCTATGGTTTGGGTCTATAAAGGCAAAGGGGATGCCTGCGCGCGAAGGACGGCTTGATAGACGGGTCCTTGGCTACAAGCTCATCAGCAGTGAGTAGCCGGGACATCAGGAATCTCGTCGCTCGGCCGGCACCCCTAATACTGAAGCGGACACTGCTTAGGAATTCCACCGCCGCCTGCCTCGGCTGGCACCCCTAATACTGAAGCGGACAGCCATGAGCGCTAAGCCGTGAACTTTTCAGCTTTCACAGTTTGTCGTCGCACGTAGGCTGCGTCGCGCTTCGAATGCGTGTTTTCCTCAGCGTTTGAGCAGTGAGCTCCCAAGCTCTGGCACGAGTAGCAGCCTGAGCGAGGGGCATTGTTTTTTGTTCAATGGGACTGTGAAAGCCCAGCGGCTCCGGGCTTAGCGCTCAGAGCTGTCCGCTTCAGTATTGAAGATGCCTGCCGAAGCGCGACGTACCGTGATGTCCCTCAACCTCAAGGGCGGACCATCGGAAGCGCGAGCAGCACCGCAGCAGCAAGCCCCAGGGCGACCGACCCGTACCAGACGAGCCGGTACCGCGTCAGCGCCCCGATTGCCCCCAGCGCGATGGCGATCTGGAGGAGCGCGACGGCGGCCGCGTAGATCTCGTGCTGCGAGAGAAGCGCCTCGGCCTCGCGCGACTTCTCGTCGCGTTGATGCTCCAGGGCCTTCGCTTGTCGGCTGCTCGAATCCTGCTGGGCGATGTAGCGCGCGGATTCGGCCGAGAGTTGGGGCGGAGCGGTCTTCCCGGCCGCTTGCCAGGTATTGATCGCGCTCAGAGTGACAGCACTCTTGATCCCCTTGGCCTGGTAGTACGCCCACTGGTCGGACGCCTGTGCCTGGAAATTGGTGGCGTCGGTCTTCAGGACCAGCGCCTCGTTTACGGTCGAACCGGCCTTGAGGGATGCGATCGCAGCGAGCGCCGCCAGGATTGCCGTCGTCAGCGAGATCCAACGCAGCAGCGACCCTCTGCTCTTTTCCAGCTCCCTGTCTATTTCTTCTCGGAGCGAGTCGGTATCGATTTCGATT
>Ga0193751_1001723_pt1 | contig 13737 bp, 16 predicted proteins | sample L1c2metaG_FD_143050 | JGI IMG/M metagenome (GOLD analysis project Ga0193751, IMG submission 143050) | Soil microbial communities from a riparian zone of the East river system, Colorado, United States - L1c2 | ecosystem: Environmental > Terrestrial > Soil > Riparian zone | place: USA: East River... | reverse complement strand
CCGCTTAGCTTTTAGATGGAACGCGTTGATTCGCTCGCTTCCCGCGAGCTCGCCCTCTCGAGCTCACCCGTCTATGTCGCTCGGCTCCGGCCGGCTCCATTCTCCGCAACGCGTGCTATTTTTACGCGGCTTCGCCGCCTTGATTAACATCGTCTTCGGAGAAGCCGATCCACCTTTGCTGTGCACGCGCTTCGCCTTCGACAAACTGTTCACGACCAGATCGTAAGAATGGTCGATCATTTTTCGGAGCTCCGCGTCCGGAATGCCGTTTTTGATCTCCACCGTGTTCCAATGCTTCTTGTTCATGTGATAACCGGGTCGCACTTGCTCGTAACGATCGCGCAGTTCCAGTGCTAGATCGGGATCGCATTTCAAATTCGTGGTCGTTGGGACTTGATTGAGAGACGCAAGCGCAAACATTTTGCCACCGACCTTGAAGACGACAACATCGGGACCGAACGGTGTGCCTTCGGTCGTTTGCGGCTTGCTTAGGCAATATTCGCGAAATTTCGCGAGATCCATCAGGAGATTCGCGAAATGAGAATGTTTGCCAAATCTTTAATCGCGACGCGTTCCTGTTTCATCGAATCGCGTTCGCGCAGTGTGACCGTGTCACGGAGCGTCGCGTCTTTTTCGCCGAGTGTTTCAAAATCGACCGTGATGCCGAATGGAGTGCCAATTTCATCCTGGCGACGATAACGGCGGCCGATCGCGCCGCTCTCATCATAAAAAACAAACAGGTGCGGCCGGAGAAGATCGACAATCTCCTTCGCCTTCGCGACGAGCTGCTCCTTGTTTTTCAACAATGGGAAGACCGCGCATTTGACCGGCGCCATGCGTGGATGAAAACGCAGCACGATCCGCGTTTCCATTTTTCCTTTGTCATCGGGCGCCTCGTCCTCCGAATACGCTTCGCAAATCAGGGCGAGGACCGTTCGATCGACCCCGGCGCTGGGCTCGACCACGTGCGGAATAAATTTCTGCTTGGTTTCCTCGTCGAAATACTCGAGCGATTTACCGCTGGCTTTTTGGTGCTGCGACAAGTCGTAATCCGTTCGGTAAGCGACGCCCTCGAGTTCCTGCCGGCCGAACGGAAAATCGTATTCGATGTCGTAAGTCCCTTTTGAATAAAAGGCGCGCTCCTCGTCGGGCACCGTCAGGACTTGAAGCTTGTCGCGCGCGATTCCGATATTCTCGTAAAACTTGAGCCGCTCTTCCTTCCAGTATTCGAGCAGCTTCATCCCCTCCTCTGCTCGGCAAAAATATTCCAGCTCCATTTGTTCGAACTCGCGCGAGCGGAAAGTAAAATTGCGCGGGTTAATTTCATTCCGGAACGCTTTCCCGATCTGGGCAATGCCGAACGGCAGTTTTTTCCTCGACACATCGAGAATATTTTTGAATTGAACGAAAATCGCCTGCGCGGTTTCAGGGCGGAGATACGTCACGCTCGATTCATCTTCGGTCGCGCCGACGTAGGTTTTGAACATCAAATTGAATGAGCGCGGTTCGGTCAGATCCTTCCCGCCGCAAACCGGACACTGCTTCTCGCCCTTTTTGTTAATGATCTGGTCGGCGCGCAGGCGCGCCTTGCAGGATCGACAATCGACCATCGGATCGCTGAACGTGTCCTCGTGACCGCTCGCTTTCCAAACTGCGCGGTTCATCAGGATCGAGCCGTCCATGCCGACGACGTCGTCGCGCTCGTGCACCGTCACGCGCCACCAATAGTTTTTCAGGTTCCGCTTTAATTCGACTCCGAGCGGTCCGTAATCCCACAGACCGTTTAAGCCGCCGTAGATCTCGCTCGATTGAAAAATGAAGCCGCGCCGCTTGCACAAGCTGACGATCTTTTCCATTCGCTGAGAATCGGACGGCGTGCTCATTATTTCGGCCACAGATTAACGCACCTTTTTGTCATTCCGAGCGAAGCCGAGGAATCTCTTACTATTTCGGAAATATCTAGAGGTGTCTCGACTCCGCTCGACATGACAGTAGAAAAGCTCCGCTAAAAACGCGTTTATTTTTCCACTGTGATTTCGGTTTTGACCGAATTGGCGATGAAACAGTTCTCGTGCGCGGCGTGATGCATCTTGTCGAGCTCTTCCGTCGTCGGCTTTTTGTCGCCTGAGAATGTGATTTTCGGTTTTAGCGTCACTTTTGTGATCGCCAGTTTGCCTTCGGCATTTTTCTCCATGTGACCGACGGCTTCATCGACATAATCGTCGAGGACAAACTTCTGTTTACAGGCGATAGCCAGGAACGTGAGCATGTGACAGCTCGAAAGCGACGCGACGAACGCTTCTTCGGGATCGACATTTTTCGGATCGCCCAGATAGGCCGGCGCGGCCGAGGCCGTCATTTCGTGACCGCCGTCAAATTTCCAGGTGTGATTACGGGAATACTTCTGGTAATCGAACGGCGCGTCGCCGCGCTTCCAGGTCAGAGTCATTTTGTGTTCGGACATGTTTTCTAGATACGGCGCGAGCTGTTATAGGGCAAGCGCCGCGCTTGAGGAGAAATGCGCGATGCTGGTATCGAACCAGCGACCCCTTGCGTGTGAAACATCGTCGGCGACTTCGCGTTTGTTCGTCAATGTGCGTTATCGTGCTGGCATTATTCGCGTTGCACGGATAGCGATTTTTTCACAATTCGAAAGATCACGCACATGAACGCAGAAATTCTGTCGAGAATTGTCGAGAATTTTATCGACGTGCGAAACGCTCTGGAAGGGTTTTGATTTGAAGTCAGCGACTCCGATTCGCAAAACTGATTTGGACGATTCCAACGCGCGCTGCGCCTTGGCAATCAATCAACCACCCGTCGCTCTGCATCGACGCGTTTCTTCTGAGGCATTCTGAAGCGAGCAGTTTCATCTTGCGATCTTGCGTCTCGGCAGGGAAAATCTTTTGCATACAAACTTTAAGGGAGTGGCTCGAAGTGGTGGGCAGCATTACGACTATCGTTGCCTTCGCGATGTATCTGCGGGAGCGATGCAAGCGCCTACAGGAGCGACGCAAGCGCTGCGACCTCGACAATTTCACGCTGGGATTTTTGCACGGTATCAAGCCTATGGTTGAGAGTGCTGCTCAGCGCGATTCAGCATGGAACAGTTTTGTAGAGCAGATCAATGACATGCTTGAACGATTGCAGCCGCCGAAAGGAAAATCCTAACGGCGCGGCGGCAAGGTCACGAGCATTCTACGGGCATTCTCGCGCCGTTTCGGATTTTGGCGGATTCGGACGTTCCACCGTAGGACAATAATTCCAAACCACAGCAATGGTCGGCGGACCTTAACGGGCTAAACTGATGGGAATGGCGGGAAAGCGATGCTACCTCTGCAACGGCGAAGCGGATACTAAGGACCATGTTCCGCCGAGAGGCCTTTTTCCCCAGCCGCGTCCTTCAAATCTCATAACGGTCGATTGTTGTTATCGGTGTAACCAAAAATTCACGCAAATTGACGAGGAGTTCCGGGTTTTTGTCAGCGTGCCAATCAATCGGTCGCGGGAAGGTCACTGGATATGGCAGCAGAAAGTTCTTCAATCGACACTGCCAAGCCGCAGAATTGCGAAAGCAATTGGCAAAATTACCCATCGAAGAATATTTCTCTCCATAGACATTGGTCCGATTCCCGCCGTCCAAATTGAGGTTCGTCGACGTCCGATCAAGTTGTGTCTAATTCGAATCACGAAGGGTCTTCTGGCGACATTTTACCCGGACCTGGATTATTTTGATCTGGAGTTCCGGGTAACAGCCTTCGATCAATTTAAGCTAGCCAAAACTGTAGCAACGATGCCCAAGCAGTTGGTATATGACGAACGCGGCGGAAGCGTTTTCCGTTTCTGGAGGGGAATCGCGACTGATCGGCCGACGGCAGGACTTTGGTTCTTGTGTTTCTTCAACGCCGCCGCCTTTATGGTGGAACATCGAGTTCGCGGTGACTTTGCTAGCCGCGATGTCAAGAAAGCATCCACGTGATCAGCAGGATGCAGTTCATAGACCTAACGAGAAAGAGATAAGCCACGGGCGGGGTCGGTGGCAAATACGCTGAAGTCATTTTCCCGAGGGGCCGTTGGCTTCATCGTTTGGTTAGACTTCGTTGTCAGTCATTTCCGTGGCCGTTTGCTCGTAGTGAAAACGGCTGTCCTTAGTCGGATCGAGCCCTACACAATTCGTCGGAAGACCTTACGCTTTTTTGCGCGAATCTAAGAGCAACGCTAAAAGACGTATGTTGTAATACACTGATTGATAGAGTGTTATATCAATAATTTGTCGGGTGGCACCTTATGTGCTGACTACCGAACAGCGACTTGGCGCGTGTTTTGGGAAGATGACAAGGGAGCGGGCGTAGGAGCGCGGGCTTCGGCGTAAAACAACAACCTATCAATCCCATGAAAACAAATCCTTCATTCAGAATCTTCAAACCCTCTGCGCTAACGTCTTTAGGAATTGCAATCGCGGCCGCACTCTCACTTGCCCATCCCGCCAAGGCGACCGACATCATCACTACCTTCGACGTCTCGGGGACGTGCGTCCCGTCCGCGCCTTTCACTGGCACTACCTTCGGCGGTACGCTCACCATCGATGTGACCGCCGGCACGGTAACCGCCATAGACGTTACCTTCCAGGGGTTGTCGCCTTTCAACACGGTTGTCGAGTCATTTGGGGAATCCAGTTCCAATTGGTCGCTCCTCGCGGGGAACGGCACCGTGGGAGATAAGCTCTCGCTAGTTTTCACCACAACGCACACACCGGCCTCGCTGGTGGGCTTCACCGGCGGCCCTATTTTCGCAGGTCAGGTGGCGAATGACACCGTGCCTACACTTTTCTACTTTGGAATCCAAGGCAGCATCACTGCCCCTGTGCCCGATGCGGGTTCGACTTTGGGCCTGCTCTCTCTGTCCGTAGTAGCTTTATTGGGCGCAACTCGCCTCCGGTTTCCTTTTCAACTCGCCGCCTAACGAGAATTAGATTGCAGCTTGCAGTCTATTTCCGGCTCCATACAGGGGAACATCCGGTAAAAGGCTGCGCGATGGCAAGCCATGGTTTCAGCCCGGTCGTGTTTCAACCGCGCCGAGTCGTCCCGAAGCGTTCGTCGAGTCTGCGTTGCAATTCGGCGATCACCGAAGAAATAAAACCCTCCGAACCCAGTCACGATTCGAAAATTGATTTGGCAACCGTTGTCGCATCGCGCGGCACCTTTGGGCGAATGGTCGGCGCTGTGGTTTGCGAATTGAGTAATTGGGCAACAACGCCGCGCTAGTCTGGCGGGGCGCGATTTCGCATTAAAACCCTTCCCTTGCTGCGTCCAGATTGGTAAACCGTTGCGGTATGAACCCCCAGATTATAGTCGTTACCTTTGTCTTAAATCTCCTCGCTGTTTTCTCGGCCTTCGGGAAATCAACCGTGCGCGATGCTGGGATCGAACCAGCGACCCCTTGCGTGTGAAGCAAGTGCTCTACCACTGAGCTAATCGCGCCTGTGGAGACAGAAATTAGAAGATAGAAATTGAAAATTACAAGGCCGACGACATCGGCAAAGATAAATTTCTGAGCGGTCGCCGCGGCGACAAGTCGCAGGTTCGAACCCTGCACTGCGCAAATGCCCACTTATAATTAAGCCGTCGCTAATCGAACACACGGTTACAGACTGTACAAATCCAACGCGTCTTGCCCACATAACGGCTTCCGTCCAGAAGCTCGGATAACTGGTGATGCTCGTCGTAACAGCGGGGGCAAAACGGGCCGGCTCGCTCGTTCCCCTCTAATCGCCAGTAAACGCCATCTGAAAATTCCAGGCTCGCCCGGGCACTTTTTTCCCTGCTCAGCTTCTTAATCTCTTCGCGGAGGGCCAGATTCTCTTCTTGCAGGTCGAGCGCCGCTTCGCGGAGTTTCAAAATCTGCTTCTCTGCTTTCTCGGTCTCACCTTTTTTCAAGAATTTGGCAATTTCCGAAAATGAAGGCAGTAGGGCCATGTAGGCGGTTCAGATGGGTTTCGTAATCAAATCCAACTTCTAATTTAGAATCGTCCGGAACCAGATCGGAGGCCGCATGGGTCACGTGATCCAGCAGTATTAGACCAAGAAAGAGGCCAAATGTTCCGCGCGAAAGCGAATGACGTCCAATTAAGTGTCAGTATCCTGGGAACGGATGTCGGACGATGAATGACACACCAACCGGACGGTGTCGCTCACGACGCCTGAATTTTGTTACTTCTCTACAACAAATCCAACTGTTCACTCGGTCTCCGGAAAGCCGCCGTCGAAAGTTTCGGACGTTCACCGAGACCGGCGCGGCGGCAACTCACATCGAACATTGTTGCGATCTGTTCGGCAAAAATGCCTTCGCCAGTTTGGCGTTTGCGCCATCGCGAATCGTAAAGTTTTTCTCCACCGCGAGTTGCCCGCACTCTCTCGAGCACTTTGGTTTTCCTCTCCGGGAAATGTTCATCGAGCCAATGCTCGAACAATGGCGCGACTGCCCACGGCAAACGCAGCAGCACATGGCCGGCAAATTGGGCGCCGGCTTTTGCGCAGGCGGCAACGAGCGCCGGAATTTCATGATCGTTAATTCCGGGAATAACCGGCGCGACCATGACACCGACGGGAATTTTTGCTGCGCGCAATTGCGCGACTGCGTCCAGCCGCGCCGCGGGCGCGGATGTTCGCGGCTCGAGTATGCGCTGGAGTTTCGGATCTAAACTCGTCACCGAAAGATTGACGACCACGGCGTTGTGTCGCGCCAGCTCCGACAAAATGTCGATGTCCCGTGTTACGAGTCTGTTCTTCGTGAGAATGCCGACCGGATTCCTGAATTTCGCGATGACCTCCAGACAACTTCGAGTGATACGGAGCTTGCGTTCGACCGGCTGATAACAATCGGTCACTCCGCTCATCATCAGCAACTGCGGTTTCCATTTCGGCGACGACAACTCGGCTTCGAGCAATCGCGGCGCGTCCGGTTTCACCATGATGCGTGACTCGAAATCGAGACCGGCCGAAAATCCGAGATACTCGTGGGTTGGGCGCGCGAAACAGTAAATGCATCCGTGCTCACAACCGCGATAAGGGTTGATGCTGGTTTCGAAGCCGACATCGGGACTTTGATTTCGCGCGATGATCGTTTTCGTTCCGTCCCGAAAATATTGCGTCGCGCGCCGCGGCTTCTCCCTTGGCACGCCGGAGCCTGGCGAAGGCGGCTCTTCTTCAGGATCGGCATCGACAACATCGATATCGGTGAGATCGACATGCAACTTTTCGAATCGATTGGCCGGACTCCAGGAAGCGCCTCGGCCGGTAATAGGCACACGGCTCTGCGGCGTTTCCTTAATTATGGGACGAAATTTCTTCTTGTCGCCGTCTGGCATCGGATAAGTTCACATGAACATATCTACCTGTCGAGCCAAGATTCTTCTGTAGCGACGGTCTATGACCGTCGCACTAATTGGAATCGGCGCCCGCAGAGCGCCGCTCCAGTTCCTGGCGCTTGATCAAGAGCAGTGCGATGGCACAATTCTCGCGACCGAACTTTTTCCTGGAGGGGTGGCAGAGCGGTTGAATGCGCCGGTCTTGAAAACCGGAAGGCCGAAAGGCCTCGTGAGTTCGAATCTCACCCCCTCCGCCAGCTTCCATCGCGCTACCTGTCAACTTTGCTCACCACTCCTTGTCGCGGTGAGCAAATGAAGATTCGAACGCAGTTCGATTGGCGGGACGCGACAGCGCAGGGTTACGAGCGGAGCTCTATCTCCAAAGCCAAAGCGCAGCTTTGGATAATCTCACCCCCTCCGCGCTTCTTCCATCGCGCTTCCTTTAAATTGAGCTCACCAGTTCTTGACGCGTGAGCAAATGAAGATTCGAACGCAGTTCGATTGGCGGGACGCGACAGCGCAGGGTTACGAGCGGAGCTCTATCTCCAAAGCCAAAGCGCAGCTTTGGATAACCTCACCCCCTCCGCGCTTCTAATTTTCGATTTTCGACTGCCGATTTTCGATTTTGGGGAGGATAAATCGCCAAACCAGAACCGCGGAAACAATTCCGAGAACGGCCGCACAGACAACGTCGGATAGGTAATGTGCGCCGATATAGATCCGAGCGAAGCCGACTAGCACTGGGATCGGCAGACAAGCAATCCCGATTCGGCGCCTGGCCAGAAGGAGCATGCCAAAGAATGCGCTCGAAGCGGCGACGTGACCCGACGGGAAAGAATGATACTTGGAACCCCTCAATCGCGGGCCATTCCAGACGTGTTCCGTTTTCACGGACGGCCGTGCGCGACCGGTGGAAATCTTGATCGCGCGTCCGGCCAATCCGGCGATCGCGAGCGCGATTAACATCGCCACGAAAATTCGCGTCCATTTTTTATTTCCACACCACCAAGCAAAAGCGGCCAGGATTAGCCCTAGCGCGAAATGTTCCGGCCAATCGCCGAACCGACTGACGTTTTCCATAAAGCCGCGCACAGTTCGGTCCTGATGCCGAGCGATGAACTCACGCACGAAGTCGTCAAAATAAAACGAGATCGCAATGATAATTGCGGCAATCAGAGTGCTGATCAGCCAGTAAAAAACATTGGTGCGCTTCACAAATAAGTTCCCGTCAGCGATTCCAGTTCTTACTCTTGCTCATGCTCTTGCTCCTAATCGACACCGAGCGAGCATGAGCAGGAGTAGGAGCATGAGCAGGATAAACTCGAGCAAAGGGCAATACGCGATCTTATTTTTTGGCTGCGTCATTTTCCACATGATCGGAACCTGGAGCGTTCCGCTTGTCGATCGCGACGAGCCGCGTTTTGCCGAAGCGTCGCGCGAAATGATTGAGCGCGGCGATTACATTGTTCCGCATTTCAATAATCAACTGCGCCTCGATAAACCCCCCCTCGCCTATTGGGCGCAGGTTGCGAGCTACAGAATTTTCGGAGAAAACGATTTCGCCGCTCGTTTTCCATCGGCCGTAGCCGCGGCGCTGGTCGCATTGTCGATCTTGGCTTGGGGTTCACGTCTTGGCGGAGGACGCGTTGGCTGGTGGGCAGCGATCATTTTTACTCTGTCGCTGCAAACTTTTATCCACGCTAAAGCGGCCGTAGCGGACATGTGGCTGGTCTTGTTTATGACGACGGCGCATTGGGCCGGCTACGAATTGCTTTTCGCAAACAGCAAACGCCCAACGCCCAACGCCCAACGCCCAATATCGAACTCAGAAGCGACTGATCAACAGTTCACCGTTTGGTGGCTGGCTTTTTATCTGTCGCTTGCGCTGGGATTTCTCGCGAAGGGACCGATCGCATGGGCACCACTCTTAACGCTCGCGGCGATGAAATTCTTTGTGCGCGATATCGAACTGGCGAAGCGCTTCAAGTTTCTGCGCGGCATTTTGCTGATGCTCGCCATCGTCGCGCTCTGGGGCATTCCCGCTTTGATTCAAACGCACGGCGAATTTTTCAAGATTGGAATCGGGAGGCACGTGATTGGCAGATCGTTCGGCGCGATGGAGGGCCATGGCTCGAATTCGTTAGACATTTATTTGCTCCTCCTGCCGTTTTATTTCGTCACCATCTTCGCCAGCTTCTTTCCCTGGTCGATCAAGCTCCCATCGTTGGGCAAAGAACTCTGGCGCAGTCGCGACAAGATCAACATCTACCTTTTCACGGGCGCAGGAATTATTTTCGTCATCTTCTCTCTCATCAAAACCAAGCTGCCGCACTACACCCTTCCAGCGTTTCCGTTGCTTTCACTTCTGCTCGCGCGGCACCTGGTCGATCGCCCACAATTTCTGAAACGATGCGCGGTCGCCGCGGCATCGATCTATCTCGTCATTGCTCTTTGCGTCGCGCCTACAGCCGCTCGATTTTTTCCAGCCGCACAGCTTTTTAAACAAACACGCGACCAGCTTCAGCCGGCAATGGAATTCGGCGCCGTGGATTTCCAGGAACCAAGTTTGGTTTGGTACTTTCGGTCGCGGATCAAAGGCTCGATGACGCCACTAAACGCAACGAGCGCTGCACAATTCATGGAAAAAGATGGAGCACGTTTTGTCATTCTGCCGACGCCGCTGGTTACAAAAATATTTCCGACTCCGCCTACAGCCTGGAAAAGTTTTTCTACTACCGGGCTCAACATCGCCAAAGGCAAAGAGGTCGATCTTACGCTTGTGTTGAAGCCGGAATAATTGTAGCCGCCTCGCTCTGTCGAGGCGTTCCCCCTCGCAGCTAAACACGGCGACAGAGCGCCGTGGCTACAAGCGCATGGGTTTGCAGTTTACGCTTCGTCTGTTAGGGATTGCCAAAACATGATCACGTTCCTCGACGGCAAACTCGTAAGCGCGCTGCCGACCCAGGCGACGGTCGACGTAAACGGCGTCGGCTACGAAGTTTTCATTCCGCTTTCGAGTTACGACAAACTTCCCGCCGTCGGCCAGTCCATCCGGATTCTCACGCATCTGGCCGTTCGCGAAGACGCGCATATTCTTTACGGGTTCATGACCGTGCCGGAGCGCGATTTGTTTCGTTTGCTCGTGAACAACGTGAGCGGGATCGGTCCGAAACTCGCGCTCGCCGTTTTAAGCGGAATGAGCGTGACCAATTTTAAAACTGCCGTCGTCAATTCCGACATCGCGGCGATTTCGAAGATCAGCGGGCTCGGGAAAAAAACCGCCGAGCGAATCGTTCTGGAATTGAAAGACAAACTCGGCGTCGCGGCTGCCTGGGAAGCGGCGGCGGCGGCGCACGCGCCGACGCCGGAACAGGAGCAGGCGAACGAAGCCGTCCTCGCGCTGATCGCGCTCGGTTACAAACAGGCCGACGCGCACAAAGCCGTTCGCGATCTGCAGACGCAAGGCGGAGCAAAATCGGCGGAAGAGCTGGTAAAACTTGCGCTCAAAAAGATGGCGTCGGGGCGGTAGGGACATCGCGCTGCGATGTCCGCGGACGGCGCAGCGCGCCGTCCCTACCAATATTCCGCGTTGGACGTTGAGCGCTGGACGTTGAACGTTTGCTCCTACCATGCTGGTGCAATCCGAAAAACTGACTGCGATTCGCGGCGCTTTTCCAAAAGAAGGCTTGTTCGCGGAAAAGGATTGGCTGCTTTCGCCCGACGCATTCCCGATCGAGCAAAAATTTCTAACCGAGCTCGAGCAACTCGGCCATCGGCTGTTCGTTTTTCAGCGCGCGTGCAATCAGCTTTACCAACTCAGCGTTAAAGGAAAACAGCCCGAGTGGGTCGCGCGTTATCTCGATGCCGGCAAGCCGAAGGAATTGATCGAGTTTTCACGACGCAAAGAAATCCGGGACGATCTGCCGCGGGTCATTCGGCCGGATCTGATTCTCACCGACAACGGTTACATCATCGCTGAGATCGACTCGGTCCCGGGTGGAATCGGATTAACCGCCTGGCTGAACCAGACGTATTCCGCGTTCGACAAAGAAATCATCGGCGGCGCTGAGGGAATGCTGGATGGGTTTCAAAGCGTCTTGCCGAATGGCGGCGACATCGTGATCTCTCAGGAAGCCGCGACCTATCGGCCGGAAATGGAATGGATCGCCGCGCGATTGGAGGGACGCGCTCAGTCGGGTCCAGGGACGCCACAGAGGCCGTCCCTCCAAAATGGAACTCACTGGCGCGTGGTCGCAGCCGAAAATTACGAACCACGAGACGGTCGCGCCGTTTACCGGTTCTTCGAGCTGTTCGATCTGCCGAACATCCCCAAGATCGACAATCTGCTGCGGGCGAACGCGGAGGGTCGCGTCACAATCACACCGCCGATCAAACCGTTCCTGGAAGAAAAGATGTGGTTCGCGTTGTTCTGGCTGAAACCGTTGCACGAATTTTGGCGTCGCGAGCTCGGCGAGAAATATTTCCTGAAGCTCCAGGAAGTGATCCCCTACTCGTGGATGCTTGATCCAACGCCTCTGCCGCAGCACGCAGTCATTCCGCGTCTCGAGATCCATGATTGGCGCAAAGCAGCCAGGTTCAGTCAGAAAGAGCGCGATCTTCTTTTGAAAGTGAGCGGTTTCTCGCCGCTCGGCTGGGGCAGTCGTGGAATTGCACTCGGATCCGATCTCGCTCACGCCGAATGGGAAAAAAGGATCGACAATGCGCTGGCTACTTTCGACTCGTCGCCGACGATCATGCAGCGTTTTCACAAAGGCCGTTTGGTCGAGCATCGCTACTGGGACAACGGAGGTGGATCGACCGCTCCGTCGGACGATGTCAACAAAAATGCGGCTTCGCCGCCTAATTTTGACATCGAGCAAGGGACTGCTCGATCCACCAATCTCAAAACGATGAAAGGCCGCGTTCGTCTTTGTCCGTATTATTTTGTGGAGAAGGATCGAGTGAAACTGCGCGGCGCTCTCGCCACCATCGTTCCCGCCGACAAGAAATTCGTGCACGGCATGCGCGACGCGATCCTGGTGCCTTCGCGAAAAGAAACCTAGTTGTTAGGCTCTGAGGTAGAGTTTCCTACTTTTTAATTCCTACTTCCTACTTTCTTTTCCGGGCCAGGAGTTTTCAGGTCAATAGCTATGGCATGGGCTTCGGAATCGCCGACATTCTCCACCGCGTGTGTTGTCGGCTCACGCCAAATAGTCTCTCCGGTGGCAGCAGCTCTCTCTCTTCAGTTCTGCCGTCTGGGTAACTAAACCTAAGTTTGGCGCCGCTCAGCACATACACGACGCCGGCCGGATGAGAATGCATCGGCTCTTTTTCCCCCGCTTTGAGGCGGTATTCCAGGACGCGCACTAGATCGTTTTCGAGCAGCACTTTGTAATACTGGGGCGATGTTCTTACTGGGTCTTATGCGTCTGCCGTTATGCATAGGACGGCCAGGAGTGATATTAGAATGGTGGTTTTCATGACGTGGTGGGTTAACGCTTAACGAGAACAAGCTGAGCTACGGCCGGCGACACCGCAATCTCTCACTAATAACGAATAACTAATAACCATTAACTCGCGCATCTGCGCGTCAGTTGGCTTCATCGGCTGGTTAGACGCTACGGCTTATCAAACAGGGGCGCTCCCGAAGTGAACCTGTTGTAATCGCTGCGCAAGTAATTGGCAGTGAAGAAGTCGTCGGCCTTGCTATCGCTGCTGCTCAACTTGAACGGCACAAATCGAAACAGATCGATCGCGCGAGTGAAGGCGGACGCATCTGCAGCTTTGAGGTCGAGCATGCGTTGCATTTCGTCTCGCACTTTCATCGTCTCAACCGTCTGGCGAAGGCCGTCGTCGTGGTGTCGATCCAATGTGAAAGTAAAGCTTTCGGTCAGCTTGGGCGCATCGGTAGCCGATGCCGTTTGCGCCTGCGCTACGCTTACGCCTCCGCATGCGATCCCGGCGCAAACTAGAGAGCGGCAAATAAGGGAGGTCAGCAACATCTAACGAGAAACAGATAAGCCACGGCTAGCGTTGAGCAACATTACGGCGGGAGTGCGTGAGCGCCAAGACGCGAATCGCACTAGGGAAGCCGGGCACCTGGATGAAATCCAGGGTGTTGTGGCAAACACGCTGGAGTAATATTGGAAGGGGCCAGCCAGCTCGCGAAAGCTTTCGGAGTTGGCTTCATCGGCTTCCATGAGAAGGCATTCAAGTTAAGAATGAAATTCATTTCATCGCTTTGTTAATAAGGTGGGGTGGCGGTTGGGATCGGGCTTCCATGCGGACTCGCGGGTCGGTCCATGTTTAGATCCAAGTTACCGCAAAATGGTGGAACGTTGCCATCTGGTTATCGAAGTCGGTAAGGTGCT
>Ga0193751_1001722_pt1 | contig 13743 bp, 15 predicted proteins | sample L1c2metaG_FD_143050 | JGI IMG/M metagenome (GOLD analysis project Ga0193751, IMG submission 143050) | Soil microbial communities from a riparian zone of the East river system, Colorado, United States - L1c2 | ecosystem: Environmental > Terrestrial > Soil > Riparian zone | place: USA: East River... | reverse complement strand
GCACCCGGCTGGGATCCGGTCACCGGGTGGGGCAGCCCCGACGCGCAGGTGCTCATCCCGCTGCTCGCCCGGTACGCCACGCCATGACAGCCGGGCCAGCGGTCTCTCCACCACGACCCTGCGGCAGCCTCACCTGAATGCTCACACCAGCGCCCCACCGGCCACCACGGCACCGGCCAGCCGATTCAGGCAGGTGGCCTGCGCGACTGGATCGCGTCCCATGATTACGAGCACGATTTCGTCCACCGAAAGCTCGGTCAGCCGGTGAAGATCCTCGGCGAGCCGTGACTCGGTCCCCGCCAACGCGAACCGGCGGAGCAGGTCGACTGGCAGACTGTGGGAAAGCACGCTCTCGTGCGACATGTGCAGCGCAAAGTCGTAGCTTGAGCGAATCTGCTCGCGGGCGGCCTGCACTTCGGCGCTTATCTCGAACGCCAGTGGATGGCGGAGGACGGATCGAACCCACGGGGTGACCTCGCGCCAAGCCTGGTCCTCGGGCCCTACGGCGCACCCGACCCACAGGACGATCCGCACGTCGGCTGGCTCTCGTCCCGCGTCGCGGCTGCTGCTTGCGACGCGGTCGACGATCTGCCGCACGGCGGCGCCCTCGACCCCGGGCACGATGATCGCTCCGTCACCAAGCTCGCCGGCGAGCGCGAGCGTCTTCGGACCGCTGCCACTGAGGAGAATCTCGATGTCCTGTCCGGGACGATCCCAATACAGCGACGGTCGATCGTCGAGGGCCGCGCGAGTCAGCAGCGATCTGATCGCCTGGACTGTATCCCGCAGCTCGCTGAGTCGGGCGATCCGGCCTCCCTGACGCCTCAGTGCACTGTCGCCGAGCCCGATGCCCAGCCGAATCCTGCCGGGTGAGTACTCGCTCAGGGTTTGCAATGCCGACGCCGTGACCGTCCAGTCCCTGCTCAGGGGGTTCGTGACCGCGGGTCCCAGCCTGAGCGTCTCGGTGTGAGCGAGGCAGAGAGCGATCGTGGTCCAGCACTCGCGCCAGATCAGCGGGCTGTCGCCAACCCAGAGAGTGTCAACGATCCCGCCATCGAGTTCCCGGGCAATCGCGAGCGTCTCCTCCACGCGACTACCTGGATAGTGGCCGATGCTGATCGCCGGCGGAGCGTGCCTCATCGCGTGGCCTCGGCCCACGTCGGGAGCGCCTCAGGCGGCGGCGTGAATCGAGCGGGCAGCGCGACCACATCACCCTCGTAGATGACGGCGCCGATTCCGATTAGCTCTCCCGACTCGATTGCAGCGCTGATGGTCCTGTGCGAGGAACCTCGGACGGGGCCGCCGAGCAGGATGTTCGCGGGCTCACCAGTCCGGATCGCGCCGCCGGGAATCCGGTGGGATCGGGCGACGTTCTCCGTCCCGCATCGCAGGGCGGTCGCCGCATCCACTCCTCCCAGCGCGGAGATCGCGACGATTGCCTGGAGCGGTCCGCGGGGCACGATCCCGTTGCCGCCCGGGGAGTCGGTACCAACGGTCAGGCGATCGAGCTCGCCTCTCTCGCGCAAAGCGCCGGCGATCCTTCCGAGTAGCCGCAAGTTCCCTCCCGGGATCACTTCGATGAACGCATTCGTTTCCTCGATCACGGACATCGTTTCTGTGTCGGACAGCGGTATCGGACCACCGTTGGCGTGCGCGTACAGATCGGGTGCCACCTCGATCACGATCTCCCCCGTGGCGGCGACGCTGTCTCCCTGAAATGACGTCCCACCCGCATGTAGCTTCGTCACGAGCCCATGTGCGCGCGCCCAGTGCCGGTAGCGTTCCACCTCCTCGCGCCACCCGTCTTCCCCGAACGGGTAATAGATGTACTTCAGGCACTTACCCCCGGCGTCGGCAACCTCCGCGATGTGCCTCTCCTCCAGGCCCGGCACCGCCAGGAGCGTGCCGGCAAACACGCGCGGCGGCGCGGCGATGTTTCCGAAGCACCACGCTGAGGTGGTGGCCAGCCTGGTCACTGCATCTGGCGTCGCGCTTCGCGTGCTGAACCCAGGCACGGTCAGCTCCCCGGCTGACACGCACGCGGTGACACCTGCGTTCAGGTAACAGTGAGTCCAGTCGCTGCCCGCCGGCACCACCGATGTCGATCCTGCGACCGGGTGGACATGTCCGTCGATCAGCCCGGGAAACGCCACGAGACCACCGCCGTTCAGCACACGGACCGTGACACCCTGCTCCTTCAGTGAACGGACGCGCGCCTCCGCGGCGTCGCCGATCGCGACGATCCGACCCTCCTCACACAAGATCTGGCTGTCGTCCGAGAAGGCCCAGGCGGGTTCGGCGGCGAGCACGCCCCCAAGGCCCCGCAAGTGCAGCGCTTCGTGCATGGGTATCGTTAGTCTCCGGCGTAGGCCACGGCATCCAGCTCGACGGTGCCGAGCCCCAGCCCTCCGGCTTGGATTGTTGTCCGTGCTGGATAGGTGCCGCCGAAGAACTCCTCGAATGCGCGGTTCATCGCGCCGTAGTCGGCGAAGTCTACGAGGTATACCGTCACCTTTACGACCGATCGCCTGTCGAGTCCGCGGGTCCGCAGCACTGCCTCCATGTTCTCAAGGCATTGCAGAGTCGCACCGACGACATCGTCGGCGATGATCTCGCCGGCATGCGTTCTCGCGACCATCCCGGCGACGTGCAACCAGCCGCCCGCTAGGACACCGTGCGACAGCGGGACCGTGGGAGCGGCCATGCCGTCCGCGTTGAAAATGTCAAGCGTCACTCTTCACCTCCTGGGGTTGCGGATGATCGACGAAGCCGGCGCGTCCTTCCTGTGCGCTGACGAGGCGAAGGAGATCTGACACGCTCAGGATCCGGCGTGTGCGCTCAGCGACGCTCTTTACTTGCTCGACAAGGCCGCCGACATCGAGCGTCGCAGGGTCGATCCCCACGGATCTCAGAACGTGTTCGATCGCCGCTCTCCCTGACGTCTTGCCGAGCACGATTTCCGAGTGCCTTCCAACCGCCTCCGCCTCGATCGGCTGCGCTGCGAGCGGCGATCTGATCAAGCCGCTGATCGAGATCCCGGAGACGTGGCGGAACGAGTTACGCCCGATGATCGCGCGGTTGTCCTGAAGGCGCAGGCCGATGACCTCGGCCGCTCTGATGAACGAGGGCCCGAGAAGCTCCAGCTCGACCCCGGTGGAGACGTGCAGCAGGAACTCGAGCGCGGCGACGATCTCTTCGGTGGCCGCATTCCCGGCGCGCTCCCCGACACCGGCGATGCTGCACGACACCCACCGCGCCCCCGCTTGCACAGCCGACAGGGCGTTCGCCATCGCGAGACCGAAGTCGTCGTGGAAATGGACCTCGATCGGCAAGCCGAACTCGTCATCGCACCACTTCACGAGCGTGCTGACCTCCGCCGGTGTCCCGATTCCGACGGTGTCGACGATCCGAACCCCATCTATCAGCTCCTGGCGCCTGAGCTCGCCGTAAAGCTTCCTGATGTCGTCGCGACCCGAGCGGAGCGTGTCGTATGCGCTCGCAAACGTCCTCAGGCCGAGCTCTCTCGCCGCTGTGTGGGCCTTCACGGCGGCGTCGACCATTTCCGAGACCGACCAGCCGAACTTGCTCTCGAGCTGGTACTGGCTGACGGGACTGCTGATCACGACCCCCCACAGCCCGCATCGGTGCGCCAGCTCGACGTCGTCGGTGCGAGCGCGGCACACGCCGATCGTCTCGGCGATCCGGCCGGCGTCGACCACGGCTGCGATTGCTTCGCGTTCCCCCTCCGAGACCGCGGGCGTCCCGATTTCGGCGCGTCTGATGCCGACTTCAGCCAGAATCTCTGCTATCGCCAGCTTCTGCGACGTACCCAGGATCACGCCTGGCTGCTGGTCACCCTCGCGGAGGGTGCAGTCGCTGATCATCACTTCACGGGGCGCAGGCTGTGGGCTCGGGGGCGCTGTCACTTGTCTACTCCTCGCTGACCGCACGTGCTGTTGACGCCGACGTGCCCAGCAGGAGCGAGCCGAGGTCGGGTCGTTCGAGGAACTCCCCGGCCGGCCCGGATGTCCTGATCCCGCGGTCGGCGATGATGTATGCCCAGTCGGACACCTCCAGAGCCGCCCGTGCCTTCTGCTCGACGAGCAGTACGCCGACTCCTGTGGACGCCAGCGCCCTGACGTGATCGCGCAGCACGAGGGTCGACAGGCCCGGCGCAAGCCCAGCGGTCGGCTCATCCATGATCAGCAACGACGGCCGCGACATGAGCACGCTGCCGATAGCGACCATCTTGCGCTCGCCACCGCTCAGGTGCAGGACCCTGCGGCCAAGCATTGAAGCGAGTGCGGGGAACACCTCGAGGACCTCCACCGCGCGCTCCCGAACCTCGCGTCTCCGGAGCAGATAACCGCCCATTTCCAGGTTCTCCCGAACGGTCAGCGTGTCAAAGCAGTCCCTGACCTGCGGTACGTACCCCACCCTGCGTCGCGCGAGTGCATCCCCGCCTAGACCGGTGACATCACTTCCCGCGAGCACGACCCTCCCGCTGATGAGGGTCCGTCCGCCGACGATCGCCTTGAGGATGGTGCTCTTCCCGGCGCCGTTTGGTCCGAGCACGCACGCAACCCGGCCAGCGTGCACCACGAGGTCGACCCCTTCGACCACTGCGCTCCCGCCGTACCCTGCGCTCAGATGCTGGACCGAGAGCAGTGGTGATGCGGCAGCAACCCGGCGGGGGACGCCGTCGTTAGCCGTTGATATAGGCATCGACGACCTCCCCCATTTCGATCACCTCGCTGTACTTCCCCTGGCCTATGAGCCGTCCGTTCGCCATCACCAGTACCGTGTCACAGAGTCTCTCGACAGCCCCGAGCTCGTGCTCGACCATGATCATGGTCAGGCCGTCACGCTTGAGCGACCATAGGTACTCCATAATCTCGTCGCGCAGAGTGGGATTTATTCCTGCCATCGGCTCGTCAAGCAGCAGCACCCGAGGGTGACTCATGAGTCCCCTCATGATCTCCACCAGGCGCTTCTCGCCGCCACTGAGCAGGCCCGCATACTCGTTCGCCTTGTGCTCGAGCCGGAACCGCTCCAGCAGCTCCCACGCTCGTTCCGCGTGCACCCGCTCCACGGCCCTCCAGCGACGACGCCGAAACAGCGCGCCCCAGATCGTCTCTCCGGCCTCGTCACGGCACGCCACCATCAGGTTCTCGAGCACCGTCAGGCGCGCGAACTCGCTAGAGAGCTGAAAAGTGCGGGCAAGGCCCAAACGGGACCGCCTCCATGCGGGTAGCCGGGAGATGTCCTCGCCGAACAGCCTGACTGTGCCCGCGTCCGGCAACCGGGTGCCAGCGATCAGTCCGACGAGCGTAGACTTCCCGGCTCCGTTGGGGCCGATGAGCCCGACAGTGGGTCCTTCGGGGACCGAGAATGAGACGCCCGCGACGGCTTCGACCCCTCCCAGCGTGCAGCGGAGTTCCTCAATCTCGAGCGCAGCGACGGCCATCTGCACTAGCTCACATCAGCTATGTCGTGACCCGCGCCTGGCAGGGTCAGTGTGCGGGCGGGCGGAGCAAGGACATTCTTACGCTCGGGCGCGATGCCCCGGGGTCTGAACCACAGGAATCCGATGATCACGATGCCGATGATGATCCATTGCAGGCCGAGGCTCACGGTTGGGTTGGCGAACGTCGGCAGGAATGTGACGCCCTCAAGCAGCAGTGTCGGCACGAGCACTGCACCGATCAGCGCACCAATACTGTTGCCGAGGCCGCCAACGATCAGGGCGGTGAAGTAGGCAAACGTCTCCGGGTACAGCCAGGCATCCGGAGACCAGGCGCTGATGAAGCCGACTAGCACGGCACCACTGAGCGCCGCGATCGCTCCGCCCACCACGAACACCAGCATCCGCAGCCGGGTCACGTCGAGGCCAACGGCGCCAGCAACAACTTCGTTGTCCCGCATCGCCCGCCAGCTACGTCCGAGCGGCGACCGGGCCAGGGCGGCCACCACCACGAAGACGGAAAGGCAACACACTGCGGTGAGCCCGACGTACATCCATCCGTACCCAACTGAGATGGGATTGAGCAAGGTCCCCAGCGGCGGCGGGACCAAGGAGATGCCTGCCGACCCGTTCAGGAAGCCTGGAAAGCTGACGACCACGGTCGTGGCGATCAGCGATACGACGAGCATCACCATCGCCTGGTAATCGCTGCGAAGTCGCCGCAGGCCGACGAGACCGACCGGCAATGCTACGACGGCGCCCGCTACCGTCGCGATGATCCACGGCAGCGGGAATGGAAGATGCCATCCCCCAAGATATGTCTGAAAGCCTCCGTTCCCCGACGACGGACCCACCGCGAACAGCGCTGCCGTATACGCGCCAACGGCCTGGAACACGATGAACGCAAAGTTGAGCACGCCCGCAGTTCCATACTGGAGGTTCAGCCCGAGGCAGGCGATCAGGTTGACACCAAGGTAGACGAGCAAGGTGATCGCGACGAAATCCCAGCCGGTCGCGCCGCTCATCGCGCTAGCCCTCGCTCCGCCGCCGTGCTGGAGAAGATCCCCTGAGGCCGCAGAAGCAGCATCCCGATCAATACCGCAAACGCGACCAGCTGCTTGAGTGCGCTGAGGCCACCGATTGACGCCGCGGCCTCGCTGACGATCCCGATGATGAGCGCGCCCAGCATCGCACCATACGGCGAGCCGATGCCGCCCAGGACGACCCCTGCGATGATCGGTACCAGAAAGCTGCTGCCCGTCGATGCATTGAACGCCCCGACGATGATGCCCATAAACAGCCCGGCCAGGCCGCAGAGAGCGCCAGAGATAACCCACGCTAGATCAACGACGATCGCCGTGCGTACGCCGCGGCTCCTGGCAAGCTCTGGATTGGTGGCCGTGGCGCGCATCGCCTTGCCGAGCTTCGTCCATTTCTGCATCGCGTGAACGACGAACATCAGTACGCCGGCGACTGCAACCATGACCACCTGGGACGGAGTGAAACCGACGCCTTCGATCCGCACGGATGGCTGACCGAGCTGGCCGTAGCTGAAGAAATGAGGTCCTCCAACTATCAGTAGCGCATTCTCCAGGATCAGCGACATAGCCAAGCTCAAGATGATCAACGTGAACGGCCCCGCGCGGCGCCCCTCGAAAGGCCTGAATACACCGCGGTTGATGGCCAGCGAAAACGTTGCGCCGGTTGCGGCCGCAACCAGGCCCGACACCCAAAGATTGGCACCGGCGGTGTTCACCGCGTAGGCGACGAGCGCGGCCGCGCTCATGATGCTTCCATAGGCGATGTTCAGCACATTCGTCACGCTGAACTGCAGGGTGAACCCGACCCCTGCGACAGCGAGGAGCGCGGCGGTGATCAGACCGCTGCCCACGATCAACACGAACTGATTCATCGTCTGATCCGCTCTGCCCTTCGATGCTTCTCCATGCGAGCCAGCTCGCGGCATTCCGTGCAGGTCACCGAGCAGCGTTGATCTCAGCGGAGCTGACGATTGCGAGAAGCCGGACCGGCTGCGCTTGGGCCGGGCTGTAGCCAAACGCGGCGAACACACCCGACGAATTGTGGTACTTATCGAGGTCGACCGCTCCCTGTGCTCCCACGTAGCGGATGCTCTTCCCCTGCTTCAGGGCCTGTACTCCCTGCGCGTAGGTGGACACGTCGACCGCGCCAGGGCGGGGGTTGGTGATGCTGGTGATGCTGGCGTTCCACTTGGAGGGATTCGTCGACTTCTTCAGCGTCATAGCAAGCGCCATGACGTTGAACGAATCGTAATACGCCTCGACGTACGGATCATTGTTGTACTGGGCTGGCCCTCCCTGGATCTTGGATCCCGCTGCATGTAGGGCCGCATAATAGGCCTTCCATGCCGGCCCAGCCGGAGGAGTGTATGTCCGGATTCCCGACATCACCCGGAGTAGATTCGACGGGCCGATCGCCTTCGCCACGGTGTCCAGCCACTGGGCGTCAAGCGTCACGGTCGAGCCAACGATCGCTGGCAGCGGTTGAATTTGCTGGTAGTCCCGCAGGAACGTCGCCGCGCTCTGCGGGTCCATCTCCGTTAGGATTACCTGGGGATGAGCTTTGGCGATCTGCGACGCCTCAGCGGTGTAGTCCGGCTGGTCGAGCGCAAGATTGATATTTGCGACGATCTGGCCCCCGAGCTTTTTCCAGCCCGCGACAGCGGATGGCTTGTTGCCCTGCGCGTCGAGGTTGTCCGAGAACACGAATGCCGCTCTGCGGTATCCCCGGTGGAAGGCGTACGCCGCCATCGCGAATCCGGTCGTGTCGTCAGCCGGGACGATGCGATAGAAGTATGGGTCGGTGCTGTGGTCGAAGAGAGCCTGGCCAGTGTCCATAAAGGCCGGCACGTGTGCGTCCTCAAGGATCGGCGCTAGCACCGTCGCACTGTCGGAGCTGGGCCCGGAGATGCCGACCAGATTCCGCGTCTTGGCGAGCATCAGCCGAACGACCGGGACTGCGTCTGCTGGGTCGCCCCGCGTGTCAGTAGGTATACACGTTACTTTATGGCCGAGGATCCCGCCCGTGCCATTGATCTCCCCGGCTGCGGTCCAGCACCCCGCCATCAGACCCGGCCCGAAGGCCGCATCCGGCCCGGTGAAGGGGGCGATATTGTCGAACACCAAGGTGGCGTGACTCGAAGTCCCGCCTCCCTCGCCGGACGAGCCTCCGCACGACGCCATGCCGAGAACAATGCACGCCGCGGTCACCGCAGCGAACGCGGTCCTCCTTGCCGCTCGTGTCACCAGATTTACCTGACTGGCGTTGTTTCCCAGCATTGGTCTCTCCGTGAATTGAGGGTGTCAGGATCCTGACCAGTCAGTGTTCACCTATGCTGGCGAGCCAGCTCCCCTGGGACGATCGGCCACGGGGATCGATGCAGAGAGGACTCGGGCTCCTCGTAGTAGAGGCCGAGTGCCTGGAGCGCCGGGATGTCGTTGACCGAGAAGATAACTGCGTCGTCATCCCGCGAGTCGTTTACGAGGCGGTGCCACGCCCAGTTCGGAATCGCAAAGGCGTCGTGGCGCGACCATGACAGCTCGGTGTCGTCGACGATCGCCCTCCCCTGGCCGCGCACGACAAAGTTCGTGCTCGACGAGCTGTGACGATGCACTTTGGTCTCCTGACCCGGGGCAAGCCGCTGGAGCCAGCAGGTGATGGTCGGGAGCGTCGAGCCACCCGTCATCGGGTTCACGTACTCGAGGACCACTCCGTCGTACGGGCTCCCGTCGGCACCCGCCATCTCCATCAGCTTGGCCTCTGCGTCGCGCCACGGGTAACGCATCGGGAGCCGGAGCTGCGGCCGCTCTTCCCACACCGGACGCAGCAGGCCAGTACGGTGAGACACATAGTCGGCGGGGCTCTGCCGCTGTGGCTGCCGCTCGTCGCCGTACGGCTCGTAGACGTTGACGTTCAGGAGGTTGATCAGTCCGATGTCGAGGGCGTCGAACCACGTGACGTGGTCTTGGGTCGAGTTCTGGTGGTCATGCCAGCACCAGCTTGGCGTCAGGACGAGGTCGTAGTCCTCCATCGTGCAAACCTCGCCGTCGGTCACGGTCGCCAGTCCAGGTCCGCCCTCGACCGCGAACCTGATCGCCGAAAAGGTATGGCGGTGTGCCCAAGCCACCTCGCCGGGCTTCAGCATCTGCAGCCCCATCAGCAGGGTGTGGGTGCTCCCCTCCTGAAGCGCCGGGTTGATGAACTCGATACCACGGCGGGCCGTCAGCACGTCCGGAAATATCTCGCATGCCTCCAGGAGCTTGTCGTGAACCTCCTTCCAGCGCCAGATCGCGGGCACTCCCAGAGGCACCTTTCCAACCACCGCGTCCGCCGGGTTCTCGTATGTCCACGCGCCTCTCATGTGCCTCTGCGCCAGCTCGACATCGAACTCCTCGATCGTCGTTGAGACACTCATCTTCCGGCCTCCCGTCTGCTCAGTTCAGCTGCACAGTTACTCCGTGTCATATGGCTGCCACCGCATCCACCTCGATCAGGAACTCGGCAAGCACGAGGCCGGCCACCTGAATCAGGCTGCTTGCCGGCGGGCCCACCGGAAACAGCTCACCACGAATCGCGGCGAGCTCCTCGAACCAGTCGAAGCTGGTCACATACACGGTCAACTTCGTGATCGCATCGAGGTCGGCACCGACGCTCTGCAAGATCACACGCAGGTTGTGAAACACCTGGCGCGCCTGGGCGCCGGGATCGCCCACTCCCACGATCTTGCCCGCCTCGTCCCAAGCCACCTGGCCCGAGATGAACAACAGCTCGCCTGCAGTGACCCGCACAGCGTGCGAATAGCCCGGGCGAAACAGAGCGGGCGCTCCGGGCGGGTTCAACACGGTTCTGCGTTCGGGCCGCGAGGCCACGCTGGTGCCGGCTGCGTTCGCGTCGCTCATATGCTCCTCGTTCCGGGCAGGCCACACGCACTTCGAACGCTAGCGATGGATGCAATATGCGTCAAGATGGATCCAGAACTTGCATGGCTTGGTTGACGGCACAGCCAGCCCTCCCGCCGTCGTTCGCGACCCCGTCGATCAAGCAACCGGACCCGTTCCCGCCGACGTCGCCGGTCCGGGCTTAACCGTCCGGGCTTAAGGAGCTACCACGCCTGGGCGCACCAGGCTCGGAATGCACAACTTACGACGCCGCTCAGGCTGTCCGCGAGCGCTCGTACCGCGCGGCGGCGAGCTCGCCCGCGCGCGCAATGTGACGCTGCATCTCCCGCCGGGCCGTTGCCGGTTGGTGCTCCTCGATCGCGCGCACGATCTTGTCGTGCTCGGTCGCGTTCTCCCCGAGCAGGCGAGCGCTCTCGCTCTGCGCTGACCACGTCAGTTTGCGCGGGAAGCTGAGATGCAGGTGGCGCACGGTCTCGTAAAGGCGATGGTTTCCCGAAGCCCTCAGAATCACCTCGTGGAACAGGTCGTTGGCCGACGGCCAGTCCGCGTCCGAGAGCTCACGCGATCGCTCGCCCGGCGCGGTGAAGCGCGCGACAGCCTGGCTGAACAGCGCCGCCGCCTCGCGGAGCTGGACGAGCTCGTCGTCCGTAATCAGCTCGGCCGCCAGCTGCACCGCAAGCCCTTCGAGCTCCGCCCGAACCACGTAAGCCTCGCGGATGTCGCGTGGGGATGGGCCGCGCACTGTCGCGCCGCGCCTCGGAAGGATCTCGAGCATGCCGGTCGCCTGGAGCTGCCGTAGTGCCTCGCGGACCGGCGTGCGGCTGACACCGAATTCCTCGGCGAGCGTCTCCTGGCGAAGTCGAGTGCCCAACGCCAACTCGCCGGACATGATTTGGAGGTGGATTCTCTGGGCGAGCTCGTCGACGAGCGCTTGACCAGCCAGGCCTCGCGGTTGGGGCACGAGAGGCATAGGCCACATCGTACCGTCCGTCGGAGCGGTCCCGGTACTCACCGAGCCCCGTGCTTTCGGGCCATCAGGTCAGTTGCTGCGTGGAGCGTCTGGAGCCTCGGCACGTCCACGCCGCCAAGCCTGGCGAGCTCGATCACTGCGCTGGTCAGAGGATCGAGCTCGAGCTTCTTGCCCGCTTGGAGGTCCTGGAGCATTGACGTCCTGTGATCTCCGACTCGCTCGGCTCCCACCACACGGCCCCCGATGCTGACCGGCGGTGTCCGGCCGAGCGCGAGTGCCACGGCCAGGACGTCCTCCACCAGCGCGGCGGCGAGCGAGCGCGTCGACGAGGTGCGGCAGATCTCCGCGAGCGTCGCTCCGGTGAGCACGATCAGGGGATTGAACACCGCGTTGCCCATCAGCTTCAGGCAGACCTGTGCGCGGATGTCCTCGACCACGCGCTGCCCGATCCCGGCGTCGGCAGCTTGAAGCGGACGAGCCGATCGGCGCGGTGCCTGCTCAACTCGGCCAACGTGACGCTCGAGGTCACGACGACGGCGGCCTCGACTCGCTCCCCGTATTCGGCGTCCGGCACGCCGGACGTCACCGCTTCCCGCACAACGTCGTGGGCAAGCAGCAACTCGCCGATGTCGGGCGGAGCTATCTTCGCGCCTCCGCGGTTGATGAGCTCCTTGATCCGTCCGACCAGCGACAGGTAGCCGTCATCCAAGCGAGCCCCGAGATCCCCCGTCCGGAACGATCCGTCGCAGAACACAGTTGCATTGGCCTCCGTGCTCGATCAGCGCTGGATTGGAGCGGAGGGCGCGCGAGGAGCAAGTTCTCCACCGTAGCGTCCATGGATCCAATGATATCATCTTGGGATCCATTTGCTGTGTGCTCGGAGCTAGGGGTTTGAATGCCAGTCCCACCGTATGACGAAGCCGGGCGTGGCCCGGTGATCGTTTTCAGCCACGGGACGATGATGGACCGGTCGATGTTCCGCCCCCAGCTCGATGCGCTGTCATGCTCGTTCCGGGTGATCGCGTTCGATCATCGTGCCCGCACGGCCCGCTGGCGAGGTCCTTACAGCCTGGACGACCTCGCCAGCGATTGCCTCGCCCTGCTCGACGCACTCGGGGTCGAGAGGTGCGTTCTGGGAGGCATGTCGATGGGCGGCTTCATGGCGCTTCGCTTGGCGCTTCGGCATCCCGAGCGTCTGAACGCAATGATCCTGATCGACTCGATGGCCTCAGCACCACTGTCGCCGAATGAGGGCTTCTTCCAGAGCTTGAAGCACTCGGGGCCGCTGTCCGAAGCCGTCGCGCAGCGAAATGCAGACATTCTGTTCGGGGTCACGACCAGGAGCCAGAGGCCCGAGCTGGTCGAAGCCTGGAAGACCCGGTGGCGTGATCTCACCGGCCCTTCGGTGTATTGGGAGACGGCTTCGTGGCTGCATCGCGAGGATCTCTCCTCGCGACTCGGTGAGATCTCGGTCCCCACGCTGGTGATCCACGGCGAGGAGGACATCATCATTCCGATCGCAGCCGGCGAGGAGATGGCCGACGGCGTCCAGAACGGCAGCTTTGTCCGCGTCGCAAACGCGGGCCATACCGCAAACCTAGAGGACCCCGACGCTGTCAATGCAGCGATAAGCGACTTCGTCGAATCGCTGGTACTCGCCCCATGACTCTCGCGGAGCCGCTGCGCAAGAGTTAGGGCGCAACTTCCCCGACTGATTGCCTGAGATGCGCGTCTGCTCGACTGGCCGGCTGAGCACGCGCTCATCTCCTTGCTGGCGCTCATGCGCTAGCCACGGCGCGGGAAAGACCATGCACCCATAACCATGTGATCTGCGCGCCGGCACAGTCATCGGCAGTCGAGAACCCGTCAAAACGTATTCGGCGATCGATCTGTCGCCCAGTGAGTGTTCAGGGCACCACCGACCTGGTCACCTTGCGTAGCAGACAGCTCATGCGCTCGATGGCCGCCACGACGGGCCGGGATCCGGATGGACCCGCTCAACGGCAGGCGCCGCGGACGCCACTCCCGAACTGAGCCTGCCGCCCCCAAGCGAGGCTTCTCCTCCTCCTGCCGATTCACCCGCGGGCCATCGCACCAAGAGTGTCCCGGCTGAAACCCTGAGACCAAGCCAGACGAGCGGCGTTCAAAAAATGAGCCCTGACCGCCGCTCACGGTGCCGATCTCTGCCGATCCTGCTCGGAGCATGCCGCGCCCCAGGGCCAAATCCCACGGACGAACCGCGGACAAGCAGTCCAAAAGCCCGACCACCATCCGGCGATCAGGCCTCTGACCTGCTTTTCCTAGTAGCGGGGGCAGGATTTGAACCTGCGACCTCTGGGTTATGAGACATACGACGCACGTCTTCCACGTCT
>Ga0193751_1001721_pt1 | contig 13747 bp, 7 predicted proteins | sample L1c2metaG_FD_143050 | JGI IMG/M metagenome (GOLD analysis project Ga0193751, IMG submission 143050) | Soil microbial communities from a riparian zone of the East river system, Colorado, United States - L1c2 | ecosystem: Environmental > Terrestrial > Soil > Riparian zone | place: USA: East River... | reverse complement strand
GCAGTTGCTCGACGAGCTCCATCATCTTTGTATAGTCGGCGTACGCCTCGTAGAACTCGAGCATCGTGAACTCGGGGTTGTGAGTTCGATCGATGCCTTCATTTCGGAAATCGTGGCCGATCTCGTACACGCGATCGAGCCCGCCAACCACGAGACGCTTCAGGTAGAGCTCGTCCGCGATGCGCAGGTAGAGCGGCATGTCCAGCGCATTGTGAACCGTTATGAACGGACGGGCCGCTGCACCACCATAGAGAGGTTGGAGAATCGGCGTCTCGACTTCGAGATAGTCGCGGTGATCGAGAAACGTCCTGATCGATGAGATCATCCGCGATCTCGCAACGAAGAGCGCGCGCACTTCGGGGTGGACGGCGAGATCGGCATAGCGTTGGCGATACCGTTGCTCAGGATCGGCGAACCCGGAGTGCCGAACCAGCTGTCCATTCACTTCCTCTTCCTTTCCGAACGGCAGCGGTCGCAGTGATTTCGCCAGCAGCTCGACACGATCGACGCGCACGGTCACCTCTCCCGTGCGTGTTCGGAACAGCGGACCGTGGACGCCGATTATATCGCCGAGGTCGAAGTGCGCGAGCATTGCGTAGCCGCTCTCGCCAAGTTGATCCTTCTTGAAATAGAGCTGGATCTTTCCCGTCGCGTCCCCGAGATGGGCAAAGGTCGTCTTCCCATGCGAGCGCCAGGCAACGATCCTGCCCGCAAGAGTTACGGGCGGGCCTTCGTCGCCAGCGCCAAGCAGCGTCTGCGCCTGGGCCGCGGTGTGCTGCCGATCGAAGGCATAAGCGTAAGGCGTTATCCCGGCAGCTTCGAGCGCCTCCAGTTTCTCTCTTCGCGCCTGGAGGACAAAGTTGAGCTCTTCGCTCACGCGGCCGCCGTGGCCGACCCGCCGCCCTGCTTCAGATACGCTTCAATGAATGGATCGATTCCGCCATCCATCACTTTCTGAACGTCGGGAATCTTGAGCTCGGTACGATGGTCATTGACCATCGTGTACGGCTGAAACACGTAGCTCCTGATCTGGCTTCCGAAGCTCACGTCCGATTTCGTCGCATCAAGCTCCGCCTTGTGAGCCTCGCGACGTTGGATTTCGGCCTGGTAGAGCTTGTTCTTCAACATCTTCATTGCGGTCGCCTTGTTTTTGAACTGCGACCTTTCCTGCTGTGAGCCGACCACCGTTCCAGTCGGCAGGTGTGTAATGCGTACAGCCGAGCTCGTCTTGTTCACGTGCTGCCCGCCGGCGCCCGATGCGCGGTAGACGTCGATTCTAAGATCTTCGTCGCGGATCTCGATGTTGATCTCCTCGTTGACGACTGGATAGACGAACACCGATGCGAAGCTGGTATGACGTCGCGCGTTCGCGTCGAAAGGCGAGATCCGGACGAGACGATGAACGCCAGTCTCGGGGCGAAGAAACCCGTACGCATATAGTCCACGTATCTCCAGCACCGCTCCCTTTATCCCCGCCTCCTCGCCTTCGCTCTCGTCGAGAATCGAGACCTCGAAGCCGCGACGCTCCGCCCAGCGCACGTACATGCGCATCAGCATCTGAGCCCAGTCCTGGGCCTCCGTTCCACCCGCTCCGGCGCTGATCTCCAGCTGCGCGTCGCGGAAATCATCGGGACCACGCAGAAGTGACTTCACCTCGAACGCGGCGAGATCGTCGCGCAAATCTCCGATCTCCTTGTCGAGCTCGCGCTCCATCTCGGGCTCCGAGCCTTCCTGAATGAGCTCGTTCAGCTCGATCGCGCTTGTCACGCGTCCGTTCAGCTTGTCATAGGGGTCGATCCAGTTGCGCAGCGTTTTCACTTCCTGAAGGGTTGCCTGCGCTTTCTCCTGATTATTCCAGAAGCCGGGGTCCGCCATCTCGGCGTCGAAGGCGCTCAGGCGAGCGCGCTTGCCGTCGATGTCAAAGATACCTCCGCAACTCCGCCAGTCGCTCACCCGTCTGCTTCAGACCGCGACTACGCTCACTTTCCGCCATTTCTAACCACCCTCTCGACCCTTAGAAAATTTTCTTGCCGGCACCCAGCACTTCGTTCAGTGCTTCCTGGAAGTAAGTAGTGCTCTCGGCGAGCTGCTGCCCCACCTGCGCAATATACTCCTCGAAGCTCTTTTTTATCTCCTCCCTAAAGAGCTGCTTCAGGGTCCCGTCGCGCAACCCTTCGGCGTGTTTGGCCGGATGGTAGGTGATAATGTCCGAGACCAGAGCTCGAGCCAATCGCTTGGCGCGCTGGTTCGGATCCTTCGACAAGAACGGGTTGAGCGGGCGGCGCGCGCCGGCGTCGGCGCCCGTGGCGATGGACGGCGCGGCCGACGGAGTTGCAGCCTGGGGACGCGGTGGGATTGCCGGCGCAGACACTGCGGGCTTGAACGGCGGGCTCAGCGCGGCTGATTTGAAATCGGGTACGCCCGAGGAAGGCGACGGTGGTGTGGCAGTCGCCGCAGCGGTTGCCCGGTCGATGGACTCCGGGCGAGGCCGCGGAGCGGCAGGCGTCTCCACACTCCGTTGCGGCGGCGGAGTGGAGGGGCGCTGCGGTGCGGGAGCAGCTGGAGTGCGCGCTCCAGGAGACGTAAAAGGCGTGGTGTCCCAGCCCGGCTGGTTGGGAGCCGAGCGCTGGCGCGGCTCTGACGATTCCACGGGCGAGCTCGGGGTCCACGCCGCCGAAGATGGAGGAGTGTTCTGCCCTGTCGGTGCGGGAATAGTTATCACCCCGCTGCATACTGAGCAGCGGGCGCGCACGCCATTCGGTGGAACCTTGGCCGGATCCACTCGGAAAATTGAGCGGCAATCGGGACAGCTTACGTTCATTCCCCTTCTCCAATCATGCGTGCGTCACGGATGGCAGGCAGCGGCTCCTGCGGCGTCACACGATCGTCGCTGCGTCTATCTACAGTATAAACTGAGCCAGGCAGGCTCTTGGCGTAGGTTTTCATCTCCGTCGCAAGTTGGCTTGCCTGACGCGCGGAGGTCAATGTGCGGCGAAGGTTTGTCACCACGCCGATCGACAGTGTCATTAGTGGAACACGGTCAAGATGCCCGCGGCGGTCCTTCCCGAAAAAGTAGCCGGCTCTCCGGTCCTGCTCGGAGTACTGGTACGGCGCCAACAGATCGAAGGTCGCAACGATCTCGCCGCAGACCGACGGAATCGAGTTGTACGGAATGATAAAAATGAAATCGTCGCCACCGATGTGGCCGATAAACCCGTTCTCCCCGCAAGTACCCTTCACTACGTCGTGAAGCAGCTTGGCGAGAATTCGGATAACCCGGTCACCCTCGTTGTAGCTGTATCGATCGTTGAATTCCTTGAAGTGATCGAGGTCGGCGTAGCAGACGGCGAAATAATCGCCGACCGCCAGGCGCCGTCCGATTTCGGCTTCGATCGCCGACGTGCCGGCGAGCCGAGTGGACGGATGCACAATCAGGTCTCGCTCGGACCGAACGAGCATCGCGCTCAGCCGGCGCACCGCTTCGGGACCTTGCATGCCGTCGCGAATGACCTCGTCGGCACCCGCATCGAACGCCGCCGAGAGGGCTTCGTTGGTTTTCTTGGTGAGGACGGCGCACGGAACAACGGCGGTGTAAGAATCCTTTTTCACGCGGTGCAGAGCCGCAAGAACGGATTCGGTCTCGTTGCGGGCGTCGAATACGACGAATCGCGGACGCGCGCGCAGGCCGATCGACATCAGTTCGTCACCGGAGCTCAATGTCACGACAGATGCGTCCTGCGCGGCGATCCAGGCGCTTACGAAGGCCGGGAGAGACGCACCATCAGGAGAGAAGCGTATTGCGTTCGGCTGCTGCAAATCGTTGGTTGTCCGGTAGCCGGTGATTCTTGCTCGTCAAAAGAAAAAGAACGCCACTCCCAGCACTGCATACGCCAGCAGCAGAAAAACCCCTTCCAGCCAATTCGACTCCGCATCCCGGATCACTGACGTCGCGACGAGCACCGCCAAGGCGATGCTCGCCACTTCCATCGTAGTGAACGCGAGATCCATCGGCTGGTGAAACGCCATCCCGAGTAACACCAATACCGGCGCAATCAGTAGCGCCACCTGTACGCTGGACCCGATGGCGATGTTCAGTGCGAGATCCATTCGGTTTCGCATCGCCATTATGATCGCAGAGCTGTTTTCGGCGGCGTTGCCAATGATCGGGATGAGGATCAATCCGACGAAGAACTCGGACAAACCCAGCACCTTCACCGCCTCCTCAGTAGCCGATACCAATACCTCCGCCACGACGCCGATCGCTCCGGCGCTGAGGAGGAGTATCAGCATTGCCTTCTTTGACGACCATTTTGGCGCTACAGTCACGGCCGGATCGTGCCTGTCAGACGCAAATGTGGCTGAATGGGTCCAGAGAGAGAAGACCAGCCACGCTACGTAGCCCGTGATCAGAAGGAACGCGATATAGTGCGACATCCTGACCGTAGCAACCCTTTCCGGGTCAGGGTGAAGCGTGTGGAACAGCGCCGGGACCACAAGGCCGAACACCGCAATGAGCAGAACGGTAGTGCTGAGGCCCGCCAGGTGCCGGTTGAATCTTTGCACCTTGTACTTGAGCCCGCCCGCAAAAAGTGCGATGCCAAGAACGAGGAGAAGGTTCCCCAGTATCGAGCCTGTGATCGATGCTTTGACCAGATCGATCAACCCGGCACGCAGTGCCACTGTCGCGATGATCAGCTCGGCGAGGTTTCCCATCGTTGCACTCAGCACACCACCGATCGCGGGAGAGGTGTGCTCCGCGACGGCCTCGGTCGCGGCGCCGAGGACCCCCGAGAGCGGGATGATGGCCAGTGCGCTCACTACAAAGATCACGATTGGGGGGGCGCCAAACACCCGCGCCAGAACGGCGATCGGCGCAAAGATGAGGAGCGCGTAGAGGATTTTCATCCTGCCCCGCCGTTCTTCATCGCCGAGCTGACCTCAGCGTGGTCGATATCAAAACAGATATCGAAGCGAAACCCACACCGGCGCCTGTCCGTTGTCGGCCTGAATGCCGCCAAAGGTGCGAGCGATGTCGAAGACGAAAGATCCGCTCTGTAGTCCAAAGCCAAGCGACGCGGTCGCACTGGCGAGGCGATCGTGCCCCACGTAACCAGCGCGCACGTGCAGTTTGCCCTCGTACACAACGTCAGTTCCGAGGCGCACCGACTTGCCCCCATACGATCGGGTGTCCACGTAGCTCGCCGCCACATGGAGCTCGGTGTCCTTCACGTACCGATCCAGAAACTTGAGTCGATACATAGTTCCGAACTCGACCTGCGTCGGCAGCGGATCCCGCTGATTGGTCTGCTGCGAGTTCAGCCTGCCGCCGAGATTCCTGATGGCGATCCCGAACGAGAGTGGTCCGCCGACCGCAACGTGGTACTGAGCACCAAGATCCACAGCACGTGTACTCTCGACCTCGTCTCCGATGCCGACGCAGATCCCGGTACAGTCCACCCGAATCTGGATGATCTTGTAGTTCAGGCCGACATCGAGGCGCTTGGTGACTTGCGCTGCGTAAGTCCCGGCGAGAACGACATCACGAGGCAGCGCCAGGCCAATGGGGTTGTTGTTGTCGTCGGTAAGTTGCACCTCGCCCAAATCGAGCACGCTCAGACTCAACGCCATCGTCCCGAAGGAGCGAGTCGGGGCAACGAATGAAAACGTGTCGCCGGTCCCCGAAATTGTGTTCGAGTAGTGGATTGCCAGCTCGCGCTTATCCTGCCCCCCCAATGACGCTGGGTTCCACCAGATTCCCTCGCTCCCCGGTTTGGCGGCGACCATCGCCTGCCCCATGCCAACGGCTTGCGCTCCGGTAGGCAGCAGGAGAAAAAGCGTTGCCTGACTGCCGGTGGTCTGCGCTGCCGCTACTCGTACGACGAGAGCTGACAGCGCGATGCTAGAAAGGAGTCGCCTCATCGATCAGCATTATCGGGATGTCGTCGCGGACGGCGTAGCGCAGGCGGCACTTGTTGCAGACGAGGACCTGCTCCGCCTCGCGATAGTCGAGCTCACTCTTGCACTTGGGGCAAACCAGGATCTCAAGCAGGCGTGGAGACAAACTCATTTCGCATTTCCCGTAGCAAGTTGATAACCGAATCTCGACAGACTTCCGGGATTCTTGCGCCAGTTAGCCAGCACTTTCACCCAGAGGTCGAGATAAACCTTCTGTCCGATGAAAAGTTCAATTTTCTTGCGCGCCGATTCCCCCAGTTTCTTGATCTGCGCGCCTTTGCTGCCGATGATGATTGCCTTCTGGCTATCTCGCTCTACGTAAATTACTGCACGGATGTAGAGCGGTGAGCGCTCCTCGCGAAACTCTTCGATCTGCACCGCAACGCTATACGGCACCTCATCGTGCAACTGTTCGAGCACAGATTCCCTCACCAGCTCCGCGACAAAGAACCGAACGGGCTGCGTGCTGATCTCGTCCTCCGGATAGAGGAAGGGACTTTCGGGGAGCCGGGTAGCGACGCGAGCCATCAGCTCGGGAACTCCCTCGCCGGTAAGGGCGGAGATCAGCATCACATCGTTTCGGCCTGAGAGCTCCTCGCGCCGTGCTGCGGCGAGCGCGTCCGATTTATTGAGAGCGACTATCACCGGCGATCGTATCGGCGTCTTGACGTCGGCCGCGTCCGCAAGTGGAGGCGGCGTTCCTTCGGTGGCGTCGGCCAGATAGACGATGACATCGGCCTCGTCGAGTGCGCGCAAAGCCGCGGATCTCATGGCTTCCTGGAGCGGGTACCGAGGATTGAGGAGGCCAGGCGTGTCGAGGATGACCATCTGCGCATCCTCGGTGGTGTGAATCCCGACGACGCGATCCCGAGTGGACTGCGGCTTGGGACTGGTGATGCTGAGCTTCTGCCCAACAATGCGGTTGAGGAGCGTCGATTTCCCTACGTTGGGTTTTCCTGCGACCGTGACGATACCGGCTCTGGGCATTCAGGAAAGCTAGTCTCTTGTGGAGTTGAGGTCTGCTAGCACTGCAACTGAACGAGTCGTGAGCTGATAGCTGAAGAAGCTCATAGCCTTTAGCTGCAAACGTCGGGACGCCACTCGTGGCGCGAGGGCACGGGCGGTTGGTTGTGCCCTGACACGCTCCGGTGACGTCCCGACGCCGTAAGGCTAACAGCTAACAGCTTAGCGGCTATCAGCTCACGACTCGTTCTGTTGCAGTTGCTGTTGCAGTCAAAACAAAAGGGCCACCCGGACTCTCTCCGAGTGGCCCTGATGAGGTGCCGGAAATCGGTGTTCAAAAATCGGAAACTGGGGCGGCAGGACTCGAACCTGCAACTTCCGGATTAACAGTCCGGCGGTCTGCCAGTTGACCTACACCCCAATGCATACTGGCCCGAGACAACATACAAGGATTTGAAGGATGACAGTAGATTCCCGCGCAGCGAATCGTTCATAGGAGATTCGGTCTAGAGCGGGCAGCCGCTGTTTGCCACGCTTGCATCCAACCGGTAGGACGAATGGCGCCCAATAAGGTCTTTCCCGATCATCCGTTGATGTGGTATCTGGCCAGAGGAACGCTCGCCGGAGGTGGAAACAAAAAGAGACCGCCTGGACGAATGCAGGCGGTCTCAATGAGGTGCCGGCGACGGCCTACTCTCCCGCGTCCTCTCGGACGGAGTACCATCGGCGCTGTAGGGCTTAACGACCGTGTTCGGAATGGGAACGGGTGTGGCCCCTACGCTCTAGTCGCCAGCGAATGTCAAGAATGACATTGGATTGTAGTAGTGATCGTGTGACGTTCGAATCAACCGTTAGATCGCTTGGTTTACTGCTAGTCGGCTCGAGTCGTAAAACAAGGAAAACTCGAACCATATAAGAAGATCAAGCCTCACGGGCGATGAGGATCGCTTCGCTTGAAATCGGTTGCCCGACGTCCACGTGCGACCTCTTGACGGGATGGTCTCTCCCGGCCCTTCAGGGAGCTCGAGGCTCCAGGGAAGATTCATCTTGGGGGCAGCTTCCCACTTAGATGCATTCAGCGGTTATCTGCGCTTGCCCTCGCTACCCGGCGCTGCAGTTGGCACCACAGCCGGTACACGAGCGGGCAATCCGACCCGGTCCTCTCGTACTAGGGTCCGCGCCCCTCAATCTTCCAACGCCCACAGCGGATACAGACCGAACTGTCTCACGACGTTCTGAACCCAGCTCATGTACCACTTTAACCGGCGAACAGCCGGACCCTTGGGACCTGCTCCAGCCCCAGGATGTGATAAGCCGACATCGAGGTGCCAAACCGCGCCGTCGATGTGAACTCTCGGGCGCGATAAGCCTGTTATCCCCAGCGTACCTTTTATCCGTTGCGCGATAGCCCGCCCACGCGGGGCTACCGGATCACTACAGCCTACTTTCGTATCGGCTCGACCTGTCGGTCTCACCGTTAAGCGCCCTTCTGCTGTTACACTCTCTGCGTGCGAGTACCGACCGCACTGAGGGCACCATGCGCGCGCCTCCGTTACTCTTTCGGAGGCGACCGCCCCAGTCAAACTGCCCGCCTGCCACGGTCCCAAGGAGGGTTTGCCTCGCTCTGGTGAGCACGTCGCACGGCGCAGGGTGGTATTTCACTGTTGCCTCCCCCTAGGCTAGCGCCCAGGGATCAACGGCTCCCACCTATGCTACACAGCACCGTGCAACGAGCAATGACAAGTTGCAGTAAAGGTGCATGGGGTCTTTTTGTCCTGCTGCGGGGACTCGGAATCCTCACCGAGACTGCAATTTCGCCGAGCACGTGGTCGAGACAGTGCTCAAGTCGTTACGCCATTCGTGCAGGTCGGAACTTACCCGACAAGGAATTTCGCTACCTTAGGACCGTTATAGTTACGGCCGCCGTTTACCGGGGCTTCGGCTCAAGGCTTCACCCTTACGGGTTGACCTCTCCCCTTAACCTTCCGGCACCGGGCAGGCGTCAGTGAGTATACGGCGCCTTGTGCGGCTTGGCACTCACCTGTGTTTTTGCTAAACAGTCGCTTGAGCCGATTATCTGCGGCCCTCCTCAGCATCCACTGTAAAAATGAATACCGGGAAGGGCATCCCTTCTTCCGAAGTTACGGGATCATTATGCCGAGTTCCTTGACCACGTTTCACTCGTTCACCTTAGGCTACTCGCCTCACCCACCTGTGTCGGTTTACGGTACGGACACCAGCTGAACTCCCTATGAAGCTTTTCTTGCCTGTCGACTATTGAAGAATTGGATCAGGGTTGCCCCTTCAACTTACATTCCCGTCTCGGCTTACGCCTACGCGGTTAGACGGCCAATCCACAAAGCCGCTCTCCATTCGTTCCAGGGTCCCTTCAGAGGTAATAACGTGCAACTGGCGGGGCCGGAATGTTAACCGGCTATCCATCGACTACGCCTTTGGGGCCTCGCCTTAGGGTCCGCCTCACCCTGCGCTGATTGCCATGGCGCAGGAATCCTTGGGTTTTCGGTGTCAAAGGTTTTCACTTTGATTCGCGCGTACTCATTCCGGCATCCTCACTTCCCAACGCTCCACCACTCGTTTCCACGGTGGCTTCACTGCTGATGGGAACGCTCCCCTACCCCTCATACATAAGTATGAAGACCAAGCTTCGGCGGGCCGCTTAATCCCGACCATTCTCGGCGCGAACACGCTGGACTGGTGAGCTATTACGCACTCTTTCAAGGAATGGCTGCTTCTAAGCCAACCTCCCAGTTGTCACGGCACGTTCACATCCTTCGCTATACTTAGCGGCCACTTTGGGGCCTTAGCTGTGGTTCTGGGTTCTTTCCCTCTCGCCGTTGGACATTATCGCTCAACGACTGCCTCCCAGGATTCATTTTACAGGTATTCGGAGTTTGGTTGGGGTTGGTAGGGGCTTCGCCCCCCCGCGCCCATCCAGTCGCTCTACCTCCTGCAAACACTTCCTGAGGCTCTACCTCAATAGATTTCGGGGAGAACCAGCTATCTCCAGGCTTGATTGGCCTTTCACCCCTACCCACACGTCATCAGAACGGTTTTCAACCCGTACCTGTTCGAGCCTCCACGCGGTGTTACCCGCGCTTCACTCTGCACATGGGTAGATCGCCCTGGCTTCGGGTCTACCCCCAGAAACTAAATCGCCCTCTTTACAGGACTCGCTTTCGCTGTGGCTCCGCGGCCTAGCCGCTTAGCCTACGCTTCTGAGGAGTAACTCGCCGGATCATAATGCAAAAGGCACGCAGTCAGCCATGACTGATCCGAAGACCAGCCCAGCCTCCTACCGCTTGTAAGTATGTGGTTTCAGAAACTCTTTCACTCCCCGCACTGGGGTACTTTTCACCTTTCCCTCACGGTACTCGTTCACTATCGGTCACACAGGAGTCTTTAGCCTTGGAGGGTGGTCCCCCCGGTTTCACGCCCGATTCCTCGGAACTCGGGCGTTACTCAGGAACACTACTAGCACACCCTTTGGTTTGTGCGTACCGGGCTATCACCGTCTATGGCTCTCCATTCCAGGAGAATTCCGCTAACACTTGGGTGTACCGTCCGTAGGTCCTACAACCCCGCTACCCACAAGGGGTAATGGTTTGGGCTAGGGCCCCTTTCGCTCGCCGCTACTTAGGGCATCTCGGTTGATTTCTCTTTCCTTCAGGTACTTAGATGTTTCAGTTCCCTGAGTTTGCTCACTCCGTAGAGTGTGACTGCCATCACTGACAGCCGGGTTTCCCCATTCGGCAATCCAGGGTTCATAGCTTGTGTGCAGCTCCCCCTGGCTTATCGCAGCTTACCACGGCCTTCATCGCCTCTGTGTACCTAGGCATCCCCCACATACTTTCTTTCGCTTGATCAAATAACTTGTTCAAACAGAAACACGCACGATCTAACGAGTGAGACAATCTTTGGACTCTCGGAGCTATGCAAGCTCTTTGAGACAAATCGAGCCCCAACCGTTAGGTCAGAGCTTCGCATGAAATTGTGTCACTAGTGTTGATTCTCAGCACCCAGATCTTATCAGGTCCAGGTGCTCAAATCCCACGATCACTACTACTTTCCATTGTCAAAAAACGGTTGAGATATAAGCGCTCAGTCGCTTGTTACTTATGAACTTACGTTCAAGTTCATCATGTTCTTTCGAGCCTGGACCATACCCGCCTTAAGCGGGCCATGGTTCAGGCTCTTTTATATGGAAATCGAAATTGAGATCTGGATGTTACGAGACGAGCGACACGTGAGTGCTTTCCGGCAAAGTAACTCCTGGTTGCCCAGGCTTGTTCTGCCTTACTCGCAGCTCCGTTAAGGAGGTGATCCAGCCGCAGGTTCCCCTACGGCTACCTTGTTACGACTTCGCCCCAGTCATGATGCTCGCCTTCGGCCGCTTGGCCCCTTGCGGGTTCCGACACGGACTTCGGGCGCTCACCACTTCCATGGCGTGACGGGCGGTGTGTACAAGGCCCGGGAACGTATTCACCGTGGCGATGCTGATCCACGATTACTAGCGATTCCAGCTTCATGCCGTCGAGTTGCAGACGACAATCCGAACTGAGGACGGGTTTTGGGATTGCCTTGGCATTGCTGCCTCGGCCCCCTCTGTCCCGCCCATTGTAGCACGTGTGTAGCCCTAGACGTAAGGACCATGATGACTTGACGTCGTCCCCACCTTCCTCCGGTTTGGCACCGGCAGTCTTCCTAGAGTCCCCGCCATTACGCGCTGGCAACTAAGAACAGGGGTTGCGCTCGTTGCGGGACTTAACCCAACATCTCACGACACGAGCTGACGACAGCCATGCAGCACCTGTGCAGGATCTCCGAAGAGGGGCTCTCGTTTCTGAGAGCTTGCTCCTGCATGTCAAGCCTAGGTAAGGTTCTTCGCGTTGCGTCGAATTAAACCACATGCTCCACCGCTTGTGCGGGCCCCCGTCAATTCCTTTGAGTTTCAACCTTGCGGTCGTACTCCCCAGGCGGGGTACTTCCTGCGTTAGCGCCGGCACCCAGAGGGTCGCTCCCCCAGGCACCTAGTACCCATCGTTTACGGCGTGGACTACCAGGGTATCTAATCCTGTTTGCTCCCCACGCTGTCGCGCATCAGTGTCAGAAACTGCCCAGCAGACCGCCTTCGCCACCGGTCTTCCTCCGGATCTCTACGCATTCCACCGCTACACCCGGAATTCCGTCTGCCTCTACAGCCCTCGAGTTTGACAGTCGGCACGGCAGATCCGGGGTTGAGCCCCGGACTTTCACCACACCCTTATCAAACCACCTACGCGCCCTTTACGCCCAGTGATTCCGGACAACGCTCGCACCCCCCGTATTACCGCGGCTGCTGGCACGGAGTTAGCCGGTGCTTCCTCACCCGGTACCGTCAGGCTCGATTAATCGAGCTATTCGTCCCGGGCAACAGTGGTTTACACTCCGAGGAGCTTCATCCCACACGCGGCGTCGCTGCGTCAGCCGTTAGGCCATTGCGCAAGATTCCCCACTGCTGCCTCCCGTAGGAGTCTGGGCCGTATCTCAGTCCCAATGTGGCTGGCCATCCTCTCAGACCAGCTACCCGTCGTTGCCTTGGTGAGCCGTTACCTCGCCAACTAGCTGATAGGCCGCGAGCCCCTCGAAATACCCCGTAGGTTTCCTCTCCATGAAATGCCTCATAAAGAGCGTATGCGGTATTACTCGGCCGTTAGGCCGGCTATCCCCCGCATTTCGGTAGGTTGCTCACGTGTTACGCACCCGTTCGCCGGTTGCCCATTGCTGGGCCCCCTTGACTTGCATGTGTTAAGCACGCCGCCAGCGTTCGTCCTGAGCCAGGATCAAACTCTCCAATAGTTTGAAGATTTGATTGCTCTTCCGAACGCAGTCGTCTCCAGACGTAAGTCTTTCGACTTCCACGTCCGGAATCACTTTGAATGTTTCAGGTTTTGAAATCTCCCCGGGATACTGAAATGGACCCCGGATCATAGATCTCGCCTCGCACATCCATCGATCTCAACTTCGATTTTCAAACAGTTCGCACACCATTGGTCCGGTGGCTTCCTTAAAATTCGTGTGCCGATTCTGCGGCAGCCTTGAAGATTAAACCGGAGAGCCTCATCCGTCAAGTGATTCTAAGCAAGTTCTTCAGGCTTGTGCACTCACTCCGCTCCTCTTGAGCCGGTCGCAAAACCGGTCGGAGGGGGATTTTCAAGCTAGCGTGCCCAAAGAGCGAGTTCAACCCCCAGCTCTCCCGGTAATTCCCCGGCTCGATCAGCACAGTTGCACGCGTTGAAAATCTGGTCGCCGAGACGAGTTCCTCCCCAAGGCCGCACAGACAGGAAACGCTGGCGCAAATGGTTTTTGCTCGTATTGTTTCCACAGCTTCTATAGAGGGTGGAATGCTCCAGCCTCCCCAGCCCCACAACGCAGCGGATCCATTTACCATGGCGTCTCCGCTCGACCCGATCGCGTCGTTGCGCGCTGCGCTCAGCGGACATTACGAAATCGAGCGTGAGATCGGGCAAGGAGCATTCGCCACCGTATATCTGGCGCGCGACCTCAAACACGAACGGAAAGTTGCCGTCAAGGTTCTCCACGCCGATCCGTCCTCGGAGACCGGAGAGCTGCGCTTCATTCGCGAGATCCGGCTGCTGGCGCGGCTCCAGCATCCCAACATCCTCCCGCTTCACGACTCGGGGCACGTCGAAACACTCCTCTACTACGTAATGCCGTACGTGAGCGGCGAAACGTTGCGCGACCGGATCGACCGCGAGCGGCAACTCGTGCCCAACGTTGCGTGCAACATCGCCCGGGATGTCGCCGACGC
>Ga0193751_1001720_pt1 | contig 13747 bp, 15 predicted proteins | sample L1c2metaG_FD_143050 | JGI IMG/M metagenome (GOLD analysis project Ga0193751, IMG submission 143050) | Soil microbial communities from a riparian zone of the East river system, Colorado, United States - L1c2 | ecosystem: Environmental > Terrestrial > Soil > Riparian zone | place: USA: East River... | reverse complement strand
TGCATCCAATCGTCGGTGTGGTGGAATTTCCCGATTACCGGCGTGCAACGATCGCGGACATACCCGGCTTGATTGAAGGCGCGCATCACGGGCTCGGACTCGGCCATGAATTTCTCCGACATATTACGCGCTGCCGAATTTTGCTATTCGTTGTCGATGTTGCGGGAAGCGAAGGACGGAATCCCATCGAAGATTTGCGAAACCTTAGGCGCGAGCTCGATCTGTACGATCCTGGGTTGTCGAAGCGGCCATGGTACATCATTGCCAATAAAATCGATCTGCCAGGAGCATCGGAACATCTTGAAGCATTACGAAATCAATTTCGCACGATCGACGTTACCGGTATTTCAGCGAAAACAGGCGAAGGCATCGAAGCGTTGAAGCGAAAACTGCGTATTTGGGTTGGGGAAGATATCCCACCTATTACTGATCCGAATCGCTAAAACCGACACAGGTATCGTCGGCGATTAATGGGTGGACAAGTTAACCGTCCCCAGCGACACTGGGCGCTCTTGTATGGGTAAACGAGTCATAGCTAGCTATTGCTCAAGCTTTCTCAAGCCGGAGATGCTGCACATTTACCGGCAGGTAAAAGCACTGCGTGGGGTTAATACCTTTGTTATGACCAAGGAGCTGCAAAACGCGGAGAGGTTTCCGTTTCCCGATATCGAAATCATCCCGAAGCAGCGGATGAATCTTTTGCGCCACGGATGGCTCAAGTTCGTTAAACGGCGACCGCCGGTGGTCTACCGAGGGGAGTACCACGTGCTGGCTTCGCTTCTGGCGCGGCGCGGCGTTGATCTGATGCATATTTATTTCGGCCACACCGGCGTGCACTTGCTTCCGTTCATCAAGGAATGGGACAAACCCTGCGTGGTGTCGTTCCATGGTGCGGATGTCGCGCTAAAGGAAGACATCGCGAATTATCCAGTCAAATTGTGTCAGTTGTTCGAGGCCGTGCCGTTGGTCCTGGCCCGTTCGCAATCGCTTGCGGATCGTCTCATTCAAATGGGTTGCCCGCCGGAAAAACTGCGGATCAATCGCACAGGCGTTCCCTTGGACGAATTTCCATTTGTAGACCGACAACCTCCGGCAGATGGCTGCTGGCAAGTAATGCAAGCGTGCCGCTTGATCCCCAAAAAAGGCGTGGCGACGAGCTTGCGGGCATTCGCCGTTTTCAAAAAGGACCATCCGCGCGCTAAATTCTTCATCGCCGGGAAGGGACCGCTACAACAGGAATTAGAAATGCTGGCTGCTGGGTTGGGTATTTTTAAAGACGTTCATTTCATCGGATTTCTTTCCCAACGGCATTTGATGGAACTTTACGCGAGCTCGCATCTATTTTTGCATCCGAGCGAAACGCCGCCCGACGAAAACCAGGAGGGAGTGCCGAACTCGATTCTTGAAGCAATGGCGACAGGATTGCCGGTTGCGGCGACCCAGCATGGCGGAATACCGGAAGCGGTCGAGCACGGACGCACCGGCTGGGTTGTGCCCGAGGAGGACCACGTTGCGTTAGCTAACGCCATGCAGGAAATTACCCGTTCGCCTCGCGCCCTGGCTGAGATGGGATTGTGTGCGCGCGCAGCAGTGGCGGCTCGATTCGAGCAGGAAGCACAAATCGATCAGCTGGAATCATTCTATGAAGAAGCGATCGCCATAAATGCCGCGGCGGAACCCGCGAAATCCAAGCCGATGGCCGAGCTCGCTCCTCAGTTTGCCGAACGAGTGCCGGCAAAATAGCGCGCGGTTCAAGAATTTTGTTTGTCATTCGGGTAAAACGCGCTTTGGTATGCGCGTCGAGTGGTAGCGGGGGTTAACCTTCCGCCATAGCACTTGCTAAGGCGGTAGACCTCGGCAGGCCGGCATCGCCCCGATGTCGGTTAGGAGTACTTATAAAATGCGCAATCGTTGTTTATTGATGTCGATCCTGGCGTTGGCCTCCAGCGCAATGCTTGCCACTTCGACCTTTGCTGCCGAAGCGGGCGCGACCGAACACGAGGGCGTCACGTTAAAACCGCAGATGCTTGTCCAGTTCGGCGGCTTCGGAATCACAAACTCGATGCTGGTCACCTGGATCGTCGCCGCCGGCATCATCATTTTTTCACAAATCGCGACCCGGCGGGTTAAGGCCATCCCCAGTGGGATTCAAAATTTTTGGGAGTGGTTAGTTGACGGTTTGCACAATTTTTTGGAAAACATCATCGGCCGTGAGTTGGTGGCCAAAGGATTTTGGTTTTTTGCGACGATTTTCATTTTTATTCTGTTCGTGAACTGGTTTGGGCTGATTCCAGGAATCGGAACTGTTGGTTGGGGCCATTACGACGCGACAGGAAATTTTCACGTCGATCGGCCGTTGCTGCGCGGTGGCAACGCGGATCTGAACATGACGACCGCGATGTCGGCCATATTCTTCGTGATGTGGTTTGTCTGGGCGATTCAGGCCAACGGCGTCGGAGGATTCTTGAAAGAATTGTTTGGCCCAAAAGGTGAGACCACCGGAATCGTGAAGATCCTCATGATCGTCATTTTTTTCGCTGTCGGCTGGCTCGAAGTGATTTCGATTCTATTTCGACCGATTGCGCTCAGTTTTCGATTATTCGGGAACATCTATGCTGGCGAAAGCATTCTCGAAGCAATGTCCACGATGAATCCGTGGCTGTCGCCGATCTTGCCGATTCCGTTCTATTTCCTCGAAGTGCTCGTGGGATTTGTGCAGGCGCTCGTTTTCATGCTGCTGACTGCGGTTTTCACAATGTTGATTGCAGAACACCAGGGGGGACCGGAGCACGCGCACTGATTTTTCGGCGATCTCGTGACGAGACCGCAAAACCAACTAACAAAAATATGATACTACCAATACTAGCAGAACTGGGCGGAAGCATTCACGTCGGGCTTGCCGCGATGGGCGTCGGAATCGGAATCGGCTTGACCGGCCTCGGAATGACCACCGCAGTCGGTCGCAATCCCGGCGCGTTCACGCAGGTGCTCGTGCACGGAATTCTCGCCATCGCGTTGACCGAGGCGATCGTTTTCTACGCGCTGTATCTCGTTCACTAATCTTCACCGGGAAGGCAATCAATGTTGCGCCCGAAACTTAGTTTATGAATCTGATAATTGCCGCCAGCAGCGGAGGCGTAACCGACATCTTGCGCGAAACAGCTGATACGTTCGGCTGGAATTGGAAGTTGTTTCTGTCGCAGGTCATTAGCTTCTGCATTGTTGCATTCCTTTTGCAACGCTTCGCTTACAAGCCAATCCTAGCGGTGCTCGAGGAGCGACGCCGCAAGATTGAAGAGGGCCAGATCAACGCGGAAAAAATCAAGAAGGAGCTCGCGGAAGCAGAGAAGCGTTACCAGGAGATTCTGGCAAAGGCGAACGCGGACGCTCAGAAAATGATCGATGAAGCGCGCGAAAGCGCCGCGCATCTGTCTGAGCGCAAGCAGCAGGAGGCGATTACTGCTGCGGAGCAAATCATTGCCAAGGCGCGCGAAGCCAGTGCGATTGAGCATGAGCGCACAATGGAATCTTTGAAGCGCGAGCTTGGGCGCCTGGTAGTTGATACCACGGCTAAAGTGGCCGGGAAGGTGTTAACGCCCGAGGATCAACGGCGCTTGCAGGAGGAAGCAGCCCGTCAACTGTCCTGATGAAGATCAACAAGGAAATTCGTCAGCTCTCCCGTGCGATGCTTCGAGCAAGCTTCACTGACGGCCAGCTCGATCCTGGCAGGATCGCATCCCTGGTCGATTCGCTTATCGCCAAAAAACCGCGTCATTACATCGACGTCCTCAAAAATTACAGACGTCTGCTTCGGCTCGAATTGGAAAAGCGCCAGGCCAGAATCGAGACGGCGAGCGAAGTGGATTCCGCGACGACTTCGGAGCTTGTGGGTAATCTAAGAAAGAAATACGGCGGTGACCTGACGACTGAGTTCGTCGTTAATCCTGCGCTTCTTGGCGGAATGCGTATTCGCGTGGGGAGTGATGTCTGGGACGGAACCGTGCGCAACCGGCTCGAACGTCTTCAACAAGAACTTTAATCAAACCCAAAATCATGAGCAGCATACTCGAAGAGATCGAAACGAAAATTGAAGGGCTAAAAACATCGACAACCAAAAGTAACGTCGGCGTCGTTCGCGAGACTGGCGACGGAGTCGCTCGCATCGAGGGGCTGAGTGACGTCATGCTCAACGAGATGATCGAGTTTCCAAATGGAGTCTTCGGCCAGGCATTAAACCTCGAAGAAACTGAAGTCGGCGCCATTTTGCTAGGGGACAGCACAAAAGTCGCGCAGGGCGACGAAGTAAAAACCACTGGGAAACTGTTACAAGTTCCGGTGGGAAAAGCGCTCCTCGGACGCGTTGTCAATACGCTGGGTCAGCCATTGGACGGCAAAGGACCAATTAAGACTGACTCGTTTTATCCCCTCGAAAAAATCGCACCGGGCGTAATCAAACGGCGCAGTGTTAGCCAGCCGGTTCAAACCGGTATCATGGCAATTGACGCGATGATTCCAATCGGGCGGGGGCAGAGGGAGTTGATCATCGGCGACCGCGCCACCGGTAAGACGACGATCGCGATCGACACGATTATTAGCCAGGCTCGACTTAACAAGGCGGGCGAAAAGGGGGAGATCAAAGATTATCGGCCTCTTTACTGCATTTACGTCGCAATTGGTCAGAAGAATTCGAACGTGGCGCGCGCTCTCGCGGTTCTCGAAAAAGCGGGCGCCATGCCTTACACAACGATCATCTCCGCGCCGGCATCCGATTCGGCCACCAACCAGTATCTCGCGCCGTTTGCGGGCGCTGCGATGGGCGAGTGGTTCATGGATAACGGCATGGATGCGCTTATTATTTATGACGATTTGTCGAAGCATGCCGTTGCGTATCGGCAAGTCTCACTCGTGTTGAAACGTCCTTCCGGGCGCGAAGCTTACCCGGGCGATGTGTTTTATCTTCACTCGCGCTTGCTCGAGCGCAGCGCGCGCGTCGCCGAAGAATTTGGTGGCGGTTCACTGACAGCGCTGCCGATTATCGAGACACAAGCGGGGGACGTTTCCGCGTACATTCCAACGAACGTGATTTCCATCACAGACGGGCAGATTTATCTTGAGACCGATCTTTTTTACCAAGGGGTGCGGCCGGCGATCTCGGTTGGGCTTTCGGTCAGCCGGGTCGGTTCCGCCGCTCAGATCAAAGCCATCAAGCAAGTGGCTGGTAAGGTAAAGCTCGATCTAGCGCAATTTCGGGAGCTGGCTGCCTTCGCGCAATTTGGCTCCGATCTGGATGCGGCGACCAGAGCGCGACTCGATCGCGGCCAACGAATTGTCGAGCTTTTTAAACAAAAACAATACAATCCGATCGCGGTCGAGGAACAAGTCGCCGTGATGTGGGCGATGCAAAATGGCTATATCGATCCTGTGCCGGTCGAACGAGTAAAGGAATTTCAAACTAAACTCCAGGATTACCTGCAAACGCGCAAAGAAAGTTTGCTGGCCTCAATTCGGGAGAAGAAGCAGCTCGATGAGGAGTTGGAGTCGCAATTGAAGAGTGCTCTCGAAGAGTTCAAAGCGACCTGGCGATGATGGCGTGATCGGCTTCGAAAATTAGGAAAATGGCGAACACACAGGACATCCGGCGGAGGATCAAATCGATCCGCAACACATCGCAGATCACCAAGGCGATGCAAATGGTGGCGGCATCTAAGATGCGCAAAGCGCAGCAGCACGCTCTTGCCGGGCGTCCTTACGCCGCGTTAATGAATAAGGTGCTGGTGTCGCTGCAAAAGCGAACAGATCCGAAGCTGCATCCGCTTCTTAATGTTCGGCCGTTGAAAAAAGAGCTCGTTTTGATTATCAGCACGGACAAGGGATTGGCCGGCGCGTTAAACACGAATCTTTTCCGCGAGGCTGCGAATTTCGATCCGGCAAAAACCGCTTTTGTTGTAACTGGCAAAAAGGCGCGGCAGTTTATCGCGCGCACAAAGCGCGACTTGCTCGCCGATTTCGAGCTGAAAGACGCGCCGAGCTTTGTCGAAACCAAGCCGATCTCGAAATTTTGCACGGAAAAGTTTTTGAATCGCGACGTGGACAACGTTTCTGTCCTTTACACCCATTTCGTCAACACCATCAATCAACGCCCGTTCGTGCAGACCCTTTTACCGATCAGCAGTTTCGATCTGCCGAAAAAGCATGATGAATCGGCCGAGGGCGCAGATGAACATGTCGATCCTATGCTCGGCTACATCTTCGAACCAAATGCCGAGGCGGTGCTCGATGTGATGCTGCCGTACTATCTTCAGTACCAGGTTTTCCAAATGATTCTTGACGCGCGCGCGTCTGAGCATAGCGCACGCATGGTGGCCATGAAAAATGCCACTGACAACGCAAATCAATTTATTAAGGATCTGACTCTCGAATACAATAAAATGCGCCAGGCCGGAATCACGACCGAGTTGCTCGAAATTGCCACCGCTCAAATGGCGCTCGGCTCTTAATCAATTTTGTGAATTATGAATAAAGGAAACATCGTTCAAGTCATCGGTCCCGTGGTGGACGTAGAATTCCCGGATGGAAAAGGATTGCCGGGTATCTACAACGCGCTCGAAATCGAGTACGAAGTCAACGGCAACCCAACCAAGCTCACCCTCGAAGTGCAACAGCACTTGGGAGAAAACTGGGTGCGCTCAATCGCCATGTCATCGACCGAAGGTCTGAAACGCGGGATGAATGTGACCGATACCGGTGGACCAATCACCGTTCCAGTAGGCGAAGGCGTGCTCGGCCGCTTGTTCAATGTCACTGGTGACCCTGTCGATAATCGCGGTCCCGTAAAATTCGAAAAGCGTTATCCGATTCACCGTAAAGCACCCGATCTCACCGAGCAGGACACGAGAGTACAAATTCTCGAAACCGGCATCAAAGTCATCGATCTCATCTGCCCGTTTTCAAAGGGCGGAAAAGTAGGCGCGTTTGGCGGCGCCGGTGTTGGCAAAACGGTTATCATCATGGAGCTCATCAACAACATCGCTAAAGGTCACGGCGGTGTCTCGGTGTTCGCCGGCGTTGGTGAACGCAGCCGCGAAGGCAATGATCTTTATACCGAGATGAGTGAGGCCGGCGTGATCGATCAAAAAGATTTGTCGAAGTCGAAAGTGGGAATGGTTTTCGGCCAGATGAACGAGCCGCCCGGCGCGCGTTTGCGTGTGGGACTCGCGGCGCTGGCGATGACGGAATTTTTCCGGGACGAACGCAACCAGGACGTGCTGCTTTTCATCGACAACATCTTTCGTTTCTCGCAGGCAGGTTCGGAAGTTTCGGCCTTGTTAGGCCGCACCCCTTCCGCAGTTGGTTATCAGCCAACGCTTTCGGCTGAAATGGGCGACTTGCAGGAACGAATTACATCAACCAACAAAGGATCGATTACTTCGTTCCAGGCGGTTTATGTTCCAGCGGATGATTTAACCGATCCCGCGCCAGCAAACACTTTCGCACATCTCGATTCGACGATCGTGCTCGAGCGTTCGATCGCCGAGCTCGGAATTTATCCAGCCGTTGACCCATTGGCATCGACCTCGAAATCGCTCGCGCCGGAAATTGTTGGCGAAGAGCATTACAACGTCGCACGAGGCGTTCAGCGGGTCTTGCAACGGTACAAGGATTTGCAGGACATCATTGCGATTCTTGGCATGGATGAGCTAAGTCCCGAGGACAAGCTCACCGTGTACCGTGCGCGAAAAATTCAGCGTTTCCTGAGCCAGCCCTTCCACGTTGCCGAAGTGTTCACCGGCACGAAAGGCCAGTACGTCTCAATTGCGGACACCGTGCGCGGTTTCAAAGAAATTCTCGATGGCAAACATGACGATGTGCCCGAACAGAACTTTTACATGAAGGGCAACATCGATATGATCAAGGAAGGTTGAAAACGTTAAAAAAGTTACATCGTTACAAATGAATCGCGGCTCCTGCTTTCCTATTGTAACTTTGTAACCCTTTAACACTGTAACTTTGCTCTCATGGCCACGCTGAAACTCGAAATCGTCACGCCGGAGGAGAAAATCTATTCCGAAGATGTGAGCATGGTCACTTTGCCTGGTTCCGAAGGCGAGCTTGGCGTTTACCCGAAGCATGTGCCATTGCTGACAACTTTAAAACCGGGCGAACTGCGCGTCTTGAAGGACGGACGCGAAACCGCGATGGCAATTGGCGAAGGGTTTGTGGAGATTAAAACGGACGCGGTTTCAGTTTTGACCGACATGGCCTTGGAATCCGCGCAGATTGATCTCGCTGCGGCTGAAGCCGCCGTTGAGCGTGCCAAGGCCGCCATGAAGGAAGATCACACCGCCGAAGAGGTCGCGGCCATCCAGGCGTCGCTGCAAAAAGCGCTCGCACAGTTGCACGTCAAACGCCGTCGGCGTTCCTAGTTCTGGGGAGCGCATGCGCCTCGCACGCTGGTCTCGGCGCCTCGCCGAGACGAACTTCCAGTTCTTCGGTTGATTCGGTTGCGCGATCCAGCTTCCAATTCCACTTACTCCATGCAGTAATCACCGTGCTAGATGAATATTCCAGACGTTCTCGGGATCATCGCTGGCAATGGCATTTACCCGCGACTTCTTGCCGATTCGGCGCGAAAAGCCGGCGTAAGGAAAATTGTTGCCGCCGCATTCACAGACGAAACCGGCTCGGCGCTCGCACAACATGTCGATCTAATCGAATGGATGCGCGTTGGACAACTCAGTCGGTTGCTCAAATTTTTCCGTGACCAGAACATTCGTCATGCCATCATGGCCGGCCAAATCGCGCCGAAGAATCTTTTCGATCTGCGCCCGGATTGGAAAGCATTGCTCGTGCTCGCGAAACTTAAGCAACGCAATGCGGAAACGATTTTTGCAGCGATTGCAGATGAGCTCGCAAAAGTAGATGTCGATCTTTTACCGGCTACGACCTTTCTCGAGGACTTGCTAGCGCCCGCCGGATTGATTGCCGGGCCGAAACTTTCACGTCGCGAAGAAGAAGATGTCGATTTTGGCTGGAAGATCGCGACAGAAATTGCCCGATTCGACATTGGCCAAACCGTCATCCTAAAAAACGGAACGGTTCTCGCGGTCGAAGCATTCGAGGGAACCAACGACGCGATTAAGCGCGGTGGCGCGCTCGCGCGCAAAGGCGCGGTCATGATCAAAGTCCCAAAGCCGAATCAAGACATGCGTTTTGATGTGCCAGTGATCGGCGTCGAAACCATTCGTGTTGCTGCCGAAGTAAGATTGCGGGTGATCGCCGTTGAGGCTGGACGCACGCTGTTACTCGAGCGAGATGCGATTATCGATTTTGCTAATTGCTCAAACATTTCGATCGTCGCTCGGCATTTGCGCACATGATGTTGAGATTCGCATTTTCGATTCGAGTGGCAACGTCGAACGCGTAATTCCGTTTGTATGCCGTTGCACAAAACACCTAAACCCACCCGGCCTCGCGTCCTTCTTTGTTCAATCGCGTGCTTACCAGATGAGCGTCACATTACCAGCCCGCGTTGAAGGATTACCATTGTGGATAAGGATCGTGTCTGCGCCGGCCACCCGGATGTCCACCCCGTGGGCACCGTCGATCCACACGATGTGGCTTCCCGCTGTGCCATTGCGGTATCCACCGGTGGTCGAGGTGCCCATGTCCAAGCCGACCCATGTCATGCCGACACCGGGAGTATGTAGCAAACTCACCTGACCTACTCCTCCAGCCGTCGTTTCGCAGCCCATGACCAGCACCGATTTGTTGGTGACCGGCGTAATCGCTGCGCTGTTCGCGCCCGCCACAAGGTTGTATGAGATGAAGGCTGCGTTCGGCGTTGTGATCGTCTGCGTGGCATTGGCAGCGACCATGGAGGTGATGATGGCGACAACGGTAGCCATGAGGATGACTCCCGGTCGTGAGGATTTCTGGATTCGCATTCTAATAGCTTTCATTTTGTTTGGTTTTTTTGTGTGGGTTTCTTCGTCTAAGGTTTTTCGTCTCGCGCCTGGGGGCTGACTTCGCGTGGAATCACGGCAAGCGGGTTCCTCGACCGGTTCGCTACTTCGTCGCGAGGCTGCCCCGATGAGAATGTCACGGTAGAGGAACGCCAGCCCGAGAGCTCCGCTCACCGTGAGGAGGACTGAAAGCAACTGCAGTCGGCGCTGTCTGGCGACGATTTCGTCCGGCCGAATAGCATTCCTCCCAGCCGCCATTTTCGGTGGAAGACAAATGCCCGATTTGAAATCTTGAGGTGTGGGGAAAGCAGTTGAACGAGTAGCCCCGCGGCAAACACCAGCCAGGTGAGAAGGGCCAGCCATCGCCGACGACGGTTGCCATGAACGCTCATTCCGCCCATCCGGGAGGATTGCTCCTGCATTCTGTTCAACGGTCGCGATTGTTTGGTCTCAGTTTTGTAGGTGCAAGCTTTTTCTGTTTTTCTCGCCGGGTTGGGAAGGCCTCACAGGCCCGGGGGACTGGACTCGTAGGGTCTGGAAAGTGTTTGAAGCGCCCGGTGTCGAGCCTGTGTTTCCAGAGAAGCGTCAAGCAATCAATCACGCGGGGAATCGCGCGCGCTTTCGCTCAGGCGAGATTCGAATTCTCGATTCGAGCGGCTATCTAGAACGCACCATCCGTTCAGCGAGGCGAATCGAAAGCTGTGACTTTCTCGTTCCTTATTTTGGGCTGATCTCTGTTTTCTGTAACGATCTAATGAAAAAGGATCACGCGCTATTGCGCGGACAGATTTTCTTCAATCTCGTTGATCAACTCGGGAATATTGATCGGTTTGGCGAAAGATGGATGCCCTTGGATGCGGAGGCCAGTCTTTGTCTCAGGTTTCGTGATTAGCGCGGTGAGAAAGATAATCGGCGTTCTCTGCAATTCCGGATCGGCCTCGATTTGTGCCGCTACATCGCCTCCGTCTGTCCCTGGCATCATTATGTCTAGCAAGATCAGATCCGGCCTAAAATTCTGGGCAGTTTGATGAGCCTTAGCAGCATGGTTTTCTTCGAGCACGAGAAAGGAGCCAGTCTTTTCGAGAAGTATTTTGACCAGGCGAGTGCTTTCCCGGTCGTCATCAACAATCAGGATGCGTCGCTTTTCTTTAACCGCCGACCTGGCGATTGCATCGATCTCAGACTGATCGAACCAGTAAACGCGAGACAGCGGTGGATCCTGACTAACGATGTACGAAGCATTCACAGTGAATCCGTCCGCGTCTTCGATGACTTGCACTATACCTGATACTTCCAAATCTATTCCGTCCCTCACCGGCCTGAACGTGACAGTCTGTCCGTCGATCTTCTCAGCGGGCACTGGCAGCTTAACCGTCGGCGGTCTGTGTCTCATAAAACGAGAAGATCAGGCTGCACTTGGTTCTAGCAAGGCGATAATTTCCTCCAAATTTGATGTGTCGGTGATTGGCGTCGAAACGATTCAGCGTTCCGCGGTTCGCGAAATAGACATGTAACCACTTTCAGCGATCACCAACGGCCTCGTTCTATTTCAGGCCCTCCATGAAGTCCGCCTCGCCCGTTCGACCGAACGCGCGCTTGTCATCTTTCTTCGCGTCTGTCGCGCCGCCTTTCGGGTCGGTCTTCGGTTTCAGATCACGAACTTCAACTTCTCGTTTTTCCTTTTCGGCTGACTCAGGCTGGCTGTTTTCGTTGGGCATAACTTACATCTCCGCCTGCGGACGCCGAGAATATCAGGGTGCATATAATCAATCAACACGAAATCTCTTCACGGCACTATGAAACGACCAATGTGATTGAAACAGACGAGCACGCTGGCGATTTCAAAGAGTGGTGAGTTGACTGTTTTCGTCGAGCAGTTTCGGATTGCCCAACGCGCAGAATAAGGCGAAAAAGGTTCGCCTTTAATCACGCGCGAATCTGATCAGGTTTTCGAAACTTTCCAGAAGACAAACGCGGCAATAACCATCGCCCCGATTGAAAACCAATCCGCCACGATCCATAGGCTGCGATCCCGAAGGGACAGAAAGATTGGATTAAACAGAGCCGCCAGGGCGGCGAAAATCCCCAGCCACAGCACGCGCTTCACTTGAAAAGATGTGAACGCAGAATAAGCAAACACTGCACAGCAAATCCAGCGCAGCAGGGTGTAAAAACTGTCGGGTTGTTTCTCGGCCGCAGCGAAAACGAGCATGACCGCTGCAATTAGCCAGGCGATGTAAAGTAGAAGAATCGTGTTCCTGGCTTTCATTCCTGCGGTAGCGATGATTTTCCATTGTCGCTCGCCAGTTGCAATCGCTAATCTAGAATTTACAATCTGAAAATTCGTTTCGGGGTCTTAGCTCAGTTGGTAGAGCGCCTCAATGGCATTGAGGAGGTCAGGGGTTCGAATCCCCTAGGCTCCAAAATCTCGATGTGATTTTGGAGCCAAAGGGACGAGAATGGAGCGAGCTGGCAAGCCGCGACATGGACGGGCAGGCCGAGAGGCTGACTGAGCGAGAGCGAAGGAGTCAACTTGTTCGACCGGTGGGAGCGGAGCGCGTGGGTTAAAAGCGAAGCTCAAAAGCCGGAGCCAAAGCGGCTGCTTTGGATAGCTCCAGTCTGCGCTCGCAGCGGTAGCGCAAAGCGCACACTGTCGCATCCGAGCCTGGAGAAAGGCGGACTTTGATCTTGCACAGCTGCGCGGCGAGTTACGACTCGGCAAGCCAGTCAGATATGGGCCGATTTCAAGTCCTCCTTGGCTTCGCAGTCCTTTCAGAGGAAAGTTGCAACAAAGAACCATTTAGCATGTTCAATGGTCGAAGGAAACTCATGAAATTATTCAGGATCTTGGCGTTCTGTTTGATGCCGGGGTTGGCGATCACAGTGCAGACCGCCCGCGGACAGACAAACGGCCCGGTCACGCAAAATAACAGCACCGGCGTGGCAGTGAACGGAAACTCGCATGCCAATAACGGGCATTCAAATGCAGCGGTCCCTCACGGTATCGCACGCGGGCCAGTAAACTTGGGTCCTCGAGCGACCTATGCCCAGCCAGCCCGAATCGTCGGGCAACCTCCCGTGAATTTCCGGCCGAGTTATTCGCCGTTCGTGCGGACCCTCAATCCTACTCTGGCAGCGATGAACGTTCGACAAAACCTCCGAACTTACAACCCGGAACCAAATACCGATAGGCCGGCGAGAAGCGAAATCGCGCAGACCATGCCGATTGCGAGCGATCAGCGCGTGGTCAGAACTGACAATTCCCAATCAATCACCAGCGGTTTCGCGCGGCGTGAGATGCCACAGCGCCTGGAAACGATGAATGCTCAGCCCAGCCCAAGAAATTACAGTGGACAACGATTCACTCGTAATCTTACCAAGCGTGAAACGATGCAGAACGCGCCCACATGGAATAAACAAGACAGAAACAATCGGTTCAGCTACTCGGATGCGCTGCGTTCTCATCGGCACGAATGGCATGATCGAAACTGGTGGAGGCACCATTGCACCAACATCGTTTTCGTAAGCGGTGGATATTATTTCTTGGATGGGAGTTATTGGTATCCGGCCTGGGGCTACGATCCGTTCAACAATTATTACGATTACGATGGCCCAGTTTATACTTACGGTAATCTGTTGCCCGATCAGGTCATTGCGAACGTTCAGGAAGCGTTGCAGGAGGCGGGCTACTATGGCGGTCCGATAACTGGCTCGCTTAACGTAGAAACGCGAGCGGCCCTTGCCAATTTTCAACGTGATTACGGCTTGCCCATTACCGGTGCAAT
>Ga0193751_1001718_pt1 | contig 13770 bp, 10 predicted proteins | sample L1c2metaG_FD_143050 | JGI IMG/M metagenome (GOLD analysis project Ga0193751, IMG submission 143050) | Soil microbial communities from a riparian zone of the East river system, Colorado, United States - L1c2 | ecosystem: Environmental > Terrestrial > Soil > Riparian zone | place: USA: East River... | reverse complement strand
TCGATGAAATACATTTTCGTGACCGGCGGCGTTGTTAGTTCGTTAGGCAAAGGCCTCGCCGCCGCATCGCTCGGCACATTGTTGGAGGCGCGCGGGCTCCGGGTTGTTCTGCAAAAGTTCGATCCCTATCTCAATGTCGATCCCGGCACGATGAATCCGTTCCAGCACGGCGAAGTTTATGTGTTAAACGACGGCGCCGAGACCGATCTCGATCTCGGACATTACGAGCGCTTTACCAATTGCGTTCTCTCGCGCCACAACAATCTCACCAGCGGTCAGGTTTACGAGTCGGTCATCTTAAAAGAGCGGCGTGGCGATTATCTCGGTAAAACCGTCCAGGTCATTCCCCACGTGACGGATGAGATCAAAGACCGGATCCGCGAGATTTCCGACGAAACGAAATACGACGTGGTAATCACGGAGATTGGCGGCACCACCGGCGATATCGAAGGCCTGCCATTTCTCGAGGCGATCCGGCAATTCATTCTCGAAGTCGGCGCTAACAACGTCGTGAACATGCACGTCACGCTCGTGCCTTACATCAAGGCGGCGGCGGAATTAAAAACGAAACCAACGCAACAAAGCGTCGCGAAACTGCGCGAGATCGGTCTGCAACCGCAGGTATTAATTTGCCGGAGTGAGAAATCGATCGACCGCGAGTTGCGGCAGAAGCTTTCGATGTTTTGCAGCGTCTCTGAAAAAGCGGTGATTGAAGCGCGCGATGTTGAGCACACGGTTTACGAAGTTCCGCTGATGCTGCATGCCGAGGGGCTGGACAAACTCGTTTGCGATCTGTTGCACCTGAAAACGCCGGAGCCGGATTTGACCGGCTGGAAGAAATTTGTCGACTGCGTAATCAGTCCCCAGAAGCGCGTGAAGATCGCGGTCGTCGGGAAATACATTCATTTACAAGACGCCTACAAAAGCATTTACGAGTCGCTTACCCACGCAGCGGCGAGTCAGGATTGCGGGATCGATTTGAAACTGGTCGATGCGGAATCACTCCAGGACCGCGTCGGTGCGCAACTGAAAGACGTTGCCGGTGTCTTGATTCCGGGTGGTTTCGGCGACCGCGGGGTCGAAGGAAAAATTAAAGCGGCGCGTTACGCACGCGAGCATGGGATTCCGTATCTCGGACTTTGTCTCGGCATGCAGGTGGCGACGATCGAATTCGCGCGTGACGTTTGCGGAATTGAGAAGGGAAACAGCACGGAGTTCGATCCAGAAACGCCGGATCCGGTGATTTCGTTACTTGAGGAGCAGCGGGAAAAAATCCACAGCAAAGGCGCGAGCATGCGTCTGGGAACGTGGCCGACGAAGATTGCGAAAGGAACGCTCGCGGAAAAGATTTACGGCCAGCCCGAAGTGATGGAGCGGCACCGGCATCGTTACGAGTTCAACATGAAATATCGCGACCGGATGAACGAAAAAGGCTTCGTCATTTCAGGCACATCGCCGGACGGGACCCTCGCGGAATTGATTGAGCTCCGCGATCACCCTTATTTCATCGGCTGCCAGTACCATCCGGAATTTCAAAGCAAACCCAACAAGCCGCACCCGCTCTTCAAAGGTTTCATTCAAGCCTGCCTCGCGTTCGACCCTAAGCGTGAGACGCGCGCTGCAACCGATCCAAAATCGCAGCCCCGAGTCCCTGACCAGGAACTCGTTCTGCAACGATAAGATCGACATCGAGCGCATCGAGCTCGCGCAAGTAACGAAACAAATTCGCGGCAGCTTCGCGGAGATCCTGGCTCTCGCTTAGATGGCGAACCGCAACAAACTTCAAGGAACGGCGATCTCCAGATCGCCGTTTTTGTTGGTCGGCGGCTGGGAAGCCGCCGCTCCTTATCCTCCATGCGAGCAAGGCGACGCGCTTGTTAGGCTGTGCCGAAAATGATTCCGCGTCGTCCACAATCCGCAAGGGCGTCTTCGGCGCGTAATGCGACGGGAGCTGTCCCGGCGCGGAAATTCTTTCGCGCTCGGCCACGATCCCGACTTCACTGAATGCCGACAATTGTTCCGAAGTGATTGGGCCCCGCCGCAGGATGTCGATCTTGCCCGCGCGGACTGCGACGATGGTCGATTCAATTCCGTGGGTCGTCGGGCCGCCATCAATGATAAGCGGAATGTGTCCGTCGAGTTCATCTCGAACGTGCTTCGCCGTTGTTGGACTGATGCGGCCGAAGCGATTTGCGCTTGGGGCAGCAAGTGGTTTTCCAAACGCACGGATGATTTCCGCGAAGACAGAATGCGCGCTGATTCGAATTGCGACTGTCTCCAAACCCGCTGTCACGATTTCGGGAACTATTTCGCGCTTCGGCAAAACCATCGTGAACGGACCCGGCCAGAATTTCTCGGCCAGCTGCAAGATCAATTGTCGATCTTGAGTCAGGGGATCTGAAACTTTTTCCAGCCAACCGGGATCCGGCAGATGAACAATGAGCGGGTCGAAACGGGGACGCCCCTTTGCGTCGAAAATTTTCGCGACCGCAATCGGGTTGAGCGCGTCGGCGGCAAGTCCATAAACCGTTTCAGTCGGCAACGCGACCGCTTCGCCTTTGCGCAGCAATTCAACCGCGCGAGTAACGACTTCGTCGGGCCCAGGAACCGCTGGCGCTCTAAGAAGATCAGTGTGCATTTTCGCCTGTCATTCCGAGCGAAGCGAGGAATCCTCCCAAGAGCAGCAAGAGCCACCCTAATTAACTAGTGTGATCCAAGCTTCGTAGTGAGATCCTTCGCTCCGCTCAGGATGACAGCATTCACTTCGGCAGCTTGGCGGAGAGCACGTTCTCAGATTGCTTCTTACGGAACGCTTCTAATTTTTGGCGCAGCTTCTTGTCGCCAGTGGCGATGATGGCGGCGGCGAGCAGGGCCGCATTTTTCGCTCCCGCGTCGCCGATGGCAAGAGTGCCGACCGGAATTCCGCCCGGCATCTGCGCGGTGGACAAAAGTGAATCCAACCCCTGAAGCTTTGACTGAATTGGAACGCCAAGCACGGGCACGACGGTGTGGGCAGCGATTACTCCCGCCAAATGTGCAGCGCCACCGGCACCGGCGATGATGACATGAAGTCCGCGATCGGCGGCGTTACGCGCGAATTCTGCGGTAGCATCGGGCGTCCGGTGGGCTGAGAGCACGCGTGACTCGTTAGGCACGCCGAGCTCATCGAGCATTTCGACGGCGTGGCGCATCGTCTCCCAATCCGATTTGCTTCCCATTATTACGGCGACCAGAGATTTCGGCTGCGGCATACGGGAGTTTGGTCAGTGATGAGTCCATCGCAACTTCTTTTCAAGTTCCGACTTCGACGGCATATTGAGATGTGAACGCGGCCAAGTCGATTGTGCTCGTCGGAATGATGGGGGCCGGAAAATCTTCGGTTGGACGTTGTCTGCAACGGCGAACCGGATTGGCCCGTTTGGACACTGACGAAATGTTGGCGGCGGAATTTGGAATTCCTATTCCGCAAATTTTTGAAAAGCACGGTGAGGAGAAATTCCGCGATGCCGAAACTGAAGTGCTTCGGAAATTGGCGCCCGATCGACCGGCAATTATCGTGACTGGTGGCGGAATTGTTCTGCGAACAGCGAATGTCGATCTTTTGAAGGCGCTCGGCACCGTTGTTTGGCTCAGCGCCGACGAGGCGACGCTGTTCGAACGCGCTTCTCGACGGAACGATCGGCCGCTGCTCCAAAAAGAGCATCCGGGTGCAGTCTTTTCAAAATTATTCAGAGAGCGAGAACCGCTTTACACGGCGGCAGCCCAGTTACGCGTCGATACTTCCGCGAAAACTCACGACGAAGTGGCCGAGGCAATTTTGAATAAACTGGAAGAACTGACGCCACTCCAAAAATGAATGCACCTGTAGAGGCCGCTGTCCACAGCGGCATAGGGGGAAGTCTGCCGCCGATGACGGCGGCCACTACAGCCAGCGAACTCAAAACGCGACTCACCGATTTTGCGCGCGAGCTCGGCTTTGACTCGTGTCGCGTTGCCGCGTGTTCTTCCCCGCCCCACGTTGAGGAATTTAGCAATTGGTTGCGCGAAGGCGGGCACGGCGAAATGGAATACATGGCGCGCGGCGAAGAGAAACGGCGCGATCCGCAAAAGATTTTGCCGGGCGCCAAATCGATCATTGTCCTGGCCCTGAATTATTTTCAGGGGGAAGAAGTGCGACGGTCACAGACCGCCGCTACAGGAAGAGTCGCGCGCTACGCTTGGGGCGATGATTACCACGACGTAATCGCGGCGAAGCTGGACAAGATCGACATCTTCCTCCGCGAATTTGGTGGAGAGCAAAAATGTTACGTCGATACCGGCCCGATTTTGGAACGCGACTACGCGGCGCTGGCGGGGACCGGTTGGCATGGCAAGAGCACGATGCTGATCGACGAAAAACTCGGTGCGTGGTTTTTCCTCTCGGAAATTTTGACGACGCTGGAATTGCCACCTGATGAACAGGCGCGAGATCGTTGCGGCACATGCCAGCGCTGCATCACGGCTTGTCCGACCGGCGCGATTACGGCGCCACACAAATTAGACGCACGCCGCTGCATTTCCTATCTGACGATCGAATTGAAAACTTCGATTCCGCTCGAGCTTCGTCCGTTGATCGGTGACCGAATCTTCGGCTGCGACGATTGCCTCGACGCCTGTCCGTGGAATCGGTTTGCCAAAGTATCGCGGGAAACCGCGTTCGCCGCGCGAGGGTCGACAACCGCATTTTCGTTACGGGATTATTTGGCGCTAAGTGAAACTGACTTCCGCAACCTGTTTCGCAATTCGCCAATTAAACGGATCAAGCGGCGGGGGTTTTTGCGAAATGTCTGTGTCGCGCTCGGAAATGTCGGCACGGTCGCAGACTTGCCGGCCTTGCAACGAGCAGCCCTCGACTCGGAGCCTCTAGTTGCAGAACATGCCGCGTGGGCAATCGGACAAATCCGCGAGCGGTCCGGATTGGAAAAGCAAAAATCGTTGAATCCAACGGGCTTGGTTCGCGCATCCAATTGTCGATCTCGTGAACGCGTTTCGCTTGCAAAGGTCTAAAGTAAGGCTACTTCTGACCGTTTCCCGCCCCTGAGTTCCATGCATCAAGCCTTGGCCACCCCCGAAACCACTCCCAAAGCCGACCGGAAGCGCCGTAGCACCCGTAAACGCCAAATCATTATAGGCGTCGTCGGTTTTTTAGTGCTCTGGCTGATCGTTTCGATCATGCTGTCGAAACGGGAGAAACCGATCCCGATCACGACCGAAAAAGCGGTCCGCAAGACCATTCTCCAAACCGTGTCGGCCACCGGCAAAGTCCAACCGGAAACGGAAGTAAAAATTTCGCCGGAAGTGGCGGGTGAAATAATCGAACTGCCGGTGGAAGATGGGATGGCAGTCAAAAAAGGCGATTTGCTGGTAAAGATCAAACCGGACACCTACAAAGCGTTGCTCGAGCAACAGGAAGCGGCCATTAGCTCAGCGAAGGCGACGAACCTTCAACAAAAGGCGACGATGGTGAAGTGCGAGCAGGACCTTAAACGCGCCGACGACATGTTCGCCAAGAAAACGATATCTGTTCAGGAATACAATACCGCCCAGGCGGCTTACGATGTTGCTAAGAACACTTACGAAAGTTCGCTGCACATGATCGAGCAGGCTCAGGCCAGCTCGAGTCAGGCACGGGATCAACTTTCCAAGACAACGGTTTATTCGCCGATTAATGGAACGGTGACGATCCTGAACAGCAAACTGGGCGAGCGCATTGTCGCCACCGGCCAATTCGCCGGCACCGAAGTGATGCGGGTGGCCGACCTTTCGCGCATGCAGGCCGTGATTGATGTGAATGAGAACGACGTTCCGAATGTGAAAATCGGCGACAAGGCGAACGTGAAAATCGATGCCTACGGCGATCGCATATTCACAGGGACGGTGGCGCAAATCGGGAATACCGGAAAGACGACCGGCAGTGGCACCCAGGAAGAAGTCACGAATTTCGAAGTGAAAATTAATTTGGAGCGCGAAGATGTTCTCCTCCGACCAGGTTTGAGCTGCACGGCCGACATCGAGACCAACATGGTGAAGGATGCCGTCGCCGTGCCGATGCAGGCGGTGACGATTCGAACCGCCGATAGTAATTTGAGCCCGGAGGAAATCGAAAAGAGAAAATTGAAAATCGCCGCCCGCGACAAAGGCGACAACAACGCGGATTACGTGAACGAACGCCAGGAGAAGGCCGCGCAAAAGGAAGAGCGCGAAAAACTGGCCAAGGTTGTGTTTCTGAAAAAAGGCGCCAAAGCCCAATCGGTCAAAGTGACGACCGGAATTTCGGACGACACTTACATGGAAATTAAAAGCGGCGTTCAAACCGGTGATGAAGTGATTTCCGGCAGCTACAGTGCGATCAGCCGCAAACTCAAAGACGGTGCGAAGGTGGCTTACGATAAGGAAGTCACAAAGTAGGACGCGTCGCTAAGCAGATGTCGATCTAACGATGGACGCGCGACAATCAGTCAGACAACTCGGGCCGGTCGTCATCGACATTGAAAACATCACCAAGGATTACGTGATGGGCGAAGAGATCGTGCGCGCGCTGCGCGGCATCTCGTTGCAAATCCGGCGCAACGAATATCTGGCCGTCATGGGTCCGAGCGGCAGCGGCAAGTCGACCCTGATGAACATGCTCGGCTGTCTCGATACGCCGACGTCAGGCCGTTATGAATTCAATGGCCGCAACGTTGCGGAGATGGACGATGATGAGCTGGCTGCGATCCGCAACCGTGAGATCGGTTTTGTTTTTCAAACATTTAACTTGCTCCCGCGTGCGACCAGCCTGCGCAACGTCGAGTTGCCTTTGATTTACGCCGGAATGGATCCAGAGAGTCGTGAAGAACGCGCCACTCAGGCGCTGACCGACGTTGGTTTGGGCGATCGTATTCTGCACAAGCCTAACGAGTTGTCCGGCGGTCAGCGGCAGCGGGTCGCGATCGCTCGCGCGCTGGTGAACAATCCGTCAATCATCTTGGCCGACGAACCGACCGGCAACCTCGATTCAAAAACCGGCGAGGAAATCATGGCGTTGCTCGAAGACCTTTATCAGCGCGGCCACACCATCATTTTAGTCACGCACGAGCGCGACATCGCCACGCACGCTCGTCGCACCCTTCATCTGCGTGACGGCGTGGTCGAAAGCGATGAACAAACTTTTGTGCCGCGATTGGAGACTGTCGCCGCAAGCTAGGTCCGAGCCGGACTGGCACTATGAAACGTTTTCTCTACGAACTGGAAGAAAGTTGGAGAATCGCTTACGCGCAGATGCGATCAAACCTGACGCGGTCGACGCTCACCGCGCTTGGCGTCATCATCGGCATTGTCGCCGTTACATTGATGGGCACAGCGATTGGAGGAATCCAGGTCGGCTTCGATAAAAGCATGGCGGTCCTGGGAGATGACGTCCTGTATGTGACACAGTGGCCGTGGAAACCGGTGGACGATTGGTGGAACTACCGGGACCGGAAAAAGATCCAGAACGAATACGCTGAGACGATCAATCGCATGATCGCGGCGAGCCCGAATTCGAACCTGATGGTCGCGGTGCCGACGTCGAGTCTGATGCGCTCAATTAAATACGGCGGAAACGAAGTGGAGAATGTCTTCACACTTGGAACTACGTCCGATTTCACCGTTACATCGACAATCGACTGCAAGGAAGGCCGGTTCTTTAACGAAATCGAATCGCGTAGCGGCGCGCAAGTGGTGGTGATTGGTTACGATGTCGCGGACGTTCTATTTCCATCGGAGAGTCCCATCGACAAATCTGTTCTCATTAGCGGCCACGCATTCAAGGTGATTGGGGTGAATGCGCGCCAGGGAACATTCCTTGGATTGTTCAGCTGGGACTCGATGGTGGCGATGCCGTTGGCGGCCTTTAACAAATACTTCAACTTAAAAAACGAATCGGACGCACGGGGAGATAATCAAGGCCAATCGGACGTGCGGGTGAAGGTGAAAGACAAAACGAAACTCGCCGAGGCCAAAGATGAGTTGACCGGAATGATGCGGCGCGTGCGCGGTCTGGCGCCGGAAAAGAAGGAGGATTTTTCGATTAACGAGCAACAAGCATTCAAGAGCACGCTTGATCCGGTGAAGAATACGATCGCGATCGCCGGACTTTTCATTACCGGGCTATCGCTGTTCGTCGGCGCCATTGGGATCATGAACATCACTTTCGTGAGCGTTAAGGAGCGGACAAAAGAAATCGGAACGCGCAAAGCGCTCGGCGCGCGTCGTCGCACGATTTTATTGCAGTTTCTGATCGAATCGACCGCGCTTTGTCTGCTGGGAGGATTTATTGGTCTGACGGTCGCTTATTTTATGTGTTTCGGAATCGGAAAGGCTTTCCCTTCGTTTCCGATTCAGTTTTCGTTCGGGCTCGTTGTCGCCAGCGTGATCGTGTCCGTGCTGACCGGTTTGATCTCTGGTTTTGCGCCTGCTTGGTCGGCGTCACGTCTCGATCCGGTCACGGCGCTTCGTTACGAATAGAAGATCGACATGCATTTTAGCGAAACCATAACGATGGCGCTGAGTTCGTTGGGCGTGAACAAATTGCGTTCGGGCCTGACCATGTTTGGAATCACCATCGGCGTCTTCTCAGTTATCTCGGTGATGACCGCGATTGGCGCGCTGCAATATTCAATTGAGAACGGCCTCAGTTTTCTCGGGTCGAACATTTTTCAGTTCGCGAAGTATCCGGCAAACGTGTCCGCAGGCGGCAACATTACGAAAAAATATCAAAACCGCCGCAACATCACTTATCAGCAGGCGCTCCATTACCAGAAACTCATGGAAGGAAATGCGCGGGAGATTTGCCTGAAATGTTTCGGCTACGAGGTAAAAGGCCAGGCGGTTTACAACGGCGTGAAGACAACGCCGAGCCTGCTCATTGTCGGCACGAACCTAAGTTTTCTGACCGCTAACGCTTACACGCTCGGCTACGGCCGGAATCTAAACGACGAAGATGTCGATCTTGCTCGCAACGTCATTGTCGTGGGGAAAATGGTGGAGAAGCGTTTGTTCCCGAACGAAACGCCCATCGGCAAAATGGTCCGCGTTAGTGGGCACACTTATACGATTATCGGGGTCCTGGCCGAGAAAGGAACCGCGTTCGGCCAAAGCCAGGACAATCTCTGCATCATGCCGATCACTCGGTTCTTCGAAGATTTCGGCTCAGCAAAACGCACGGTAAACATAGCGACCCAGGCGCCTTCAACCGAGACCTACAATGGGACGTTCGACAAAGCCGTTGGCGCGATGCGGATCGCGCGCGGTTTGCGCGCCGACCAGGAAAACGATTTCGAGATTTATTCCAATGATTCGCTCAAGAGCGCGTTCGTTTCTGTCGCCGGCGTGGTCCGGGTCGGCGCGTTTGTGATTAGTTTTATCGCGTTGGTCGCTGCCGGCATCGGGATCATGAACATCATGCTTGTGAGCGTGACCGAGCGGACGAAGGAAATCGGCGTGCGCAAATCGATCGGCGCGCGCAGCAAAGACATTTTGCGACAATTTTTGACCGAGGCGGTCTTCATTTCGGAAGCCGGCGGTATTCTGGGAATCATTCTCGGAATCATCGTCGGCGATTTGCTGGCCGTCTGGCTGAAGGTCGATTTGATTTTTCCTTACGGCTGGGCAATCGCCGGGCTCCTCGTTTGCTCGGCCATCGGAATTGGGTTCGGCCTTTACCCGGCCTATCGCGCGGCCAGCCTCGACCCAATCGAAGCGCTCCGCTACGAATAGATCGACAATCGACCGCAGGTGTCGGGTCCGAGGGCACATAAACTGCGCCTGCTTCCCTTTGACCAGCTCTTTAGCTTTGTCGTACTCTAGAAAATTCGAGGTAATGCCCAGGTGCCTGCTCGTCGTAAATCTTCCGCCGCGGATGTGCCGCAACGTAAAATTCTTCTACTCGAAGAGTACGACGCGCTTGCCGCGGCGATCAGCTCGGCGCTGAAAAAATTCGCGCCCCAACATTTCGGCGCAGTCGCCCGTTCTCTCGCCGAAGCCGAGAAGCTGGCTTCCGAGCTTGATCCCGAACTTTTCATTCTCGATCTCGATCCACCCTGGGCTGGCCTAACGAATTTCCTCGAGAAAATGCGTAACGCACATCCAAACGCGCGCGTGCTCGTGATCGGCGCCGCGATTCCTTCCGGGATTGCGTCGGAACGTGGATCGTCCGGAGCGCTGCAATTCATCGAAAAGCCATTTGATCTGGCCGCGTTCGGCGCAGCTGTTCAGGCTTTGCTCGGACCGTGGCGGGAACAGGACGGTCGCGGGACCCTCGGGGGACTCAACGCGATTGATGTCCTCCTCGCGCATTGCGTTGCCAATTCCCGCGTCATTCTCGAGATGCGTTCCGGAGCCAGAACGGGCGAAATCCAAATCGCCGGCGGGCAAGTGTTCCATGCCGCGACCGGCCGACTCAAAGGCGAAGATGCGCTCCAGGAAATTCTGAACTGGTCGAAACTGCGTATCGGCGAGAAAAAATTGTCCGGCTCTACTCCTCGAACGATCACGAATTGGCAAGCGATCGTGATTGAGGCGTTGCGGGAAACCACGACCGAGATTTCCGAGCCGCGCAGAGTGCGGCCGGAAACAATTCCGACGGCGGCTCGAAAGAAGATCGTCATCGTCGACGATACCGAGATGCTTTTGATTTTCGTGGAAGACATTCTGGCGACGGCCGACCCAGAATTGAAGATCACGACTGCGCTCAGTGCGAGCGAGGGATTGCGAGAGATTGAACGGTTAATTCCTGACCTGGTCCTGCTCGATTACAGCCTGCCCGACTTTAACGGTGACGACCTTTGCGAGCGCCTTCTCGAAAACGAGCGGACCGCGCACGTCCCGGTACTGATGATGTCCGGGCACGTTCTGGAAATGAATGCCGCAGCAGCGCGCCTTCCCAACGTGGTGGCGAAAATTGAAAAGCCATTCCTCTCAGACGCATTTGTCGATCTTGTCCGAAGGACTCTCGAAGCCGAGCACGCATTCGAAAAGCCAACGGAGGAGGAGCCAGTCGCGCCGATCATCTTCGAACCCCAACCAACGCCGCTACCGCCGCCGAAAAAAGAAATTCCAACAGAGCGGCAAAGTCGCGCACTTCCGCCTGCCACGCTTGCTCCCGTTGAATCTCACATCGAACACCACGCGCCGACCGGTTCTCCAGCAATTCGAGTGGCGCCAACTGATGGTAACGCCGCCCTCCTCGGAATCTTTCTGGAGGTGCTCTCGATGCAACTCACTTCACAGCTTCAAATGGGCGCAATCCGCGCGCGTCCGGCATCGCTGACTGCTTCGCTTCGGCTGCAGTCGGCGGCAACGCGGACCGCCATTCCGGCCGAGTTAGGATTTCAACTTGGCCCGACAAAATTGAATGCCGGAGGTCGCATTTCCACGATGCGACTGGTTCCGACTTCAAAGCCTTTTCAACCGGCGCAAATGCGGACTGCCTTTGAAATCGGTGGCGTCGCTCTCATTCCAAACGAGACACGGGCCCGTGTTCAATTGACTCCCGCCGGCACGACACCGATGACGATGGAGTTGCGAGCGCATCTTGAATTAAACGCAGTTGAGCTCACGCCCAGTTTTCAAGTAGCGCGCTTAATCTTGAATTGGAGTACGAACATCGTCCGCGTCACCCTGAACCCAAAGGCGCCCGAGCAAACCGCAGCCAAGTTTGAGGTGCGCGTTTTAAAACTCGATGACTCGGGGCGTATCGCCGAACTGCTCTTAAACCCAATAAAGTAGTCGCGACGTTGTCTATCTACTCCAAGCCGAGCGCTTTGAATGTTTCATCGACATGTTGAAAGTGGACTTCGAGCGAGCAAAGCCGATCAATTTCGGAAGCGGAAAGTTTGGCTGTGATCTCTGGTTCGGCTTTGACGTTTTCGGCAAAACTCCCCTCACCTTTCCACGTTTTCATCGCCGCTCGTTGTACCGCTTCATAAGCAGTTTTGCGTTCCGCTCCGGCCCGTGTGAGCGCGAGTAGAATCGATTGACTGAAGTAAAGACCTTTCGTGACTTCCAGATTTTGTCGCATCCGCTCGGGATAAACTTGGAGCCGCTCCACGAGATTGCGCAGTTCGAAAAGCATGAAGTCGAGTAGAATGCACGAGTCCGGTAAAATGATCCGCTCCGCGCTCGAATGACTGATATCGCGCTCGTGCCAAAGCGCGACATTTTCCAGCGCCACCATCGAGTTGCCGCGAATTACGCGCGCGAGTCCACTCAATCGCTCGCTCGTGATTGGATTGCGTTTGTGCGGCATGGCCGAGCTGCCTTTCTGGCCCTCGCCAAAATACTCTTCCACTTCCAGAACTTCGGTTCGTTGCAAATGACGAAATTCCGTCGCCCAGCGATCGATGCTGGAAGCGATCACCGCCAGCGTCGTCATAAACTCAGCGTGCCGGTCGCGTTGCACGATCTGCGTCGAGAGAGTTGCCGGCTTCAACCCTAATTTTTCACACACCGAGCGTTCCACTTTTGGATCGATATGTGCGTGCGTGCCGACGGCACCGCTGATTTTTCCAACGCGGATCCTTTCGAGCGTTTGTGCCAGCCGCTCCTCTGCTCGGCCAAATTCGTCGAACATGAGCGCGAGCTTTAATCCAAAGGTAATCGGTTCGGCGTGCACACCGTGACTGCGCCCAATCATCGGCGTCATTTTGTAGCGGCGCGCTTGAATGGCAATAACGCTGCGCAATTGCTTCAAATCGTCTGCCAGGATTTTGGTCGACTCGGTCAATTGAACGGACAACGTCGTGTCGAGAATGTCGGACGAGGTGAGTCCTTGATGAATCCAGCGCGCTGCGGGACCAACTGAAGCGGCGACGTTTTCGAGAAACGCGATAACGTCGTGGTTCGTGCGCTTCTCGATCTCAAGAATCTCCGGAATTGAAAAGCGCGCCCGCTTTCGAATCTCAGCCGCGTCCTTTTTCGGGATCTGGCCGAGCTCTGCCATCGCCTCGCAGGCGAGCAGTTCAATCTCGAGCCAGATCTGGAATTTGCGCTCGTCCGCCCAGATGTCGCGCATCTCCGGACGCGAGTAACGATCGATCACGCCGCAAGATAGATTGGCGCGCCAAACGCGAAAGTGTTTTGTGGCGCAAAAAAAATCGCTCCGGCAGACAAACCACCGGAGCGATTTTCGAAAGTCGAATTATCCTAGCAAACCTTGGCCCGCAGGAATTTGCCGTCGCTTTGGACGCGCACTTTTCCGCTGGCCAACAGGTCAGCCACGGCCGCGACTGTTTCTTTCGTGTTCTTGGTGCAGGAACTGACGGCAAGGACGAGGTCTCCGAGAGAAAGTTTCGGACGCGGCTTTAGGATCTGGCTGTTTTTCTTCATTGCTTTGTATCCTTTTGACAGCAGCTTCAATGCCTTTGTTCAATCTAAGTTCGTCCGTCGCTACCACCGCAGTTTGATTTAATTTTGTAGCCGTAAAGTGTCAGTGAGATTTCCGCTTGGAAAGCCAAATAGACACGATGTAAAGGGCTGCGAATGCAATAATTACCAAAAGCAGCCACTTCGATTGCCCGCGCACGAATTGGATCAGCGCCTCCGGATCCTTGAGAAGATCGGGCGCAACATGCTGCGCACGAACGCCCAGATAAGCGAGAATTGAACAGGAAATTGCCGAACCGATGAGCGTCACGCCGCTAAAAACCGCAAAATTCATCCGCACAATGCCGGCGGGAATGGAGATCAAGTGACGGACGCCGGGCAAAAGCC
>Ga0193751_1001717_pt1 | contig 13776 bp, 12 predicted proteins | sample L1c2metaG_FD_143050 | JGI IMG/M metagenome (GOLD analysis project Ga0193751, IMG submission 143050) | Soil microbial communities from a riparian zone of the East river system, Colorado, United States - L1c2 | ecosystem: Environmental > Terrestrial > Soil > Riparian zone | place: USA: East River... | reverse complement strand
CCAGTCTTGAAACCATGACACCTGCACACGACACCCACACCGGCGCCTCGGCCGTAATAGACGCTCCCGAGCACGCACAACCCTCCCCTGCGGAACCACTGGCTTCCGCCCCAGAAGTTCATGAACACGACACTCCTGAAAACGACACTCCCGAAAATGTCGCTCCTGACAATTCCGCCCCCGCGAATGCCGCTGCTGGCAGCGATGATTTCGCCGCCGCCCTCCAGAACTTTGAGACGGAAACCGAGGAGTCGGTTGGCGATGACCACGTAATCAAAGGCACCGTGGTGAAGCTGACCGCGACCCACGTCGTCGTCGATATCGGAACGAAATCCGAGGGCATGGTGCCGATCGCGGAAGTTCTCGATCACGAGGGCAAGCCCAAGTTCCAGCCCGGCGACGAGATCGACGTAATGCGGGATAAGGGCGAAACCGAAGAGGGCTACGTCAATCTCTCGCACCTGAAGGCACAGCGGCTGCGGTCATGGGACGAGATTGAGCGCGCTTACAACGAAAAGAAACCGATCAAGGGCGTCGTCGTGGAGCGCATCAAGGGCGGCCTGACTATCGACATTCAGGGCGCGCGCGCCTTCCTGCCAGGCTCGCAAGTGGACCTGCGTCCGATCCGGAATCTAGACGGCATGAAGGGCCAGACGATGGAAGTCGCCATCATCAAGCTCAACAAGAAGCGCGGCAACATCGTGGTCTCGCGGAAACAGCTTCTCGAAGAAGAGCAGAACGAAAAGCGCGGCAAAACACTGGAGCACCTGCAAGAAGGCAGCGTCCTCACCGGGATCGTCAAGAACCTGACCGAATACGGCGCATTCGTGGACATGGGCGGAATCGATGGGCTGCTGCATATCACCGACATGTCGTGGGGACGTCTGACGCACCCGCGCGATCTGGTCAACGTCGGCGACCAGATTCAGGTGAAGGTCCTGAAGTACGACAAAGACAAGCAGCGCGTCTCGCTGGGCTTCAAACAGCTCACGCCTGATCCGTGGCTGGACGCGGAGCACCGCTACCCCGTGGGCGCGCACGTCCACGGACGCGTCATCAGCGTCACCGATTACGGCGCCTTTGTAGAACTCGAGCAGGGCATTGAGGGACTGGTCCACGTGAGCGAGATGACGTGGTCGAAGCGGATGAAACATCCATCGAAGCTGGTCAACGTTGGCGACGAAGTGGACTGCGTAGTCCTGAGCGTGAACCCGACCGAGCGCCGGATTTCGCTGGGCATGCGGCAACTCGCGTCCAACCCCTGGGATACGCTGCATGACAAATATCCGGTGGGGGCGACGGTCGAAGGCCGGGTCCGCAATCTGACCGAGTTTGGCGCTTTCATTGAAATCGAAGACGGAATTGACGGCCTGGTGCATGTCAGCAACCTCAGCTGGACCACCCGCGTAAAGCATCCTTCCGAGGTGTTGAAGAAAGGCGACAAGGTCAAGGCTGTGATTCTGGCCATTGAACCGGACAAGCGCCGCCTTTCGCTCGGCGTGAAGCAAATGCAGCCCGACGTCTGGGATTCGTTCTTCGCGCAGCACCGTATCGGCGACATCGTGCATGGCAAGGTCCTGCGCGTGGCGAACTTCGGCGCATTTGTTGAGATTGCCGAAGGCATCGAAGGCCTGTGTCACAACTCGGAAGCTGTCGATGCGAACGGACAGCCGATGCACCTGGAACCCGGCGGCGAGTTCGACTTCAAGATCATCAAGATGAATCAGGAAGAGAAAAAAGTCGGCCTGAGCATCAAGGCGGTCGGCGAAGAAGCGTCGCGCCAGGAAGTCGAGTCCTACAAGCACCCGGCATCGTCATCCTCAACCAGCACCACCATCGGCGACTTGATCTCGTGGAAGCGGGCCGGCGGCGGCGGCGACAGCAACTAGAAGCGTGTTAATGGAGAGACGGGCGTCTCGCCCGTCTAGCCTGAGGTGGCCGGGCAGGGACGCCCGGCTCTCCATCGTTTCACACAATCTTCTGCAAATTCTGGAAGCTGATTCGAAGACTCTCCATGGCTGGACGGTCGCCCGAGTCGCGCTCGACAAACAAATGCTTTACACCGTTCTTCTCCGCTGCCGCTAAAATCTCCTGCCAGTGAATGGTCCCGGCTCCGACTTCGGTGAAATGTTCCGCATCGGTGTTCTTCACCTGTGTGTTTGGGAATCCGGGCTTTCGGTCCTTCAGGTGAAGTAACTTGATGCGGTTGCCGTACTGTTGAAACATTTGTAGCGGATCACCGCCGGCCTGCGTAATCCAGTAACAGTCCATCTCAATGCAAACGAGCTTCGGGTCGCAGCGATCCATCATGGTTTCAAAACCAGTCGTGTCCCCGAAACGACGGAACTCATAGTTGTGATTGTGAAATCCGAACTGCATGCCAACTTGATGAATTCTTTCGCCCCAAATGTTGAACTGATCGGCGGCGCGCTTGTAACCGTCCAACGTGAACCACATGCTCTCGGGCAATATCGGGCAAATGACATACTCGACCCCGAGCGCCTTCGCATAGTCGATCTTCGAATCAAGCCCGTCATAGTTGAAGTGCCCGCTGGGGGCGGTCAGGCCGTGGTCGTTGATCATGCGGCGCAGTTCCGCGGCGGGATGCCCATAGATATCCCAGTAGGTCTCGACCTCGGCGTAGCCGATCTTGCGAACGGCTTCGAGGACGGCGGGAAGATCGCGCGCTGCCTCCTGGCGCACGGTGTACAACTGCGCTCCGGGAGAACGGCGCTCCGAGGCAAGCAGCCTGGTAGCAGCCAGCCCGCCGGCAGCCGCAATCGACAACTGAAGAAACCCGCGACGGTTAAACATGCGTTGGAGAAGGGTCATTTCTTGCCTGCACTTCCGTCCAGCACAAGCGCGTAGCTGACGAAGGCAACTGCTTTACTGTCCGGCGACCAAGAGGGCACGTTGATTGTGCCCTGGCCTCCAAACAACTTGGCCAGCACGCTGATTTTCTCGTCACTCATTTTGGCGCCGTTCGCTTTCCAGTCACTCAAGGACATGATGCGCAGCATCACATCCTTGTTCTCCGGATGGCCCTTCACGTCCGGCTCGTAGGAAAGGAACACCATCCAGGCCCCGTCCGGCGAGATGTGCGGGAACCAGTTGTTCCAGTCATCGACGGTGACCTGCTCCTGTTCGCTCCCATCGGCTCGCATGCGCCAGATCTGCATGTGCCCGGTGCGCTCCGAATTGAAGTAGATGTATTTTCCGTCCGGCGAATACTCCGGGCCGTCATCCAACCCTTTGGCGGTAGTCAGGCGCGTTTCTTCGCCGCCCGCAACCGGGATCGTGTAGATATCGAATTCGTCGTTGCGCTGTCCCACGAACGCCAGGGTCTTGCCGTCCGGCGACCAGCCGTGCCAGTACGACGGGGATTTCTGGGTGATGCGGCGCGGCACTCCTCCCTCGATCGGCACGATGTAAACAATCGATTGATTGTCGCCCTGCGACTGATCGCTGATGGCCAACGAGGTTTGGTCGGGCGAAATGCCGTGATCGTTGTTGCACCGAACGGCGAATCCGGTGTCAATCAGCGCGGGCTCTCCTCCATCTACCGGCAGCCGGTAGATGCGGCCATTGCGATTGAACAGAAACGACGATCCATCATGCGTCCAGTTGGGCGCTTCAAAGCGTTCGGGAGCGACGTACACTACGTGCCGGACGGTCGATGCAATGGTCACTCTTTCTAACGCACTGTAGAGCGTTGTTTTAGCAACCGGAGCCAGGTCTGCCGCCAGATCGACATTTGCGAACGCCGCCTTCTCCACTACGTCTTTATCGTGTGAGCAGACCCCAATCCCCACATAGTAAGTTCCGGTCATTGGAATTGGTATCGAAGCGCCGGAGTAGTGCAACTCCTTGCCACCATCTCCCAGAAACAAATAAACAAAATTGCCGCGCTTCTCGATGCGCAAGCGTTTGGGGCCCGCAATGTTCGCCTCGGTCTCATGGGTTTGGATCTCGTGAGTAGCGGCGCCCTTTTCATCGCGATATTGCAGCGCCGTCATACCATTGCCGTGGAGCGCCACGTCGGCGTAAGCGGAATCCGCCTCCAGGCTCTGGCGAACCATCAGCACGGCCTTGCGATGCTCGTTTCCGCCTTTGCTCAGAAACGAGATGTCGGCTGCCACCGTGACATCGCTAGTAACTTTCTTCCAGACGAAATGGAAGGCGTCGGCCGTAGACCACATGTTCTCGCCACTACCGCCGACTGTGTATGTTCCCTTAGCAGCGTCATACTCCAGAGTGCCCGGATGGAGAACGCTGCCAACATCGGCATGACTCTCAAATACGCCAGTCGGTGCCGCGCTGGCCCACAGGCTAGGACTACCAAGATCAGCAAACGAACACCAACTCAGCGCCAGCAGAGCGACAGCGGTGATCTTGCTCATTGGAAACCACTCCATAATCGAATTCGATACCACCTGCAACAGAGAGGAATTGTACGACTTTGCGCCGGGTTCTCGCTGACCTGAGTCCAGATCGAAACCTCTCTCATCCAAACCAAGATGAATTTGGAGCTGGATGGAAAGCGCGCACTGGTTACAGGATCGACGGCGGGCATCGGATACGCGATCGCGGAGGCCCTGGCTCGGGAGGGCGCAGACGTGATTGTGAACGGGCGGACCGAAGAGCGCGTCGAGCAAGCGATCCAGTCGATTCGAGCCTCTCATCCGCAGGCCAAGGTGGAGGGCCTGGCCGCCGATCTTGGCAATGCCGACGGAGTCCGTGCCGCCGTCGAACGGCTCCCCGATGTTGCTATTCTCGTCAACAATCTGGGTATTTTCGAGCCCAAGCCGTTTGAGCAAATTCCCGACGAAGACTGGTTTCGCCTTTTCGAAGTGAATGTCATGAGCGGCGTTCGCTTGTGCCGGGCTTATCTGCCCGGCATGAAGACGCGAAACTGGGGACGCGTCGTCTTCATTTCGAGCGAATCCGCGGTGCAGATTCCGGCCGAGATGATTCACTATGGCATGACGAAAACCGCACAACTCGCGATTTCACGCGGCCTGGCGGAGACGACTGCAGGTACCGGCGTCACCGTGAACACCGTCCTCCCTGGGCCCACGGCTTCCGAAGGCGCGAATGAGTTTGTCGACCGTATGGCGGCGTCTTCTAAACAGACGAAGGCGGAATTCGAGGCTGAGTTCTTTCGCAGCGTGCGCCCGAGTTCATTGTTACGGCGCTTTGCACGTCCCGACGAAGTGGCGCTCCTGGTGGTGTTCCTCTGCAGTCCGCTATCCTCGGCCACGAATGGCGCTGCCCTCAGAGCCGATGGCGGTGTCGTACGCTCGATTCTCTGAGAGAGACTACCCGCGCAGTATGGCGAGCCCACGTAGGGACAGCCACCCTCGGCTGTCCCTACGAAGTACCCTGTCCCCGAGCCAGCGCGAGTTTCACTTCCACCTGCTGCCGCTCTTGCTCGTTCACCCGGAACATCTGCCGCGGCTGCAGTTTCATCGCGCGCGCCAGGAAGACATCGGGGAGCTGTGCGATCCGCGTGTTGTAGGTGTTGACGTCGTCGTTGAAAAACTCGCGGCGGTCGGCGATTCGCTCCTCCAGTTCGGAGATGCGATTCTGCAGTGCCAGAAAATTCTGGTTGGCCTTAAGTTGCGGATATCGTTCCGCCACCACAAAAAAAGATCGCAGCGCGCCCGTCAGTAGCGCGTCTGCCTGAGCCTTCTGCGGAATGCTCGCCGCGTTCATCGAAGCCGCACGAGCCTGCGTCACCGCCTCCAGCGTCTGCCGTTCGTAGTCCATGTAACCCTTGACGCATGCCACCAGGTTGGGAATCTCGTCGTGGCGCTGCTTGAGCAGAACGTCAATGTTGGCCCAGGCACGGCCGATTTCGTTCTGCAAGCGCACCAGTCCGTTGTACACGATGACCGCGTAGATCGCGGCACCCGTGAGCAGCAGTACGACCGCGGCGTAGGTAACATCCGGCATGAGTGTTTTCGCGTAGACCAGCTCGAATGTAGCGGAAGGGTTTGTCAGAGACAAGTTACTCGCGTGTACAGCGAAAAAGTGCTTATTTAGCGTCGGCTTTAGCGTTGACTTTCAAACTGATATAAACCTGCGAACGGTCGTCAAACTGGCTGACCGTTTTTGTGCCGCTCTTGCGGTCGTTGTACTGCGCATACACTTCGTAATCGATGCTGGGCTGGAGCGCCGGGAAACGGTAGGCGCCGTCCGGGCCAACGATATAGGTTTTCACGGAGCGGGTGTGAGTGTTGGTTAGGTACACGACCGCGTTCGGCAAAGGATTGTCGCCGCCGTCCAGTACCTTGCCAGTGAGCAGGCGAGTCTTGTCTTGCTTCGAATCGCGGCCAAACAACTGCGCTGGAGCCGCCAGGACCGATGTCGAGAAGACCGACGCCGATAACATGAGCAGCGACAACATGGCCAGCAGAGAAGCTCCGACTATCGCTTTCTTCATGAATTTTCTCATTGCCATGAATTTCATTGCCGCCGACTCCCAACCATGGCGGCCATTACCAGTCTAAATGAAGACCGATGTCAGAACGCTCGTCATCGTCGATATGCACGGTTACTTCGGAGCCAGGCTTCAACTGCCGGCCCGAGGGCAGCTTATAGCCTTTCACGTCCGCCCAAACAATGTAGTCCGCCTTGCCGACGGGCAATCGCTGCGCGAACTCGCCAGTGTGATTGGAATAGAGTTCCCAGCGGGCTCTTTTCTCTTCGGCCCGCCGGATCTTCACCTTGACCCCGTAGACGGGGTGCCCGTCAGGATCCCAAACTGTTCCAAAGATTAGGGCATAAGGCTTCGGCTTCTCGCGGCCGCTGCCACGCGAGTTCACAGGGGTAAGCAGAGACACCAGAAACAACACTGATGCAGCCACTGCCACCGAGCGCCGGAACATCCGGAAATGCGCAGAATTCTTCAGGAATCCTCGTCCTCTGACTCTTCTTTGACGGCGTCTTCTTCGTCCTCGTCCTCTTCGACCTCGTCTTCGCCGACCTTCTTAAGCTCAACCGGATTGACAGTAATCACCTCGAAGTCCGCGCCGCACTCCGGGCACGAGACGACCGCGCCTTCATCGACCTCATCTTCATCGATATCGAGATCCGTCTCGCATTCAGGACAGTACACCATGCTTCCCTCCAGGTTCGGGGTACCCTGTTATATTTAGGTTCTTCGTGAGGAAAAGGTCAAGTGGCTTACCAAGAAAATTCTGCAATGGCCAAATCTGCCAGTTTCGGTTACCTCTCCATAAGTCTGGTGGCAGCCGCGGTTGCCCTGGCGCTGGCGTTGTGCGGGCCTCGGTGTCTGGCGCAGGAAATGGCGCAAGATCAAGGTCCGGCGCCCCGGTTGGCATCGGACCCGCATGCCGACACGCACATCGCCGAAGCGATCCGGCAAGTTTCAGGGGACCGTATTCGGCAGACGATCGAGACGCTGGTCAGCTTCCATAACCGGTCCACGATTTCCTCGCAGGACGAGGCGTCCCTCAAAGCGGGCAAGGGAATCGGAGCCGCGCGAGAGTGGATCAAAGCGGAGTTTGAGCGCTACTCCAAAGAATGCGGCGGCTGTCTGGAGGTGAAAACTGACACTTTCACCGAGCAGCCCGCCGAACGTATCCCGAAACCGACCGAAATCACCAATGTTTATGCGGTGCTGCGCGGCACCGATGCCCAGCAGGCGAATCGGATCGTCCTGGTAACGGGCCACTATGACTCGCGAAATAGCGATACTCTAAACGGGACCGACCCTGCGCCGGGAGCGAATGACGACGGCAGCGGCACTGCGGTGAGCCTCGAATGCGCGCGCGTTTTGAGCAAGGCTGTTCTGAATAAAGTTAAATTCCCGGCGACGATTATTTTTCTGACGGTCGCGGGAGAAGAGCAGGGTTTAAACGGCAGCAAGCACTTCGCCCAGATGGCCAAGCAGCAGGGGTGGAAACTCCAAGCGGTTTTGAACAATGACATCGTGGGAGGCGACCGCAGTCCGCAACAGGATGCGAGCGTGGTGCGGGTGTTTTCCGAAGGGCTGCCAGCGGCAGCTAACGAGGCTGAGATCAAGCGCATTCGGACGCTCGGCGGAGAGAGCGACTCAACTTCGCGCGAACTTGCCCGCTACATCGCCGACGTGGGGCGATCCTACGATGCCGGAGTGAAGCCACTTCTGATCTTCCGCCTGGACCGCTTTCTGCGCGGAGGCGACCATTACGCTTTCAATCAGCAGGGCTTCGCCGCGGTGCGGTTCACCGAATTCCGCGAAGATTTCAATCATCAACATCAGACCCCTCGCACCGAAAATGGCATCGAATACGGAGACCTGTCGAAGTTTGCGGACTTCGGATATGTGGCACATGTCGCGCGCCTGAACGCGGCGACCCTGGCTTCGTTGGCATCGGCTCCACCGGCGCCGGCAAATGTGAAAATGCAGACCAAGGACCTCGACAATGACACGACTTTAACCTGGGAACCTTCGAGCGGAGCGGCCGCCTACGAGGTGGTCTGGCGCTCGACGAAAGCGCCCGATTGGGAGTACGTCCAAACGGTCAGTAGCGGTACGCGTGCAACCCTGAAGGTTTCGAAGGATAATGTCATATTCGGTGTGCGCGCGGTAGATGCGGCGGGACATCGCAGCCTGCCGGTTGTGCCGGAGCCAGAAAGATAAAGAAAAAAGATAAAGAAATAGGATAAAGACAGTGCCTCGCGGACAGACCATCTCGTTCACCTTCCCGCCATTCGCAGGATGGGTGAAACGCATCATTCTGACTTGCACGGGGATATACCTGTTTCAGGCAGTAATGCGCATCTTCGCCCCGGCCGTGGTCGATTTCATGCAGGAGTGGCTTGCGCTGATCCCAGTTGCCGTGATGCACGGCAAAGTATGGCAAGTGGTCACGTACTCGCTGCTGCACGCGAGTTTCGGTCATGTCTTCTTCAACATGCTGACGCTTTGGTTTATCGGCGCGTATCTGGAAAGTGACTGGGGGCCCCGACGATTTATCGAGTGCTACACGTTCTGTGTCGTGGGCGCCGCTTTAGTGACAATTATTGTTTCCTATACCCATTTCCTTGGGGCGAATCCGGCAACCGGAACGGTGGGCGCATCGGGCGGTATTTTCGGACTGCTGATGGCCTTTGGAATTCTTTACGCCGATCAGGAAATGTTTCTGTTTCCATTGCCGTTCAGGATCAAGGCCAAATATCTGGTCGGCATTTGGGTCGCGGTCGCGATCATTGCGGTTTTTGAGCCCTCGCAAGGCGGAGTCGCGGTTTTTGCTCATCTCGGCGGATTATTCTTCGGCTTCCTGTGGGTGAAGTTCATGCCTTCTCGCGGTCTCGGCTATGCGACGTCCGAGCGTTATTTCAGCGTGCGGAACTCTTACTACCGCTGGAAGCGGCGGCGCGCTGCGAGAAAATTCGAAGTCTACATGAAAGATCACGACCGTAAAGTCACCTTCGACGAGCACGGAAATTACGTGCCGCCTGACGACAATGACAAAACGAATGGCGGGTCGAAATCGGGCTGGGTGAATTAGCCGTCAGCCGTCAGCACTCAGCCGTCAGGAAAACTAACTCCGGCGATCCTCGAAGAATTCCAGGGTTCTTAAGACGATCTTCCCCGGCAATTCCTTCTGTTCGGTCTTCCCCTTAAAACCCAGGTCGTGACCCGCGCCTTCCACCTTCATTAATTCGGTTTTGGCGGAGACTAGCTGCAGAGCTTTCGTTATCTCTTCCGCGGTCCCGAAGGGATCGCGCGTTCCATGTACGAAAAGGCTCGGCGTGCGCAAGTTGGGCAGATGCTGGATGCGAAGCTGTTCAGGTTTACGCGGTGGATGCAAAGGATACGAAAGCAGAAGGAGTCCGGACACAAGATCTGGTTCGGCGGCGCTGAGCATCGTCGCCTGGCGTCCACCGTAGGAGTGGCCGCCCAGAAAGATCCGGCCCGTGACGCTCTTACGCAAAACTGCAACCGCATTGCGCAAGCCTGCGCGATCGCGTTCCGCATTGCCCGGAAACGGAGGGCCTGTGCGCCGCTCCTGGCGGAAAGGCAGATCGCAGCGCAGGACAACGTAGCCATGTCCGGCAAAAGTTTCGCTGATCGCGACCAGCAGAGGAGCGGTGCTATTCGAGCCCGCGCCGTGAGTCAGGATCAGTGCGTCGCCGTTTGGATTCGCAGGCGAATGCAGAAAGCCGCGGACCGCGGGGTTCAGTGAATCATCGAAAAACGTGATCGCCGACTGCATCGCATTAAACTCTTTCGGCCGCGCTCAGGATCAGGATGACAAGATCGGTACAGGATGACAAGGCTGGCAGCTATTTCTTCTGTTGTCGCGTCGAGCGTGCCCGATCGCTTTCCCCTACCGTATGCAACCGCATGAAGTTCGTGGCCCCCGAAGTGAGCTTGGTTCCGGCCACCAGGCCGAGCACGCCCCCCGCGCGGAGAAGACCTTTCGGCAACAGTTCAAGTTCGGCGGTCTTGAGCATTTCCTCCGCGGACTCCCACTGGTCTTTGTGAACCGGATGCACGCCCCAAAGCGTATTCATACGATTGCAGACTTCCGGCTTACGACTGAAAGCATAGATACAAACCTTGGGACGATGTTTTGAAAGCATGCGCGCCGTATTGCCGCTTTCCGTGAAAACGGCGATCGCGCGCATGGGCAGATCTTCAGCGGCGTGTGCGATGGATTCGCAAATGGTTTCGGCAACCGAATAACGATGATCCTCACGGCGGCGGCGCGCAGCCGGCGGCAATTGCGCGATGCTAGCCTCCGCTTCCAGAATGATGCGGGCCATCATGGCCACGGCCTCGCGCGGATAGCGGCCGCTGGCGGTTTCTCCCGAAAGCATTACCACGTCGGTGCCGTCAAAAATCGCGTTCGCTACATCGCTCGCCTCCGCCCGCGTGGGCCGCGGGTTCTCGGTCATGGACTCGAGCATCTGGGTCGCCGTGATGACTGGCCTGCGCCAGACACCCGCTCGCTGAATCACCAACTTCTGGATAATTGGGACCCGCTCGGGCGGCAACTCCACACCGAGATCCCCACGAGCAATCATGACGCCGTCGGCCACTTCCAGAATCTCTTCCAGGCGCTCGATGGCCTGCGGCTTTTCCAGCTTGGCGATGATGGGCACGGATTTTCCGAACTCGCGCATCAGGCTCTTGGCCATGCGGATGTCGTCGGCGGAACGAACGAACGACAGCGCAACCACATCCACTCCGTGCTTCAAACCAAACTCGAGGTCCCGCCTGTCTTTGGCGGTCAGTGCGGGGATCGCCATTGCGGCACCCGGCAGATTGATCCCCTGCTGCTCTCCGAGCGTGCCGCCGTTCAGGACTTCGCATTCCACATCCTCGCCGCGAATCGAACGCACTTTGAGTTCAATGCGCCCGTCGGACAAGAGCACCCGTGAGCCGGGCTTGACTTCGCGCGCCAGGCCGGCAAAGTCGGTGGAGATCAGCGTAGCGGTCCCCGCCACCTTGCGTGGAGTGATCGTCAGCACCGTCCCCGCCTTCAGCAGCACAGCCTTCCCATTCTTCAGGCGGCCCGTACGAATCTTCGGACCCTGAAGGTCCTGAACAATACAGATGGTCCGCTTCAGATGATGGGCGGCACGGCGCAGCCGCCGGATTCGCCGGGCATGTTCGGCATGGGTTCCGTGGGAGAAATTCAGACGGGCAACGTCCATACCGATTCGCATCAGGTCGCGAATCATTTCTTCGGAATCACAAGCCGGACCGATCGTGCAGATGATTTTTGCGCGGCGCACGCGTTCGGCAGCCTCTTCCCGCGCGGGGCCGGAAGCCGGCAGGCCTCCTTCAACCAGATCCAGTTTGCGTTCTTTCAAATCGCGAATCCTCTCCTCGACAAACGCCGCTAAATAATGTTTTACAGGTGTTGCGATCTGGTGAGCCGGCTCCTGACCTCGCAGTCAGCGAGCTTCGGTGTCCACCCGCGGAGGTGGAACTCTGGTGAGACCGCGAGGAAAGAGCATGGCGTTGAACTCGGCGCCAATCAGCACAACCAGCGAGATCAGGTACATCCAGACCAGCAACGCGATACCCACACCGAGTGAACCGTAGATGACGCTGTAGTCGGTATAGTGCTGCAAATACCATCCAAATAATGCGGAGGAGAGCAACCACATCGCGGTCGAAAGAACAGCGCCCGGCAAGACGGTGTGCCAGGGTTGCGTGCGAGGGACCGCGTTGTGATAGATAAGCTCGATCACGGCGATGCTGGTCAGGATCGCGATGGTCCAGCGTATCGCGCCCCACAACAGCAGAATTAGAGGTCCGAACTCATGCCCGAGCAAAAACAAAATGCGCATTTCAATGCGGCTGCCGAATGCAACCAAAATGGTGGCGAAACTCAGCGGCAGACCCGCCATGAAAACCAGCGAAATCGCAATCAAGCGCTCCTGGACTAATCCCCAAGTCTTCGGAAGCTGATAAGCGCGGCGAAAACCGTCCATCCAGGAAATAATGACGCCGGAAGCGCTCCAGATGGTCAGCAATGAAGTGGTAATGAGCAAGCCAACCGGCCGGTCCGCGCTGCCTCGCAGATAGGAAAGTGCGGTTGAGCTGCCAGCAGGCAAAATAGTGCCCAGGGCGTAGGAGATTTCGCGAAGGTAGACTTCGCCTCGATTAATCGTGGCCATAACCGATCCCAGCACCAGCAAGGCGGGGAAAAAAGTGAAGATGGATGAGTAGGCGGAGGCTTTGGCGATCCCAAAAGCATCGTGTTCGAAGGCACGCCAGATCGACAACCGGAACAGCCGCCAGAAGCGCCCCAGCGCCGGAGCCAACACCAGTCCACCAGGAATCGGCTCCGGCGTGGCGTTGCGATCCTGAGGTTGCCCGGTCAGGCGCTGTGGTTCCAGTGCTAAAGACATTGGCAAGAAACCGTCGTCCTATTGCTCGTCATTCTATACGAGCCCAGCTTTGTCTTAGCTGCCTACAACTGTTTATCGAGCTCAATATTGTCATGACTGTTAACAACTGCCGAGCTTCGCTCGGTTTGGACGGGCGGGACGCCCGTCCCCACACAAGCAAAAACTAAGGGGCGACTCGCGTCGCCCCTGTTGGAATCGTCCCGTCTTACTCCGCGGCGAGTTCTTCGGTCTCGCCTTCGTGCCGCATGAGTTCGAGCGCGCGCTCGGCATCTTCGTACGCTTGCGAGACTTCCTCCTGCACCTTGCTTGCCGCCTCTTCCATTTCCGGAGAGAGACGCACGTTCCGGTAATATTCCATACCGGTGCCGGCGGGAATCAAGCGGCCCACGATCACGTTCTCCTTCAAGCCGCGCAGATGATCGACCGCTCCCTGAATCGAAGCTTCGGTCAGCACGCGCGTTGTCTCCTGGAAGGAGGCAGCGGAGATGAACGAGTCGGTAGAGAGCGACGCCTTGGTGATACCGAGCAGCAATGGACGCCCGGTGGCCGGTTTGCCACCCTGCGCGATGGCACGCTCGTTCTCCTCGTGGAAGCGGAACTTGTCCACTTGCTGCTCGAGCAGGAACTGGGTATCGCCGACATCTTCGACCTTCACCCACCGCATCATCTGGCGGACGATCACTTCGATGTGTTTGTCCGAGATGTTCACGCCCTGCAAGCGGTAGACTTCCTGGATTTCGTTCACCAGGTAAGACTGCAGCTCCTTCTCGCCGAGCACGGCCAGAATGTCGTGCGGGTTGAGCGGCCCATCCATTAGCGGTTCACCCGCCCGGACGCGCTCGCCTTCCTGCACGTTGATGTGGACGCCGCGCGGAACGGAATATTCCTTCTCCG
>Ga0193751_1001715_pt1 | contig 13784 bp, 11 predicted proteins | sample L1c2metaG_FD_143050 | JGI IMG/M metagenome (GOLD analysis project Ga0193751, IMG submission 143050) | Soil microbial communities from a riparian zone of the East river system, Colorado, United States - L1c2 | ecosystem: Environmental > Terrestrial > Soil > Riparian zone | place: USA: East River... | reverse complement strand
ACGAGCACGTCGGGGACGAGGAACCGGCTCTCCGGGAAGGCGGGGCCTTCGTCCGGCAGCGGGACGGTCGGCTCCAGCCGCGCGACGGCGTCGTAGCCGAGATAGCCGACCACCGGCTCGCCGAGCGCCTCGGCCTCGTCGAACGACACGAGCCGCGAGCCGCGGCCGACGAACGAGTAGCGCCCGAGCCGCCCGCGCTCGACCGATTCGAGCAGGAACGCGCCGCGCGCGCCCTCGCGGAGGCGGAGGTATGCCCCGAGCGGGGTGAGGAGGTCAGTTGCGATCACGGTTTCGGGCATGAAAAAGGCTCCTTCCGGAGCCGGTCGAGCGGAGGGGCCGTCTGCGCCTGCGTCAGCGCACGCTCCCGCCCCGCTCTGAGCGCCAGGCCCACCAGCTGAGGGACGGGGACGTCACTGCGCTCCAGCGTAGGCGCGACCCCCGTCCGGCGTCAAGCTTGGTCCATTTGGACCATAGACAACGGCCGGTCGCTGGGGTACAAATGTCAATGAGATCGTGGCCATACCCTGATTGCCGCAAGCAGGGGTGTGGGGGAAGTTTGCCCGGTCTCTGCGGCGCGGCCCGGCTCTTGGACACCGGGCCGCACGCATGTCGGCGGTGGATACGCTGGCCGAATGAGCCGCACCGTCATCGTTTCTGCCGTCCGGACCCCGTTCGGCCGGCTCGCCGGGGGGGCTGAAGGACTACACCGCGACCCAGCTCGGAGGGATCGTCGTCCGCGCCGGCCTCGAGCGCGCCGGAATCGAGCCGGGCGAGGTCGAGTACGCCATCCTGGGCCAGGTGCTCCAGGGCGGCGCCGGGCAGGCGCCCGCGCGCCAAGCGGCGGTCGCGGCAGGCATCCCGATCGAGGTTCCGGCGGATACGATCAACAAGGTCTGCGCTTCGTCGATCCGGGCGGTCGAGATCGCCGACTCGATGATCCGCGCGGGCGACGTCGAGGTCGTCGTCACCGGCGGCATGGAGTCGATGTCGAACGCGCCGTACATCCTCCAGCGGGCGCGCTTCGGCTACCGCCTCGGTGACGGAACGCTGATCGACCTGATGACGCACGACGGGCTCATCTCGACCTTCGACGACAAGCACATGGTCGAGCAGGCGTCGTTCGTGTCGCGCGAGCTCGGCATCTCGCGCGAGGATCAGGACCGCTGGCGTTCGCACGAGCGCGCGGCCGCCGCGCAGGATGCGGGCCGGTTCGACGACGAGATCGTCCCGGTCGGCGAGGTGACCGCCGACGAGAGCGTTCGCCGCGATACATCGTACGAGCGGCTCGCGGCGCTGAAGCCCGCCATGGACCCGGAGGGGACGACCACCGCCGGCAACGCGCCCGGCGTCAACGACGGCGCGTCGTGCGTCGTCGTCTGCTCGGAGGAGTTCGCGAAGCGGCGCGGGCTCGAGGTGCTCGCGACCGTCGTGGGGCAGGGCTACGTCGCCGACGACTTCGCGTACCTCGCGCGCACGCCCGCGAACGCCGGCGCGATGGCGCTTGAGCGCGCGGGCAAGACGATCGGCGACGTCAGCCGCGTCGAGATCAACGAGGCGTTCGCGTCGGTCGCGTCCAACTCGACCCGGATGCTCGGCGCCGACGAGGAGATCGTGAACGTGAACGGCGGCGCCGTCGCACTCGGCCATCCCATCGGGGCGAGCGGCGGGCGCATCCTCGGGACGATGGTGCACGAGCTGCGGCGGAACGGCGGCGGGTTGGGTCTCGCCGCAATCTGCTCGGGCGGCGGCCAGGGCGACGCATTGCTCGTCGAAGTCTGAGGGACCCTTCGAGCGCCGGCGGGCGTAGTAGGGGCATGTTCGCCAAACTCACACTCGCGTTGTGCGTCCTCGGGGCGCTCGCAGCCGCGCCGGCGGCGGCCGGCGACGGGCCGATGTTCGTCACGCAAGGCGGTATCGGAGTCGTGTCGGGAACGACGCGCTACATCCCAATCAACAACGGCGTCAGCGATGTCACGGAGCTGCTGGCCATCTCGACGAAGGACGGGACGGAGCTAAACCAGACCCCACTCATCGGCAGCTGGGGCCTGCCGTCCACGCCGGCAGGAGCGCAGGGCCTTTCGCTCGACGGCAAGAAGCTCGTGCTCGCGGACACGAGCGCAGGGCAGACGTCCCCGAGCATGTTCATGGTCGTCAACCCGAAGACGATGCGAATCGCGAAGCGGATCTCGTTGAAGGGCTACTTCTCCTTCGACGCGATGGCGCCGGACGGATCGAAGCTGTACTTCATCCAGTACGTCAAGTCCGGGCCGAACACGCTCGACCTCGAGCATTACGTCGTCCGCGGCTACGACCTGAAGGGGAACCGACTCCTGGCCGGCGGCATAGCCGACCGCACGCAAAAGAGCTGGGTGATGCAGGGCAGTCCGGTGACGCGCACGACGAGCACGGACGGACGGTGGGTGTACACGCTGTACTCGAATCCCGCCGGCTATCCGTTCATCCACGCGCTCGACACGGTGCGCGGAGTCGCGCACTGCGTCGGACTGCCGATGACGAATCAGAACGGCATCTACAACATCGTGCTCGCGCTGCACGGGAAGACGCTGGCAGTGCACTGGCGCAGCGGGCGGCCGTTCGTGAACGTCGACACCGCGACGTGGCACGTATCGCCGGCGCACCGCGTCGGCTTCCCGTGGTGGACGCTGGCCTTCCTTGGGGTGATCCCGCTCGCCCTACTGGCGCGCCGCCGCCACCGCGCCGGCCGGATCGAGCACGAGCTCGCCGAGATCCTCCGCGAAGAGGCCCCGGAGCCCAACCTCGTCACATAGACCGGTAACAGTTACCCCAACGAGAGTGTCACGCAAGTGTCACGCGACCGGCTGCTTAGGCGGCCGGTCTTCGTGAATCAGGATTCTCGACACGAGCGCGCAAGGCCGCGTGGGGATCGACGTCCGGCCCTCTGAAGCATCGGAGGATCCGCGCGGGAGCGACGAATGTCGGAAGCTCGGCGAGGCCGATCGTGGCCGCATACGAACTCCACGGCCAATCCGCCGGCGCGGCGCACAGCCTGGCCTCAACAGGGTTGTTCGCGATGTAGGCGAATCTTCGAATGAGATCCCCGACGATCCGTACCGCCAGCCTTGGACGTGGCCCCGAAGGCTGTACCTCCGATTGTAATGCCGCGCGTACGCGAGATTGATCGCGTGCATCGCGCCCGGCAGAACGCCGTCCTCGACGTCGACCATCAGGTGGTAATGCGACGTCATGAGGCAGTACTGCAGACAGGTCCAACCCGGCCGCTCGACGGCTCGCGCGAGGTGACGGAGGAACTCGAGCTGGTCGATGTCATCGCGATAGAGGCGCGGCACCGCCCAGACGCAGTGCGTATAGATGTGGAACGTTCCTGCTCGGACGTCTCGTGGTTTCGGTGGCACGGTGCCACCCTGGCGGACGTATCCATACGAGATCGTCCAGATTTCGTGACGGCCTTGTGCGGGTAACTGTTACCGGTCGTTCGGTGCACCGATAGCCTCCGCGCGTGGACTTCGAGCACGTTCTGGTCGTCGGAGCGGGGCAGATGGGCGGCGGGATCGCGCAGGTCGTCGCCGCCTCGGGCCGCCGCGTCTCGCTGCACGATCCGTTTCCGGGAGCCGTCGACCGCGGGCTCGCGGCGATGCGGCGGAGCCTCGAACGGCTCGACGCCGACGTCGACGTGACGCTCGCGCGGATCGAGCCCGTGGACGACCTCGTCCCGGCCGATCTCCTGATCGAGGCCGTCGTTGAGGACGCCGGGATCAAGACCGACATCTTCCGCCGCGCGGACGAGACGTTGCCGCCGGCCGCGATCCTCGCGTCGAACACCTCGTCCATCCCGATCAGCAGCCTCGCCGCCGCGACGAAGCGTCCCGACCGCGTCGTCGGCATGCACTTCTTCAACCCGGTGCCGGTCCTGAAGCTCGTGGAAGTGATCCGCGGCCTCGAGACGTCGGACGAGACGGCGGCCGCGATTGTCGCACTCGCCGGCGATCTCGGCAAGACGCCTGCGGAGGCGCGTGACTTCCCCGGCTTCGTCTCGAACCGCATCCTCATGCCGTTCATCAACGAGGCCGCGTACGCGCTGCTCGAAGGAGTCGCCGAGGCGGACGCGATCGACACGATCGCGAAGCTCGGCTTCGCGCACCCGATGGGGCCGCTCGCCCTCGCCGACCTCATCGGCCTCGACACGTGCGTCGCGATCATGGACGTGCTCTGGCACGGGCTCGGCGACCCGAAGTACGCGCCGTGCCCGCTCCTGCGCCAGTACGTGCAGGCGGGGCGCCTCGGCCGGAAGAGCGGCCGCGGCTTCTACGAGTACGCGTAACCCGTTTGGGGGACTCATAGGGATGGTCCGGGCTGCCGAAGGGCAAGGTGGAGGAATGAAGATCCTGCTGGTCGACGACGAGCCCGCGCTCCGCGAGCTCCTTCGCGTCACCTTCGAGGGCGCAGACGTCACCGTGGACGAGGCCGGCTCCGCCGTCGAGGTCGAAGCGCAAATCCAGGCCGACCCCCCCGACGTGATCGTGCTCGACCTGCGCATGCCCGGCATCGGCGGAGCGGAGCTCTGCGCGCGGCTCAAGGCATCGCCCGACACGCGCGAGATCCCGATCGTCCTGCTCACCGGTGCCGACGTCGAAGAGGCTCGGCGCGGCCAGGATGCGGGGGCCGAAGCCCTCGTCCACAAGCCCTTCAGCCCGCTCGAGCTGCTCGCCGTCGTCGAGCGGCTCACGAGTAACGGCGCGCGAATGACTACCACGCGCCCGTCCGGCATAGAGACCCACGACGACGAGGAGCTGCTGCTCTACGCGCGCGACCTCCGGCACATGCTCGCGGTCGAACGTCGGCAGCGCGCCCTGCTCGAGGGCTCGTATCTCGAGACGGTGACCGCGCTCGCGACCGCACTCGAATGGAAGGACACGAGCACGCATGACCATTCGCAGCGCGTCGTGCGCTACGCGCTCGAGCTGCTCGCCGCGCTAGACCCCGGCTTCGTTGACCGTGACCGCGGGATCGAGTACGGGTTCTTGCTGCACGACGTGGGCAAGATCGGGATTCCTGACGAGATCCTCCGGAAGCCGGGGCCGTTGACACGCACCGAGCGGGCGCGCATGCAAAAGCACACGCTGCTCGGCGCGAAGATGCTCGCGGGGGTCGCGCTGCTTCAGGGCGAGGGCCTACACGTCGTGCGCTCGCACCACGAGCGCTGGGACGGAAAGGGTTACCCGGACAAGTTCCGCGCGGACGAGACGCCGCTCGGCGCGCGCGTCTTCGCCGTTGCGGACGCGCTCGACGCGATGACGAGCGATCGAACGTACCGGCGCGCGCTCAGCTGGAGCGTTGCGCGTGAGGAGATCGTCTCCGAGTCGGGCCGCCAGTTCGATCCCGTCGTCGTGGAGGCCTTCCACGACTGCGAGCCCCAGTTGGTCGCGGCGTACCGCGAGACGGCCGCTGCTTAGGCCGGCAGACCGCCGGAGCTCTTCGGCACCGGCACCTGTTCCCAGAGGACGATCTTCCCGGCGCGGACGACGAAGAGCGCAGCTGCCTTCTCGCCGCGGGCCGCAGTGCACGTGTGCCTGGGACGGTGGCCGAGGACGAAGGTCGCGGTCGCACGGTCGCCGTTGACCGTGATGCGCGTGATCTCTCCCGCGCATGGCAGCGACGCGTTGAAGGCGGTCGCGAGCTGCGGCGACGTCAGCCGCACGTCGAGCGGCCCTTGCAGGATGCGCGCGTTCGGCGCGAAGAGTTTTGCGGCCGCCGCGTTGTGATTCGTGTTCAGTGCCGCACTCCAGGCGCGGACGATCGCGGCGGGCGAGAGCGTGGGCGGAGAGACGAGCATGTGGGAAGACTACGACTACGCTTCCCGCGTGGATTTCGAGCTGAGCCCGGAGCAGAAGGAGATCCAGGAGCTCGCGCGCGAGTTCGCCGCCCGCGAGATCGAGCCGAACGCCGCCGAGTGGGATCGAGAGCACCGCTTCCCGCGCGAGATCTTCGCCAAGCTGGCCGAGCTCGGCCTGATGGGGACGTGCGTGCCGGAGGAGTACGGAGGAGCCGGCGCCGACTTTCTCTCCTACATCCTCGTGCTCGAGCAGCTCTCCCGGGCCGATGCCGGCGTGGGGGTGACCGTCGCCGTGCACACGAGCGCGGTGACGCTTCCGCTGCTCGCTTTCGGCACCGACGAGCAGCGGGCGCGCTTCGTCCCGCCGCTCGCACGCGGCGATCACCTGGGCGCATTCGCGCTCACCGAGCCGGAGGCCGGCTCCGACGCGGGCGCCCTGCGCACGCGCGCCGAGGCGGAGGGCGACGGCTGGCGCATCACAGGCGCGAAGCAGTGGATCACGAACGCGCGCTACGCGGGCACATTTCTGCTCTTCGCGCGTACCGACCAGGAGACCCCGGGAGCGCGCGGCGTCAGCGCATTCGTGCTCGACGCCGAGCATGTGCGCGTCACGCGCGATGAGGAGAAGCTCGGCCTCAACTCGTCGACGACGAACGACATCGTGATCGAAGGCGCCGTCGTCGGGCGCGACCGCCTGCTGCACGAGGAGAACCATGGGTTCAGCGTCGCGATGACGACGCTCGACGGCGGCCGCATCGGCATCGCCGCGCAGGCGGTCGGCATCGCCCAGGCCGCATACGACGTCGCGCGCGAATACGCGAAGGAACGGCATGCATTCGGACGGCCGATCTCCCAGTTCCAGGCCATCCAGCACAAGCTCGCCGACATGGCGACGGAGATCGACGCCGCGCGCCTGCTGACATATCGCGCGGCGACGCTGCGCGAGCGCGGTGAACCCCATACCGAGGCGGGCGCCAAGGCGAAGCTGTTCGCGTCCGGGGTGGCGCGACGGCAGACCGGCGAGGCGATCCAGATCCTCGGCGGCTACGGGTACACGAAGGAGTTCCCGGTCGAGCGCTACTACCGCGACGCGAAGATCACCGAGATCTACGAGGGGACGAGCGAGATTCAGCGGCTCGTGATCGCTCGCTCGATCCTCGGGCTGCAAGAGGCGGCCGCGTCGTCCTACTAGACCCCGAGCGCGACGGCGACCCTGGCGCCCGTCGCCGCCCCCGCCCGCACGGCAGTGACGAATCGCTGAAGCGACTGGGCACGCACCGCCGTAACCTATGTCCATGCGCAATCGCGACGAGCCCGTGCGGCTGACGAAGATCTACACGCGCGGCGGCGACGCCGGCGAGACGAGCCTCGGCGACGGGTCGCGCGTCTCGAAGCTCGATCCGCGCATCGTCGCGTTCGGCACCGTCGACGAGCTGAACTCGCGCATCGGCGTCGTGCTCGCAGGCGACCTCCCGGACGCGCTGCACACGCCGCTTGCGCGAATCCAGAACGAGCTCTTCGACGTCGGCGCCGACCTGTCGGTGCCATACGAGGTGGAAGGAAGGCTGCGCACGACCCAGGCGATGGTGGACGGCCTCGAGCTGCTGTGCGACGAGCTGAATGCGCCGCTGCCGGAGCTGAAGAGCTTCGTGCTACCCGGCGGCTCCGAGGCCGCGGCCCGCCTGCACGTCGCGCGCACCGTCGCGCGCCGCGCCGAGCTCGCAGCGCTCGCCGCCGACGCCAACCCGCTCGCCCGCGTCTACCTGAACCGGCTCTCAGACCTACTCTTCATCGCCGCGCGCTCGGCGAATGCCGCGGCCGGCGTCGACGAGCCGCTCTGGAAGCCCGGAGCCTAGCCGCTCCGTGATCGAAGCTCCCCCGTTCGGGGGAGCCGTCCCGCGCGATTCGCGTCGATCCAGGAGACGTGGATACCTGCGGCCTCACGCCCCCCTCGGCGGGCGGCTCAGTCGCGTACGACGACGTCGCGAGGCGATACCGCACGCTCGTCGAGCAGCTGCCGTTGGTGGTGTATGTCGACGCGCTCGATGCAACGAGTTCGAACATCTTTACGAGCGCCCAAGTAGAACCGTTGCTCGGCTACACGGTTGCCGAGTGGCTGGCCGACGCAAACCTCTTCGCACACACGTTGCACAAGGACGATCGCGGTCGCGTGCTCGCTGCACACGCGCACACGCATGCGACGACTGAACCGTTGAGCATCGAATACCGTCTGATTGCGAAGGACGGGCACATCGTGTGGGTCCGCGACGAAGCTGTGGTCGTGTTGGACGACGCCAATCGTCCTCTCTATCTGCAGGGATACCTGCTCGACATAACACGAGAACGGGAGGCGCAAGAACAGCTCCGGCAGATGGCGCTCTACGACACGCTGACCGGACTCGCCAACCGCGCCTTCTTCCACGAGCAGTTCGAACATATCGTCTCGATCAGGAGGCGACCCGAGCTGCAGACCGCAGTCCTCTTCATCGACCTCAACGACTTCAAGAACGTGAACGACCGGTGGGGCCATGACGTCGGGGACAAGGTGCTGGCGACCCTCGGTGGACGTATCAGCGGTGCACTTCGGGCGGGTGATCTGGCGGCCCGGCTCGGTGGAGACGAATTCGCGGTTGTCATCCCGCTGATCGAGGAGCCGCCGGAGGCTGTTCGGGTCACCGAGCGTCTACTCGAATCGATCAGCGCGCCGATCGACCTGGACGACGCGCAGCTTTCGGTGACTGCCAGCATCGGCATCGCGATCGGTCGCGATGTCCCGACGATGCTTCAAGAGGCGGACGCGGCGATGTATCGCGCCAAGGGACATCAGGACTTCGGTTACGCCTTCTTCGAGACGACGCTCGACGCTGCGGCCGTCAAACGTTCGAGGCGACTCGTCGAGCTCCGCGAGGCAGTCGACCTCGGCCAATTCACTCTCGACTACCAGCCTCTGATCGACCTCGACGCGCACGAGATCACGGGCTACGAGGCGCTGGTCCGCTGGCGACACCCGAAAGAAGGAGTGGTCGCGCCGATGGAGTTCATCCCATTGGCCGAGGAGTCGGGACTGATCGTTCGGCTCGGGAGATGGGTCCTCGAGGAGGCATGCAGGTACGGGATGGTCCTGCACGAGGAGATGGGTCGCGAGACCCGTATGTCGGTGAACGTCTCCGCGCGCCAGCTGCTGCACGCAGATTTCGAGAGGGACGTGGAGAGAGCGCTCGCGCGATCGGGGTTCCCGGCACGGTGCTTGACCCTCGAACTGACCGAGAGCGTGCTGCTCGCGACCGGCGACGACACTGGGAAGCGGCTCGCGGCGCTCAAGGCGCGCGGTATCGCGCTCGCACTCGATGACTTCGGCACGGGGTACGCATCGCTGTCCTATCTGCAGCGCTTTCCGGTGGACATCGTCAAGATCGATCGCAGTTTCGTCAACAGGATCGAGGCCGCTTCCGCGGACTTGATGCTCCTGAAGGGAATCGTCGACCTCGGCGACGCGCTCGGGCTCAGCCTCGTCGCTGAGGGCATCGAGACACGGGAGCAACTCGAGATTGTCCGAGATCTCGGCTGTGCCGGCGGCCAGGGTTTCTATTTCGGCTACCCCGCCGCTGAGCCGCTTCGCGAGCTCGCTGCTGAGCGGTCGCGTGGCCTCGCACAATCCGCGCACGAGTAGAAGTGGCACAGCGCGAGTGGACGGTGGCTATCCCTCGGATGAGCCACACCGTCCGGCCGGTCAAAGACCCTACGTCCGGTTGGCCCGAGGAGAGGCGTACGAGCGGATGATCCGAGCAGACAACATGGCGTCCGGCGTTCGGGCACACCGCTTCCTCCCTCCGAAGCGCAACCCGACCCGATGCCCACGTATTGCCTCCTGCGGATTGGGCGGTCGCACACGCGGCCGCCAACCCGCACACCCACACAGCTGATGCCGGTCGTTCCGGGAGTTTGATGACGGCGCGCCTTCTTGTCGTTGTCTTTGTCTGTGTGTTTGCCTTCGTGCCTGCGGCGCGCGCGGGGTCGACGGTGACGGCGCCGGTGTTCGATGCGCAGGGTCATCTCATCCAGACGCCGTTTGTGCCGGCCGGGAGTGTGGCTCGGCTGTCGAAGGGGGAGGCGCTCGCGATCGTCGAGCGGAGCCCTAAGGCGAGGGCGTGGCTTGCGCGCTATCCGAGGACGGGGTTTACCGATGAGGAGACGTTTGACGCGTCGACGCACGAGTGGACGGTGAAGATCTGGTGGGGGAAGGCGGGGGAGGTGGTGGAGGGGACGGTCGACGACGCGAGCGGGGCGGTTGTGAGTGTGTGGACGGGGCCGCAGGTTGCGTGGGGGATGCTGCGTGGTGTCAAGGGTGCGTTCGGCGGGGACAAGATCAACAGTCCGTGGATCTGGGGTGCGTTCTGCGCTGTGTTCCTGATCGGGCTGGGGAATTTCCGCCGGCCGTTGTCGCTTCGGAACCTCGACCTCGTCATGTTGCTGTCGCCGACGACGTCGCTGTGGTTCTTCAACCACGGGAACGTCTTCACTGCTGTTCCGTTGTTTTATCCGGCGCTTGTCTGGGTGGTCGGGCGCGGGGTCTGGGTTGGTGTGACCGGGCGCGGCTCGGGGTCGCGGGCGTTGTGGCCGACGTGGCTGCTGCTCGCGGCGGCGGTGTTCCTGGCCGGCTTTCGGGTCGGGTTGAACGTCGAGGCGTCGAACGTCATCGATGTCGGCTATTCCGGTGTGATCGGGGCGCAGCGGATCGTGTCGCAGGGGCAGGCGCCGTGGGGGAACTTCCCGGTGGAGGACAGCCGGCCTGCGTGTGGGCCTGCGAGTAGCTCGGGGGAGATCCGCGACCGCATCCAGACGAACGGCCGCTGCGAGTCGGCCAACCCGGAGGGGGACACGTACGGGCCGACGGCGTACGAGGCGTACATCCCGGGGTTCCTCGCGTTCGGGTGGAGCGGCAAATGGGACAGCCTGCCGGCGGTGCACTTCACGTCGATCCTGTTCGACCTGTTGTCGATGGTCGGCCTGTTCCTCGTCGGGCTGCGCTTCGGCGGCGCGCGCCTGGCCGCGATGCTCGCATTCGCCTGGGCCGCCTACCCGTTCACGCAGTACGCGTCCAACTCGAACACCAACGACGCGATCATGCCCTGCTTCCTCATTTTCGGGTTCTGGCTCGCGTCGTCGCCGGCCGGTCGGGGCGTGTTCGGCGCGCTGTCGGGGTGGACCAAGTTCGCCTCGCTCATCGTCGCCCCCTTGTGGGCGACCTACCCCGACCGGCGCCCCTCCCTCCGCTTCATGCTCGCCTTCGCGGTGACCACCGTCGCGGTCTTCTCGATCGTTCTTCTCGGGCCGAGCCCGCTGCACGAGCTGCGCGTCTTCTGGGATCGCACCGTCGCGTTCCAGGTCGGCCGCGACTCACCCTTCTCCTTGTGGGACTGGCGGCAATACCACGCGCGCGGGCTGCCGAACCTCCACCTCCTCCAGCGCGTCCTCCAGGTGCTGCTCGTCCTCGGCGCCGTCGCAGTCGCGTTCGTCCCACGCCGCAAATCCCCGCTCCAACTCGCCGCCCTCACCGCCGCCCTCCTCGCCGGCTTCGAGCTCGTCCAGACGTACTGGCTCTACACCTACATCCCCTGGTACTACCCCTTCGCCGCCATCACCGTGCTTGCCCCCGTGGCGAAGCGCGCCCGAGTTTCGGCAGAGCGGATGGACTTCCGCTACTGGGCGGTCATCCCGCCGGCGGGAAGCTAGACCGCGACTCGGAGCAGGTCGATCCGCTCCGCGCGGCCGTCGTCCGTGCAGTCGACGACGACTCCTTCGATGCGGACGTCGCCTTCCGCCGGCTGGAAGCGCACGGGCAGGCGCGTGCGCATGCGGCGGATCGCCAGCTCGGCGACCACGCCGATCACCGAGTCGTGCGGCCCGGTCATCCCGGCGTCGCTGACCGCTGCTGTCCCGCCCGGGAGGATGCGCGCGTCGTTCGTCTGCACGTGCGTGTGCGTTCCGATGACCGCGGTGACGCGTCCGTCCAGCCAGCGCGTGAGCGCGATCTTCTCGCTCGTCGCCTCGGCGTGGAAGTCGACGACGACCACCGGCGCCTGAGCGCGCGCCTCGTCGACGAGCTCGTCCACCATCTCCCATGGAGACACCGCCGCGTCGACGAAGAGCATGCCGAGCAGGTTGATCACCCCGACTCGGACGCCGTTCCGCGCCTCGACCACCGCGAGGCCGCGGCCGGGAAGCTGCGAACCCGCGTTCGCGGGACGGATCACGAGCTCGCTCGTCGCGAGGTACGCGCCGATGCCGTCGCGCCTGAACGCGTGGTTGCCGAGCGTGATCACGTCGGCGCCTGCAGCGAGCAGCCGATCGGCGAGCTTGCCGGTGATGCCGGCGCCGTCGGCGATGTTCTCGCCGTTGACGATGCAGACGTCGACGTCGAGCTCGTTGCGCAGCCCGGGCAGCCGCTCCTCGACCGCGAGCCGGCCGGGCGCGCCGAACACGTCTGCGAGAAAGAGGATTCTCAGTTGAGCGCCAGTGCTGCGGACGGACGCACTTCGATCGAGACGTGATCGCCCGCGTCGTTCGTGTAGCGCGCGAGCGCCTGCTGCTCGACCCGTGACAGGTCGATCACCGTCCCGACCTTCGTGCGGCCGCTGACGACGTCGTTGCCGACACGAAGGGCTGCGTCGGGGCTGAGCTGCGTGAGCGTGACGACGAGCGATGGCGCGTTCTGCGGCTGAATGTCGATCTGCGAGCCGAAGTGCCGTCCGGCGACGACGAACGGTGCGATGCCGACGACTGTCCCATCCACCGGCGAGTACACGTCGGTCCCGGGTGAGGCGCCGACGTCGAGCGCGGAGAGTGCGCCGCCGTCGAGCCGGTACCACACCGGATGCCCGCCGGAGCCGCCGAAGACTGCGTGGAACACGCGCTGCACGACGCCCTCGTTGCCCTGGCGGCCGAGCGGAGAGAGTGTGAGCGCGCCGTCGTTCGCCGAGTGGTAGCCGACGGCGGTCGTCCGGCTCTGGGCGACCGGCATCTGCAAGCGCACGGGGCCGCGCACGGCGACGATCTGCGGATACGGCTGCGTCGCGCTCGCGATCGAGCGTGCAACGGACAGTTGCGCCACGTTCGCGGCAGGTCCTCCGCCGAATGCGGTGAGGGCGAGCGCCACGACGAGGACAACGGCAAGCAGGATGAGCAGCGCGAACCGCCGAGCTCGGCGCGCGTCACGCACCTCCCGACGTTCGACGCGCCGCCTCCTGCTGGGACGCGAGGACGGCATGTCGAGCGGCACCGTATCGGACGGCGGTGGGTCGTTCAACCGGGGTTCCACCCATTCGAGGGCCAGAGCGCCCTCCGTCCAGTCCCAGGAATCCCGCCGAATCCGGCTGACCTCCGCGATACGATCGCTCGCATGGCGACTGGCCCCGCGGCGTCGAGGATCGAGATCCCGCGCTGGGTGCAGCTGGTGGGGCTGCCGCTGCTGCTCGTGTTCGTGTGGGTCGTGGCGGGAGCCGTGCGTCACGTGGTGTTCCTCTTCCTCGTGGCGCTGCTCATCGCCCTGCTCCTCAATCCGCTCGTTCGTGGACTGGGAAGGGTCTGGATCCCGCGCGGGCTCGCGGTCGCGGTCGTCTACTTGGCGTTTGCAGCAGCGCTCGCACTCGCAGTCCTCGCTCTGGCGACCGTTGTTGTGCAGCAGACGCGCACTGCCAGTCACCGGATCGACGACTACTTTACGATTGTCTCCGGACAAACCCACGAGACGGGCGCGAATCACGATCTCGCCCGTCTGCAGCACTGGCTGAACGCGCATCACCTGAGGCAGATCCACGTCGAGCGCAGCGGCACGAAGTTCCTCAACTCGATCGGGACGAAGGACGTCGAGAAGTACACGACGAAGGCGCTCAACTGGGCGGAGGGCGCCGGTCTCGCGGTCGTGACGCTGCTCTTCAGCGCCCTGCTCGTC
>Ga0193751_1001714_pt1 | contig 13789 bp, 15 predicted proteins | sample L1c2metaG_FD_143050 | JGI IMG/M metagenome (GOLD analysis project Ga0193751, IMG submission 143050) | Soil microbial communities from a riparian zone of the East river system, Colorado, United States - L1c2 | ecosystem: Environmental > Terrestrial > Soil > Riparian zone | place: USA: East River... | reverse complement strand
TTCGTCATCGAAGAATCCCTTGCGATAAGGCCATTGCTTCCAATGCGCGACTAGCCCCGCGCGAACGGGATTGGTTAATAAGGTCGCGCAGGATTGGCCATACCAAGGCGAGATCGTTCATATCGATCGCGCGTAAGGTGTAGGGGCGCGTGTCCTCACGCGCAAACGATAGGAAGATTGCGGTCGCCGCGGCGACCGCCTCTACACGCTCAAGTGGCGCAGTGAGCAAGTGGACGTGGTCCGGCATCACCAAGACACAATACGTATTCCACTGATCGAGACGTTCCAGGGTTTGGCAGAGAGCACGCCAAGCAACGTCGTTTGCAAGCGCGTTGCGGCGAGGAACAACACAAACGGTGAGAAAATAGATTACCTTGCACTCCCACGGAAGCATTACGGGAATTCGTGGCGGCCGAGCCATATAAATGACTTAAATTGTAGGGCGTCTTTGCCAGACGCCAATCTCATTCAATCGGCGTTTCACAGAATGGAGCCGACCGGAGTCGAGCGATATACACGCGGGAAGCCCGAGGGGTGAGCAAGCCGGCGCGAGCGAATCAAAGGCCCTAAAAAAATATTTGGAAAAATGTCTTGCCATATCAAAGAGAACCGATAAAACGGGTCGCGAAAACCGGCCCCCGAAAAGGACGTAAAAAAGCGTAACAAAAGCGTAACAAAAAACTTAAAAAAAGTTAAAAAAAAGTCTTGCCATGCCGGAGAGAACTGATAAAACGGGTCGCGAAAACCGGTACCGAAGAGGGCAAAAAAAAATGAAAAAAAATCTTGTCAGGCCAAAGACTACAAGATAAAACCGCACCAGATCGATACCAATTATCGGAGGAAACACATTATGAAATTACGGAAATATTCACTCTTCAGCGCGGTAGTAGGCGCGTTGGCGCTCACCGCCGTTCTCGCACCCAGTGCGAAGGCGACACAGACACTCGTATATTTCAATTTCGAGGATGGCACTTTCAACTCAGTCCCTGCGCCAGGTCCAAATCCTCCAGGTTATCCCTTCCTGCAAAATACGTCGATCACCAACAATACCTTTCCGGCCGGGCAATTGGTCGTCGCGCCCGCGCAAGGCACTACCCTGAATCAACTCACCGGTGACGCACCGACCACGAATTCGGCGCTCGATGCTATGGGCAATGACACCCCTGGATCGGGGCCATTTTGTTTCCAGTTTGGCGCGAACACCACTGGCATGACGACCCTTTCTCTTAGCTTCGCGCTTAACAGCGTCCCCGGAACTACACCTAATTCCGATCCATTCAGTACGCTAGCTCTCTTTTACGCCACGGTTCCCAGTCCAACTGCGGGTGACTTTACGCAAATAGGTAGTAACATCACGATATCAATAGGGACCGGCTATTACGTGATAGGTCCGATAAATTTACCCGCCGGAACTCTTAACCAAGCCAACCTCACTCTCGAATTCTGTTTTAGTGGCGCAAAAAACTCCAACGGGGGAGCACATACTTACATCGACAATATCCAGCTCAATGGGGCCGGCGTTCCCGAACCCAGCAGTTACATCGGCGCTCTGGTTGGGATTCTTGGACTTTGCTGGTTTCAGCGCCGGTGGCTGGTTCGCTCCCTTCGTCTGCGCCGCGCATAAAAAAACGCGCGACCAAGGGTGGGTCTATCATCGCGATTGATCAGGGCGTATAGGTAATGCGCCCGTCGTGGCCCAGGTGGCTGGCGCAACGCCGCCTCAGGCGTGCCCTGCGCGTCCTCGCAGAGGTAATGCGACCGCGATGGCCTCGGTGGCTGAAGCGACGCCGCCTCAGGCGCGCGCGACTCGTCCTGGCAGAGGGAATGCGCCCGTCGCGGCCCAGGTGGCTGGCGCGACACCGCTTCAGGCGTGCGCCACGGGTCCTCGCAGAGGCAATGCGCCCGCGGTGGCCCAGGTGGTTGGCGCGACGCCGCCTCAGGCGTGCGCTATTGGTCCAGGCAGAGGTAATGCGCTGGTCGCGGCCCAGGCCACGCCGCCTCAGGCGTCGTTTCCTGCTGGCGCTACGGGTCCTCTCAGAGGTAATGCACCCGTCGTCGTCCAGGTGGCTGGCGCGACGCCGCCTCAGGCGTACGCTACCGGTCCTCGCAGAGGCAATGCGCCCGCGGTGGCCCAAGTGGCTGGAGCGACGTCGCCTCAGGCATGCGCGACTGGTCTTCGCAGAGGGAATGCGCCCGTCGTGGCCGGGGTGGCTGGCGCGACGACGCCGCAGGCGTCGTTTCGCGCTGGCGCTACTGGTCCTGGCAGCACTGGCTACGGTAGCGTACTTCGCCGCACCGCCGGTTGGCGAAGCAATCAAGGCGTGGCAATCTCGTCGGCTGGCACATCAGGCGCTGGCGCTTATCGAGCGAAGACAATGGAACGAAGCCAGCGCAAAAACGCGCGACGCGTACCTTCTGCGTCCAGACGAACCGGAGTCCTGGCGCGCCATCGCGCGGTTTCTCTCTCGGACGCAACAAAGCACTATCGCGTTCGGGTGGTGGAACAGACTTGGCGAACACCGCCTTACTATCGAGGACCGTCGCGATTACGCCGGGGCAGCTCTTGCCGCCGGTGAATTAGCAATAGCTGGGACGCAGATTGATCGGCTGCTTGCACATCCGCAAGGCCCGGCGCCGGCCGATACCTTGCTGGCTGGCCAACTGGCCGTTCGCCGGAACGATCTACTTCTCACGGTCGATTATGCCGAACGCGTGATGAGCGACAACCGCGCGAAACCTTACGAAATTCTTTCCGCCGCAATTCTTGTCCTCGCGGTGACGACGCCGGAGTCGGCGCCTCACATCACTGCATGGAAACGCATCGAGGACGTGGCGCGTGATTCCGGAAATGCGGCGTCGCTTAACGCGCTCGTGTTCCTCGCGAGTCAGCAATCGCTCTCTCCCGCAGGCTTGACCGCCGGCAATGAGAGTTCCGCGTCGTTTGAGCTCGGCGTTCCCGCGTCGCAACAGTCGGTGCCACTCCCGCCCTTAACCGGCGAGACCTCTCTTTCGCTCGGCCCTGGCGGCCCGGCCGCGCCACGGCCCGCAGCCTCAATGGGGCTTCTGGAAATAGCCGATGCGCTGGAAAAACATCCCAATGCGCGCCCTTACCACCGACTGCTGGCCCTTCAACTGCGCGTCCGGCATGATCCCGCACTCGCGGGTGAATACGTTTCGGAAGCAGTCGAGCGATTCGGCAAGGGCGACGATGAAACTCTCGCTGCACTGGCCCAGTGGCTAAACAGCCTCGGACGCGCCCGGAAGACTTTGGAGCTGCTACCGCTGGATCGTGCGGTACAGAATCAGGCTCTCTTTCTACAGCACATTAATGCCCTGGCAGCGCTCGAGCGCTGGGACGAGGTGGAAGAGACATTGATAAGTAAACGGTTTGCGCTTGACCCAGTTTTTCAACATATGTATCTCGCTGCCGCACTGTCACACCTGGGGAAAGCGACTGCTGTAACGAATGAATGGCAGCGTGCGTTGGAAACTGCCGCCAATAATTCAGACAAATTATTCGCCCTGGCCGATTATGCCGAGCGGAACCGTGCCAACGATGTCGCCGATACCGCCTACATCGAAGCGATCAAGCTCGTGCCAAAAAATCGCGCAGCCTACGGCGGACGTTTTCGTCTGGCGATGGCAGCCGGACACACCGCCGAAGCGCAAGCGTTGGCAGCAAAGATTGTCAAGCTTTGGCCCGCTGACGCCGCGGCGCGGAATGAGGATGCTTATCTGCGATTGCTGCTTGGAGCGTCGGGCGGCGCGGCTGAAGCGGCCGAGCGCGAAGCTCAGGTTCTTGTCGCTCAAGAGCCGTGGAACTGGGAAGCTCGGGCAACCCTTGGCCTGGCGCGGCTCCGCTTGGGGAAAAAAAAGGATGCGCTGGCAGTATTCCGTCACGTGCGGGCAACAGGCTCTGAACCGCCCGGCGCACTTGCGGTTCGCGCTGCCATACTGGCCGTGAACGGCTATAAAAAAGGCGCGCGGGGCGACGCACGCAATCTTGGAGCCGAGCACCTCTTACCGGAAGAACGAGCCCTTATCGCTCGGTTGCTGGTCGATTAGCAGGGATGCGATCGGCTTTACCGGATCTCGCGCCCGCCCTTGTGCTATCACAAAAACGGCAATTCCAGGATACAAGCCGCTTACGGTGCCCTGACGCAACCAGACAGCGGATCAGGCCGCGGGTGCTGGAGCGGTCGTAGCCGGAGCAGCGCCTCCTGCGGGCGGCGCTGACGGTGTTGCAGCTGGCGCCGGCTTCTTTTTCGCCGCGGCTTCGGCCAGCTTGGCATCGACCTCGACCGCATCTGTCGGGCAAATTCTGTGGTAGTAATCGTTCGACTTCGACAGCTCCCTCTTGCGGAAAAGAAGTGCGTCGAATCGTTCGCGCCGGCTTAATTCGAATTCCTTGTCCATCTTGATCGCTTCGAACGGGCAAACCTCGACGCAGATCTGGCAGCTCATGCAGACCGAAATATCGATGTCGAAAACGGCCGGATAAAACTGCGGCTTGCCCATGTAATCGGGCTTCTTGTCTTCGCTTTTAACGATATAGATGCACTGCGGCGGGCATTCCTTCTCACAAATCTTGCAGGCAACGCAGCGCAAGCCGGCCTCCGCATCATCGGTGTCGTAAATTAGGAACGGAAAGTTGCGATAGTTCTCGGCGAGCGAAATGCGCTCCTCCGGATACTGCACCGTGATCAGCCGGTCCTTCTCGAAATAACTTCCGACGAAGTTCCGCGCGGTGACCGCCATGCCTTTCAATATGCCCGTGCCGATCATGTGTTTGTTACAACAGTTACAAAGGTTACATCGTTACAAGAGGTTTCGCGCGCCCAGTTTCCGTTCCGTTGTAACATTGTAACTCTTCTAACTTTTTTAACTTCGCTCTAGCGATCCACTTCTCCCATCACGATATCGACGCTGCCGAGAATCACCATCACATCGGCGACCGTGTGTCCGAGACAGAGATCTTCCAGCACCGTCAGGTTGATGAAACTTGGCGGACGCACACGGTAGCGATATGGATTCGTCCCGCCGTCGCTGATTAAATAGAAACCGAGTTCGCCCTTTGGCCCTTCGATCCGTCCGTACGCTTCGCCTGCCGGCGGACGAAAGGCGCGGAGTTTCACTTTCGGATTCATTATCGGCCCAGGCTGAATCTGGTCGAATGCCTGCTTCAGGATTCCAACGCTCTCGTGCATTTCGAGCGCGCGCATCATTAACCGGTCGTAAGTATCGCCGTGGTCGCCGAGCGGCACCCGGAATTTGAAACGCGGGTAGAACCCGTAGCCATCCACTTTTCGGACATCGTAGTTCACTCCGCACGCGCGAAGCATCGGGCCGGTGATACCGGCATCGATCGCAAGTTCGGGAGAAAGTTTGCCGACTTCTTGCGTCCGCGCGATGACGATTTCGTTTTCAAGAATGAGTTTTTCAAACTCATCGAGAAATTTCGGGAAACGATCGACAATCTTCTTTGCCTGTTCCATCCAACCGGGCGGCGTGTCGCAGCGGCAACCGCCGAAACGCATGTAGTCGCACATCATGCGTGAGCCGGAGAGCGATTCGAACAGATCGAGAATCTTCTCGCGCTCGCGAAAGGCATACATCAGAGGGGTTCCCCAGGCGCCCATGTCGCTGAGCAGAAATCCGAGCAACGACGCGTGATTTTGAAGTCGCGTCAGTTCCGCGAGAATGATGCGAAGATACTCGGCGCGTTCCGGGACCTCGATCCCGGCCAGCTTCTCTACGCTGAGCGCATAGGCCCAGTTGTTCGTCATCGAACAAAAATAATCGAGCCGATTGGTGTAGGGCATCGAGCTGAGGTAAGTCGCGTTCTCGCCGATCTTTTCGTGATTACGGTGCAGATATCCGAAGACCGGCTTGAGCTTGCGCACGATCTCGCCTTCGAGCGCGACATTCATGCGAAATACACCATGGGTCGATGGATGCTGCGGCCCCATCGACACTTCGAGCAACTCGCCTTCGAGTCTCGCACCCATTGTCGTCGGCGGCCGCTCAGCTGGCTCGAGTGTTTGGATAGTCGCGCTCATGCGAATGGGAATGTTAAAAAAGTTACAATAGTTACATAGTTACAAGGGGGAGCGCGCAATTCCCTTTGTAACCTTGCAACTATTGTAACCATTGTAACCATCACGGCTGCGCCGTGATATTTTCCGCGCCGTCGAGTTGCGGCCGCGGCGCGTAATGCTCCTTAGCTCTCTCCAGCACTTCGTCGTGCGGCGTCGGTTCGTATTCGTAATCGTCCGGTTCGCGATAATCCTTGCGCATCGGATGATCGAGAAATTCGTCCCACATCAAAATCCGCCGGAGGTCGGGATGACCGTCGAAGTGAACGCCATAAAGATCGAAAATTTCCCGCTCCTGAAATTCGGCGCTGCGCCAGATCGGCGTGAGCGATGGCAAACGCGCGCCCTTTGCGCGATCCGCCGTGCGCATTCGAATGATGACCGGACCATGTTTATGGGTCATCGAATAAAGGTGATAAACGGCTTCGAGATAACCCGGGATTTTTTCCTCCGTTGTCTCGTCGACGTCCTTCTCCACGCCTTCAATAACCTTTTTTACTTTCACGGTCTTCTTCACGGTGCGCTCGGGCCAATCCACTCCGGTGGCGTTTGAACAAAAATCGAGTCGTAACGCGGGGTCATCGCGCAAAAACCGTGCAACCGCGGCTGCGTGTTCATTGTCGAGCAGGAGCGAGGATTGGTGAGACGGTCCGGGATTAACGACGATGTCGATCTTCGCTGCGGGCACCGCCGTTTCAGCGCGGGCTTTGATTTCGTCTAAGGACTCCACGACGATGTTACAAACGTTAAAAGGGTTACAAGTGTCACAACGGCAGACCCTCGACTGCGTCGATAAGCTCTGAATCTGCACCGTCGAATTCGCGGACGGATGAGGAACGGCTTCGGAGATAGCGTAAATAGCCGTTGATTAGAATCAAGACTCCGCGCGCTTGCTCTTTCAGTTTCGCTACTTCGTCGCTGGAAAGGTACTTCTCGTTTAAACAGATATTAAGATCGTCAACAAGTTCCTCCAGAGAGCCGCGAGAGTGAAGAAAAAATCGGATTTGATCAGGGTAATGAAAACGTCCATGTCCCTCCGCCATATTGTTCGTCAGCGACACTGAGGCGCGTCGAATCTGACTGCCCAATTCGTATTTCTCAAAGTCCGGCAGGCGGCGATTGAGCGCATACATTGCTTTGCGAAACTCGCGCGCGGCCTTGTAAACCTCCAAATCTTCGAAGGTCTGGAATCCACGCTTGCCGGCTTCCCCACCAGCCGCAGGTATCGCCGTACGCTCTCGTTCAGCAGCATGACCCCTTGTAACGTTGTAACTCATGTAACCTTTTAACGCCGCTGTGTTGTAACCTTGTAACTCATGTAACTTTTTTAACCCCGTCTCTCAATCTTCGGCGGATGAAAGACTTTGGGATTTGCTGGCGGCTCCAAATCGTGCGCACCAAACGCGGGAACTGGAAACTCGCTTGGTTGCATCGCATTGAGATGCTCGGCCTTGGCGTCGCCCGTCAGTTTTTGACTGTCGATCTTGCGCTGCAATTCCATGAAAGCGTGCAGCAGCGCCTCGGGGCGGGGCGGACAGCCTGGAATATAAACATCGACCGGGATATAGCGATCAATGCCTTTGAGCACGTTGTAACCTTGCTTGAACGGCCCCCCGGAAATCGCGCACGCGCCCATTGAGATTACGTATTTCGGATCGGGCATCTGGTTGTAGAGCCGCACAATTTGCGGCGCCATTTTTTTGGTCACCGTCCCGGCCACGATCATCAGGTCAGCCTGGCGCGGTGATGGCCGGAAGATTTCGCCGCCGAACCGCGCAATGTCGTAACGGGAGGCGGCGGTTGCGATCATCTCGATCGCGCAACAGGCCAGCCCGAACTGGAGGGGCCAAATCGAGTTCTGCCGCCCCCAATTGTAAAGCTCCTGCATCGAAGTGACCCAGATTCCCTGTTTTTGCAGTTCGCTCCGAAGCCCTTCGTCGATTTGCTCAGTCATTCTTCCGGTTTAACCCTTTAACCTTCAACCCTTCAACGCTCCCACTGTAAACAACCTTTGCCCCAAGCCCAAATAAGACCTTCGATCAGCAGGAACAGGAAAATGAGGATGGCAATGAACGCGCCGACTGGTAACCCAGTGAACGCAACCGCAAATGGCACCAGAAAAATCGCTTCCACGTCGAAGATTAAAAAGATGATCGCGTACAGATAGTACTGCGATCTGAATTGGATTTGCGCGTCGCCAATTGACTCGACGCCGCACTCATAAGTCGCATTTTTTTCCGCCCCGGGTTTCGGCGGCTGGAAAAATCGTCTCCACAGCCAGGCAAGTGCCAGCGGGATCAACGGAAAGACCAACGCCACGCCGACGAAGATGACGATAAAAACATAGGGATTTGGAGCCATCGCAAGCTGCTTAAAGGTTAAAAGAGTTACATTGTTACAACGATCAAATTCGCTCGGAACAAATCGCTGCCAAGTCTATAATTAGATTGCGGCGAGAACCTAATCGCGCGCCGCTTTTCGAGCATGCTCCGATTTTGAACGACCCAATCTTCGTCGACGCTACAAGTGGTTGTTCTTGCTGCTGACGTTTGCGTAATCGCTCGGGAAATTATTTCCCCTCGTCACCCGATTTTCTGCCGAGCCATCCGCGCCGCTTTGGTTTGGATTCCTCGGCTGGCGTGGGCGCCGATTCCTTCGGCTCCGCCTCTGGCTCTTTCGCCTTAATAACTTTTTCGTTTTTTGGCTTGGTCGCCTTTTCTTCCGCCGTTTTCTCCTCGGCCGCTGGTGCTGCATCGACCCATTCGATAAACGCCATCGACGCGGAGTCGCTCTTGCGTTGGCCCAGCCTTACGATGCGGGTGTAACCGCCGTTGCGGTTTGTCGATCTCGGCGCGATCTCACCGAACAATTTCTTTACGGCATTCTTTTGCCGCAATGTCCCCAGGGCAGTCCGCCGCGCATGCAGCGACCCGTTTTTGCCCAGCGTCACCATTTTCTCGGCGAGCGGTCGAACCGCCTTCGCTTTGGCGAGCGTCGTTTTGATGCGTTGATGTTCGATCAAGCTGCACACTTGGTTGGCAAGCAGAGCTTTGCGGTGCTCCGCCGTCCGGCCAAGCTTGATTGTCTTTTTTCGATGTCTCATGAAACGGCGAACGTCACTTCTCGACAGGCGCGGCTGTTGGGGTTGCGCCATCAACGCTCGCCAGCACGTCCACAAGACCCGGATCGAATTTCATCCCAAGACTCAACCCAAGGTGTTGAAGTTTGTCTTTGATTTCGTTGAGCGATTTCTTGCCAAAATTGCGATACTTCAGCATTTCGGCCTCGGTTTTTTGCGCAAGCTGACCAACGGTGGTGATATTCGCGTTGTTCAAACAATTCGCCGCGCGCACGCTGAGCTCGATCTCATTCACACTCATGTTGAGCAGCTTCTTGAGCTTTATGTTCTCTTCGCTCACACCGGCAGGCGTTTCGTCGAACTCGATTACGTCTTCGTTGAAGTTGACGAAAACATCGAGGTGATGGCGCAAAATCGCGGAGGCTTGGAGCAGCGCGTCGTCCGGCGTCAATCGTCCGTCGGTCCAGACTTCCAGGATGAGTTTGTCGTAATCGGTGCGCTGACCAACGCGGGTATTTTCGACCGCGTATTTCACGCGCGTGACCGGCGAAAAAATGGAATCGATCGGGATCAAACCGATCGGCTGATCGGGGCGCTTGTTCTCCTCGCCGGTGGCAAAACCGCGGCCGACGCGAACTTCGAGCTCAGCGTCAAGTTTATGCTTCTTGTCGATGGTGCAAATCACCTGCTTGGGATTAAGCACGTCGTAGCCTTGCACTACCTGGATATCGCCAGCGGTGACTTCGCCTTCCTTGTTCACGGTCAGCGAAAGTTTCCTCGGCTCATGATCATCCGCTTTAAATTTCACCTTCTTAAGATTGAGGACGATGTCAGTCACATCCTCGACCACGCCCGGAAGCGTGGCGAACTCATGTTGCGCACCGGTAATCTTTAACGCCGTGATTGCCGCTCCTTCCAATGAAGAAAGCAGGACGCGCCGGAGTGAATTTCCGACGGTGTGGCCATAGCCGGCTTCAAACGGCTCGGCGAAAAACTTTGCGTAGGTTTCTGTAGCAGTGCCCTCGTCTTTGACGAGAGTTTTCGGTATCTCAAAACGACCGTAACGGATTGGCATAATTAGATTTCGGATTGCGAATTTCGGATTTCGGATTGGAAAGGCGACTCAGGAACAAATCGGCAATCGCAAATCTAAAATCTAAAATTCCAAAACGCCGGGTTCCCCCTGGCGAGTGCGGCTTCCCGTCAAGCGACGGAGACCCAGGGACCAACGGCGCAACTTCAAAAACTCGCTGCGGAACGAGAAATCAACACCCACAAATTGAATTTTGCAAGCGGCATTTTCCAGTAGGGCGAGACTGCTGGGCGCGCCGACTTTGTCTTGAAAATGGACGGCCTCCCGCAGTTGCGGGATCCCCACCAATTACGTTTCGACAATCTTATCCGGCAATTCATTGGAGGATGTCGATCTTTTCGGGAAATGCGTCGCCAGCAGTTTACCGATTTCCTCGATCGTTTCGACGATTGCGTGGCTGAATTTCTCGTTCTGAAAATGCGCGCGCATTCCATCGACAAGTCGCTGCCAGAATTGTTCGCCGCATTTTTCATGAACCGCTTTATCGCCCACCACGGCAAATTTATGCGCGCGCGGCGCCACGAAAATGAGCACGGCATTGCGTTCGCGCGTTTTGTGAACACCGAGCCGATGAAATTTCTTCTGCGCCGCGATAAGTGGATCGACGCGTAATTTGCCGCGCTGAATATAAACGCGGATTTGACCGGAAGTCTTTGATTCGGCTTCGCGGATCGCGCCCACGATCCGATCGTGTTCGAGCTTGCTGAGAAATTCCTTCGTTCGCATTTGGCTACCAGCTCGAACCTGCCCCGCCCCCACCAAAACTGCCGCCTCCGCCGCTGAATCCGCTGGATCCACCGCCACCGGACGACCAACCGCCTCCACCGCCGCCCATCGGGAAAAAAATGGGACCCCCTCGGCCTGATGAATAGCCGTAACCGCCAAGTCGCCGCATCACTCTCGAAATCACGATCAACACAATGACAAAAATGATGAAGAACAAGAAATTCGGAGCGCCGGCTTTACCGCGTCTCTCCGCAACCGTTTTTCCCGATCCTTTGTACTCGCCGCGGATCGCTTTGCAGATCAAATCGATACCAGTGGCGAGCCCTCCTTCATAATCGCCATTACGGAAATGGGGCTTGATATGGTACTCGGTGATGTCGAATGCCGTAACGTCCGGCAGCGCACCTTCGAGGCCGTAGCCGACCTGAATAAACATCTTGCGATCCTCAATGAAGACGAACAGCACGGCGCCGTTTCGTTTATCTTTTTGGCCGACGCCCCAGGATTGAGCAACACGCTGTGTGTAATCGTCGACCGACGAATCGCTTTGCATTTTCGGAAACACGGCGACGACAATCTGATCCGATGTCTCGCGCTCGAACTGCGCAAGCTGTTCGTTAAAGCGATGGGCAGCTTCCTTTGAAACGACATTGGCGTAGTCGTTAAAATAAGCAGGTGGCTTCGGCGGAATGAATTCCGTGGCGCGCAATTGTGGCGCGAGAAACAATGCGATCGCTGTAGCGAAGAGCGCGATCTTTCTCACCGAAAGCCCTTGTAGTGGCAGCCGTGCCGGCTGCAAGATTGCGGGCGACACGCCCGCCATTACACGAAGATCGACGATCACTCTATGGCGATCCGCTCGGCGCAGGCGCCGGTGCTGGCGAACCGAAATTGAAATTCACTGGCGGCGGCCTTTCCGCGCCCGGTTGAGCATTGAAAAATGGCCGCTGCGCAAAACCAAACATTCCCGCGATCAGATTTGTCGGAAAGCTTCGCACCGCTGTATTGTAATTTTGCACGGCGGTATTGAAGTTCCCGCGTTCGACTGAAATCCGATTCTCTGTTCCTTCCAGTTGCGCTTGTAAACCGACAAAATTCTGGTTGGCCCGCAATTCCGGGTAACGTTCGACCACCACCAGCAGCCGCGAGAGCGCATTGCTCAACTGTCCTTGAGCGGCCTGAAACTGTTGGAGCTGGGCCGAATCGGTCGGCGCTTTATTTGGGTCAACCTTCACCTGGCCGACGCTGGCACGCGCATTCGTTACTTCGACAAGCGTCGATTTCTCGAAATTGGCAGCGCCGGAAACAGTGTTCACGAGATTTGGAATCAGATCGGCGCGCCGTTGATAGACATTCTGCACCTGGGCCCAGCTTTGATCGACGCTCTGCTGTAAGCGGACCAGGCGATTGTAACTGCCACCCAGCGCAAGGACCGCAACAATGATAATGAAAAGCAGAATGACGATCACCGCTCCGCAACCAATCGCAAATTTGTTCATGTTTTGAAATTGTGGTGGCTATCTTGATCCCCGGCAAGTCAATCACGCTCATGGCCTGTAGGGGAAGCGGTTCGCTTTCCCTACAGGCCTAAAACAAGGCGCAAAAAATGTGCATCGGAAAATTTTGCATTTGATCCCTGCCGAACAACGGTTGCGCTCAGCGATGGAATGATAAACAAGCGCTGATAACCCGAGCCAAGCGCCACCACCATGTCGGCTGGCGCATCTTTGCAAATGCAAACGTCTGCCCATTGCGCGCTTTGCCACGGGAGGTCGAGCATTCGTTCCATGTCCGCCTCCCTTCCGCTCGGTGAAGGCCGATTCAACCAAAAGGTGAGCCCGTACGATGGGTTTGCTTGAGATCCGGAGAACGCCTCGCGCAACAGATCTGCCGGAACAACCTGACGGCCGTGATAATTTCCGCGGCCGAGCACGAGCTCGCCGAGTCGCGCCCATTCGCGGGCAGTCAATTCAAAGCCGCTTGCTGGAAGAGGATTTCCGCGCGCGTCCCTCTTATATTCGAGATGGCTGAGGCCAAGCCGATTCAGCACACGGCGTTCGAGGTAGGCGGTTGTTCCGGGCCCTTTTAATTTTCGGCGCAGCGCTTCCGAAAAAATCTGGAGATGACTCGGGCCGTAAATGAAAGCCGAGCCCGGTTCAGCAACGAGCGGCAATCGAACCGCCATGGCATTGCGATCGCGAATCGATGGGCGATGGAGACGCGAAGCGCCTTCGATGCCGTCGGTTTGGCTCAGCAACTGGCGGATCGTGATCTGCGATTTGAGTGGGTCGCTCTTCCATTCAGTGATCGTGTCGGAGACGAGCTCGTCCAATTTGAATAATCCATCGCGCGCCCCAGCCAGCGCGGCGATCCCCCAAAAACTTTTTGTCCCACTGAAGATCGGCCAACGCCGCCCGGCCGATCCGCCATTGGCATAATGTTCGAAAATAGTCCGGCCATTTTGCATAACGAGCATGGAAACGCCGCGATTACTTTCGGAATATTTTGCTGCATGCGCGCAATCTGCCGGCCGGATCTCCGCATAGATCGTTGTCGATCTTATGATGAAAGCGAAGAGGAAAACGAGCAACCGACAACGCATAATGTGATCCGAAAGACTGTTCTGGCGGAGCGCCAAAACCAACACGCGAGACGCGTGCCCTACCCAGGCGAACGCGGGCTCACCGGCAAATAGCGTTTTCGCAATTCTTCCGCGTTTGGTAATTCATCCAGGGTGCGCAGGCCGAAATGATCGAGAAAAAATTGCGTCGTTTCATAGAGAAGCGGCCGGCCGGG